>Ga0160429_1000142_pt1 | contig 90473 bp, 98 predicted proteins | sample SolpanmetagenomR_FD_108199 | JGI IMG/M metagenome (GOLD analysis project Ga0160429, IMG submission 108199) | Solar panel surface microbial communities from Lawrence Berkeley National Laboratory, California, USA - R | ecosystem: Engineered > Built environment > Solar panel > Unclassified ...
CCGGCACGTAGGCGAAGTGGCTCACGCCCACCTTCTTCACGTAGGCCTCAATCTCCTCCAGGGGCGGGGCCTTGGTGCGGTTGATACCCTTCATGTCCTTGATGCGGCCGTACTGCTCGAAGAGGATGCCCATCGTGGCCACGTGCTGGGCCGTGGCCCCCACTACCTGCGTGCGCAGGGAGTTGAGCAGCTCCTCGCTCAGCACGAGGCCCTTGGCCTGAATGGCCTGCGCCAGCAGGGCCAGCGCCCGGGCGGCGTAGTCGCCCACTTCCTCGTCGAGGATGCGCTTAAACTCGTCTTGATACTCTGCCATGCCCACAAGATGGTAGAATGGGCCAGCTAGGCGTAGGACGGAAAAAGCCCCGCCTGTTTGGCGAGGCTTTTCATAACAATAGAATTTTCTTTATCTTTGATACCTTACGGAATCAGAAAGTCCGATAAGAACTCCTTGAAACGCCGGGGTCGGTGGCCCCGGCGCTTTTTAGCCCAGGCGCCACCGCAACAGCTGGCGCACTGGGGCCACTTTGGCCGAGAATAACTCCCAGCCCGCAGCCCCGAGCACGGCTACGAGCAGGTACACCCACCAGGGCGGACCGTGGCTACTCGTGGCCGTGGCCTGCGCCCCCGGCCCGACCGCCGAGGCCCCGCCGCGCTGGCCGGCCTTGCGGGCATCGGTGGCCGCCCCGCTGCCGGTGGCCACCGGCGCGGCTGGCCGGTTGATGGCCGTGGCCCCGGGGGCGGTGGCCACGCTGCTGTTTTTGATTTTGGTGGGCTGCACGCCGGCGCGGGCCAGGTTCTCGGTCTGGGCCTTTTGCCACTGCCGGCGCTGCTTCGGCGTGCTGCCCGCCGGCGCCGGCACCAGGTACGGGGGCAGGCCTGCCAACTCGCTCGGTAGCCAGTTCTGGAGCGTGAGCGAGTCGAGGCGCTGCACCGTGGCCACGTCCACCGGCGTGAGTGGGGGCAGCGGGGCGGGCGGGTGACTGGCCGCGCAACTAGCCAGGCTCAGCAGTACCACCAGACCCAGGATGCCGAAGGTGACGGCACTCCACACCCCGGCCATGAAAGCCAGTATATCGCGTTCTTTGATAATCGGATACTTCATCTTACGAGAGGTAAAGCGCCGCTTCCCGGGCACGACGAGCTGTCAGGCCAGCGCTCACGCGCTTGACCTTAGTTTGGGGGTCGGTTACCTTATTCCAGAGCCCGAAGGCCGTTTTTATCACCGACGGCGAGCTGGCACCGGCGTTGGCCAGGGCCAGCACGCTCGACTTGTCGAAGCCACCGGTGCCAATGTTGTAGCAGAGCGAGACCAGGGCGTCGAACTGGTGCTGGGTCACGTCGCGGTGCAGGCGCGCGGCCACGTGCGCGCCGTACTGCTTATCCACGTCCTGGCGCAGTAGCTCCAGGGCCTCGGCCTGGGTCAAGGTGGCCTTGTAGTAGCGCTCCTCGCCGGCCACGATGACGTGGCCGTAGCCGATGGTGGGGCGACCGGCCTCGCAGCGGTACCAGCGGGCGCGCAAGCCCTCGACGGCTTGAATCAGGGCGAGCCCTGCGGCGGAAATTCTCATGCGGTTTCTTTTTCGGCTGCGCGCCGGTGGCGGGCCTCGCGGGCTAGGTTGAAAAGAATGGTGTGTAGCGACGTGTGGGCCACCTGCTCGTAGGTGCCGTAGAGGCCGCGCTCGGCCAGGGTCGCCAGCAGCTCCAGTAGCTCGGTGCCGTCGCTGTGCCGGGGCTTGGCCTGGGCCGCCGCGGGGCCGGTGGGCTGCTCGACCGTTTTGAAGACCTCCTTGTAGGCGCGGTGGATGAAGCGCTGCGCCGCCAGGAAGTGGTGCAGCACCACGATTTTGACGCCCAGCGGCGCGTCGGCCAATTCCGGGGCCCGGCCCTCGGCCAGCTTGGCGTTGTAGCGCTCGCGGCGCTGCCCGTCCCAGGCCGGGTCGCGGCTCACTTTTTTGAGGTCGGCGCGCAGCGGCCGGCAGAGCGTGGCCACGAGCTCATCGAGGGCGGCCGGCTGCGGGCGCTGCGGGTGGGCAAACTGCTGGAAGTAGATGCGGGCCATCGCGTACTCGATGACCTCGGCATCGCGCAGCTGCGGCTCGGGCAGGCAGTAAGTGGTGCCGCGGTGGCTGAACTCGGTGACGCCGGCCGTATCCAGCTCCTGCTGCCAGACCCAGGCCGTGAGCGTGCACACGTCCCACAACTGGTCGGGCGTGAGCCGGCGAATGTCTTTGGGGCGCAGCCCGGGGCAGCAGGCGCGCAGCACGGCCAGGCGGCTGGCCAGCGAGTCGGTGGCCAGGTGCGGGGCGGCGGCAAAGAACTGGGCGGGCGTCAGCTCGGCCCAGTTTTCGGGCACCCGGTGCGGGCGCCCGTCGAGGCGAAAGGTTTGCATTTAGGAAACGGCGGCGGCTAGGGGTTCGGGGGTGGCCACGGCGGCCGGCGCGGCCTCGGGCGTGGGCAAGGCCTCGGCTGCGCGCTCCTCCCGGGCCGTGATGCGCCGGCTCAGCAGCGCGGCCACGTCGCCATCGACCAGCTCCAGTTTGCCGAAGGCGATGATGAGCCGGCGCAGGTGCACGATGACGAAGGGCGCGAGCACCAGCTGGGCCAGCCACACTAGGCCGGGCTCGTGGGCGGCGAAGCCGTGGGCCAGGGCCAGCACGACGGTGTAGCCGGCCAGGCGCAGGGCCAGCACCTGGGGCCGCAGGGGCTTCTTGTTGAGCAGGTTGTTGGTGAGCACGTCCAGCACCACCAGCACCAAGAGCAAATAGTACGTGTAGGCCGGCGACCACACGTGCGCCTCGATAAAGGCGCTCACCCCGGCCAGCGTGACGGCGCCCAGCTCCACGGCCTGCACGGAAATGTAGAAGCGTAGCATCAGACCCAGAAAGAAGGTTTACCGGAATTGTCGTGCAGCTCGGCCTGCACCGAGGGCGCCGTGGGGCGCAGCTGGTCGAGGTAGGCGGCGAGCTTGCCCTGGTAGCGGTCGGCGTGGGCCGTAGCCTGCTGCGAGAGCGCGCTCAGGGCCTCGGGGCTGGCGGCCTGGCGCTGGCGCACGGCCTCGTTGTCGGAGAGCAGGCGCAGGCTCGTGCCGGTGAGCGCCACGCTCAGGCTCAGCACGCCCTGGGCGAGTGCCCGGTGGGCCAGCACCGGGCGCACCAGGCCCAGCAACTTACGGGTGGCCGCGCTCGGGGCCTGGCCACTGGCCAGCCCATCGCGCAGGTCTTCGAGCAGGTCGGCCCCAAGCAAGTCCTCGATGTCGAAGTCCTCGACCCGGCGCAGGGTCGGCAGCAGGGCCAGGAAAAAGCGCCGGCTGCCGGCCGTGGCCACGTACTGGCCCAGCTCGTCGGCCGTGGCGATGAGCAGGCGCTTGCGACTACGATACTCGGCCGAGTTGAGCTCGTCGGCGTAGTCGGCCGCGTGGGCGTCGAGCCAGGCCAGGGTGCCATCGAAGAGCTTGTCGGCCGTAGCCGAGGCGGCCTCGACCAGGTTGTTATAGCTCCACTGGCGGGTGGGCGCGGCACTTGAGGCGCTCGTTTCCGTTACGCCCATATCGTTGACTACCGTGGCCAGGAACGGGGCGGCCTCCAGCACCACGTAGTAGGCAAGGGCCTTGCGCAGCCTATCGCGCAGGGCTACCAGGTGGGGCGCGGCGCCACTGGCCGGCAGGTTGCCCAGCTGCTCCACCAGGCCCTCTCCCAGCGCCGGCACCAAGTGCAGCGTTTCGGCCGTGGCCACGTAGCTGAGCAGGGAGCCTGAGTTTTTTTGATGCACGGTGCTCAGGCACGCGCGCAGTTCTTCTACTGTATTGAAAAGCATACCCTTACATGGAAGAATTAGCCACCTTCTGCTTCCCCGTGGGGTTGTCGGCGATGGTCGTGATGTCGATGTCCTCGAAGCCGAAGAAGTGCTGCGGGTTGAAGCCCATGATTTTGCTGGCCGCCTGGAAGGGCTTGAGCAGAATTTTGCGCTTCTGGGGCGTGCGAAGGGCCACGTGCAGCTGGTAGCTGATGCGCTTCTCGCTGCCACTACCCCCGAACTTGCCGCCCGTGTCGATGCCGGCCAGGCTGGGGTCGATGCCGTGGCTGCTGGTGTGGGCGATGTTGGCCTGCATGTTCACCGAGTCGTAGGCCTTGTCGCTCATCTTGTTCTCGATGGGCACGATTTCCCAGCCCGGCAGCATCTTGCCAGCCGCATCCACGGCGAACTTGCTCACGAACACCTTATCCGTATTCTCGACGCCGGCCAGCATCTCGTTCATGTTGGCCATCAGGTCGAGCTCGGCCTTTTTGCGGTCTTCCGGCTTCTCGCCAAACTGGTCGAAGTAGCCCATCGGTATCTTGATGTGGTACTTGACGTTGTAGCCGTTGTCGAGGCCGCTGCTGTGAAAGCGCGGAATCTTGTTGCTGACCTCCGTCCACTTGCGCCCGCCCCAGAAGGGCGGAATGTCGTAGTACTTCTGGCCCGGCGTCCAGTCGCGGCCGTGCAGCAGGCACTCGCCGAACTTGCTGGGGTTCAGCGGCTCGTAGGCGGGCAGAATCTTGGCCTCGTCGGCCTTGAAGTTGCGCCAGTTGTGGTGCAGGGCGTACTTCTCGGGCCGGGGCTTGGCCGTGACCAGGGCGCGCACGGTGGTGCAGTCGAAGCTCTGGATGGCCTGCACGCTGTTTTTACTCTCCAGCGAGAGGGCGGCGAAGAAATTGGCGAACGTTTCGAGGTTGTAGGCCAGGCTTTGCAGCGTCGAATCGCCGTCAATTGCTTCGAACCAGTCCTCCATCTCGGTGTCGATGACCGGCTCCAGCGCGATTTTACCGTCCTTGATGCTGCGCGAGAACACCCCAATGCGCGAGCCCAGCAGAAAATCGCGGGCCGTGGTAATGAGCTGCGGCTTGAGGTGGTTGTTGTGCACCAGCGCCAGCAGGGCCTGCGGTTGCAAGTTGTCGGCGCCCCAGGGCGCAACCTTGAACCCGCCCTGGCTGAGCGGGGCAGCGCCATAGTTCACATCCTGGGCCTTGTCGCTGCCGGTAAGCTCAACGATGGCCTTAGCGCCGGGCAAAATGTAGAGCCCACCCTCTAACTCCTTAATATCGCGTGCTTTCATGCCCTAGCCGTGTTTGATGTCCCGGCCGTTGTAGTGGCAGAGCAGGTTGATTTTGAGGGCGAAGGGCCGGCCCGTGGCGCAATCCACAAGTTGCAGGGTGCCCTTTTCCTTGACTTTGTAGCGAAAGGCGCTGCGCCCCTCGGGGCCGCCGGGCGTGCTGCCCCCCGACTGGCCGCCCTTGCGCACGGCGGGCTTGCTGCCCTTCGTGCCGTCGGTTTTGTAGTAGCCGATGGAAAACGCCAGCGGCTGGCCCTGGCCATCCGGTAGCTCTATCTCCGCCAGCACCGTCTTGATGTGAATGTGCGTCCGTTGCATGGCAGTCAAATTGCCACTTTTGCCCACCGGCGCGTAGGACGGAAATAAATTATTGCGTATTTTGGCGCGTAGAGCCTGAAAATCAAGCAAAACGCCGCGCCAAAGGCCCGAAAATTATTGTCTGACCCACGCGGCCGTGCGCGCCCTTTAGCGTTTGGCAATTGCCAAAACGGCAATTTTTGGGGTATATATGAACGCCCCCCGGGGGGTGGCGGCGCAGCAAAAAGGGCCCTGGCGATAGTGCCAGGGCCCTTTTTGGTTATGTTGAGGGGGCAATTGCCAGTTTCAATAAGCATGAACTGAAGCGCAGCTCTATCTTTAGCTCATGCCCATGCTCTCACGCCGGTTAACAGTGCATCTACTCTTCACCTATGTACTACCACTACTCTCCCTTGCGTATGGCTATTTCTATTTTTACCAACTACAAACTCAGCCTACCTTACCACAGGTAGAGGGTTGGCAACTTCTGGGAATACTACTACTAGATAGCATCGGCTTGGCGTTGGCTATTAGGTGGAAGAATAACTACCTAGGGAGCCTCTACTTAGCCTTTCTGCTGCTAACGCTTAGCTGGAGCGCCCTGCTGGCCATCGGGGAGGAAGCTAGCTACGGACTCAAGACATAGGAAGGAGGCCCTAGCTGCGACCCAGGAAGTAGACCGGCTCATGCACCTGCACCTGGCCGAAGAGGTGGCCGTACTTGCGGTACACGATGTTGTCGAAGCAGTCCGAGAGGTGGGTGGCCCGCTCCTGGTCGATACTGCTCTTCTCGCTCTTCTTGTTCTTGGTCCAGTCGGGGTTGATGGGCGACTGCTGAATGGAGATGATGAGGTACTGACACTTGTTGCGGTTGAGGCGCAGCACGGGCAGGCGCGGGTTGGTCTCGGCCAGCAATTCATTGATGGCAATGTGCTTAAGGCGGTGGTCGGGGTCGAGGCCCTGCACCATCAGCACCGACGTCCACCCCCTGGCCGCTAGGCCCTGCTGAATGGTTTGATAAAAGGTAAGGTTGGCCCCCACCTGTTTGTTGTTGCCGTTGCGGTCACCGTAGATAACCACGTGCTTACACTCGTGGCCCTGGTAGCTATCGCAGAACTTGGTGACCAAGGCATCGAGCACAGTAGTCTGGCTCTGCTTGACCCATAATGCATCTAGGCAGCGAAACTCATTCCCGTTCTCCTGGCACACGATGACGGAGGTAAAGCCAGCGTTGAAGTCAAACGATAGCTCCAGGGCGCGGGCTGGGTCGCGGTCACCGTCGAGCGGCAGCGTGAGCCCGCTCTTCTCGTCGTGGGTGTAGGTGTAGGTTTTCCATACCCCGTGCTTCTCTTCATTGAAGCTAGGATAGAAGGAGTTAGGCAGTTTGGTCAGGCGCTTATTGAGCACCTCCACGTCCCACTCCAACTGGGTCATCGAGTTGCGCAGCCGGGGGTAGTAGTCCTCCCCTAGCACAATCGCGTTATCGTAGGCTGTGCTCTCGAGAAAGAAAGCTTCGTCAGGCTTCTGCTTGGCTAAGTCCTCGGTCTTGAACACCCACTGGCCTGAGGGCAGCCAGGGCACGGACGTATAATCATAAAAGCCGTGGTGCAGGTGGTGGCTGAAGCGGTGCACGTTGCCCCGAATCATGGGCGAGAGAATCTTGGTCACGTGCTCGTACTTCATCAGCGCCGACTCATCGATGTGCCCCCCGTCGTAGTTGCCACCCCGGGCTAGCTCCGCCCGGTCCATGCTCAGCAGTTGGATGGTGTAGCCATTGAGGAAGCTGATAACGTTCTCGTAGTTGCTGGGGGGCTGGTAGGGCTTAATCCAGTCCGTGGGCGGCTTTTTGCCCTTCACGTAGTGCCCAAAGCCGGATTTGGCGTCGTACTCGCGCAGCCCGTGAACGTCCCAGGCTGCCTCCATCGCCGGCAGCGTATTGCTCGTGAGCTGGGTGTAGGTGAGGCCTGCTAGGAACACCTTGGCGCGGGGCAGGTAGTTCATCTCGACCCGCGTTTGGTGGCCGGCCACGGTGGTCTTACCCGAGCCACGACCACCCAGAAACGTGCGGCGCCGTTGCGTGGCGGCCAGAAACTGGCGCTGCTTCTCATTGACGTAAATACGCCGGGCAGAGGTATTAGGGTTGCTCATCGGCTGAATTGGTTACGTCTTCGTAGTCAGCATCTTCGGTGGCATCTGTCTTGACTTGTGCCAGGTACGCGGCCGGGTCGGTGCTAAAATCCATCGGCACCGGGATGAGGAAGGCCCTGGGGTCGAGCACCGACTTCTCGGCCTCGAAGAGCCCTTGCAGCTTGTCGCCCAGCTCAGTAGCTCGAATGGCATTGCCGATGTCGCCAGCCTTGCGTGCGAGGTTGGCCAGCAGCTTGTAATTCTCAACGGCAATCACGCGCTGGCCCTTTTTATCGACCTCCTCGATGCTGCCGTAGAGCAGGGTACTCTCGCGCACGATGGCGTAGAGCTGCGGCTGGCTCAGTTCGTACTCCTTCTCTAGGGTCGCCAGCACCTGGTTGCGGCTAAAGCCCAGGCAGAGCAGGCCGTGGGCCTTGCGGTATTTGGCGAGCATTTGCAGCTCTTCTTCCTTCAACTCGGCCCCTTCCAGCAGGTGCGACCTGTATTTGTCAATCTTGTCCGGCTTCTTCAGCTGCTTCATAAAAAAAGTGGGGTTACACCGTAAGATGTAATCCCACCACAAGCAGCAGTAGGACGGTAGTAAAGCACCCGCTAGGAACTGAACATCAGTTGCCAGCCATCCTTAATTCCATGTCAGGTTAGGTTTTATCCGGCGCCGACGTTGCCGCTCGTTCTGGCGCTGGTGGTGGTGGTACTGGCGCGCCCACCGGGGCGGGGCCGTGGCCGTGTGGGGCATGGGGTGGGGCCAGGTAGTGCAGCTGCTCAGGGCCAGCAGTACCAGGGCGAGGGCTAGCTGCTTCATACCTGCGGCTGGGCGAGTTGCATGGTGAGAACCCCAAGCTCTACTTCCAGCTTGCCGGCCTTCTGCTCGTACTCGCTGCGCTTCTCCTCCGTCTTCGCCGCCTGCGCCTTCGATTTTGCTTTCGAGATGTTCGAGCGCAACGTATTGCGCCGCTTTACTAGCTCGGCCCGGTCGGGCGCGGGGGCCGCCGCACCAGGGGCTGCTTCGACAGCCAGCGCCGCCGCTACCTGGTCGACGGCCTGCGTGCAGGGCGCGGCCTGGTCGGGGGCGGCACCCAGCTGGCTCGCCACGGCTGGCGCGGTCTGCGCGCCGGCCAGCGCGTTGCGGCGCTGCTGGGCCAGGGCGTTGTACTGGTTTTCCAGCGAAACAATCTGCCCGACAACGCGCGGGCCCTCGGCCGGGTCGAGCGTGGCCAGGCTGTTGCTGAGCTGCACGCGCTCGTTGTGGAGCTTGGCCATGAACTGCGTGAGCTCATCGACCTGCCCCTGCACGCGGGCAGGCACCTGTTCTGGGTCGGGCGCAACGGGAAAGTCCCGGGCCGTGCGCACGGCGGCTACCTGCTGCACCACGGGGGCGGCGCCGGCTACGGCCTGGGCAAAGTGGTTGAGCACCTCGCTCACGTCCTCCATGCGGCCGCCGCAGCCGGCTTTCACCAGCTCGTAGACAAGCTTGTCGCGGTTGGCCTTCGATTCCTTTTTGAGCAGGTTGTTGACCAGGTTGCGGTTGCCGCTGTGCTCCTGCAACAGCAGCACGCCGTCGCGATAGTCGGCCGCCTCGCCGGCTTCGAGCCAGCTAATTACCTTTTCTAGTGGGTGTTCCATGATGGGCAGGCGTTGATTTCAGGATTAGTGAAATCAAAGCTCGCCGGTTGGGAAACCCCCTAATAGGACGGAATTAAAGCAACTCGCGGAAGGTCTGCACCACCTCCAGGTGGTCGCTGGTGGCCAGCCAGGCGTAGGGGTCTAGGTCCCGATTGAGGCCCTGCAACTTCTCCTCCCCCGCCTCCAGCCACTCATCGAGCCGAAAGCGCATGGTGAGCAGCAGCACCCGGGCGCCCAGCGGATGCTCCAGTAGCTTATCTAGCAGCTTGACTACGGCATCTGATTTTTGGGGGGGCAGCAGGTCTTCCAGCACCTCCATCAACCCCGAATCAATAGCAATGCCCTGGGCCAGATAAGGGGCTAAGGGCTCACACCGCGAAAGGAATACGTTAGCCGGAACGGGCATAGCAGCGAACCTAGGAAAAGCTGGAGAAATCGGTGCAAATTAACTGGTGCGTCAAAACGCCCTAGAAATTAGAAAGCTTACGCCCGCGCGCTCCCCCGAACACTTCTAAAAAAGCTCGACCAGCACGTATGCTGATAAGAAGATTCATAGGCAATTCGCGGGTATGAAGATAGCACATAAGCCGTCTTCTACCGCAGAGGATATTTTTTAATATTTGTTTTATTAAGGTAATTAATTTAATTTATTACCTCATGAAATCAGAAATAACAATGTCACAGCTACTTCTCTTTTTTCCTTTTATTCTACAAGCTAGGTATCGTGCTTTGCATCTGTTCACCGTTCCTTTTCCACCATATCCATGAAAAAATTTGCAATCATGCTCGCCCTGTTCGCCGTAGCGTCAGGCACCACTACGCACCTACTCAGCGCTAAGCCAGTAAGCGTAACTGCGAAAAAGGCATATGCCCTCACGTATGCGAATGGTCGTGCCGACGGTGATGCGTATGCCGATGACCTCGCGTTACAGTACGGGTATCCTTCCCAGAATTACACCGACGCACTAAATGCCGAAATAGACCGCGCCTACTACAACGCCACGCATTCCGAGGAGCCAACCTACTGGCGCGGCTACCGCTACGCCTTGATGCAGCGCCAATAATTGATTAGTGTGAAAAGCCCCCTCATTGTGCAAATGAGGGGGCTTTTTTATACTGATTAGTTTTTTCGTTTCGCAAGGGCGGCCACCTCTTCAGGCACTGGTGGCTCTTCCTTACCGGTTAGTGAGGGCACGCGCTCGAGCACGTGGGTTTTGCCGAAGAGCTCCTCGGCCAGCGTGTCGTCGATTTTATCGAGGGGGATGGTGCGGCCCTTGTGGAACACCCCCGTGAGGCCTTGCGTGTTGACGAGTTTAAAATTTTTCACTGTGACGTGTGCTACTAAAAAGTGAGGGATAGCGCCTGGGGCACCTTACACCGGCAGGGCGGCCGTGTAGTAGTAGGGCACGTGGGTGAAGCCCTCGCCGCTGAATTTGAAGTCCGTGCCGTTTTTGTCGGTGCCCTTCTTGCCCGACTTGTAATCGTGCTCGAACTTGACGCCCCGGAACGCGTCGCCGAGCAGGCGGGTGTTGCCGTTGCTGTCGCGGCCGGCCACGACGAAATCACCGTTGAGGGCAGCCTGAATCACGGCGTCGATTTTGGCGTCGCCCCGGGGCACGTAGGTATTCGCCTCCTGGGTAATGCTCTGGTTGCCCGCCTCGCCGGTGCTCTTGTGGTTCACCTCGCCCGTGTCGGTGGCGAAGTCCCAGGGCACGAACTTGGCGCCCGTCTTGGGCACGATGGGCTTGCTGATGGTCACGCCGTCGGCGTCGGGGTCGGGAAACGAGTCGATGTCGCGCCGACGGATAACGTGCAAATTGGTGAGGCCGCCCGGGTTCGGGCAGTCATCGACTTCGATGGCCTCAATGGGCGTTCTGACGCACATAGGTTTGAAAATTAAGGGGAAAGACGAACAGCAAGGTGGCAAGTGAGATACAGGCAAGCAGGCCGCGAAAGCCCCGGCCGCCGGGCGGCGGCCGGGGCTAGCCCGCTTAGTTAGTCGAGGCTTCAGCGGCGGCAGCGGCGCGCAGGGCCACGCCCTTAGCCAGGGTGCGGTCGGTCGTCCACACCAGCTCGGCTACGGCCAGGTCAGCTGAGGCCTCGAAGTCGGCCATGATTTTGATATTGCGCTCCGACTTCTCCACGTCGAAGGCACCCGAGTTGTTGAGCTGACCCGTGAGCCACACCAGGTTCTCGCTGGGGGTAATCAGCATGCCCCCCGTATCACCCAGGCCTGGCTCGGGAATGATGGTGATGTTGGTACCGTCGAGCGTGGTGTGCTCGAAGGCCCCGGTGTTATTAGTATTGCCGCCGAAAGTCGAGCGGTAGTCGCGGTTGTAGAACTTGGCAATCGTAGGCTCGCAGAGCAGCACCAGGTCAGTGTTGATGAGGTGCGACGGCACGAGGTCGGCCAAGCCTTCGAGCTGGTCAATGGCGTTGGTCTGCGTGATGGGCTGGCCAGTGAAGATGTTGCCGGCCGGCACGATGCCAGAATCCGAGAGCAGAGGCAGAATGCCATCAAACACCCGGCTGGCCTTGTTCACGTCCTCGCGGTACACACCCTTGAAAACGGCATCCAAGTGAATTTCCTGCTTGCCCTTGGCCGAGAGCATATCCATGATGTACTGCTGGAACGGCACATCATAGACGCTACCGCGCTTGCTCTTGGCAATGCGGCCCAGGTAGCCCTTCCACATGGCCGTGATTTGCTTGGGCGTCAGCTTGAAGTCAATCTTGCAAGCGCGCACCTTACCGATGCGGTTCTTGAACTTCACTGTGCCCTTGGGCGTGAAGTTGTCCGTATTGCCCGGCTGAATCACCGAGTCTACGTACATCTGGGTCAGGGCCTGCTCATCCTGCACGTCTACCAGCAGCTGCATGTATTGCAGAAACGACTGATTGGTAATGAGGATTTCGCCCAGCAGCTTATCCGCATCGCGGGTCGAATAACTCTGGAGCTTGGTCGGCAGCCCGCTAAAATCAATACCTGTTGCCATATTAGGTAACTAGAAATGCTTGGTTGAAAATGAATGAGGGTGAAGCCAGGGCCTATTTTTCGCCCAGGCGGCGCTTGACGTTGGCGACCGCAGCAGCAGCGGCAGTCTCCCAGGGCGCAGCAGCTTCCTTGCCCCCGTCGAGCGCGTTGCTGTCGTCTTCCTCGCGGCCGTCCACCTGCGCCTGGTTTTTCTTCCAGTCTTCGAGGGTGGCCACCTTCTCGCTGGCGGTTTTCAGCTCGCCGGCCAGTTTGGTTTTTTCCTCTCCGGCGGTTTTGAGGGCAGTGGCGGATTGCTCAGCCTTGAGGTCGGCGGCAGCCTTCTGCTCGGTGAGTTGCGCGATTTTATCGTCAGCGGCTTGCAGGTGGGCCTCGGTAACGGCCTCCTTGTCAGAGCCCAGGCCCAGAAAGCCTAGGATGTTGGCGAACTTGTTTGCCATGCGGAATTAAAGTTTTGGGTAAAGGATGAAGCGGAAGTACCGCCGCCCGACTGAGCAAGCGAAGCGGCTTTATTTACAGCGTCTTGCAGGGAGCCGATGGCATCGACCAGGCCGTGTTTTTTGGCGTCTGAGCCCTTGTACACCTTGCCCGTGAACACGTCCTCTTTGGCCGAGAGCTTGCCGGCGCGGCCCTTCTCGACGGCGGCAATGAAGGTTTCGCCAATCTGGTCGAGGTCAGCCTGCACGCTGGCGCGCACCGACTCATCCATTGCTTCCACCGGGTTCAGGCGGGCCTTGTCCACGGCGCGGCTGCTGCGCAGAATCTCCACTTTCACCCCCTGCTTTTCCAGGAAAGCCGACTGGTTGATGCTCATGCAGAGCACCCCCAGCGAGCCGGCGTAGCCGGTCGAGGCCGAATTGATGAAAATGTGCGAGGCCTGCGAGGCAATCCAGTAGGCGGCCGAGGCCCCCAGCCCGTCGATATAGGCCACCACGGGCTTGCCGCTCAGGGCCACGGCCTGGGCCAGCTCCTCGGTGCCATCCACCTGCCCGCCGGGCGAGTCGATGTCGAGCACGATGGCCGCGATTTCGGGGTCGCGGTTGGCGGCGTTCAGCTGGGCCACCAGGTCCTTGGTGCCCAGCGAGCAGTAGCCGCTGCGCTTCTGCACCGTGCCCTGAAGCGGAATCACGGCCACCTTTGAGCCGGTGGTGTTGGCCGAGCCCGCCCCACCGCCGCGGCCGGCCAGCACCTGGGCAATGCCCGAGGCCAGGTTCAGGCCGTGGCCCTGGGGCGCCACCTGCACGCCGGCCAGCTCACCGGCCTGGGTGAGCCACATCGTGGGGTAGCCCTGGGCGTCGAGGTGGGCGTAATGCCGCGGGCGGGCCTCGTCGGCCGAGAGCGCCGGAAGGCCCTTGCCCAACCGGGCCAGGATGCGGCCCTTGGCCAGCGAGTAGAACTTCGACTCCAGGGCCCAGCAGGAGTTGGTGAGCAAATCGTACATAAGCAAGTAGACCACCCCGGGCGGGGTGGTCTACAATGATTGCCTTTTTGGAAAGCCAGCAGTAGGACGGGACTACGTGCCTAGCTACGGAAAACGCTGAACTCGGCTACGGCGCCCGTGAAGCCCTGGCCCGAGAGGTGCAGGCGCTCGCCGGCCACGCTGGCCGTAAACTCGATGGTGTAGCTGCCGGGCGCCGCCCCGGCCGGCACCACCAGGCTGGTGCCCGAACCGTTCGCGAAGGAGAGCGAGCCGCTGGTGGGCGTGCCGTCGGGCCGGTCTACGAGGCGCACCACGACGCGGTACTTGCCCCCTACGGTCATGGCCGTGCTGTTGCGCTGGTAAATAAATTGCCCGTTGTTGGCAATTGCCAGCAGGTTCACGCTGTCCCAGCTCCAGCCCCCGCTGGTTTGCCAGCCCGTGGCCTCGTCGCCCGTGAAGGGCTGCGTGAAGAGGCTGTTGGTCAAGATGCTCTGCGGGGCGCCGGGGTCGGTCGGAAAACTACCCAGCCGGCTAGTGGCCAGTACCAGGTTGTACCTACTGTAAAGCTTGAGGGCAATCAGGGCATCATCCGGCGCGCTGGTGGCCACGGTGTTGATGCTGAGCTTGACGCCGCTGGCGTAGTCGGCCGGCGTAAGGGCGGCCAGGTCCTGGGCCACGTTCAGCAGCGAGAGGTTACTGGTGCCGTAGCGGCGCGGGCCGGTGCGCGTGTTCGTGTCGAGTTGGTAGCGCACGGCGGTAGCGTTCTTGTCGAGCACCTCGTCGGCAATTTGGAGCGGGCCGGGTATGGTCAGCTCCCGAATGCGCAGGCCGTTGGCACTCGTGATTTCGAGGTACGTCGGCACCTGGTCCGCACTGATGACGTTGGCGCTGGAAATGGAGACGCCCGCGCCGGCCGAGTAGGCCCTGCTGGCCAGCGCGGCGGCCAGCGCCGGGTTGTCGGTCGGCGCGCCCAGCAGGTCGGCGAAGGAATAGCTGACCGCCGCGGTGGTGCCGGCTACCACATTCACCTTCACTTTGAAGTAGCTACCCGCCGCCAGCAGTACCCCTTCGGCCTCGTACGCCAGGGTGTCGAGCCACTTTACGTACACGGTGCTGGCGCTGCCGGCAGCATTCCAGTCGCCGGTGATTGCGTCAAGCCGACCAGGCACCCCCCCGGGGGGCGTACTGGCTAGCAGCGCCCGGGCCTGGGCCAGCGTCAGGGCCGTGCTCAGGGCCAGCTTATCGGTGGCCGCCAGCAGTACCGAATCGACCAGGTTGTGCAGGAAGGCGCGCACCACGGCCGGCGTGATAAGCTGCTGGGTGTTGTCGGTAAACCGGCCGTCGATTTCGCCGTGCAGGTCGGGTCGGGTGAGTTGTGCCATTTACTTGAAACCGAAGCTGAAGCCGGAGGAAAACGCCCGGCGCACCGGGGCCGCGCCGGTGGGCTGGAGCAGGGTGAAGGGAGCCGGCCGGGGCGTGAGGCCGGCGAAGACGAGCGGGTAGCCGTTGCGGTCGCCGGGCTTCTTGCCCGTTTCCAGCCCGGCCGAGAGGCGCAGCGGGTGGGTGGGCGTGCCCACGAGCTTGCTCAGGCCGTTGCCATCGGCGTAGGCCACCACGAAGTAGCGCACGGCCCGCAGCCGGGCAATTGCCGCTTGCAAGTCGGGCGCGTCGCGCAGCACGGCCAGTTGCAGCTGGGCCTTGTAGAAGGCCCCTTGAGCGTCGTCGGCCTCGGGCTCCTCGAAGCTGGCCGAGTCGGGCTGAAACCAGATATCGGCGTAGTTGGCGGGGTCAATGAGCTGCACGGGCAGCAGCAGGTTGCTGCCGGGGTCCAGGGGCAGGGGCCGCACGTTGCTGGCCGGCCACACGCGCAGGGCGCGCACCCCGCCCGTATTGGGGCAGTCGTTGGGGGGCAAAGGCAGCAGGGGCAGCAGCATAACGCCTAGCGGATGGTGAGCGTGATGGTGGCGGCCGGCAGCAGCTTGGCCATGAGCCGCTCGAAGGCCTCGCGCGACTGGTAGATTTTGGTGTTGCTCGGCAGCTTGGCCAGGCCCACCAGCACGCAGCCGCGGGTGTCCTTCGGGCCGTTGCCCGGGTGGATGAGCACGCCCTCGAAGCCGGGCACCTGGTGCAGGCGCGGGGTGAGCATGCGGAAGGCGGGGCTGCGCTCGATGGTGACCGGGTACACCCCGGCCGGGATGGCCGTGGCGCCGGCCACCTTCACCCCGGCCGGGCGCACCACGTCTTCGAGGGTGTAGCAGAAGAAAGTGCCGCTGATGGATAGCTGGCCCAGTGTGCAGCCGTGGGCTGAGGAGGCGCGCTCAAGTAGTAGGTCGATGTGCATGGGGCCAAGAAGCACCTTTGCCCCACCAGGTAGTAGGCCCCTAGCCGGCCGGCCCAAACCCGGCAATTGCCACCCCGCCCCGGCCGGCCGGCTGGCAACTGCCCGCAGCCCACCCCCACCCCAGCCGCTGGCCTTGGGCCGGAACTGGCAAATCCTGGGCCGGAACTGGCAACTTTATTTTTTTCAAAACGATGGCCGTTTTTGCCGGCCACTCGTGTCCCGTAGCCCCTTTTTAGAACAAGCGCACCAGCTCGGCCGTGGCCGGCTTGCGCAGGGGCACGGCCACCGAGAGCTTGCGCACCAGGTAGGGCACGCCGGCCAGGCGCAGCGGCCGCGTCAGGTCGAGGCGGGCCAGCTCCAGGGGCGTGAGCAGCAGGGCTTGCTTGTAGCTGCTGGCCCTGAGCTTCACCGGCAGCCAGTCCTTGAGCCACTGCGCGTAGGTGCCGGCGGGGCCGGCCAGGCGCACGGAGTAGGCCCCGCTGCGGCTGCGGTGCGAAAGCTGCGGGTACAGGCTCACCCCGTCGCTGGCCGGCTGCAAGCCGTTGTAGAACAAGAGGCGCAACTCGCTGCTGCGGCTCACCTGCTCGCCGTCGGCCGCCTGCTCCTGGTCGGCGTGGTAAGCGGGCTGCGAAATGGCCGGGATGTCGGCCAGGATGGTCGAGTAGAGCTGCATGCGCGTGCGCAGCTCGGGCGTGTAGCACGTGGCCTGGGCCTGCTCCTCGCCCCCACCGGCCACGGCAATGCTGGGCAGGGCCAGGACCAGCAGAGTCCAGCTCAGGCGCACGCTTACCCCGTCGAGGTAGCCGATGGTGCACACGTAGTAGGTGTCCAGCTGCTCGACCAGGCGCACCTGGCCATTGGCCGGATTCTCGGTCAGGATAACGGCCGTGGCCGGCAGGTCGGCCACGGTGGCCACGGGCGGCCGCAGCAGGGCAGGGTCGGGCTGCTTGCCCAGCAAGTCCTTGGTCAGCTCGTCGGCCCCGTCCATGCGGTAGGTCAGCACCCGGCCTCGGGGCTCGTCGATGCTCACCTCGGGCGCGCCGGCCAGCAAGACGCTCCAATCGGCGTAGTCGGCGCCGGGGGCCACCTGCTCGGCCAGGTAGCACGAGCGCACCCGCTGGGTGAGCGGGTCCACGTAGACCACGATGCCGAAGTCCTGGCGCAAGGCGGCCAGTAGCTCGGCCACGGTCATCGCCGGCACCACGTCGGCCAGGCTGAAGCGCAGGGTCTGCAAATCGCCCCGGTCCACGAACACGGCATTGCTCACCACCACCAGGTCGCCCAGCTCGCCGGGCAACAGCCGGCCCAGGTCTACCCGCAGCCCGCTTTCCTCGCAGATGGCTTGCAGCAGGTAGCGCAGCTTGGGAAAAGGACAGTAGTTGGGCAGCAGCTGGTACGTGCCGCCGTAGAGCACCCCGCCGGGCAGCGTAAAGTTGACGTTGTAGTAAAAGGTGCCGGTGGCCGGCAGGCCCGGCGCCGCGGCCATGCCGGTACTCCAGCTGTTGACCGTTTCCTGCGGGAAGGAAAGCGGGTCAATCTTTTTGGGGTCGAAGCCCGGCAAGCTTTTCATCTGCTGCGTAATATATTCATTGCGCAGGGGCGCAAACACGTAGCCGTAGGCATCGGGATTATCCACCACCTCGTTGGCGTGCAGCGGCAGGCCGGGCACCAGGTACGAGGTAACGCCCCCCACATTGCCCCAGCGCGGCACCTCGCGCAAGCCCCCGTAGGCAAACGAGCTGAGTTGGCGCTCGCTCAGGCCCGCCCCCGAGAGGCCCGCCTGCACGCTCACGCTGTACTTGCTCACGCTGGCCGACTTGATGCGCTGCGCGCCGGTGAGAAGCGGCAGCCCGTCCAGCCCCAGCTCGGCCGGCAGCTGCGCCCCGGGCTGAGCGGCGCCGTCGGGCCGCTCGGGCCAGCCGTAAAGCGGCCCGTTGGGGCCGGCCGGCACGCCGAACGAGTACGAGAAGGTGCCCTTGATGACGTCCTCGTCAAACAGGGGCGAGTTGTACTCCAGCTGCATGCTGGTGCCGGGCGAGAGGCGCACCGGCTTACCGGCGCTAGTAAATTCCAGGGGCATAGGCGGTGGGGGCGTAAGCGTAATCGAACTCCAGCAGCAGCCCGCGCAGGCCGGGCTCGTCGGAGTAGGTGGCCAGGCTGCGCTTGCTCCAGTCGAGCGGGCGTAGCTGCCCGGCCGTGGCCAGCCACACTTCGCGGCTCAGCACCAGCTCTTGCAGCCAGGCCAGTTCGTCGGGCTCCAGCCAGCCGGTGGCCAGCTTGAGCTTGCGGCTGGCGTCCACGCCACTCACCTGCACGTCGGGGGCGGGGGCCACGTCGCCCCCGCGCACCGGGCGCTCCACCCTGTCGGTGGTGGCGTCGAGCGTGACGTCGAGCCGCCCCTCGCAGCGCAGGGTGTCGGTGGTGCCGAGCGAGTTGGTAAACAGCACGTAGCGGGTGCGCGGCGTTTCCTCGACCACCACGTAGCGCGCCGGCTGCGAGAGGGCCAGGCCCGCCCCGTCCTGCACCTGCACGGCTACGAACTGGTAGCCGGCCGGCACCGGGCGCAGCGGAATGGCCAGCAGCTGGCGCAGCCAGCCCCGGGCCGGGGCGGCTGGCAAGGCCTCGACCTCCACCAGCGCCGGCGTGCCGGGGCCGTTGTCGTAGGTGCGGGCCACGCGCAAATCGGCCGGGGCCACGTTGCTGAGCCAGAACAGCCACTCGGGCTGGGCGCGGGTGATGGGTTTCGGGGCCTCGGCCGCGTAAGTGCCCGGGCCGGTGGGCTGCCAGCTCAGGGCCGGCGGCAGGGCGAAGCGCAGCTCGCGCAGGCGGAAGTAGTCGGTGCCTTGTAGCTCGGCCGGCAGCCCGCCGCGCAGGGCCGTGCGCAGCGGGCTCGTGGCCACCACCGGGGCGCGGCCGGCCACGCTGAGCGTCGTGCGCACGAAGTAGTTGACTAGGTTCGCGGTGCAGCGCCGGCTGACCAGCGGGCCGGGCCCGGGGCCGGCCAGCGGGGGCACGAAGGCGCTCAGCAGCGGATAGAGGAGCGTATCGAGGCGAAAGCTGAGCTTGCCCAGCTTGTCGGCGCGCTTGCGCAGGGTCAGCACCAGGGCGAAGTCCTCGGCCCCGTGGGCACTCTCGGCGTAGACCTCCAGCAGCACCTCGGCGCCCTTCGGGGCGTTGGGCAGCTCGTACCAGAGCGGCTGCTGCACGAAGTCGATGCCCTCGGCGGGGCCCAGCGGGGCGGCCGGGCCGGGCGGCGGGGCCACGGTAACCCGGACCGTGCGCTGGCAGCCGGCCAGCCCGTCGTCGCGGAAGCTGACGGTATGGTCGCCGGGCGAGACGTTGAAGAAGTCGGGCTGCGCTTGCTCGGCCCCGCCGTCGAGGCGGTACTGCACCCGCCCGTTGGCCGTGCCGGTGAGCCGGGCCGTGAGCGTGGCCCCGGTGGGCGAGGCCACCTGCGTGACGCTGGCCGCGCCCAAATCACACGTGAGCGGGGCGGGCGGGGTGTAGCCGCAGCTGAGGCTGTTCTGTTCCTCGGCTACGGTGAAGCCGCCCCGGCCGTCGTCCGTAAATCCCCTTCTCGTGGTGCCGGCGCAGTAGTGGTAAAACTCGCCGTCGAAATTAAAATCCTGGGGGTGGTTGCTGTCCTGAAAGTCGTCGTAGGTGCCGGCCAGCACCTGCGTCACGGCCTCGCTGGCCGTGTCGAACACCCAGTTGATGACGTCGTACTCCGTGCCGAAGACCTGGCCCGTGCGGTCGCCGTAGGCCCGGCCGTTATCGTAGCTGGTGCGAATGAGTATCTGGCTCATGGCTCCTTACTTCCAGCGGGTGGCGTCGTATTTCACCGGTACGTAGTCGCCCACGCTAAACTCGAAGCGCCAGCCGATTTCCCCGGCCTGGGTGAGCGTGGCCACGGCTTCGAGCAGCACCCCGTCGAGCGAGAAGCTGATGAACTCGCGCGCCTTGTAGTCCTTGCCCATGCGGCTGAGCACGTCCAGGGCCAGGGCCTCAGTACTGGCCCACTTGGCGTCCTGGTCGGCGTAGTCCGTCACGCTGGCCGAGTCGAGCACGACCAGGGCGGCGTGGCGCTGGCCCATCGGCTGGGTCGAATCCTTGTCGGCCAGCGCCAGCGAGGGCAGCTCCAGCCAGAGCAGTGGGTAGGTCAACTCGGTGCGCGAGCCGGCAATGATGCGCTGGGTGGGGCCCACCACGAAATCGCGCAGGGCCACGTGCTCGCCGGTCAGCCGGCGAAAGTAGGCAATGAAGTTGGGCAGCGTGTTTTGCATGCCGTAAAGGAACACGCCTCCCCTACCCGCTTTTAGGACGCAATCGCATAGTCGCTCAGCAGCTCGGCGCGGCCCGGCCCATAGAGCAATTGGTAGTGGCCGTTTTCGCGTAGCACCTTATCCTTATAGTCGCGGTAGATTTTGCGCAGCATCTCCAGGTCCGCGTCCGAGGGGTCAATGTTGTAGAGCTTGCAGAACCGCCGTAGCGCCTCGCGCTCATTCTGACTGGCGGCAATATGGCCCTTGACGAACATGATAAGCTCCTGCTGAAAAAGCTTCTCGTACATCTCGCCTATCTGCTTGGCCGACTCCGGCGTGAGGATGTAATGACGCAGGGCGGTAGGTAGCGTGAGCTGATAGGCCGAGCCCTCGGGCTTCTCGACGGCGCGCAGCTGGCGAAACGGCTGCTTCTCTACCTTCATCCGCACCACTCGCCCGATGAGCGTGTTCTGGTGCACGGGGTGAGGCTGCTGCGCACCGATTTCGTGCAGCATGTACTGGCGCACGTGGGCACGCACGGGAATGGCAAAGGTGGGGAGCTTGCTCAAGGCGAGAGGGTAAGAATTCCTCATCAAAGGTTCAGCTAGATAACGCCAGAAATTAGGACGAAAGTGCGGCCTTCACCTTAAGCACTGTATTAGTGGAGCAAGCGGCCAGTTCAGCAATTTCGCGCACAACCAGGCCCCTTTCCAAATATTTGACCACTTTCGGGTATTTAGCTAACAGCTTCTTTGAATCTTGCACCGTACCCGCCGGGCGGCCCTTTTGCTTGCCCTCGGCGTAGGCCTTCTCCTGGCCGCTTTTGATGCGGTGGCCCAGGCGCTCGGTTTCCATCTCGTCCACTTCCATGAGCACGGTCATCACCAGGCGGGCAATCGGGTTGTGCTTGCCGTCGGGCAGCAGGGAGCCCAGCTGGATGTTGAGAGCGAACACCGACACCTTCAGGTCGGCCAGCTCCTCCACGACCTGGCGCACCTCGCGGGCGCGGCGGCCCAGCCGGCTCAGCTCGGTCACGAGCACCTGGCGCACGGCCCCACTGCGGGCCAGGGCCAGCAGCTGGTCGAGGTCGGGGCGGGCGGCCCGGCTGCGGCGCGAGCCCGAGAGCTTCTCGGCAATCGTGGCCACCACCTGGTAGCCGGCCCGGGTGGCGTGGCGCTCCAAGTCACGCAGCTGCCGGCCGAAGTCCTGGGCCTCGGAGCTGACGCGGGCGAAGAGCACGACGGGGGTTGGGAGGGCTTCTTGTGTCAAATTAACCACCTGGTTTTTGAGCAACAGTTTTGCGGAAAGAAAAGCGGCCCGGACGGGGCCGCTGGCGGGGTGTTTTTGCGGAATACTTTTTTTGAGACAGCCTGCCCGGTAAACTGGCGCGAAAACTCAACTTAGACGTATGAGTGACACGAGCAGTAGAAAGCCAGTACCTAACAGGGTCCAGCGTAGGGCCGCAGTTGGTTTCTTGGCTAGCAGCCGTAGGAGCGGATAGACTTGGTAGAGCAACGTCATCAGGGTTGCTTGTCTGACAGTCGCTAGCTGCCAGCGATAATGCGCCTTATGAACTTCTAGATAGTAAAATAGCCCCGCCCCTGCCACATTAAGCAGTATAATTACCCAGGCCAGTTTTGCGTTGCTACGTCGCTTGGCTAAGCGTTGCGAGGCTGACAGTGCAGATGTGGACGAAAAATTAGGAGCACTCATTTAGTCAAAAGTGATAAACCGCGCCAAGTTTAGACCCGCCTACTGAATTTCGCCCCACGCCAGGCCGGCCAGCGGCAAATCGCTTGCACAGCATCTGCCGGCTTCCGTCTGGCATTGGGATGACTTAGGCGAGAAGCACTAATTGGGGGCGGGCGCCCGCGTGACCTTTGAGGCATGCGTTTCTTCTCCTTCTTCCAGCGCCCGGCTCCGGCCCAGCGGCGCCCCGCAGCGGCCGCGGCCGGCACCACGCAACAGCAGGAGCGCGCCCTGCTGGACTTGTTTGCGCGGGGCTTTCTCACCCTCGACCAGGTGATGGAGCGCCTGGCCCATCTGTAGCCCTCACGCGAAGTCCACGTAACGCTCCAAATTCAGGCTCACGCGCTGCACTTCGCCCCAGACACTACCCGCCGCCGGGGCCGCGGGTAAAATGTGCAGCAAGCTCGCCACCTCGTCGTAACGTAGCACCATCTGCCGGGTCTTAGTGGGCACCGTGCCTACGTGCTGGCGTTCTTGCCGGGCGCGGGCCAGCAGCCGGGTACCCACCCGGGTAAGGGGGCCGAAGCAGAGCAGCATCTTCGCCGGTACACGGTCGGGGGGTTGCAGGGTCAGTTGGCCCGTAAGCACCCACTCAATGGCGTGGGCCAGTTGCGCGGCCTCTCCCCAGCGCAAAGGGATTTTCTGGTCGAGGTACGGCAGTCTCATTTCACTTTAAGGTAAATCTTAGCGTGGCTACCACACGTGCACGCCCTCGCAAGTCACGATTGTAACCCCAAAAAAAGGCGACCGCATTGGACTGGCTGGTGAATCCAGCCTTAGGCAAGGAATCATAAAAAACGTGCTGCTTTCCATGTAGCACGTACAAAATAGCGTATTTACTAAACTGCTTCATTTATGCTGACTTAGGAGTTTGAGGTACTGGCTGGTAGAGGCCAGCCCATTCTACTATTTTGTAGTCGCGGCCGCTGGTGCGCTCGCAGAGGCGGTAGTAGCTCATTTGCTCGCCCAGGCGGTTGCGTAGCACCAGCAGGTATTCCAGGCCGGTGGCGTCGTTGGTCCACGAGTAGAAGGAGCACTTGCGCTTCTTTCCAGCGGCGGCCGGCGTGCCGGGGGCGCGCTCGTTGAACTCGACGTAGAGCCAGTAGCGCGCCGTTTGGCTGAGCTTGCTCGGCTCGGCCCGCCGCGGGGGCAGGGGCTTGGCCGGGGGCGTTTTAGTCAGGAAGTCGTTGAAGTCCTTGTAGCCGCGGTAGAGCTCGTTGTGGGCCTTCACCCGCGCGGGCGTGAGCGTTTGGCGCAGCAGGTGCAGGGCGCGCTCGCCGGCCAGGTCGTTATCGCCAAACCAGTGCACCAGCCGGGCTTCCAGCAGCGTCGGCAGGGCCTCGGGGAGCAGCGATACCGAGTTGAGAATAAGCACCGTCTGCTCGAAGTAGGGCTGCTTGAAATGGGTCAGGGCGCTGAGGTAGTCCATGAACCCTTCGAACACAATGACTTCGTCGCGCTGCTGGCCTGTCAGCCAGGTGAGGCCCTTGCCGCCGATGGTGCCCTGGAAATGCTTGCTGCGCGCCTCCCAGCCGGCGGCCGTTTTCCAGCCCAAGGCGAAGTAGGGCTGCGCGCGGGGCTTGCCGGCCACGTGGTAAAAAACCTGCTGCAAGTGGGCCAGCGTGCGGTTGCTGCGCTGCACCAGCGGCCAGTTGATGCCCCGGCTCGTGAGATACTCCACGAGCGGCTTCATCTGCAAAGGCTCCACGCGCACGTCGGTGAAGGTGAGCTTGCCCGTCACGAGGGTCTCGCCCACCGGGGCGGCTGGGGGCAGCGCCAGCTCGGCCGGCGTAGCCAGGTCAGCGGCCCAGGCCCGCAGCACCAGGCGGGCACGGGGCAGGTCGAAGCCGGTGAGGCGCATGATGAGCTCCAGCACGTCGCCGCCGTCGGCCTTCTTGCCGGGCTTGGGCGTGCCGCCGAAGTCGCTCCACACGTTCTTGGGCTCGCACACCACGAAGCTCGGGGTGCGCTCCTGGGGCCGGAAGGGCGAGGTATAGTAGTAGTTGCCGCCAGCTGCCGGCGGGCCGGCGGGCTCGTGGCCAAGCTTGGCCATGATGCTGCGCAGGGGGATGCGTTTGTCGGCCGCCCGGGCGGCCTTGGTGCTCAGGCCTGGCGCGTGCGAAGTGAGCGGCATGAAGTGGGGTTTTAAAAATGTTGGCAAAAGCGGCCCCTACCCACGCGCTTAGGGGCGGTGGTGCGGGTGCCTGCGGCCCGTTCAGCGCGGCCCGCCCCTTCTTTTTTTTTCAGCTAGCCCAGACTTATCGACAAGTGGGGCGTGGACAAGTCGGTCGAAAAACAACCGTTCCTATCATTCATAGCATTTATGAGAGGCCCCATTCTATAAAGCTGGGGAAAATGCCCGCATTGGGTTTTTTAAGAGGTTTTCCACATCGTCCCGTTCAAATTTTGGGCAGCGGCCAAGAGGCCTGCCAGCCCCTGTGCGGGACTCGCAGCCACCGGGACGGGGGCCGGCGAAGAGCTGGGCATAAGCGTCGCCTGGGCCACGGCAGGGGTCGCGTCGAACACAAAAAGGGTGGGCTCCAGCAGCAGCTGAAGCCCACCCTTGACCTGCACCTTGCCGCGCAGGAAGCCGTACTCGATAAGGGCCATGATGTGGCGGTAGCCCGTTTTAGGGTCGCGGTTGTTGCCGGCCTTGGCAATGGAGGTGCGCGTGGTGAAGATGGCCAGGTTGATGGCCGTGCGCGCCTTCGCCCACTCGGCCATCATGATGCGCACGATTTCCTTGAGCGTGTGCACCAGGTTGCCGCGCAGCTGCGGCAGCTTCACGGTCTGCTGCGGGGCCAGCGCATCCACTAGGTGCACGGGCGTGGGGGTCGGAGCGATGAGCTTGGGGTTGTTGACAAAGCGCAGCACGTTCTTCCACGTTTTGTCATAGTTGAGGCGCAGCTTGGGAATAAAGGCGGGGCGGTACATGGGCAGAAAATGCGTGGGGTGGAACAGGCGGCCCGCGGGCCGGGGTACTAGTTTTGCGGGTATGAAAAAATTCTTAGTAAGCGCGGGCCTGCTGGCCCTGACTGCTTTGCCGGCACTGGCGCAGACCGCCCCGGATGCGGACGTGGTGGTTGTGCGCGTTGCGCACCAGTTCAAAGGCCGCGCTACTATCACGACCAGCTTCGGCGCGGGCGCCACGCAGGTCAAGGAACTGGAAGTTCCTGGGCTGAATGAGACCAAGATTGCCTCAGTTATGACCGAGGCCACCCAGCAGGCCCTAGCTCCCTTGTTTGAGAAGGGTTATACCCTCAAGGGCATGAGCGGCGGCGATGGCGTTACCCTCATCGTGCTCACGAAGCAGAAGTAGCCTCGGCGCCCTGATGCGCCCGCACCGCGGCCGCGAGGCCCCGCTGGCGGTTGCGCAGGGCCTCGCGCTCGAAGCGCAGGCCCTGCTCCAGGCCCGCGTCGAGCCGGCACTTGCCGTTTTCGTGGTCATTGAGCTGGTCGCCGATTTCGACCAGGCGCTGGCTCACGGCGTTGCGCTCGTCTTCCAGGCGCAGGCGCTGCTTGCGGGTGAGCGTGGGCGCGGGCCGGGCCGAGAGGGGCCGCACCACGAGCGCGTGGCCGGCGCGGCGCACGTTTTGAAACGCGCAGGCCAGCTGCGTCGTCTCGGGGGCTGAGGAGTAGACGGTTACTTGGCTCATGATGCCTGTTGAGGGTTACGCTCGTTTTCCTGGTACTGGGCCCCGGCCGAAAGCGCCGGTAGGTACTGCGCCTCCTCGTGCTGCTCCTGGCGGCGCACCTGGTGCACCTTGCGCAGGGTCAGCAGGCGCGCCAGCTTGTCGAGGCACTCCTCGTGGGGCGCGGTGTGGGGTTCCAGGGCGGGCAGCTGCCGGGCCTGGCTGCTCACGGCCTCGGCGTAGAGGGCCAGGGCCTCGTCGTGCTCCTGCGGGGTAAGGTCGGCAAACTCGTCGCCGGTTAGCATCTCAATGGACATCGGGAAAAGAGGAAAAAGCGGATGGAAAAGGCACTCAGGCGACTTTGAGCGCGGCCGCCGACTCGACGGGCGCGCCCTTCTTTCTGGCGGCGGCTTTGGCCGGCGCCGGGGCGGCGGGCTGCTTGACGGGCAGCGCCGGCTCGCCCACGATGGGGTTTGGGGTGAGCACCCCGATGCCGATGCCGAAGGCTTCGACCTCGCTGAGCTTGAAGCGCAGCATCCCCTCGCGGAACTCGTAGGCGGGCAGGTACACCCGCTTGCCCCGGGCGTCGAAGCGGCCGGTCTTCGTCCAGTCGCGCACCGTGCGCTTGTCGAACTTGACGTGGCTGGCCACCTGCTCCAGCGTCACCAGGGGCTCCACGCTCGGGGCGGCCGGCTGCTGGAGCAGGGCCAGCACCTGGCTGATTTTCGCATCCAGGGCGGCGATTTCCTGGCTGCTGGCAAGGTCGAAGGACATGGCGAGGAGGTGGTATTAGGCGGCTTTTTGCAGCAGGCGGAACTCGCGGCGGCAGTCCGTCCAGTCGATTTCTTTGATGCCGGCGGGCAGTTCGTCCACGAGCCAGGTTTCCTGGTCGAGGTGGCCGTCCTGGGCGGCGGCGCGCAGGCCCGGGGGCATGGTGCCGCGCACGTACACCGTGAGGTGGCCGGCCTGGTAGGTGTAGCCTAGGATGGGCTCGGGCGCCGGCGTGGGCACCAGCGCGTCGCCGGGCCGGAAGGCCGCCACGCGCACCCGCCGGCCGGTGCGGGCGTCGGTGAGCGAGACGCGGGGGAAAGTCAGGACTTTACCCATCCTGCTAGGCCACCTGGCAGTGATTGACCGTGGCCACGAGCCGGCCGCTGAGCTTCTGGCGGCGGCTCGTTTCCCAGGCCAGCACCAGGGGCGTTTCTTCCTGGTACTGCGGGTGGGTGGCGTCGATTTCGCGGGTGCGGCGGGCTAGCTCCTCGAGCGGCACCAAGGCCACCAGGGCTGGGGGCAAGAGCGTGGTGGTGAGGCGGTGCAAATCGCGCAGGCAGGGCTTGCGGGCCGGGGCAGCGGGGTCGTGGTTGACGCGCATGGGGGTGAGATGTGAAAGGGTGAGGTGGTTAGGTAGAATTAGAGGGCCGGGTGGGGCAGCGTGGCCAGCAGCCGGGCATTGGCAAAGCGCACGTTGCCTGTCAGCAGTAGGCGCACGTCGCGCAGACGGCGCGCCCGCTGGGCCGTAAAAAGCTGCATCGACATGCCCAGCCAGGACACCCGCAACTGGCACGTAGCATCGGGCACGGGGCCGGCAGCCCAGGTATAGGTGAAGTCGTAGCGCTCGCCCAGCGGGCCTAGCCAGTGCGCGGCGACCGTCGCCAGCGTATCGTGCTGCTGCTCGATGGCGATGAAGCCCTGGGTGCGTAGCCACTCGGCTACCGGGGCGGCCAGGTTGCGCGGCACCTTGGGGGCCGGCGTGTGGTAAGGGGCGCGGTCTTCCATCACACCAGCAGTAGTTGGGCGGGGGCGCCCGGGGCGGGCAGCTTGGGGGCCGGCAGCACCTCGGCCGGAATCTCAAAATCGGGCAGGCCCGCTTGCACCAGGGCCACCAGGGCCGGCAGGTTGATGGTGCGGCCCACGCGCACCTGCGCCAGGGCCGTCGAGCCCAGGGGGTAGCCCCCGGCGATAACCTTGTCAATCGCGCTGGTGGGCAAGGGCCCATAGACCAACGAGAGAAGCCGGAAGTATTTCTGTTGCTCTGTCATGCCGTGTTTGACAGGTTTCGCGCACCACCCTCTATACTTGTGGGTGTCTTGCCCTGCCTATGGCACAAACATACGGTAATACACCAAATAGAGCGCTCTATTTGGTGTAAAAAAGATAAAATAAAGCGCTCAAAATGGAGCAAGAGCTTATAGGACAGAGAATTAAATTTCTCATTGATGCGCTGAACCTGAAGGTGAGGACGTTCGCTCAAGCCTTGGGTATAGGCGAAACCAACATACGCAACTACTTAGACAGAGGCACCAAGCCTAGCTCGGATGTACTGGAGAAGATAATCAACTCTTTTCCGCAGGTAAATATGGTGTGGCTCATAAGCGGCCAAGGCGAACCATTCACGCAAAAACCAGACGCTCCAGCCGAGTCCTATGCCAGTCGGTTAGAAAATAATTATGGCAATAGTGTTGGCTCAAACCGAGGTGGCACCGTGACCCAGCACAACGCTGGGGCCACTAACCCCAGCGAGCGCGATACGAAGCTAGCCCTGGCCGAGAAGGAGATTCAGCACCTGCGTGAGCAGCTCGCGGCTAAGGATGCGCTGCTGGCTTCTAAAGAGGAGACCATTGCGGTGCTCAAGACCGCATTTAATCGACCGAGTTAATTCTATTCTGCTTTTACCACGACAATCTTTTTCTTGCCAATATGTACGTAGAACGAGTACTCAGCATAAATAGCGGATGGCCTATATTGATAGAGAAAAAAGAGAAAGAATGGAAGGAAGCCTCTAATACTCTTCAAAAAATTGATGACAATGTACTTACATCAACTTTAAAAAGGCTTAAAGAATCTGAAAGCCCAATAAATTACTTAGAGTATTTAAACATGCATCTTAATTCTTATTCCAGCAGTCGAATGCATGTAAGCGGCTGGAATGAGGACTTGGAAACGGAATCTAATGCAGTTATATCAGCATTAGGGAATGAGCCCAGCAAGAACGGAGTAGTAGCTTCAATCTTAGGTATGGATGAAATTTCTGGTGGAGATTTCACAACTAATGCTTATCTAGGCATTCCTTATTATTTTGCATTGGGTACACTTGAAGTTGCAGTGTTATTTGTACCAACTGAAGTAGCTATTGATTACTTCATTAAATTCGGTTTCACGGGCCCTATACCCAAAAACTTTCCAACAGAAAAGCTTTGCAGGTCACAGTTGACTAGGTTCACAGCGCTCAACAATAAGGCACCCATTGTGCTTGCTTTTATTTCACCTACCTTTTTTGAAGAAATTGAAGTAGAAGAAATCACTCCACTCAAATTCGGTGAACATACAATTGAGCGCACACTTGAATTTGCTCCTGAATACTATCAAGCTAGCGTGGGTCTACTCTCCCATTTTGGCAAAATACTGCGTGACAAAGACCCTCAAACTAAGGCTAAGGTGCGCATTGAGCAGGATGGTAACATCGTGCGCTTACATATAGAGTCGGCTCCGGGAAATATCGAAACTATCGAAGAGCGATTAGAACAGTATGCTTTAATTGTTAACAAGCAGGCTCCGCCCGAGTCTTTATTAGATAATCCAGGACAGATTATCGAATTAAAGGCCCAGCTACGCGTGGCCCAGATGCAGGTAGAAACGGCCTATGAGTTAAAACAACTCTCGGATGGCCGCATTACTAGTTTAGAAAAGCAGGTAGAGTTTTTACAAAGTCAGTTTGCCGCGCAAATTCTACAAACTGATAAAGTGATTGACATAGTCGGTCGGCAGAACGATAGCCACGAACGCATGCAGGCAGCACTGCTGACGCATTCGGGCACGCTCTTCAAAGATTTGCTCCAAGAATCGAGCGGCAACCAGCGGCTGACCGAAGCGGTCACTAGCCTCCAGCACAACCTGCTCTCGGGCATGGCCATCATCGACATTGAGGACAAGCTCGAACAGTCTCTGGCCACCATCAAGGAAACGAAGCCCGGCTTCCTGGGCCGCATCCAGAAAGACTTAGAAGGTGCTGCTTACAAGGCGGCGGCTAGTTCTACCATAACCTGGGTAGCTAAGTGGCTCGGTGCCCACGCGCAGTAACCTCCCCAATATAACCAGCCCCGTTAAGAGCAGCCTCGAATGGAACCAATCGATTACCTGAGCGAAGAAAACATAGCGAAGGCAGGAACTACCCGAGCTGAATTGGAGGCCATCAAGCAGGATTTTGAAAGTAAGTCGTACCGCTACGAGCAGGCAGCAAAAGGTATCACCGACATCTTACTCAAGACCCCCGGTGTTCACTCTGTACGCTACCGAATAAAAGACCCACAGCACCTGATAGAGAAGGTAGTTAGGAAGCGCTTGGAGAATGCGGAACGTGACATCACTGTTGCCAACTACGAAGAGCAATTAACCGACTTGGCAGGCGTCAGAATACTACATCTATTTAAGGGCGATTGGCAGTACATCCATCAGTTTATCATTGATACCTGGGGCCTTCACGAAAAGCCCACTGCTTACTACCGTGAAGGGGATTCTAGCGAAATTTTGGGGATGTTTACCTCACAAAAATGTGAAGTGAAAGAGCACCCGGCTGGCTACCGCTCGGTGCATTACATCGCCCAAACCTCTCTCACGAAAAGTATTTGCAACGTTGAGATTCAGGTGCGTACCATTTTCGAGGAAGGATGGAGTGAGGTAGACCATAAAATCCGCTACCCCAACTTCTCTAATAACCCGCTAACTAATGACTTATTGATGATGCTTAATCGCTCAGCAGGCAGCGCTGACGAAATGAGCAGCTTTGTGCAAGGGCTAAGCTTCTACATAAAACAGAGTGACCAAGAGCAAAAAGCACTCAAGCAGGAGCGTGACGACTTAACGGCAAAGCTGGCTGAGGTAATGAAAAACCCTGCTATTTCGGCTCATGAAAAGTCGAATTTGGAAGAAGTTGCTCAGTCTCTAAGTAACCATGGACATATAGGAGCAAGCTTATCTGAGCACCTCCTGAAGGCGTTCAAAGCAAGTCAACTCTCTGAATTGCGTTCAATAGATATACTAAATTCATATACCATAAACGCTGTTAATTATGTAAATGCTTTACAAGCAAAGAGTAATGAGGGTCCGGACGCTTAAGAACTAGTTCAGTATTATGTTGGCTAGTCGAGATTAAAAACAGGTATTTATACGTGGTAGGAGATGCAGGTATTTAGCTGACTTTTGCTTATTGGTATCATTTGACTATCAATACTTAAAAGTCATACTTACTATCCAAAAACTCCTACCCTTTTTACCTGCATGGATTTCATTGACGTCATCAAAGCCTTAGGCGACAAGGTAAGCCGCCTCAAAGACAGCATTCTTACCGAGGAGGCCACCAAGAATGCCTTCGTCATGCCCTTCATCGCCGCCCTGGGCTACGACGTCTTCAATCCCTTCGAGGTCATCCCCGAGTTCGTAGCCGACCTCGGCATCAAGAAGGGCGAAAAGGTCGACTACTGCATCCAGAAGGACGGCCAGCCCATCATCATCGTGGAGTGCAAGCACTGGAAAGAGGGCCTCGACGTGCACAACTCCCAGCTGCACCGCTACTTCCACGTCACCACCACCCGCTTCGGCATCCTCACCAACGGCATCATCTACCGCTTCTACACGGACCTAGTGGAGCCCAACAAGATGGATGACAAGCCCTTCTGGGAAATCAACATCTCCGACCTGAACGAGGCCAGCGTCTTCGAGCTGAAGAAATTCCACAAAACCGGCTTCGACGTGGGCCAGATTCTGAGCACCGCCTCGGAGCTCAAGTACACCCGCGAAATCAAGAAGCTGCTGGCCGAGGAGCTACGCGACCCCAGCATCGAGTTTGTGCGCTACTTCGCCAAGCAGGTGGCCCCCGGCAAGCTCACCGAGAAGGTGATGGAGCAATTCAACCCACTGGTCAAGAAGTCGGCCGCCCAGCTGCTCAACGACATCATCAACGACCGCCTCAAGTCGGCCCTAGCCAAAGAGGAAGTGGCCCAGATACTGGAGGACGAGCCCGCCGCCACTGCCGACGCGCCCAAGGGCGGCACCGAGTTCACGGAGCTGGAAAAGGAAGCCTTCCTCATCGTCAAAACCATCCTGCGCCCCGTGGTGGATGCCAAGCGTATCACCCACCGCGATACCACGAGCTACCTCAACATCCTGCTCGACGACAACAAGAATAAGATTGTGTGTCGCCTCTGGCTCAACGGCTCGAAGCACTACATTTCCTTCTTCGACGAAAGCAAAAAGGACGTAAAAACCGAAATCAACGGCCTCGATGACCTCTATAAGTTCAGCGACCAGCTCATTGCTACCGTGGGGCAGATTGAGGCGCGCAAGGCCGTGCCTACCGCTAGCTAACTGACGACATCTTTAGTATCATCACTATCCATGAAAAAAGCCACTACCCTACTCGCTCTTCTCTTTGCGCTCAGCGCCCCGGCTTTTGCGCAAACTGCGCCAGCCGCCACTACGACGGTTCCTGCTGCTACTCGCACAGAGGAATACTGCATGGTACTCGCTACGCAGAAATTCATGAGCACCAAAGTGACTATCGCCATCGACTATGGACAGGAGCGCAAGTTCTTCAGTGACAATCGCTACAAAGACGCGGAGGGCAAAGTTCAAGCCTTCAATTCGGTAGTTGACGCGCTTAATTTTCAGAATTCGCAGGGCTGGGAATTTGTCAACGCTTACGTTATCACCGTCAGCGGCCAGAATGTGTATCACTACCTGATGCGCCGCCACATCAGCGCGTAGCACTCTGGTTAGCAAAGCAAAAACGTCCCTGCTAGTACTAGTGGGGACGTTTTGCTTTCACAAGGTAATTAGATGCTTTCATCTCCTGTTTTCTACCTTCGCCCCTTGTGAAAATCACCCGCCAGCTGCGCCTCGATGCCCTGGCCGCCGACGGCACCGCTCCCATCCACCTCACTAGTACATGGGAAGGCAACCGCCTGCGCCGGGGCCGCCAGTAGCCCCAGCTACGGGAGTTGCGGCGGGGCAAATTCAATCAACCCTAATGCCTACTTCCATTTCCCGCGCCTTTTGCGCCAGCGCCCTGCTCCTTGGGCTATCTGCCTTCCAAGGCAAAAGCAAGCTGGCCCTTGACCGCCCCTACTCGCATAGCTTCCGCGACGCCGACACCTTCACGCGCGACCTGGCCGACATCAAGAAGGAACACAGCTTGGACGAGCTGCACTGGAAGCACCTGCGCGCTTACCCCACTATTGCTGTATCTTCCAACTACAGCCAGAAACTCCCCAGCACGGGTATTACCTACCGGCAAGCCAGCCAGTTAGTAGAGAAATATTTCTTCAGCGCCAAGGCTCAAAAGGAATTGAAGGAAGCAAACAAGGATATTCCGGAGGCCCCACCCCTCAATTAACTAACGCCCGGAAAACCGCCGTCACTGCGCGCTACTTACAACCGCCCCCCGAGTAGCCCCAGCTGCCGGCGTTACGGCGGGGCGGGGTCAGTAGCCAGAATTAGTACTTATTTCCTGATTCAACAACTATGTTCGGAGCGCTAGGCGAAGCTGCCTTAGGTATTTTTGGTATATTTTTGTATTTTTTCCTCCTAGCACTACTATACGCCTTACCACTGCTTCTACTACTCGCTTTCCTGAAGCTATTTGGTTTCTTCAAGCCCCGGAGAGTTTCTGCCATAAGGCGCCCGCTTCCCTCAACTAGGTCACTAACTGATGTACAAGTATTGCTAGGAATAACCGCCGCCCTGCTAGCCTTCCTCTACTACGGCCTGCTAGACCTAAGTAGGTGGCTCGCCAAGCAGTGGCACAAACACACCTGATTGCAACGCCCCCCAAGTAGCCCCAGCTGCCGGAGTTACGGCGGGGTGGGATAATACTCGCAATCGCCTGCGCCACCAGTAGTCCCCTGCACCAACTGCCCCGCAGCGCATGGTTACGCGCGCTGCTACTCTGCCGCGCACCTTCACGCAGCCGTGAAAATCACCCGCGAGCTGCGCCCGGCTGCCGACGGCACCGCCCCTAGCCAGCACCGCACCCCCACGCAGCCTAAGGCGCTAGTGCTTAGTGAATTTTTGCTGAGTATTCACTTTATTTTCCAGGCAAAAAGCCCTTACTGACGCAGCAAGGGCTTTTTGCATTTAATCCCTATTTTATTGCTGAGCTACCCTACGGATTTTTGTGGCTTCTCTTGCAATGAGCCAATGAATCTAACGTTTTTGTGCGCCGCGCCGCACGTCACTGTTTATTTTGATTCCTGGAATAACTGGCTCTACGTGGAGTGGGAAGGCGCCCTGACCCTGCCGGCGGTGCAGTATGCCTGCCTGGAGCTGGCCGAGTGCTTTGTCAAGCATACCTACCCGCGCGTACTCAACAACGATTCCCAGATTACGAGCCTTCCCTGGGAAGCCGCCCCGTGGCTGGCCAAGCACTTCTTTCCCCACTTAAAGCAAGCCGGCATTCAGCAGCTGGCCTGGGTGCACGCGCCCATTGTGTGGGGGCTGGGCCACACCACGCAGCTACTCCAGCACCTCTCCCACCTCAACATCAGCCTCTTTGCCGATATGGAAGAGGCCACGGCGTGGCTCCAGCCGGCAAACCCCGCCTACGCGGGCGGCCATGTGCCCGTGCCCCGCCCCCTGGCCGCGCAAACCCAGCTCGCCCAGACCGTGGCCCAGTTCAAGCAGGCCCTGGCCGAGAGTGGCGTGAATGCCGACGCAGCGGCCCGCGCGTGAAAAGCCGGGCGGCTAGCCCTAGAGCTTCTCCCCGGGGTTGTGCATAAAGCTACCGATGACTTGCCCCAGCAGCTCGTCGGCCGCGGCCGCGGGCCCGTGGTGCGCGCCCATGCCTGCGGGCGCGGCGTAGCCCCGCACGCGGGCCAGTTGCGCGGGCTCGACGGCGTGAAAGCTCATGGCCCAGGCGCCGAAGCGGCGCGCCGCCAGGGGCCCGCGGGCCAGCAGCACCAGGTTGTGGTGGCGCACGTCGCGCAGCAGCCGGTCGTACAAGTCGCTTAGGGCCTCGGCGCTGCCCTCCAGCACCTGCACGAAGTGGGCGTCGTTGTAGAGCAGCACGCCCGTAATCCCCGCCTGCTCGTTGCGCCGCTGCGCCTGGGCCAGCAGCGTTTGGAGCATCTCGTCGGCAAAGGCGAGCGTGGCCTCGCTGGTATAAATCAACTGGTACATAAATGGGTGGAAAAGGAGATAGAAGTAAAAACTACTAAAAATAACAGTAGCTAGCTTCCCTTGGTGCCAATAGCTGAACTATACACTACTATCTTGCTCCTCTTCGTTTAGCATTTGTCAAGCGGCGGCGTTGGTTTTGGCCGCTTCTTCTTTCTTCCTTCCCCGCTATGGACGCCAGCAAATCCCTCGACCACTATGAGAACCGCCGCGACCTGCTGCGCGGCTACCTACTCGAATACAGCCTCTTGCAGCAGGAGGCGCCCGACGTGGCGGCGCAGCTTAGTTTCGAGGCGTTCGTGCAATTCTCCTTTGCCTACTTTCGCATCAGCGAGCAAACCGGGGGCGTGGCGCGCCTGGAAGCCGTGCTGGAGCACGTGCGCAAGCGCCTACCCAGCTAGCCGTTTGCCCGCGCCTTGGCCGCCCCGGCCGGGGCGTTTTGCTGGCAGGCCGTGTTTTACCAGGTTTGCCCTGGCTCCACCTACCTTCGCCCGCCTCATGAAAATCACCCGCCAGCTGCGCCTGGACGCCCTGGCCGCCGACGGCACCGCCCCCATTCACCTCACCATTACCTGGGAGGGCAACCGCCTGCGCCTGGGCACCGGGGCCGTGGTGCGCCCCGAGCACTGGGACGCCGAGGCCCGGCAGGTAAAGGCCCAGAAGGGCACCCCGCACGCCAGCATCAACCCGCGCCTGAACCGCGCCCACGAGGCGGCCGAGGCCGCGCTGGAAACCGCCCGCAAGCAGGGCCGCAAGCTGCCCGCCGCCGAGCTGCGCGCGGCGCTCGACGCGGCCCTGGCCCTCACGCCCGTGGCGACGCAGGAAGCGGCCGCGCCCGCAGCCGCGCCGGCCAGCGACTTTGAGAGCCTGCAACGGGAGTGGCTCAAGGAGCACACCTACAAGCCCCGGGGCCGGGACGGGCGGCCCCTGTCGGTCAAGGCCATCGCGGGCTTCACGGCGACTATCGAGCGCTTTGTCAAGTACCAGCAGGCCCGGCAGCTTGTGCTGCGGGTGGAGGCGCTGGACTTGGCTTTCTACCAGGATTTTCGCACCTATATGGTCGAGGAGCTGGGCCAGGGCATCAACACGTTCGGCAAGCACATCTCGCGCCTCAAAACGTTTCTTACCTGGGTGGAGCAGGAAAAGGACTTGCCCGTGCACCGGCACTACCGCAAGTTCAGCGTACCCAACCAGCGCGGCCGGGTGGACGCGCTCACCGAGGCCGAGCTGCACCGCATTGCCGACCTCGACTTCCGGGCGGACGCCCTGCGCGCCCAGCTCGAACAGCTGCGCCTGGAGATGGGCCGCCCCACGGGCGCCGCCCAGAGCGCCGGCTGGGCCGAGGCCTGGCTCTCGCACGTGGAGCTGGCCCGCGACAAGTTTTTGCAGTGCTGCTACACGGGCCTGCGCATCTCGGATGCCAACCGCGCAGCCTGGCAGCACGTGCGCGGTAACCTCATCGTGCTCGACCACGTGGCCAAGAGCGACGTGACGGCCTACATCCCCTTCTACGACGACGCCGTCTTCAAGCCCGTGGAGCTTTCGGAGCGCTACGAGCACCGTAGCCCCACCGATTTACTCGTCCCCGAGTGCTACCGGGCCAACGAGTTTTTGAAAGTCGTGGCCCGGCTCGTGGGCCTCACCCGGCTGAATTTGACCACCAAAATCGGCCGCAAGACCTTCGTCACCCTCAAGCTCTACCAGGGCGTGCCGGCGCGCACCATCATGCAGGCCACGGGCCACCAGACCGAGGAAGCCTTCAACGCCTACGTGGGCGTGGATGAATTGAAACTCGTCGAGAGTTTTATGCGCAAATCGCAGCGCCGCCGGGCCGCCTAGTGGGGCAAATTGTGAGGCAGTTTTTCTGCCCTATCATGCTAACGGGGGCCTTGCCTTGCAGCCGGAATCGGCCCGGGCGGCTACGTAGGCCGCGATGCGCGGCAAGGCCCTACGTAGGGCAACATTCTAAAAGAGCTAACGAGACCACTAAAAAGGCCTTCCTGATATCAGGAAGGCCTTTTTCATTAGCTTGGGGGTTAGTTTGGGGCCCGTTCCATTCGCTTCTGCAGAATGGCCAATTGAAGTTTAGCTGGCTAGCTCCTGCCGGTAGCGCTTCACACTGGCGCGGCTGATACCAGTAAGGGCTACTATTTCTGCTACCGATAACCCCCTTTTCTAAGGCGTGCGCCACCTTACTAAGCTTTTCCGCATCACGGCCAGCGGGCCGGCCCAGGTGCTTGCCCTGCGCCTTGGCCAGGCTCTTCTCGGGGTTATTCTCGCGCTCGTACTGGTTGAAGGAGGAGTACACGCCGATAATCATCTTGCCCGCTGGCGTGCGCGAATCAACGCCCAGGTCGAGGGCCCGGAAGTGTACGCCGCGGCGGTTGAACTCCTCCACTAGTTGAATCGTGTGCACGGTGTTGCGGCTCAGCCGGGCCAGGCGGTTGGCCACGGCCACGTCGCCCGCGCGCACGGCCGCCAGTAGCTCATCGAGCGCCCCGCTCTTAGTGCGCGCGCCCGAAATCTTCTCCTAAAAGATGCGCGTGCAGCCAGCCCGGGTCAGGTCGTCAAGCTGGGGTCGAGGTTTTGGTTGGCCGCCGAGACGCGGACGTACCCAAAGGTGTGTTGCATGGCTCAGGAAGTATAGCTCACAAAGCCAGCTTTTAGAACTCACTTCTTGACCCGCAAAAATCGCCTCCTATCAGTTCTTTCAGGCATGCGTCAGAAAGGTGCAGTGGCTGTTGCAGCAGTAGCTGCTTGACCAGTGGTATCTTAGGGCTATGCAGGGCCACAAGCAGTTTCCCGACCGAGTCGTGCTGCGCTTTCGCTTGTCGGAGCGCGTGCCGAAGCACAATCTCTACCGCCGGCTCAGCGAGTTGCTCGATTGGGACTTTCTCTATGCCCAGACGCAGGCCCTTTATAGCCACACCGGTCAGCCCTCCCTGAACCCGGTGGTCTTCTTTAAGCTCATGCTCGTTAGCCGGCTGGAAAACCTAGTCAGCGACCGCCGCCTCATCGAGCACTGTAGTCTGCGGCTCGATATCCTGTACTTTTTGGGCTATGAAGTCGATGAGGACTTGCCCTGGCACTCGCCTATCAGCCGCACCCGCCAGCTCTTTCCAGCCGCCGTCTCCGAGCACTTGTTCGACCACGTCTTTACCCAGTGCGTGGCCGCCGGCCTGGTCACGGGCCACACCTAAGCCGTGGACTCGGCCTTCGTCAAGGCCAACGCCTCCCTCGAAAGCCTGTGCGAAAAGCAGCTTACCAACGTGCCGGCGCCGGTCCTGCAGGTGGCCAGCGAAGTAGTGGCAGAAACGCCGCTTGCCCCGCCAGCGGCCCTGCGCGCCAGCCCCGCGCACCACTTACGGCGCGTGGCCGCTGCCCACGCCCGCTACGACCATCATAATAGTGGCCCGCTAGGACGCGACCGGCCGCAGGCGCGGCTGCTGAGCAATAAAACCCATTACAGTACTGCTGACCCCGACGCACGCATCTCGGCCAAGCCCGGCAAGGCCCGCGCCTTAACTACCTGTACAGTATGGCCGTGGAGGAAGGGCACGTTGTTATTAGCCACGTTCAGGCCGACTTTGCCGACCGCCGCGACAGCGCATGCGCCGGCTGCGGCAACGTACAGTAGAGCCCGTTTTTGGCAGCTTACTCCAGCACTACGGGATGCGCTGAGTCAACACAAAAGGCCGCAGTAGTGCGCATAAAACGATGCTCTTGACCGCTATCGCGTTCAATCTCAAGAAGCTGCTCCAGCACCAGTCCACGAAGACGCTACGCCTGGCCATCGCCCTACCCAGGATACTCCGACAAGGGCTATTTTGTCCTCTTAGCGGCAGCTTTACCGCCGGCAGTATCCGCAGTACAGACGAGTCAGAAGTTCTGCAACAGCCACCACACCTTGCTGGGTAGCACCCGACTCGCGCAGGTCGCTGAGCTGCGGGCGCTTCTGCCCCCCCGCTTCTCCACGTCGCGCGAGAGCTGCGAGAGGGTGATAACTAACACGTTCAACTCTTTGGCCAGTTCCTTGAGGCCGCAGTTGCTGCCGCTGATTTCCTGCTCCCGGTTGCCCGGGCTCTGGCCGTCGCCGCGCATGAGTTGGCTGTAATCGACGAGCACCAGGCCCAGCGCGTGCATGTCGCGCATGCAGGGCTTGGCGGGCGGCGGGTCGGGGGTCGTGCCCAGGTTCATGCAGAAAGAGTAAACTTTGATAAATAATGCGTTATAAGAGGATGAACAGTTCAGCTAATTTTCAGGCTGGGGTGTTACCTTGCGCCACTGGCTTCGCCTAGCCGCCTGCCAGGCGGCTCTTAGGCCCGCTTTTCGCCTATGCTCGACCAAGAGATTCACGCTGCGCTGGCCCTGGCCCTGGTGCGCCAGTACTTGCCGCTGCTGCGCGCGGCCGATGGTAGCCAGCGCCTGCACTGGCAGGTGGCGCGCACGCTCTGCGCCCTAGCCGAGCAGGTGCTACTGGTGCAGCACGCCCCCACCGCTGGCTCGCTGACGCGCCTGGAGCGGGCCGAGCTGACGGCCGGTGTGGACGAACTCGGCCGGCTGCTGCTGGCCCCCGCGCACACGCCGGCCAGCTGGCCCCCGGTGCAGGAATATTTGCTGGCGGCCCTGCCGCTGGTCGAGCGCCTGCTGGTAGCGGCCGAGCCGTTGTAGGGGGCAGCGTGGCGCATCAGGCCGCCGCTGGCAAGTCGTGGTCGCCTCGTGCGGGCAGGCGTTGGGTGGCTGCGCCATAGCCGGCGCACACTTCCACGTGGCACTCGCTAGGGTCAGCGGCCCAGCAGACCCACATGGTCGTTTTCCAGGGAAAGCCCGCCACGCTGGCCGTGCGCGCGGCCTCGCCCAGCAGCTGGTTGGACCCGTAGTCTACGTCCAGCACCAGGTCTTCCGGCTCGGCCGGTATGGGCGCACAGCAGGCGCGTGAGGACGGCCTCGGTCAGCAGCTGCTCGAATTGCTCGGGGCGAGGCTGCGAGGTTTTCAGGGCCGCTAGGCTCGCCAGCACCCGGCCAAACTTGCCGTCGCGGCTCGTGCCGCCGTTGTCGACCTTACTTAAGTAGCCGGGGGCTTCGAGCATCTGGCGCCACCGGGCGGCGGCCTACTGGGCTAGCACCTGGCGCTTAGGGGGTGATTTTAGGGGTGTCGGACATGACCCAAAAGGGGTAGGGAGCAGACAAAGGGGCAGAGCTAGCCGGTAGCCGGACGCTGTAGTAGCGCACGTTGCCGAGTAGCAGTTGGCGCATCTCTTTGAGGCGGCGCACGCGCGGGGCCATGAAGAGCGTCTCGACCCACACCGATTGGGGGTCGAGAACGCGCAGGGTGCGGGTGGCGTTGGGCACGGGGCCGGTGACCCAGGTGCAGGTAAGCTCGAAGCGCTCCCCGCTCCCGCTAGCCAGTACGCATGCGCCGTGGCTAGCGGGAGCGGGTAGAGTAGCCGCGAAGCCCTGTTTGCGCAGCCAAGCCGCGAGCGGCACGGTGGGGTTGCGCGGGCTTTTGGCGCTTTGGTTTGGTAGAGTGCCCGGCTTTCCACCAACCCAACAGGGAAATAGGCGCGGGGGCCGGCAGCAGCTCGGCTGGAAGCTGGTACTTGGGCAGGCCGATGCGCACGTTATTGAGCATGGAGCCGGGGGCGGCGTAGCCATCGCGGATGGCCGCCTCAACGGCGCTGGAGGGCGAGCCCCCGATGACAATGGACAGCAACCGCAGGTGCCGCTGGCGCTCGGGCATGGCTCGTGCTTGGCACAGTTCGCCCGGCAGGTGCTTACTTGCACTAGCCCGGGACTGTGCATGCCACAGACTGACGAGCATACGCTTAATACAACTCGCTTAATTCATTAAGTCTTCGCGCTATTGCGAATAATATGACGCCAGAGCCTATCAATCAGCGCTCAAATTTTCTCATCAAAAACCTTGGTCTGAGCATTCAAGCATTCAGTGCTGCCCTAGGCGTTAGCGACACGAATACCTGCAACTACCTGACTAAGGGCACCAAGCCTAATTCCGACCAACTGGAAAGCGTGCTGCGCCATTTTAATCGCATAAATCCGACTTGGCTTTTGCTTGGTGAAGGCGAGTCGTTTAAGAATGGCGCCACTCCCGCTCAGAACCAAGCAACTAGTTCAGGTAAGAAGAACCCTCTTGCCATCGCTGATACCAACAACGGCACTGCCACCACGAACAACTACAACCTAGCCGACTGCGAGAAAGAGCGCGCTACCCTGCGGGCCGAGCGTGACAGCTTGCTCATGCAGGTAGAACTGCTCAACGGTCAGCTCCAGCTGCGGAAAATCATCATCGAAGGCAAAGACCAGATGCTGGACTTGCTGAAGAGTGGGTTCAACCGGCCGAACTGATGAAGAGCTTGGCACTTATTTGCTTACTCACTTTCGCCGCTACGCTGGCTAGCGCCCAAACAACTACCCAGCTCTACGTGCATCCACGCACCTATATCACGCAGAAGTCCTTTTATCTGTTCCGGCAACTAAGCGACTCTCTGACATCCCCTATTATCCGAGTGGATTCGGGCCAAGTTATTATCGCTAGTGAGGCATTTGGTGGTTGGGCTTTTATAAACAATTGTCGCCTGTCTTGCCCACTTCCCGCTGTTCTCAGCAGCCTCTCTCAACTCACTCCCATCAGCCCTACCGATAACATAACGTTTACGCTGTTTGCCCGGCGAGCCGGCATGGTGCTAGTCCCCTACAAAGACCCGATTGTTCCAAGCAAACACCGTAAACGACATTCACAGTAGCTTTTACCCCGAGTAGCCCCGGATGCCGGAGCTGCCGCGGGGTAGATTTAACCAACCAAACTACCTATGATGCTACGCTTACTTACTACGTCGCTCACCGCTATTCTACTGTTGCTGGGTGCCGCTGGCTGCTCTAAGGAGGAAGACCCCAAAGCCGACCCCTCGGCCAGCTATACCCTTGACGGGCAAGCCCGGAACTGCAAAGCCACCCAGGAAACGACCACGGCGTCGGGGTATGATTACCTGACCATCGGCCTCACGACCACGCCGCAACCGAGCAGCGGCGAAGAGAAACTTACGCTCACGTTCCGCAAGCCTACTGGCCAAGCTAACACGGCTTACGAATTAGTACCCGTGGGGAGTATGCTGCTGCAAAGTAGCCTTAGCACGCAGCCGATAAACTTCTTTACTAAATCGCCCATTCCTCGCTTCACTGGCAACAGGGTATCCGGCACGTTCAGCGGCGAAGCAGCCGCCTCGCTCTCGGCCGGCACCTACACCATAATCCACACGATTACGGCCGGCACTTACACGGATGTACGCCCCTAAGTAGCCCCTGACGCCTGCGCGAGCAGGGCCAGCGCCCGGGCGGCGTAGTCGCCCGCTTTACCATGCTGCCGGCTGGCATCCAGCTTAGGTAGTAGCTCGAACCATTTTGTTGAATATCAGCCACCAAAAAGCTCAACAGTAAAAGGAAATGGAGTATTTTTACCACTTATTCTCCTCTTTTTCTTTTACCTGTGCTTCTCCCTACCAGTCTTATTCCAGCAAACGAGCCAGAGCGCTTACTGGCGTTAGCTCCCTATCGAATGCTTGCAACTGCCCCAGACGCGGTATTTGACGAGGTGATACGCCTGATTGCTAAACTTTTTGATGTACCCATTGCCTTGGTATCGCTCGTAGATGAAGGCAGGGTCTGGTTCAAAGCCAATTTTGGCATGGCGGGGGTAGAAAGCGTCAAGCGCAACGAAAGCATTTGCTCGGTAGCTGTCTTACAAGACGACACTACCGTGTACGAGGATTTGCAGACCAACCCCTGCCAGCTAACTGACCCCTTGGCTGCGGAAGCGTTGCGCATGCGGTTTTACGCAGGGCATCCGCTGCACAATAAGAACGGGTACAATATTGGCGCACTGTGCCTTATTGACCGAAAGCCCCGCAGCCTCTCGACGCCGGAGCAGCAGCGCCTGCGAAGCTTGGCCGCAATCGTGACGAAGATGCTGGATTTGCGCTTGGCCTTATACCAGCATCCAGAATATGCCAGCTCAATATGGCTCAAGATTTATAATCACCTTGATGTCTCCCTTACGCGTTTAGACACCTTGGCCGAGCTAGCCCGTTGGGAGGACTCTCCTTCTTCGGAGGCGGCACGCGATTATCAACGCTCGCGTGAGGACGAGGCTACACTGGTTATTACCATATTAGACCAGCAAGTAAGCAGCGCCTTAGCACTTATTCACTAAATTCAACTAGCCTAACGTGGCCCCGGTGCACCACCGCAGCTGGCGCCATTTATACTTACTGCGCCTGGCCCGCCTCACGCTCAGGATTAGGACGGCAATTTCAACGTCTGCTCAACCGCGCGCTTGCGCTTAGCCAGCCTGCTAGCCTTCTTTCAAATAGGCTACCCAAAAACAGCCCCTGGCAGCAGCCACCAAGGGCTTCAATAGTACTCTTAGCTTATGCCCACCCCACGTGCCTCCCGCTTACTACTCCTGACCATCGGTCTGTTTCTGAGTGTTGCTTGGCCAAGCTACGCCGAGTATCATTGGAATCCTTTCGACCACATGACGAACGCGCAGGCCGGCATGGTATTTATCCTGATCGGAGTCTTTTACTTGGTTGCTTTTCTAGGCTGGCCGCTGCTACTTGGCACGCTTACCTATTTCATTCTCAAGCGCACGCATCCTATTGCTTCTGCCAAAATCGGCCGTGTCCTACTTTTTTGCTGTTTAACAACTTGGGTATTGAGCGTCGCACTCACTCCGCTGCTTTACAAAGCAGTACCGGCTGGTAATTTTTCCGCTTATCGCATTGTCGTCGGCATCCTGCAAATTGCTATTCAGGTCGCCGGTGCGGCGTTTGGTTATTTTCAGCAACGTAATAAATCTGTTGCCTAAGCTACTTAGAACGGCAGCAGTAACGTCTTCTAAAACGCGTGCTTGCACTTGGCCAGCCTGCTAGCCTTTCTCTTGCGGATGGCCTCGCCGAAGCAGCGCACCAGCAGCTCGAAGTCGGCCGCCTCGTCCTTTGCGTATAGTCCGCAGCCCGGTTGCCTAGTAGCAAGGCTGAACAGCTAGGACCTCAGCCGTCTCAGCCCAGGCCCTACTCAGCAGGAGCACAAGTAAAGCCGGGGAAGTTGCCCAGCGAAAAAGCACCCAAAAATAGCCTTCACGGCAGCAGCTGCTCTGGGGGAAACAGTGAGTGAGAAGTTGCTTTAGCCTTGCTAAGCACCTCTGTGGTGGAATGGCGTAGGTGAAAAGAAAAGCGTTGCTGTGGGCGCGCAACTTAAGCCGCTTTAACTCAGTGCGACTGCCCCCGCCTACCTACAACGGTAGCGGGGTCAGTCGCTTCCCGCTTAGGAATTCAGCGCGTCCCCTTATTTACCGCTTACTCGGCCCGCAAGCTCAGCACGGGGTTGCGGCGGGCGGCCCGCCAGGCCTGCACGCTCACCGTGAGCCAAGCCACGAGCAGCGCCCCCAGGCCGGCCGCCGCGAAGTACCACCACTGCCACGCCACGCGGTAGGCAAAGCCTTCCAGCCATCGCTGCATGAGCAGGTAGCTCAGGGGCAGCGCCAGTACGATGGCCACGACGACCAGCCAGGTCAGGCTGCCGGTCAACAGCCACACGATACCCAGCTCACTCGCGCCCAAGGCCTTGCGAATGCCGATTTCCTTGCGCCGGCGCTCGGCCGTGAAAGCGGCCAGGCCCAGCAGGCCCAGGGCGGAGATGAGGATGGCCAGCCCGGCAAAGTAGCGGGCGAGCACTGCCACCCGCCCCTCGGCCACGTACTGGGCCTGGTAGTCGGCATCCAGAAACGTGTAGTCGAGCGTAAAGCCGGGGTTGTAGGCGGCGTACAGTTGCTGCAGCCGCGCAATCGTGGCCTGCTCTGCGCCCGGCTGGAGCTTGACGTAGATAGTGCCCGCCTGGGGTTCCAGCCGCAGGAGGTAGGGCTTGATTTTTTCGTGCAGCGACTCCAGGTGGAAGTCGCGGACCACGCCCACGATGCGGGCACCGTCGAGGCGTTGGCCCACGGGGTTTGGCATCCCCAGGCTGGCCACCAGGGCCTGATTGACGAGGATGACGGCGCTGTCGGCGCGGTACTGCCGCGAAAAGCTGTGGCCCGCTACCAGGTGCAAACCCAGGGTTTCCGGCAAGTCGTAGTTGCCCAACTGCGCGGTTACCGGCACGCGCCGGCCGCCCCAGCTCACCTCGGGGCCGGGCGGGCCCCCGCCGCTGTCCTTCCGCAGGAAGCCGCCCACGATACCGGAGGCCTGCACGACGCCGGGCAGCTTCTTCACCTCGGCCAGAAACGCCGCGGGCTGGCGGGCCGCCCGGCCCGCCGCTTCAAAGTGGAGCACGTGGGCCTTGTCGTAGCCCAGCGGCTGGCGCTGCACAAACGCCAGCTGCGCGTTGACCACCACCACGGCCACGATGAAGAGCACCGAGAGCGTGAATTGCAGCACCACCAGGCCCTGCCGCGTCCACACGTCACCGGCCCGGGTCGGCAGCTTGCCTTTCAGCACAGTTGCCGGCTGAAAGCCTGACAGGTAGAACGCGGGGTAGCTGCCCGCCAGCAGCCCCGTGCCCAGGGCCAGGGCCAGGCCGGCCCCCACCAGCGGCCACTCCCACCGCAAGGCCAGCGGCTTGCCCGTCAGCGCGCCGAACTGGGGCAGCACGAGCTGCACCAGCCCCACGGCCACGACCAGGGCCAGCAAGGCCATCACCACCGATTCGGTTAGGTACTGCCCCACCAGCGCGGCGCGGCTCGCCCCCAGGGCCTTGCGGATGCCCACTTCCTTGACCCGCCGCGAGGCCTTGGCGGTGAACAGGTTCATGAAATTGATGCTGGCAATCACCAGAATAAGCCCGGCAATCAGGGCAAACAGCCGCACGTAGGTGATGCGCCCGCCGGTGGCGACGCCGTTTTCGTAGGTGCCGTGCAGGTACGCCGCCCCGAACGGCCGCACGAACAGCGTGCGCCCCTGGGCCTGCGCGCTCTTGGTTTTCAGCAAGCCCGCCAGCTTCGCTTGAAACTGCGCGGGGTCGGCGCCCTCCTTCAAGGCCAGGTAGGTGTTGAAGGGGCCGTCGTCGTCCCACTTGATGGTTTTGCCCATTTGCATCCGGTCCTTGAACAAGGCAAACGGCAGCACGAGGTCAAACTGCTCCGACGAGTTGCGCGGCACCCCGGTAAACACCCCGGACACCAGGCTGGTTTGCGTGCTATCGGTCATCATTTGCCATTGCACGGCTTTACCCAGGCTGCGCTGCGGCGACCCGAAGAGCTTGGTGGCCAGGGCAGCGGAGAGCACGATGGCATGCTTATCCTGCAAAACCGTAGCGGGAGCACCCACCAGCAGGGGGTAGGAAAACAGCTGGAAGAAGGCTGGGTCCACGTATTTGGCGACGCCGGTGAGGTGCCTGCCGCCCGCCGCCAGCGAGAACGCGTCGAAAAACGGGACCGGCGTGGTGGTGGCCACGAGTTCAATCTCCGGCATCTCCCGTCGCAGAGCCTCGGCCAGCAGCGGCATGGTGCCGCCTTGGGTCTCAATGCCGGCGGCCGTGCGGTGGTTTTCCATTACCTGGTAGAGCCGGCCGTCCAGGGCGTGGTAGCGGTCGAAGCTGCGCTCGTCGCTTATCCACAAGTAGATGAGCAGCGCGCAGGCCAGGCCGGTCGAGAGGCCAATCAGGTTGATGAAGAACGTGCTTTTGAACCGCTTGAAGTTGCGGTAGATGAGCAGCAGGGGGTAGGGCAGCATGGGGAGGAAGCGGTTAGAATTGGCTGCGGCTGTTTTCGAGCACCACCTGCCCATCGAGCAGGCGGACGACGCGCCGGGCGTACCGGGCATCGTGCTCGGAATGCGTGACCATGAGCACGGTAGTGCCCGCCTCGTTCAGCTCGGTCAGCAGGCCCAGCACGTCGTGGCCGCTGGCCGAGTCGAGGTTGCCGGTGGGCTCGTCGGCCAGCAGCAGCGGCGGGGCGTTCACCACGGCGCGGGCCACGGCCACGCGCTGCTGCTGCCCGCCCGAGAGTTGCAGCGGAAAGTGGTTACGCCGGTGCAGCAGCTGCATTTTTTCCAGCACCTGCTCCACCCGCTGCCGCCGCTCGGCGGCCCCCACGCCGAGGTAGCGCAGGGGCAGTTCCACGTTCTCAAACACCGTCAGCTCGTCAATCAGGTTGAAGCTCTGGAACACGAAGCCCAGGCTGCGCTTGCGCAGCTCGGCCCGCTGGCGCTCGGAGTAGCGGCTGGTTTCGGTGCCCAGTAGTTGCAGGCTGCCGCCGTCGGGCTCGTCGAGCAAGCCCAGCAGGTTGAGCAGCGTCGATTTGCCGCAGCCCGAGGGGCCCATGATGGCCACAAACTCTCCCCGCTCCACGGTTAGCGAGACGTGGTTGAGCGCCTTGGTTTGCACCTCCTTGGTGCGGTATACCTTCTCCAGGTTGTCAGTCTTAATCATGAGGTTCATACTTTAATTATAATTGTTGTTCTAGCGTGGCGCCTCACTCCCCGACCCCCTCTCCGAAAAGGAGAGGGGGAGCCGACCGATTCCCTACGTGGGCTTACGTCTGCTGGCGTCAGGCTCCCCCCCTCCTTTTCGGAGAGGGGGCTGGGGGGTGAGGCGCCCCTGTCAGGGAGTATCATGCTGCCCATCATCCAGCACCAGCTCCTGCTGGTCGGCGTAGCCTTCGTAGCTGGAGGTTACGACTTGGTCGCCGGGCTGCAAGCCGGCCAGCACCTCGTAGTAGTCGGGGTTCTGCCGCCCCAGCCGGATGGCCACCCGCTGGGCCCGGCTGCCGTCGGCCGTCAGCTTGAACGCCCAGTTGCCCACGGTTTGCTGGTAGAAGCCGCCTTTGGGCAGCAGCAACGCCGGCGCCTTCGCGCTCAGCGCCAGCCGGATAGGCAGGGTCTGACCTCGCCGCAGGCCCGGTGGCGGGGTGCCGGTAAAGGCCAGGTCGATTTGCAGGCCTTTGGCTACTTGAGCGAAGATTTTGGTCACGCGTAAGGCGTACGTCTGACCCTCCACCACTACTTCGCCCACCTGGCCGGCCGCGATGCGGGCAATGTAAAACTCGTCCACCGCGGCGTGTAGTTTCACGCCCGCCAGCCCGTCAATCTGCCCTAGGCGCTGGCCCCGGGTTTTGGCCTCGCCCACTTCCGCGGCCAGCGAGCTGAGTCGCCCGCCCACCGGGGCCCTTAGCAGCAGGTCGTCCATCTTGCGCCGCATCAGGGTTAGGTTGCTGGTCATGCGCTGCACCGATTCCTGCATGGTGCCCAGCTGCTGCTGCATGGCCACCGAATCCTGGCGCAGGGTCTGCTGCGTGAGCTGCCGCCGGCGTAGCTGGTAGCGGTAGGCGTTCTGGCTTTGCAAGTAGTCCTGCCGCGCAATCACCTTCTGGCTATACAGCACCTGGTTGGTGTCGAATACCCGCCGGGCCTCGGCCAGCTGAAAGTCGATGTCGGCGAGCTGGTTTTGGCGCAGAATGCGGTTTTGCAGCAGCTGGTTGCGGGTGTTGCGCAGGTTATTCATCAGGTCGTACACGGCCGTTTCGCGGTTCACCATTTCCAATTGCAGGTCGGGGTTGGCCAGCCGCAGCAAGGGCTGGCCCGCCGTCAGGGTCGTGCCTTCCTCCACTAGTACCTGCTGCACCGTGCCGGCCTCCGCCACGTCCAGGTACACGGTGTGCAGGGGCTGCACAACCCCGTCGATAGCCGTAAATTCCTGAAAGTTGCCCCGCGCGACGGGGCTGATGGTCAGCCGGCTGGCCACCACGTGCAGCCGCTGGCCGGGCTTCGGCCAGTAGAGGCCAGCCGCACCCGTGCCCGCCAGCAGCAGGCCCCCCAGCCACCACCAGCGGGTAATAAACGACCACTTTGTTTTTGGTATCAGGACATCCATTTCGTTCGGCGCAGGCACTAGCCGCAAAAAGCTACTGACCGCCAGTGCCAAGAACGGTGCCTTGCTCACAAATGCTTATTAATCAGCAGCCTGCTTTTAAGTAGTGGTTGCCAGTTGCTGCCGAGCGTCCGGTTTTGATACAGGTGACCGTACGGTTCTGATACAATTTGACTTCATTGACGAGCCGCAAACGGCTTGGCGGACTGAGAACGAGTAGCTTCTGAGGCTTGCACGGTTTATGTGGCCGGGGTTGGTACAGGTGCCAACTACCCCCGACTTTTACGTTTTACTCCTCCTTTTTCATGATACTTAAGCACGCCCGCATCCTGGTGGTGGACGACGAGCCCGACGTGCTGTTCGCCCTCAAGCTGCTGCTCAAATCCGAGGTGCGGGAAGTCGTGACGGAGCGCAACCCGGAGCTGCTGCTCTCCCTGCTTCGCCAGCAGCACTTCGATGCCGTGCTGCTCGACATGAATTACCGCAGCGGCCAGGCGACGGGCAACGAGGGCTTCTACTGGCTGAGCCGCATCCTGGAGCATGACCCCACCACGGCCGTTATTCTCATCACAGCTTACGGCGACGTGCGCACGGCCGTGCGCGCCCTCAAAGCCGGGGCCACCGACTTCCTGCTCAAACCCTGGCACAACGACCAGCTGCTGCAAACGCTGGCCGCCGCCCTCCAGCCCAAACCCGGCAGCAAAAGCGGGGGCAGCCCGAAAAAAACAGCTGGGCTGGCCGCGGCTACCGCGCTACTCGGCGAGTCGGCCGCCATGCAGGAAGTGCGCGCTATTATTGAAAAGGTCGCCCCGACCGAAGCCAACGTACTACTGCTCGGCGAGAACGGTACGGGCAAGGAGCTGGTCGCCAAGTCCCTGCACGAGCAGTCGCGTCGCGCCGCCCGGCCCTTCGTAGCCGCCGACGTGGCTGCCCTCAGCGAGGGGTTGTTTGAAAGCGAGCTGTTTGGGCACACCAAGGGCGCGTTTACGGATGCCCAGGCTAGCCGCGTGGGCCGGTTTGAGGCGGCCACCGGCGGCACCTTGTTTCTGGACGAGATTGGCAACGTAGCCCTGCCGCAGCAGGCCAAGCTGCTCACGGCCCTGCAAAACCGCCAGGTGGTGCCCGTGGGGAGCAACACCCCCGTGCCGGTGGATATCCGGCTCTTGTCGGCCACCAACGCCCCGCTGCACGCGCTAGTTGCCCGCGGGGCTTTCCGCCAGGATTTGATGTACCGCCTCAACACCGTCGAAATTACCCTACCCCCTCTGCGCGAACGGGGCGACGACATACCCCTGCTGGCCCAGCACTTCGCGCAGGTGTACGCCGCCCGCAACCGGCAACCCGTGCCGGAATTAAGCGCCGCAGCCCTGCGCAAGCTCCGCGAGCACCCCTGGCCGGGCAACGTGCGGGAGCTGCAGCACGCCGTGGAGCGGGCCGTTATCCTGGGGGCCGGCCCCGTATTGCACCCGGCCGATTTCTCGTTTCGGAACCCCGAAGCGGGCGCTGCTTCCGAGGCAACCGCGCCAGCCGCAACTGCATCGGAAAATCCGCTGCCGCTGCTGGAAGTGGAAAAAAACACCATTCAGCAGGCTATTGAGCGCCACCAGGGCAACCTCACTAAAGCGGCCAAGGAGCTGGGTCTTACGCGCACCGCCCTCTACCGCCGGCTCGACAAGCATGATATTTAATAGCCTGGACGTGCGCCTACTGGGGCGCTTGGTAGTGTTGGTAGCCACGCTGGCCGGGGGCGGGTACGCGGCGCAGCACCACGCCTACGGGTTAGGCTTAGGGGCCCTCGTGGTGCTAGTAGTGCTGGTCCTGGATTTGACCCGCTACCTGACGCGCGGCCAGCAGGCCCTGGCCGAGTTTACGTTGGCGCTGAAATACCGCGACTTCTCGCGGCAATACCCGGCGCAGGCCAGCCCGGCGGCGCTACAACCCCTGCACGCGGCTTTCAACCAGGTCAACGCCACGTTTCGGGAGCTGCGGGCCGAGCAGGAAGGGCAGTTTCAGTACCTGCAAACCATCCTGGCGCTGCTCGATACCGGCATCGTGTCCTACGATGCGGCGGGCACCGTGGCCTGGGTGAACGAGGCATTCAAGCAGACGCTACACCTGCCGTACCTGAAGAATATCCGGGCCCTGCAAGCCCGGCAGCCGGCCCTTTACGAAACCATTTGCCAAGCGGTGCCCGGCCAGCCCACGGTGGTGAAGCTGACGGTGGGTAGCCAAACGGTGCAGCTGCTCCTATCGGCCACGCAGTTTAAGCTACGCGGCGAAGCGTTTACCCTCCTCGCCTTTAAGAACGTGAGCCAGGCGCTGGCCGACACCGAAACCGCCGCCTGGCAGCAATTGCTACGGGTTATGACGCACGAAATCATGAACTCGGTCGCCCCCATCGCCTCGTTAGCGGATTCATTGGGCCGCCACGTGCAGCTTGGCCGGCAGCAGGGAGCTTCCACCGAGCTGCTCGACGACGTGGGCACCGGCATTCGCATCATTCAGCAGCGTAGCAAAGGGCTGTTGCGCTTCGCCCAAGTGTACCGCGACTTTAGCACCCTGGCTGCGCCGCAGCGCACCACCCTCTACGTGCAGCAACTGCTTCAGGCCACCCAGCAGCTACTAGCGGAACAACTGGCCACGCAAGGCATTGAGGTTACCCTCAGCGTCCGGCCCGCGCACCTCACCCTGCACGCCGACGGCCACCTGCTGGAGCAAGTGCTTATCAACTTAGTACTCAATGCGGCGCAGGCGCTCGCGCAAACGCCTGCCCCTCGCCTTAGCCTGCTCGCCTGGTCCGATGAGCAAGAGCGGGTGATTATCGAGGTGAAAGACAACGGCAGCGGTATTGCCGCCGACGTGCTGGACAGCATCTTTATTCCATTTTTCACCACCCGCCCCAATGGCTCCGGCATTGGTCTGAGCCTGGCCAAGCAAATCATGCAGGTGCACCAGGGCAGCATTCAGGTCCATTCCGTGGCTGGGGTAGGGAGTGCGTTTCAACTGTGGTTTCCCCTTCAGCTGCCTACTAGGGTACGGGCATAATCCTACGTTGACCACCGAGGGCAACTTCCATCCTGCCATCGGCAGGGGCAGTCACTTGTGCTGAACAACGGTAGATGGTGGCCCGTCCGACGCCGAGTAATTGCCCGGCTTCGGCCTGCCGCAAGTAGCACGTCCTGGCCGCCTAGGCTTTGGCATGGGCCACTGAAAAGCCCGCTTGTTGGGCCAGCTGCCCGCGTTGCCCTTTTTTACCGCTACTTTCTGTTTCTGCGCTAGAGCTACGCCCTAGTTCAGTACTACTCAGCAGCAATTGCCCAGCAAAAAATCGCTGCTAGCTCCTATATCAATTGCTTCCCAAACAATACCGCCACTGTGGCAACGATTAACGAAACGAGCACCGGGGTGTTCTCGGGTCCCACGTCGGCGGGCATCGTCCTCAGTGCTGGTATTTTTACGGACGCCACTTACAGTAACTTCAGCTGTTAGAGCTGCGGCGGGGTGCGGGTGGCCTCCGCCCCGAAAAATCCTGCCCCGCCACGCGCTGCTTATCACTGCCTGGCCCAATGGATGCGCTTGAACGCCTTACCGCGATGGGAACAGCCTTCTTGTATTTTCTAACATGCTTTGCAATCTTATTCTGGCCGCTAATCTTGATATTTATACTGCTATTATTGCATGATAATCCGAAAGGGAAAAGAGCTTTTTCCGCCAAGCATCCGATTTTAGTAACCAGGTCACTCACCGACGGGCAACTATTGCTGGGAATGGTTGCTGCCCTGCTAGCCTTCGTGTAGTATGGCCTGCTCGATTTCAGCCAATGGCTCGCCAAGCAGTGGCGCAAACGGGCGTGATTTCCCGTAGTGCTGCCCCTAAGCAGCTATCAAAGAAAATATCATACTGAGCTTGCCGAATCATCTCACCCGAACAATTTTGGTCCGGCGAGGTGCTTCGGCAAGCTTAATAGGACGTCGTATTAAAGATATAGCCTTCATTTTCAGCGTTCTTGACAGGCTCTAGCAGCTTACAGCGCCCCTGCTCCCCATGCCGCGTACCGCAGCCCGCCTGGGGCTCCTACTCCCAGCCACCTTGCTCCCAAGTCTAGCCCTGGCCGATGGTTCGGCGGGGGTGGGCAGCGGCCTGGACCGCGCCCTTACCACCCTGCTCTTCGGGGTCATTGGCTTCGGGGTGCTCGGCGGGGGGCTGTTTTTTTTAGCCCGCCGTGGGAAAGCGCCGCGGCCGGCGGGCGCTGCCTCCTCACGCCCGGCAGCGCCGCGGCCGTATACCTCCCCGCCACCCCCACCCGAGCGCCCGCGGGTAGCAGCGGCTGCGCCGGCCCCCGCCGCCCCCGTAGCCCGCCCGGCTCAGCCGCTGCCCGGCTTGCCCAAGCCCCTGCCCTACCTGCTTTGGTTCTTTGCGGCGGTGCTGGCGGGCTTTCTGCTGCCCCTGCTGCTGGATGAGCTTTCCCCCGAGCGGTTTGGGTGGTGGGCCTACAGCTTTACGCTGACCTTCTTTTACGTGTGCGTGCTGCTCGTGCCCCCGCACTTTGTTGCCCTGTGCTACTACCTCATCCGCTACCTGAACCGGCCCTACGAGTAGCCCACCCGCGCCAGCTGCCCGGCAGCGCGGGTGTGGCAGGGCCTGGCCTGCGCTGGCTACTTTGCATTCCTTATGATATAAAAAACCAGTGGCCCGCCGTGCCTGCACACCCTGGCCGCCGGCACCGCACTCATTCACCTCCTCGCTACCTGGCCCTGCCCTGTGTCCCTCACCGGGGGGGTGCTCACCGCTTTTTTGCGCCTTACGGGCTCATGGCTCCTGAACTTCTCCGCTTTTTCACCCGCTGTCTGCTCTGGAACCTTGGGGCGCTCCTGGCCTGCCTGGCGCTGGCCCTGCTGAGCTTCCTGCTATCCAGCGCACTTTTTACCTTCTTCTCCAGCGTGATTGGCCTGCTACTCTGGTACCTCTTCTTCTTGGGCACGTTCCTTTCGCTACTGCTGCTGGCTGGTTATGCGCTAACGGCCGTGCTCGTACGGCTAACGGACCGCTTTACGCGCGTGCCGCCGAGCGCGGCAGCGTCTGAGGTGCCGGCTTATGCCTTACTAGGCCATTTCCTCACCCGCTACTACGCTAAGCACGCGCTTACCGCGTCGCGCAGCGTACTAACAGTCAGCCTACTCAATTTTGAAAAGGCACTAGGCGTATACCTGCCCGAGGCGGCGCATACGCACAGCACCTGGTGGACGGCGCCCGCCGAGCATACCCGGCAGTGGCAACGCGATGGCTGGCATGTAACGGCCGTTGACCTGGCGGCCCAGGAGCCAAGCGTTACCTTCTCGCCCGCGGTGCCCCCTCCCACTGCCTACCCGCTTCCGCTAGCCTAGCTCCACCTGGGGCTTTCGGGCTGTGCTTGCGCGCGCTACTACCCTGCCGCCTACCTTCGCCCACGCCTACGAAAATCAGTGGCCGGCCGTGCCTCGGCGCGCCGCCCCCTCACCTGGCAGGGCAACCGCCGGGGCCAGTAGCTTCCCAACTACCGAAACCAAGCCCCACCCCCACTTTGCCGCCGCTGCCATGCCCGTAGCTCCCAAAAAATTCCGCCCCTGGCTACCCTTCGTCGTAATAGTGCTGGGCTGGTATGGGGTGCAGGGCTTTTTTAAGGTGCTGGGCTGGCTCGTTCCCAGCACCAACTCGCGCGGCTTTGGCCTTTGGCTGGTTTACGCCGGCCCTACCCTGCTGGCGATAGGCGGGGGCTTCCTCGGTCTTTTTTTGTTCGCTTATAAGGCCTCCCAGCGCCCGGCCGTGCCCGTGGCCGACCCGGCAGCCTTTGACCGGAACGTGGGCAAGGCCTTGAGCGAGTGCCTAACCCGCTACTGGCACAAGCACAACGCCATAACCCCGCAGGCGACGCTAGCCGTTAACCTGGCTGATTTTGAGCGCGTACTCGCCTATCCCTTGCCCCAGGCGGCCTACCAGCAGCCGGCCTGGTGGACTGAAGAATCGGCCCATTCGCAGCAGTGGCTCGCGCAGGGTTGGCAGGTACTCGCTACGCAGCTCACCGCCCCCAGCCCGCACGTAGTTTTTGGCCCCGTGCCGGCCAGCACCGCGCGCCCGTCCCTCCCGTGAGCGGGCCGCTTCTTCTGGCCACCCTACCCACTACCTAACAACTACCCGCCGGCCAGGCCTCTTGACCTGTCACCTTCTGGCGGGTCGCCCTTGCCCACCAGCGCGAAGCGCGGGCCGCAACCGCTTTGCCTGCGTATCGTTTAGCATCTTCTACGGTGGCGGCTAGGCTACCACGGCCGTTTACGCAGCCTACCTGGCTGCGGCTCAAGAACTCACCACCGCCTGCATTTAATTATCCTTTTTCCATGAAAGCCTCGCCTCTCCTCGCCGGTCTGCTTACTGCCTGTGTATTCTCGCTGGGCCCCGCCCGGGGCCAGGGGCTACCCAAGGTCACGGCCAATGCCGTTAATACCACCAACAAAGCCGCCACGGCCCGCGCCACGGCCAGCCGGCGCGCCGCATCCTATAAAGGCCCCAAGGTGGTAAAAAATAGCGAGGCGCTGGGCAAAAAGATGCTGCATGACAGCAAGCCCGCGCCCGCACCGGTGGCCCCGGTCAAGCAGTAACAGCCAGAACCGCCAGCCTCAATTGAGCGCGCGCATTTAGGTAGCTGGCTGGCCAGAAATAGGCCCTGGGGGTAGCCAGTTTGGCCGGGAGCTTACTTGCTGATTAAAAAATGATTAAAAAGTAGGGCAGGGTAAACCGATGAGCTACCCATGAACGTAGGATGAAGAAAGGCCGCTTAGCGGGCCGTTGTACTCACTGCCTATTTGTTCACTTTACCCCACTGCTTTCATGGCCAAAATCCTACTTTCACCGCCGGCAGCGCGCCGGCGGTTTCGTCATTTGCTGGGCACTGCGGCGGGCCTGGCGCTGCTAGCCGCCCCGGCCGCCCACGCCCAAACGGTTTTTGGGCTCTCGGGCACCGATTTGACTTCGGCCAACCTGGCTTCGCCCGCTACGTCGCAAACGCGCGTGGCCATTACGGGCGTGGCCGCCGGGCAAACGCTGGTGGGGCTGGATTTCCGGCCGGCGACCGGGGAGCTGTTTGCCCTGGGCTACGACGCCAGCACTACGGGCAACAATGCCCGGCTGTACGTGCTCAACCAAACCACGGCCGTGGCTACGCCAGTGGGCGCCAGCGCCATCCGGCTGGAATTGGGGGGCAATTCCGAGCGCATTGCCTTTGATTTTAACCCTACCGTGGACCGCATCCGGGTGGCGGGCACCAACGACAACAACTACCGCCTCAACCCCAACAACGGGGCGCTGGTGACAATGGATGGCCCGCTGGCCTACGTGGCCGGCGACCCCAATGCCGGGCAGAACCCTTTCATCGGGACGGCGGCCTACACCAACTCGTTTATCGGGACGGCCAGCACCACGCTGTACTACATTGATGAGCAGCGCAGCCTGCTGGTGCGCTCCGATAACCCCAACGGGGGCTCGCTGGCCACGGTGGCGGCCATCAACCCCACGGCGGGCGGTAATCCTACGCCCATCAACGCGCCCGGGGCCAGCACCGACCTGGATATCTACACCTTCGGGCCCAATGACCAACAGGCGTACCTGAACGTGAACCAGGTAGACGGCAACGGCAATTTTGGCACGTTTCTCTACCGGCTGGACCTAATCACGGGCGCTACTACGTTTGCCGGGGCCGTTACGGGCGCGGGCGTGGGCACCACCGACATTGCGGTGCGCATCGACCGCACAGCCCCCGCCCCGAGCGGGCGCCTGCTGTACGCGGTGAGCAGCAACAGCAACCTGCTCAGCTTCTATTCGGGCACGCCGGGCTTTATCAATTCGGCGGTGGCCATCACGGGCATTGCCAGCGGGCAAACGCTGGTGGGCACCGACTTCCGGCCCAATACCGGGCAGCTGTTTGGCCTGGGCTACAACACCGGCACCGGCGAAGCACGCCTCTACACCATCGACCTGGCCACGGCCGTGGCTACGCCGGTGGGCAGCGGCCCCATCACGCTGGCGCTGGGCGATGCTACCGACAACATCGGCTTCGACTTCAACCCCACCGTGGACCGCATCCGGGTGGTGAGCACTAACCGCGCCGACTATCGCCTCAACCCCAACAACGGGGCGCTGGTGACAATGGATGGCCCGCTGGCCTACGCCGGTACCGACGCCAATGCCGGGCAGACGCCCCGCGTGGGTTCGGTGGGCTACACCAATAGCTATCCCGGCAGCACCGGCACCACGCTCTACGACATTGATGAGGCCCGCAACACCCTGGCCACCCAAAACCCGCCCAACGCCGGCACCCTGAACACGGTGGGCACGCTGGGCAGCCTCACGTTGAGCAGCACCAATGCCCTGGTGGACCTCGACGTGTATTTCGACCGCACCAACCTGGCGAACGAAGCCTACCTGACGGCTAACCCCGGCGGGCAGAACACGAGCAACCTCTACACCTTGGCGCTGGGCTCGGGAGCCACCACGCTGGTGGGGGCCATCGGCCTGGGTATTCCGGTGCGCGATATCTCGGCGCAGTTGGCCGGGGCCGATGCCACGGCCGCGCTCACCGGGCGCCTGCTGTACGGCGTGGCCGGCGGCAACCTTGTGTCGTTCGACTCTAACAACCCGACCGTCATTCGCACGGCGGTGAACATTACCGGCCTGCCAGCCGATGGCTCGCAGGTGCTAGTAGGGACGGATTTCCGGCCGCTCGATGGTACGCTGTTTGCGCTGGGCTACAACGCGGCCACGCAGCAAGGGCAGCTTTATTCGCTGAATACCGGCACCGGCGCCCTCACGGCCGTGGGTCCGCTGCAAGCGCTGTCGCTGGGCACCACGGCGTCGGCCATCGGCTTCGACTTCAACCCCACGGTGGACCGCATCCGCATTACCTCGGCCAGCAACCAGGCCAACCTGCGCATGAACCCGGCAGATGGCACGTTCATCGTTGATACCAACCTGACCAACCCCGACAATGGCAACGCCCCGGCGCTGGCCGGCGTGGCCTATACCAACAACGACAACAACGCCAACACCGGCACCACGCTGTATGGCTACGACCAGACGGCCAACGTGCTGACGCGCGCCACCTTGGCCGCCGGTGCCCCTGCCGGCACCAACGCTGCCAACGCCGGTACCTACCGCAACGTGGGCAGCACGGGCCTCAACGTGGCACCGGGCGTTGATTTTGATATCTACGCCGACCTCGCCAACGCCGCCAGCCCCACCAATACGGGCTACCTCGTGGCCGCACCCACCGGCACAACGGCCGACAACCTCTACACCATTGACCTGGGTAGCGGCACGGCCAGCCTGGTGGGCCGCATTGGCTCGGGCTCGAACCTGACCGGCCTGGCGGCCTTCCTCACGCCCGGCCCCGTCATTGCGGTGGGCCTTACCTGGACCGGCGCCGTGAGCACCGATTGGGGCACGGCCGGCAACTGGTCTCCCGCCCAGGTGCCCACCGCTACCGACAACGTGACCATTCTGGACGTAGCTAACGACCCCGTGGTGAGCGGCACCCAGGCCGCCAACGCGCTGGCCCTGGCCTCGGGCGCTACCCTCACCCTGGCCGATGCCTCGGTGCTGAACGTAAGCGGCAACATCACCAACAATTCGGCCACCGTCACGTTTGCGGGCACCGGTACAGGCCTCGTCACGCTGGCGGGCACCGCTGCCCAAACCATCAGCGGCACGCTCACGACCTTCCCCAACCTGACCACCGGCAGCGCGGCCACGACCAGCCTCGGCGGCCCGGTGGCCATCCGCCGCGGCCTCACGGTGCGCAACACGCTCGCCACTACCGGCCAGCCGCTGACCCTGCTGTCGAGCGCTTCGGGCACGGCCTACGTCGTATCGAGCGGCGGCACCATCACCGGCAACGTGACCGTGCAGCGCTACCTCGACCCCAGCCGGAACGCCGGCGCGGGCTACCGCCACTACAGCGCCCCGGTGAGCAACACCACCGTGGCTGACCTCGCCACCAGCACCTATTCGCCCGTGGTGAACGCGGCTTATAATTCGGTGGGCAACACGGCCACGCCCTTCCCCACGGTATTTGGCTACGACGAAACCCGCGTGAACACCAGCGGCAGCGCGGGTACCATCGATTTTGACAAGGGCTATTTTTCGCCCGCCGCCCTCAGCGACGCGCTGAACGTCGGCCAGGGCTACACGGTGAATATCAACGCCTCGGAACTGGTCGATTTTGTGGGCACGCCCAACGATGGTACCATCGTGGCCGGTGGCCTCAGCCGCGGCACCCAGGCGGAGAGCGGCTGGCACCTGCGCGGCAACCCCTATCCGTCGGCCCTCGACTGGAACCTGATGGTGAGCAACAACCGCCTGAACGGCATCAGCAACTCGCTCTTCGTGTTCAAGAGCAGCGGCCAGTACACCGGCTCGTACGCGGCCTACGTGAACAACGTGGGCACCAACGGCGGCACCAACGTGGTGCCGCTGGGCCAGGGCTTCTTCGTGCGCACTGCCACTGCCGGCACCAACGGTAGCCTGACCTTCACCAACGGCGAGCGCATTACCACCTTCGACGCCACGCCCGTGCAGCGCACCACGGCCGATACCCGGCCCCTGCTCACGCTGGCCCTGAGCAACGCCACGGCCCGCACCCAGGCTACGGTGTACATGGAGGCCGGTGCCACCCCCGGCTACGACCACGCCTTCGACGCTAGCTTCCTGCCCGGCTCCAACGGCCTGGCGCTGGCCCTCGAAGCCGGCGCCGAGCGCCTCGCCATCGACGGCCTGCCCGTGCTGACGGGTGCCGACGTGACCGTGCCGCTCTACGTGGCCGCCGCCACGGCCGGCACCTACAGCCTGCAAGTAGATGCACTCGCCAACCTGCCGGCCGGCTACTTCGCCTACCTACGCGATGGCCTTACCAGCACTTACACCAGCCTGACGCCCGGCACCAGCCTGCCGCTCACGCTGGCCGCTAATGGCGCGGCTACTGGCAACTACGCCGTCGTATTCTCTACGCAGGCCCGCGCGCTGGCCACGGCGCCCGCCGCGCTGGCTCAGCAAGTAGCCGTGTACCCCAACCCGGCTACTTCGGCCGTAAGCATCGAGCTGCCGGTGGCCCTGGGCCGCACGGCCGTGGCGGCCACCCTTACCGACGCGCTGGGCGGGCAGGTGCGCGCCTTCACCCTGCCCGCCCAGGGCCCGGCCGCGCACCAACTCGACCTGCACCAGCTGGCCCCCGGCGTCTACGCCCTGCGCCTGAGCACCAGCGCGGGCGTGCTCGTCAAAAAACTAGTGGTGAAATAATCCAAGTGGGCCGGCGGCTACTCCCGGTCGCCGGCCCGCATTCGCATGGTCAAACCCTCTCAGCTTAGCTCGTTTTTATGAAGTATTGCCTATTCCTAGCCGCCTTGGCGCTCAGCCCGCTGGTTAGCCAAGCCCAGACGCCCAGCACGGGCGGCCCCGTGCCCCAGGCTCCCGACCCCACCGCCGTGCCCCTCGATGGCGGCGCCAGCCTGCTGCTGGCCGGCAGCGTAGCCTACGGCCTCAAACGCCTGCGCGCCCGTAAGCGCTAGTAGCTCTTTAGCTAGTCGCGCCGACCAACTGGCTACCCGAGAAGGACTTCTTCTCGGGTAGCCAGTTTTTTTTGCCCGCCCGCCGGCTATTGCAGTGCACGCTGCCTGGCGCCTGGCAGGCTGGCTTTTCGGGGCGGCGGCACTTGCAAGGAAGACAAAAAGCTGCTGCTCAAGGAATATTTGCGGCTATTTCAGCTTATTTTTTTAGCTAAAAAGCCCCTGCGATAACGGCAGTGGCTTTTTGCACTTATCCTCTATTTTATTACTGCGGTGGCACTAGGAATTTTACTAATTCCTTCGCTTCCTGATTATGAATTTGAAACATTTATGCTCTGCTCCCCACGTCAACGTTTACTTCGATTCTTGGAATAATTGGCTATACGTAGAGTGGGAGGGCGCCCTGACCCTGGCCGCCGTGCAATACGCCTGCCTCGAAGTGGCGGAGTGCTTTGTGAAGCACGCCTACCCGCGCGTGCTCCACAGCGACGCCCAGGTAACGAGCCTGCCCTGGGAGGTGGTACCCTGGCTGACCCACGCGTTTTTCCCTTACCTGGAGCTGGCAGGCATCGAGCAGCTGGCCTGGGTGCACGCGCCCGTGGTACGGGCCCTGGGCCTGGCCAAGCAGGTGCATGAGCAGTTGCCCCACCTCAACATCAGCGTTTTTTCGGACCTGGAGGACGCCACCACCTGGTTGCAGCAGAGTAACCCCGCCTACGTGCGCGGCTTTGCCCCCCCGCCCCGCCCCGTGGCCGAGGAAACCATGCTCGCGCAGTCCGTGGCGCATTTCAAGCAGTCGCTGGCCCACATGGGCGTCGATGCCGAGCTGGCGGCCCGCTCCTAGCCGGCCCCGGCTAGTCCCCTAGCCTGCCCTACAGCGCAGCTGCGCCCCGCACGAAGATGGTGCCGGCCGGGTAGGCACTGGGCCGGGCCCTGAGGCGCAAGAGACGAATGTTAATGACCGTGCTGCCACCCGCCACCGCGGGCGGCGTCACGTCGAAGCCCGCGATATCGACCGTGGCAATGCGTAGCGTGGCATCCTCCAGCGGCAGTTCATCCAGTTCAAACCGCACCGGGCCCCGCACCCGCAGGCGGCGCCGAATGGCCGCCTGCGACTTGCTTCTGGGTTTGAAGGAAAGTGGCAGGGTACAGTCGATGACGCCGTGCTCGGCCAGCGAGCGCCACCGGGCCGGCATGTCGCCGCCCTTGTACACCACAATACTGCTAATTTCGGCTGGCTTTACCAGGCGCAACACGCTGTCGCCAAACACGATGCGCGAGTTGAGCAGGTACACCGGCTTGTATACGCGCGTGGGGCTGGCCGGCGCGGTGGCCGGGCCTGCCACCGCCGGCTGCTGGGCCAGCCCGGGGCGAGCCGCGCCGCATGCGGCCGCTAGGAGCAGCGTAGCCAGGTAGGGAAACTGCATAAAAAAGGTGGCGGCTGAGTGCTACTCCGCCAGCGCCCCGGCAAGGTAGTACTCAGCTGCCAGCCAACTACTTCAGCTCCAGCACCACTACCGAGCGGGGCGGCAGGGCCACGGCCAGCTTGTCGCCGCGCTTCTTGGCGCCCGTGAAGGCGGCGGGCCGCACGGCAGCGGGCTTGTCGAAGGTGTTGTAGTCGCCCACGCTGGCCGAGGTCAGGATGCGGCCGCTCACGGTTTTCCAGCTCACGCCGGGCAGGGCAGTTTCCAGGGTCAGGGCGTTTTTGGGGTCGAGATTTACCAAGGAAATGTGCACCGCGCCGCTCTTGTCCTTCGAGGCCGAGGCATTCAGGGCCGGAATTTTCTCATTCCCAAACGAATAGCTGGGGCTAGTGAATTGCAGGGGCAGGTACTCGGCATCCTGGTGCACCTGGTAGAGGTCGAAGACGTGGTAGGTGGGCGTGAGGAGCATCTTCTCCTTGTCCGTGAGCACGAGGGCTTGGAGCACGTTCACGGCCTGGGCCAGGTTGGCGCCGCGCACCCGGTCGCAGTGGTTGTTGAAGATATTGAGCGTGCTACCGGCCACCAGCGCATCGCGCAGCGTGTTTTGCTGATACAGAAAGCCGGGGTTGGTGCCGGGCTCCACGTCGGTCCACACGCCCCACTCGTCCACCAGCAGGGCCACCTTCTTGTCCTTGTCGTACTTGTCCATGATGGCCGAGTGGCGGGTCACTATCTCGTCCATTTTCAAGGCGTTGCGCACGGTGCTGAAGTACTGGTCCTCGCCAAAGCCGGTGGCCTTGCCCTTGCTGCCGCTCCAGCTGCCGGTGGGCAGGGTGTAGTAGTGCAGCGTGATGCCCCACATTTTGCCCGGCCCGATGTTCTTCATGCAGGTTTCGGTCCAGTTGGCGTCGTCGCCGTTGGCGCCGCTCACGATGCGCTTGAGTTGGGTGCCGGGGTAGTCGTGGGCAAAAGTGGCGTAGCGCTTATACACGTCGGAGTAGTACTCGGGCGTCATGTTGCCGCCGCAGCCCCAGCTTTCGTTGCCAATGCCCCACCAGCTCACGTGGTAGGGCTCGGCGTGGCCGTTTTTCTTGCGCTCCTGCACCAGCGGCGTGTCCTCGTTCGAGTTGAGGTACTCCATCCAGTTGCTCATTTCCTGCACCGTGCCGCTGCCCACGTTGGCGGCCAGGTAGGGCTCGGTGCCCAGCAGGCTGCACAGCTCCAGAAACTCGTGGGTGCCGAAGCTGTTGTCTTCCAAGGTATTGCCCCACCACAGATTCAGCATTTTGGGGCGCTGGGCAGCGGGGCCCACGCCGTCGTGCCAGTGGTAGGTGTCGGCAAAGCAGCCGCCGGGCCAGCGCAGGTTGGGCACGTGGATTTTTTGCAGCGCCTGCACAATGTCCATCCGAATGCGCCCCTGCTTGGGCACGTTCAGCCCCGGCTCAACCCAGAAGCCGCCGTAGATGTTGCGCCCCAGGTGCTCGGCAAACTGCCCCTGAATATGCTTGCTGACCAGTAGTTTAGGGTCGCCGGGCTGCACGGTGAGCTGCACGGTTTGGGCGGCGGTGGCGAGCGGCGCGGCCAGGGCCAGCGCCGCCACGAGCGTACGAAGAAGAGACATAATCAGGCGGGATAAACAGAGCTGCAAAGGTGCGCCCGTTTACACAATCGTTTGTGCACTTGTCCGAATTTAATTTTCGCGGCGGCCGGCGGGGCGCTGCGTCATTTTATTTTGAAGCTTATTACAAGGGTAAGGCCCGTCAAAATCGGTTGTCATTGCGAGCGCAGCGCGGCAATCGCCCCAGAACGAGTCGTGCGGGTTTCGTTCTGGGGCAATTGCCGCGTTGCGCTCGCAATGACAAATGAATACATTCGCTACGCGGCCGCTCCTACACTTAGGCTACTTCGCCTCTTTGGCAGCCGGTTGCAGCTCGCCCAAAACGGGATGGTCGAGGCCAGCCAGGGTAGTTTGCTGGGGCTTGAGCAGTTCCAGCACCGTAATCTCGTTCTGACCCTTGCGCAGCCATTCGGCGGGCAGGTAGAGCGTTTGCTGGGGGCCGATGGCCCAGTAGCGGCCCAGGTTGTGGCCATTCACCCACACCACGCCCTTGCCCCACTGGCGCATGTCGAGGTAGGTATCCTGGGGCTGGGCCACCGTGAAGCTGCCAGCACGCAGCACCGGGCCGCCGGTGGCCGCCGGGGCCGCACTGCTGGCCTGGCCCACGGCGGGCGCCCGGTCGAAGGGCAGGCCATAGTGCTGCCAGCCGGTGAGCTCCTGCCCGCCCAGCATGACGCGCCGGGTGATGCCCTTGGTGTTTTGCAGCAGGTACGGCCCGTAGTTGATGCGGCCCAGGTTTTCGACCAGGATGTCGAGCTGCACCCGGCCGGCGGGCAGGGCCAGCCGCAGGCTGTCCTGGCGCAGGCGGCGGTCGAGGGTGCCCACGCGCCGGCCATTGACCATGACCACGGCGTAGTCGCGCAAGTCGCTTAGCTTAAGCACCTTTTCCACGCCCCCAGCCACGCTGGTGCGGTAGAGCACGTAGCCGTAGGCCTGCTTGAGCTGCTCGAAGGTGCGCGGCTGGGGGCTGGCCACGGGCGCGGGCAGGTGGCCCAGCAGGCTGGCGGTGCGCGCCAGCTGCACGGCCGGCAGGGCCATGCTGGGCTTGGCGGCGGGCACGGGCGGCAGGGGCTCGTTTTTGGGCCGATACTTAGCAATGACTTCGCGGAAGGCACGAAACTTGGCCGTGGCGTTGCCGGCCTCGTCGAGGGGCGCGTCGTAGTCGTAGCTGCTCACCTGGGGCTCGTAGTCGGTGCCGGGGCCCTTGTAGTTGGCGCCGTTCAGGAAGCCTCGGGTGGTGCCGCCGTGAAACATGTACATGTTGATGCTCAACCCATTGCGCAGCACCGAATCGAGCGGGGTGGTGTACTGGGCGGCAGGCACGGTGTGGTGGGGCGCCCCCCACCAGTCGAACCAGGCCGGGTACCACTCGGCCACGTAGTAGGGGCCGTGGCCATCGTGATTGGCCTGCACGATTTGGCGCACCTCGCGCGGCTTGTCGAGGCCGTTCACGGCGGTTAACAGGCCGGGCAGGTGGCCCTTGGCCACGTCGGGGGCGGCGTCGCAGGTGTAGAGCAGGCCATCGAAGCCGGCTTGCTCAAACAGCTTCTTGTTCTGGGCCAAATAAGCCTGGTCGCTGCCATAGGCGCCGTATTCGTTCTCCAGCTGCACCATCAGGATGGGGCCGCCGTGGTTGACTTGCAGCGGGGCCAGCTGCTTGCCCACGGCTTGCAGGTAGCGCCCGTAGGCGGCAATGTACTGGGGCTCCTGGCTGCGCACTTGCAGGCCGGGCACGGTCTGGAGCCAGTAGGGGTAGCCGCCAAATTCCCACTCGGCGCACACGTAGGGGCTGGGGCGCAGTATCACCCACAGGCCCTCTTCCTGGGCCATCTTCACAAAGGCCGCCACGTCGTTGTTGCCCGTGAAGTCGTACTGGCCCGGCTGGGGCTCGTGCGCGTTCCAAAACACGTAGGTGCCGATGGTATTCAACCCCATCGCCTTGGCCATTTTGAGGCGCGCGCGCCAAGCCTCGCGCGGAATGCGGGGGTAGTGCAGCTCGCCCGAAATCAGCTGGATGGGCTGGCCATCGAGCAAAAACTGCTCGCGCCCCAGCGCAAAGGTGTGCGTCGGAGCGGGGGCGGGGGCCGGAGCTCCGCATAAGAGGGCCGGCAGCAGGCCAAAGAGAAAACGCACGGGCAAGCAAAAAGAGGGTAAGAGGCCCCGGCGCGGGGCGGGCAAAGTTAGGGGCCGAACCGGGCTGCCAGCGGAGCTTTTTTCAGCACCGCTGGCAGCCCGGCCGCCTGCCCAAGCTGCCGGGCGGTGCTACTATTACGCTACGTTTAACAGGGGGCCGCGCGGCGCGGCTTGCTTTTCCCACCCGGCTCTTGGTATGCACCGCTCTTTTCAAACTACGTGGCTGCTCGGCGGCCTGCTGCTGGCGGCGGGCCTGGGGCCGGGCGCGCACGCCCAGCCGGCCCCGGCCGACGCGGCTTATCTCAAGCCCCGGTTCATCAAGGCCCAGCTGCTGAAAACGGCCCGCTGGCAGCTGGCCCACCCCCGGCACAGCCCCACCGACTGGACCAACGGGGCCTTCTACGCGGGCGTGTTTGCCGCCTACCAGACCACTAAGTCAAAGCCTTTGCTCGACTCACTGCTGGCCCTGGGCGAGCGCACGCGCTGGCAGCCCGGCCCGCGCTACGACCACGCCGACGACATCGCCATCTGCCAGACCTACCTCAACCTGTACCGCCTCAAAAAGGACCGCCGCATGCTAACCCTTACCCTAGCGGTGGTGGAAAAGCTGCGCACCGTGCCCGGCCCCGAGGTGGCGGCCCACGGCATCGCGTGGTGGTGGTGCGATGCCCTGTTTATGGGCCCGCCCGTGCTCGTGAAGCTCGGCATGCTGGAAAACCAGCCGCAGCTACTAGCCTTCAGTGACACGCTGTACCAGCAAACGTACGGGCGCCTTTTCAACCACCAGCAGCACCTGTTTGCGCGCGATGCCGGCTACCTCTGGAATGCCCAGGGCGAGGGCCGCCGGGAACGCAACGGCCAGCCCGTTTTCTGGAGCCGCGGCAACGGCTGGGTGATGGGCGGCCTCGTCCAGATTTTGCAGGAACTGCCCGCCCGCCACCCCACGCGGCCGTTCTACGTCAGTTTGTTCAAGGAAATGAGCGCCCGGCTCCTCCAGTTGCAGCAGCCCGACGGCCTGTGGCGCAGCAGCCTGCTCGACCCCGCCGCCTACCCCGGCGGCGAGGCCTCGGGCTCGGGCTTCGACTGCTACGCCCTGGCCTGGGGCCTCAACCAGGGCCTGCTCGACCCGGCCACCTACCGGCCCGCCGTGCAAAAAGCCTGGGTAGCCCTCACCGGCTGCGTGTCGGCCGAGGGCCGCGTGGGCTGGGTGCAGCCCATCGGGGCCGACCCGCGCCGCGACTTTTCGGCCGATAGCTGGGAGGTGTACGGCACCGGCGCCTACCTGCTGGCCGGCTCCGAGGTCATCAAGCTGAAGCGCTGAGCCGGGGCTAGCCGGCCGGCGGGCGCGGGTTTTTCAGCCTCCCGGCGCCCTTTCCTATCAAAACCAATCGATAGCTGTTTTCTTTGCGGCACGGGGCCCGTCGCCCCGCCTACCTTACTCATGGCAAATTCCACCCTTACCGGCCTGCGGGCCGGCGTGCTGCACGGCGACGAAGTGCAGGCCCTCTTCCAACATGCCAAGGCCAACGGCTACGCCCTGCCCGCCGTGAACGTGACCGGCACCGACACCGTGAACGGTGTGCTCGAAGCGGCCCGCGACCTTAACTCGCCCGTTATCATTCAGTTCTCGAACGGCGGCGCGCAGTTTTTTGCCGGCAAGGGGCTCGCCAACGATAAGCAGCAGGCCAGCATTGCGGGCGGCATTTCGGGCGCCCACCACGTGCACCTGATGGCCGAAGCCTACGGCGTGCCCGTGATTTTGCACACCGACCACGCCGCCAAAAAGCTATTGCCCTGGATTGACGGCCTGCTCGACGCCGGCGAAAAATTCTACGCCCAGCACGGCCAGCCGCTGTTCAGCTCGCACATGCTCGACCTGTCGGAAGAGCCGATTGAGGAGAACATCGAAGTGTGCAAGGAGTACCTCAAGCGCATGGCCAAAATCGGTATGACGCTCGAAATTGAGCTCGGCGTGACCGGCGGCGAAGAAGACGGCGTGGACAACTCGGACGTGGACTCCAGCAAGCTCTACACCCAGCCCGAGGAAGTGGCCTACGCCTACGAGCAGCTGAGCGAAATCAGCCCCCGCTTCACCATCGCGGCGGCCTTTGGCAACGTGCACGGCGTGTACAAGCCCGGCAACGTGAAGCTGCAGCCCAAGATTTTGCACAACTCGCAGGAGCACCTGCGCCAGAAGCACAACATCGAGGCTGAGCTACCTATCGACTTCGTCTTCCACGGCGGCTCGGGCTCCTCGCAGGAGGAAATTCGCGAGGCCATCGGCTACGGGGCCATCAAGATGAACATCGACACCGACTTGCAGTGGGCGTTCTGGGAAGGCATCAAGAATTACTACGTGAAAAACGAGGGCTACCTGCAAGGCCAGATTGGCAACCCCAGCGGCGCCGACTCGCCCAACAAGAAGTACTACGACCCCCGCGTGTGGCTGCGCAAGGGCGAAGAAACATTCATCGCGCGCCTCAAGTCGGCTTTCGAGGACCTGAACGCCGTGAACCGCCGCCCCTAGCCCGGTTCAGCTAAAACCTTGCCCCCCCGGCTAGCCGTATAGCGCCCACACCTTGTATTCTTTCTGATTATGAAAAAGACGCTTTTTTCCGCGCTAGCCCTCAGCCTGTTTGCCGCCACCACCGTGCTGGCCCAAACCACGCCTACCACGACCACCAAGGACGGCGGCGATAAAACTATCACCACGGCCGACGGCATGACGGTGAAAACCAAAGTAGCCAGCGATGGCAAAATGAAGGTAAAAGGCAAGGACGACCAGGGCAACAGCATGAAAGCCACCACCAAGCCTCGCAAAGGCGACATGAAAATGATGGACGGTGACGGCATGAAAATGCACCACAAAGGCATGCATAAAAAAGGTATGCGCAAAGACAGCGCCGCTATGCGCTCGTCGATGTAGAATACTGATAGCCACTAAAAAAGGCCCGCTTCTCGCACGAGAAGCGGGCCTTTTTTGTGATGTAACGAAGCTAGTCGCGCACCACGCGCTGCGTGAGGCCAGTGCCCGCCACGCGCAGGACGTACACGCCGCGCGCCAGGCTGGCCAGGCTCACGTCGCCGCCCCCGGCGGGCAAGACTGCTGTGCCCACCACCTGCCCTAGGGCGTTGATTACCTGCACTGTAGCAGAACCCAGGCCAGCGGGCAGCCCCACGTGCACGCGCCCGGCCGTGGGGTTGGGAAATACCTGCCAGCCAGTGGTCGCCGACGGGCCAGCCACCGCCAGCACCTGCTGCTGATAAGCCGCCGTAGCGGCCTGGGCAGCGGCTTGCAGCTCGGCCAGGGTGGGCGCCACCAGCAGGGCAAAGGCCACGCTGGTCGAGTCGCCGGGGGCTAGCCGCGGCACCACGGTGCTCACCACCTGCGACACGTCGGTGCCCTGCGCATCGAGGCCGGCCGCGCGGTGCGCCCGCCCAAAGCCCCCACTGAGCGCTAGGTACTTCTCGGCCGGGCTGAAGCCGTCGCCGAGGTACACGGGCGTGCCGGTGGGCGCAGCATTATCGATGGAGTAGATGCCGGCCGGGCGCGGCCCCAGCACCTGCACCCCGGCATAGAAGCGCGCCGCCACGGGGTCGTAGCAATACCCGAAGCGGCCTATCGAGTCCCAGCGGGCCACGTTGCGGGCCGTTTCGCCGGGCAGGTCCCAATCGGCAAACACCCCGGCGTAGAGTGGCTTGAGCGTGTCGGCCGTGAGGTTGCGCAGGGTATAGTCGAGCAGAACTACGTTGCGCCGCGCCGCTGGGCTAGCCCAGCTCTGGCCGCGCTGGCGCACGCGCACGCCCACCGAGCGCGGCAGCTGGGCGGCGGGCAGCGAATCCTGAAACACGCCGCGCGCCTCTTGGTCGGCGCGGGGGCCGGGGGCCAGCCGCCGCACCTGGGCCACCGTGAAAAACGACTGCCGCACCGTGCTGGTGCCCGCCCGCAGGCGGTCGGCCACGCGGGTGGGCGAGGTAGCCAGCAGCAGCCCGCCCTCGCTGAGCAGCGGCGTGCTGCCGCGGTAGCTCAGGCCGCGGCCCACGGCGGCGCTGGGGTCATCATAGGCCAGGTTGCCGCGGCTGAAAATACTTACGCTGAGGTCGCCGGCATCTAGCTGCACGTAGTCGGGATTGAGTGTTACGTCTACGTACTGGTCTGACTCATAGCCATTATCACCCGCCAGGTGGTAGTTGAGGGTGGCCGTGGTATTGAGCGGCACCGTGCTCGCCACGGCCAGCCGGAAGGGTGCGGCATCGTTGCTGGCCTCGGCCAGGGTGCCCAGGCTGCCGGCCGCCAGCGTGCCCCGGCGCACCGTGAGGTAGGGCGAAAGCGAGCGCAGCGTCACGGTAAGGCCCGTGATGGGCAGCAGCAGGTTGCGCACCGTCACGGCCAGCCGCAGCGTATCGCCGGGCGCGTAGCCGGCCGATTGCGCCGGGCCGAAGGCACTGCGCACCACCCGCGCCTCGCGCTGGCTAACCGCCGCCACGGCCCGCGCCACGTTGAGGCGGCCGGTACCCAGGTAGCCCTGGTAGTTGGCATTGGCCGGCAGGGCGTAGATGCTAGCGTCGGTGGTGCGGCGCAGCTGGGCCAGTACCTGCTCGGCATTCAGCTGCGGAAAGCGGGCCCGCACCAGCGCCGCCGCGCCCGCCACCTGCGGAGCCGCAAACGAAGTGCCCGAGCCCCGCCAGTAGTCGGCATCGGGCGTGCCGGCTGCCGTGGCCGTGGGCGCGCCGTAGGCAATGGCGATGTTGACGCCGGGCGCTACCAGGTCGACGCGGCGGCTGTAGGTGGCAAAATTGGCCTTGCCATCGGCGGCATCGGTAGCCGACACCGACAGCACGTGGTCGTAGGAAGCGGGGTAAAACCGCAGGTCGGCGGAGGTATTGCCGGCGGCGGCGACCAGCACGGCGTCGCGGTTCACGGCGGCGTAGGTGCACACGTCCTGCTCGAAGCGGGAGTAGCCCCCGGCCCCGCCCCACGACATATTAATGACCCGGCAGCCGTGGTCGGCGGCGTACACAATGGCCTCGAAGCCCGCAAACGAGCCCGTGGCCGTGCCCGGGAACATCTGAATCGGCAAAAACCTAGTTCGGAAGCCCATGCCAGCCAGCCCCTTGCCGTTGTCGGCCTGCGCAACTGCAATGCTCGACGCCTGCGTGCCGTGCCCGGTGTAGTCGTTATACAGCGGGTCATTATTGTTGTTGGACGCATCCCAGCCCCGAAAATTATCCACGTAGCCGTCGCCGTCGTCATCCCTACCGTTGATAGGGTCGGCGTAATTGTACTTTACCTGCCGCCGCAAGTCCTCGTGGGTGTAGCGGATACCCGTATCCGTCATGCCAATCACGACGTTGGTATCGCCCTTCGTCACGTCCCAGGCGCGGTAGGCCTGCGTGAGGCGCAAATGATACTGACTGCCGGCCAGCGAATCGGCCAGTGGGTCGTTGGGCTGGTACTGCGGCTCCCGAATGTAGAGCGGCTCCACGTACTCGACCAGCCCGGTGCCTAGCAGCAGCACCCGGGCCTTGACTAGCGTAATACCTTCAGGCACAGACACCTCGTACACCTGCCGCAGGTTGACGCCGCCGGGTTGCTCAGAATCGGGCAGTTGGCTGAACGGAAACTTTTGCCGCAGCCCAGTAGCGTGCAGGGCCGCCAGCGCGGGCCGCAGCGTGGCCGGGCTGGCAGCGGCGCGCAGCTTCAGTACCAGCCGGCCCGGAATGGTGGGCGGCGCAGCCCGCCCCGGCAGGGCCAGCAAACCCAGGGTTAGCGCCCAAAGCGTATAAAGTAATTTCATAGGTAGCGCACCATAATAGGATTATGAGTAAAGGTACTACCCGCCTTGACCTTACCTACGCAAAAAAGCGGCGCTGCTCTTGCGAGCGGCGCCGCTTTTTGAAGCCGGTCCAGTTACTTGAATTTGTAGTTTCTGGCCCCGCGTACTGTTCTGAACTTCTCCGGGTCGCGCGCCTTCAGGTCGAGCATGGGTAGCGGGTGGGGATTGCGCCGAAAGCGCATGTGATTGCTGCGGTCGCGCAGCTCGGCAGTATGAGCAAACGCGCGGCGGTTCGGGGCCTTGGGGTGGCGGGCCGCGGGGGTTGCCGCGGCGGTGAGGACGGTGGCGGTGCTAAGCAAAAGCAAGAGGATGGTTTTCATGGAAGCAAACGAAAGAAGTAAACAGCTTCAGTATTGACGCTAAGCTTCTTACGTTAGCTATGCAGCCCGGGTTACTTTATGGCGAGCCGACTAGCACCAGGCCCTGACGGGCTAGCCCCAGTGCGCCACGCTGGGCGGCAGGCCGGCCTCGCGGGCCAGCGGCGCGGCCCCCGAGCCAAACAGGCCAGCCAGCACGGCGTTAGCAGTAGCAGCCAGTTCAAGGTGGTAATCGGGGTGCAGTTTCTCGGCTTGCTTCAAGGCCTCCTGGGCGCGGCGCACCAAGTGTTGCAGCAGCGGCTGGGTGGGGCCGTGCAGCCGCGCCACCAGCCCCGGCTGGTGCGCAAATACGTTGGCCAGCAGCCGCAGGCTTAGCTCTATTTCGCCGAAGGCATCCTCGGTGATGCGGGCGTGGTAGGCCAGCCGCGTTTGCAGCTGCCGCAGAATAACCAGCAGGTCGTTAGGCGTTTGATGGTAGCCCCGCACAGGGTCATCGACCTGCTGGCGCAGCGTGGCGCGGCGCACTTCCAGGGCGTCGGGGCCTTCGAGCAGGCGATAGGCCAGCTGCTCGGTGAGCACGGCATCCTGGGCCACGAGGCGGGCCAGCAATTGGTCTTTTTCGCGCGGCGGCAGGTCAAGCAGGGCGCGGCGCAGGGCGGGCGGTAGGGTAGGCAAACGTGATAAAGCTACTAGTTCAGTACAGGCTCTGGTGGGCGAAGTATAACGTAAATCGTTGTCGGATTGTGCCGAACGTCGAGCCAGTAATACGTGTGGTCACCCCACGCCCAGAGCATACTTAGCACTTCCATGAAGCAGGCATAGCTTACCTGCGGGCCGAATCTAATGCGTATGCCTGCCTCCTGGCCGCTACCGCCGTCCAAGCATTGCAGGCACTGAAGCGTATTATCAAGGCTGACAAAATCGCTGATTCCATTACCCGTAAAGCTTACTGCTTGCCAACGGCGTGCTTTATCTGCTTCATTTAGTGACAGGTAAGGCAACCCCTGCATAAATTGAGCAGTTGCTAAAGCTGGCTTCAGCGGCGGTGTGTGCAACTCAAGTATCCCCCCAGTACACAGCCCGCCCTCGTGTATAGGCCATTGTATACCGGATGAGCTTTGAATTTCGAACTCCGGAAATAAGCTAGCACAGAAAATCCAGAGCAATAAAAACCAACTAGCCATCCACCACGAGGGCAGCATGCGGTGCAACGGAAAGCGGCGATAAGGAAGCATCAACCGGCTGATGCCGGCTATCCCCGAACTGCACAAAAAAGCCTACCACCAAACGGCAGCAGGCTTCTTTGTGCCTTATGAGCAAGCTTACTCCTCGTCGCCATCAGCGGTCAGGGTTTTGCCCTGGCGCTGGGTTTCGGGAAGAGTGAAATTGGCTTCGCTAGGGTGCGAAAGCTGGTCGGGCACGTTCTCGGACGACGCAGGGGCCGAGCCGGTGGGCGCTTGCATTTCCGAGCGCATCGAGTCGTCCATCTGGTCGGCCATTTGCTGGCCGCTGTCGTTTTCGTCGAATACCTGGCCAGCCGTTTCGCGGTCGAGGAAGCTGTCCGACTCCTTTTCGGTTTCGGTGCGGGCGTTGTTCGAGGCGTCGGCTAAGGCATCGGTGGTAGCCGTAGCAGCGGCCTTGTTGTCGTCGTTGTTGCCGGGAGCGGCTTGGGGTGCAGTGGCCATAATGCGCTACTTAATTATTGTGTTCCTTGTCGTTGTTTTCCTGCCAGGTAGCCTGCTGCTTGCCGCCAGCGTAGCGCGGGTCGTCGTCCGACCACGCGGCGCGCTGCTCGTCGGTTTCGGCGTTTTGGGCACTGCGCACGGCGCCGGGGTCCTGGTTTTGGGTTACGTGGCCGCGCTGGTCTTCCAGATTAGCGGGCGCTTTCTGGGCATCCTCGGGCTTGCGCAGCTCGCTAAACTCGTCGGGGTTGTCGTTGGAGCCGTCGCGGCCGGTTTTAGTCGCGTCGGCATTGGTGGGTAGGTGCCCGAAATCGCCATAGGCCGGGGTGCCGGCTACGGCATCTTTGGCGGGGTCGTTGGGGTTGAGGCGGGCCTCTTCGGCGCGCTGGCGCTGGCCGAGGGGCAGGTTGTCGTCTTCGGAAGTGTAGGAGCTCATGGGAGGGAAAGAAAAGAAGTTCGGCCAGAAAGACCCGGCGCGCTGGGCACTGCGGTGTTTACTGAAGTTTCCGGCTTCGTGTTGCTAGGGGCGGCTTTTTCGTCGGGCATTTTTTGGGCAGGCTACGTACACGAGGAGTATTTTTCCGCTTTCTCAGCTTTTTTTCCTCACCCATGACTATTCAGCACAGCGTTGCCAACCAGGAATTTACCATTGGCCCAGCCGATAACCAGGCCGAGCTGGCGTACTCCTGCCCCGCTCCCGGCGTCATCGACTTCACCCACACCTTCGTGCCCGAAGACCAGCGCGGCCAGGGCACGGCCGACAAGCTAGCCGAGGCCGGCCTGGCCTACGCCCGCCAGCACCAGCTGCGGGTGCGCACCAGCTGCGAGTTTATGGCCAGCTACGTGCAGCGCCACCACGCGCAATACGCCGATATTCTGGCGTAAAATATAAAAAAGCAATCTTTTGGCTAACAACACAAGTGCCCGTCAGGCTAAGCCTGATGGGCACTTGTGCAATTGCTCCTACCCTATCTAACTGGCAATTATTTCTAGCTGCCACGCCACGTCCTCTTCCCGAATGGGATACGGCCGGCCGTGGCGAATAGCTTGGTAGACAACCTCAAACAGCCCCATGTAGGTAGCGGGCGCGGCCACATCGGCGCTGGAGGGCAGCAAGCGGTTGTGGCCGGCGGGGTCGGCCAGGGTGAGGCGGCCCTCCTGGCCGGGCTGTTCGCGGCCGTAGGTATCGGCATCGGGCCGGAGACCGGCCAGCAGTTGGGCTTCTTGGGGGTCGGTGCGGTCTTTTTTGTAGCTACCCAAGGTGCCGTGCAGAATGAAGGCCGGACCGGGGTCGGCCACGAGCAGGCTCGACGTCACCCACACGTTTAGCCCCTGCGGGTAGCGCAATTGGATGGTAAAAAAGTCATCGACCTGCGAGCTGTGCCGGTAGTTGCCCGTCGTTTTCTCAACCGCTTCGGGGCGGCCAAACAGGCTGATGACCTGGTCGAGCAAATGCGGCCCAAGGTCATAAATCACCCCCGAGCCGGGGCGGCCGTCCTCCTTGAAAACCTTGGTGTGCAGCACCGGCCGGAAGCGGTCGAAGCGAACGTGCACCTCGATGAGGCGGCCCAGCTGCCCGCTTTCCACCACCCGGCGCACGGCCCCAAAGTCGGTGTCCCAGCGGCGGTTCTGGTAGGCCAGCACCTGGCGGCCCTGCTGGCGGGCCAGCGCGCACAGCGCGCGCCAATCGGCTGCGGTGGTGGCCGCCGGCTTTTCGACCAGCACGTGCTTGCCGGCCAGCAAGGCCTGGCGGGCCAGGTCGTAGTGCGTGTCGTTGGGGGTGTTCACCACGACCAGTTCCAGGGTGGGGTCGGCGAGCAGGGCCTCGGTGCTGGGGTAGCTGCGCACGCTGGGGTAGTCGGCGGCCATGCGCTGCTGGGTGCGCTCGACCACCGCCTGCAAGGCAAAGCCGGGGTGCAGGTCGAGAAAAGGGGCGTGAAAAAGCTTGCCCGACATGCCATAAGCCAGCAAGCCGGTGGCAATGGGAGAATCAAAAGAAGGCATCGGCACCTAGGGAAAAGTGAGAAATTGGGCCATTATACGAGCGCAGCGGCCAACTGAGCAGGCACGGGCACCCCGGCCGCCGCCCGCAGCGGTGCGGCCAGCCGCACCACGCACACGCCCGGCGCCCGCAGCCAGCCTGCCCGCGCCAGCCGCCCTAGCCCGATGGTGCCGGTGAGATAGCTCCCGCGCTGCGCCGAATGAAACTCCTCGTGCACGGCCACGAAATCAGCCTGCTCGGGGGCCTGGCTCGCCTCGTCAAACGTCACGAGTACTTCTACTTCGGCCGCGTCGGGCGTGAGGGCGAGGTGGGCATTCTGGTGAATTTTCTTGTAGCCGTAGCGGTAGCCGTAGGTGAGCGCCGAGAGGTCGCTGAGCACGGCCGAGGCCGTGGGAAACGCCCCCGCCCCGCGCCCCAAAAAGAACTGCCGGTCGGCAAAGCCACTCTGGGTGATGAGGCCGTTGAACTCGTCGTGCACCTGCGCCAGCTCGTGCCCGGGGCGCACCAGCGTGGGCAGCACTGCCGCCGCCAGCCCACCGCCCGGCAGCCGCCGCGCCTCGGCCACTAGCTTGATTAGCAACCCCTGCTCGCGCGCATACGCCGTGGCCAGCGCACTAATACCCGTGATGCCCACCGCCAGCAAGTCGGCCGGGCCCACCACCAGCCCGAAGGCGTGGGCCAGCAGCAGCACCAGCTTATTGCGGGCGTCGAGGCCTTCCACGTCGAGCGCGGGGTTGCTCTCGGCAAAGCCCAGTTCCTGGGCCCGGGCCAGCGCCGCGGCGTAGGGCTGCGCATCGCGGTGCATGGCCGTGAGGATGTAGTTGGTCGAGCCGTTTACGATACCCTCCACCGATTCGAGCAGGTCGGTATCGTAGTACTCCTCCAGGTTGCGAATGACGGGCAGGCTGGCGCAGGCCGCCGCCTCGTAGAGCAGAGGCGTACCGGTTGTTTGCTGAATCTCGATGAGCTCGGGCAGGTGCTCGGCCAGCATCTTTTTATTGGCCGTCACCACGGCTTTGCCACGCAGCAGCGCCTCTTTCACAATCAGGTACGCTTCGTCAGCGTCATCAATCAGCTCCACGATGACGGTGAGCGCGGGGTCGCTCAGTAGGTCGCTCTTATCGAAGGTGAATAGCTCGGCGGGCAGCGAGCGGGCTTTGGCGCGGTCTTTCACCGCAATGCGGCCGATGCGGGCGCGCAAACCGGGCGTGCGCGCCAGCACCGCGTGCAGGCCCTGGCCCACTACGCCAAAGCCAAAAAGACCAATGTTGAGGTCAGTACGGGTCATGAAAAAAAGGAAATGAAGGGCGTTTTGGACACGCGCCGCCACCTGCTCCCATTCAGAACTCCTCACCGGAAGGGCCTAAAAAAAGCCCTTCCGACAAGTCAGAAGAGCTAGCCCGCCGCACGGGCGGCCGGGTCGCATCTCACAACTTATCTGCTTCCGAAAGCAGCCAGGGCCGCATCTCGAAACAGGAATTAGCACCTTCGCATGGCTGCTGGTTGCTAAGGCATCGTCGGGCCTGTCCCTCCGCCTTTCTGGATAAGAGCCCCGGTGAAGGAGCGTGCGGCAAAGGTAGGCGCGCCTAGCCTTTTGGCCAACTACCCACCGCCGCGCTACCCTCGCCCACTAGCCCAGCATAGGCTACCCGGGCTGAACAGGCAGGCGTTATATTACCTCCTATACAGCGCCTTATCTCCTGCTAACCCCCACAGTATTTTCAGAAAACATTTGCTGCCCCTAGCTCGGCCGCTCAGCTAGGTGGCAGCCTGAACCTCAGGCGCTCGCTTAGGTCAATAGCAGGGCTAGCTAGCTTATTTAGACTTGGTAAAAACATCGAAGCCGCTACGTGGCGCGTAGGCTTAAGGAGTTTGCCATTAGGAACGGCTACGAGCCGTCCAGTCCCCCTTTACTTCCTTTTCTACTTCCCTATGAGTTTGACTTTCATTCAAGAACCGCTGGACAAAACCGCGCCGCACGTGGTGCCCGCCCAGGCCGTGACACTTAATGTCAACGGCCAGGACCGCACCATCCAGATTGCGCCCTGGACCAGCCTGCTCGACGCCCTGCGCGAGTACCTGGACCTGACCGGCACCAAAAAAGGCTGCGACCACGGCCAGTGCGGTGCCTGCACCGTCCTCGTTGACGGCAAGCGCATTAACTCGTGCTTGGCGCTGGCCACGGTATACCAGGGCAAGAAAATCGAAACTATCGAGGGCTTGGGCACTGAGGACAACCTCTCGCCGCTCCAGCAGGCGTTTGTAGACCACGACGCCTTCCAGTGTGGCTACTGCACGCCGGGCCAGATTTGCTCGGCGCAGGGCCTCATCAATGAGGGCCGCTGCAAGACTGAAGATGAGGTGCGCGAGCACATGAGCGGCAACCTCTGCCGCTGCGGTGCTTACACCAACATCTTGTCGGCCGTGATGGAAGTGCTGCACGACGGCCAGGTGGTGGTCGATAACGGCGTGCTCATCACCGTGCCAGTAGCGCCCACCAAAGCCAGCTCGGTCGAATAACTCTTAGCCTTCGCTCCTTATGAATAGTTTCACCCTCACCCAAGCCACGGCCGCCGACGAGGCCGTGCGCGACCTCAGCAGCCACGACGGCGCGGCCTACCTAGGCGGCGGCACCAACCTCGTGGACCTGATGAAGTACAACCTTACGCGGCCGACCCACCTCACCAGCCTGGGGTTGCTGCCGCTCACCGACATCACCAGCCTGCCCGATGGCGGCCTGCGCCTGGGCGCGCTAGCCACCAACGCCGACACTGCCTGGCACCCCGAGGTAGAGAAGCGCTACCCACTGCTGAGCCAGACCATTCTGGCCGGCGCCACCCCGCAGCTGCGCAACGTGGCCACCAACGGCGGCAACCTCAATCAGCGCACCCGCTGCTACTACTTCTACGACCTCGCCACGCCCTGCAACAAGCGCGAGCCTGGGACAGGATGCTCGGCCCTCACCGGCCCCAACCGCGTGTGCGGCGTGCTCGGCACCAGCGAAAGCTGCATCGCCACCAACCCCAGCGACATGTGCGTAGCCCTGGCTGCTCTGGAGGCCACCGTGCGCGTGCAAGGCCCCGATGGTGAGCGCACCATTAAGTTCGAAGACTACCACCGCCTGCCCGGCGATAAGCCCGAAGCCGACAATACCCTGAAGCCCGGCGAGTTGGTAACGGCCATCGACCTACCCGAAGAAGGCTACGCCGACCATTTTACCTACCTCAAGCTGCGCGACCGCAGCAGCTACGCGTTTGCGTTGGTGAGCGTGGCCGTGGGGCTGAAAATGAATGGCAACACCATCGAGAAGGCCCGCTTTGCCCTCGGCGGCGTGGCCCACAAGCCCTGGCGCGACCAGGAGGCTGAGAAGATGCTGGAAGGCCAAACGGCCTCGCCCGACTTGTTCCGCCAGGTGGCCGCCAAGGTGTTTGCCAAGGCCAAGGGCTACGGTGAAGGCTCGCTGCACAACTCGTTTAAGATTGAGCTGGGCAAGCGTGCTATCGTGCGGGCGCTCAAGCAAGCCACCGAGATGAGCCAGGTGGTGAACCCGAATGTGTTTTTGAATTCTAATCCGTAAGCTAGTATGAGCCAGACTATTGCCACCCCGCCTACCGTGCGCCTCGACAGCGACGTGATTGGCAAACCCATCAACCGTACCGATGGCCCGGCCAAAGTAAGCGGCGCGGCCAAGTATGCCGCCGAGTTCGGCGTGACCGGCCCGCTGTGGTACGGTTACATCGTGAACAGCCCCGTGGCCAAGGGCAAGATTACCAAAATCCACGCCGACGAGGTGCTGGCCATTCCGGGCGTGCAAAAGGTGTTCTCGCACGAGAATGTGCCCTCCTTTGCCTGGTTCGACCGCGCTTACAAAGACGACGTGGCCCCCGGCGGCTCGCCCTTCCGCCCGCTGCACGAGCCCGAAATTATGTTCAGCCAGCAGCCGGTGGCGCTGGTGGTGGCTGAGACGTTTGAGCTGGCCCGCTACGCGGCTTCGGTGCTGCGCATCGAATACGATGTGGAGAAGCACAACACTGATTTAGAAGGCTCTATTGGTAAGGCTTTTGACGCCCCCAAGGGCAAAACTGGCTTCGTGCCTCCGCCCAAGCCCAAGGGCGACATGAACAAGGCCTTTGCCGAGGCCCCGCACAAGGTGGCCGGCGAGTACATCCACCGCGCGCAGCACCACAACCCGATGGAGATGTTCGCGACCACCGTGGACTGGCTGGGCGACGGCAAGAAGATGAAAATCTACGATAAGACGCAGGGCGCGCCCAACGTGCAGCAGTATATCGCCAAGATTTTCGGGCTGAGCACCGACGAGGCGCGGGTTATCTCGAAGTTCACGGGCGGCGGCTTCGGCTCGGGCCTGCGGCCGCAGTACCAGGTGTTTCTGGCCGTTATGGCGGCCCTGGAACTAGAGCATTCGGTACGGGTTGTGATGACGCGCACGCAGATGTTTAGCTTTGGCCACCGGCCCCACACCCTGCAAAAGCTGCGCATTGCTTCGGATGACCTAGGGCACATTCAGGCCCTGGAACATAAGGCATTGGCCGAGACGTCGCAGTTTGAGAACGCGACCGAAACGGTGGTGAACTGGACGGGTATTCTCTACAACTCGCCCAATACCAACTTCGACTACCAGCTGTCGAAAATCGACGTATTTACGCCGCTCGACATGCGGGCACCGGGTGCGGCCACCGGCAACTTCGCCAGCGAAAGCGCCATCGATGAAATGTCGTACAAGGCCGGCAAAGACCCGCTCGATTTCCGCCTGCTCAACTACACCTACACCGACCCCACCGAGAACAAGCCCTTCACCAGCAAGCGCCTCGACGATTGCTACCACGAAGGCGCCGCCCGCTTTGGCTGGGACCAGCGCAACCCCGAGCCCCGCTCGATGCGCGATGGCGACCAGCTAGTAGGCTGGGGCGTGGCCGCCGGCTGCTGGGATGCCTCCATGCAGAAAGCCGCTGCCAAAGCCGTGCTCTCAGCCGATGGCCACCTTACCGTGAGCAGCGCAACCAACGACCAAGGCGCTGGCACCTACGTCATTATGACCCAAATGGCTGCCCAGACCCTCGGGCTGCCCATGAAGCAGGTCACCTTCAACCTCGGCGATACCAACATGCCCGCCGCCCCTGTGCAAGGCGGCTCCTGGACCGCCAACTCGGTGGGCGCGGCCGTGAAGGACGCCTGCCAGGAAATAGGCAAAAAGCTGCTCAAGCTAGCCCAGAAGATGGACGACTCACCCCTGACAGGCGTAGACTTCGAGGACGCGCAGTTTGTGGACGGCCACATCCGCGCCAACGAGGACATCACCCGCTCGGTAGCCATCGAGGATATTTTGGCCGCCAGCGGCGAAGACAAGATTGAGGCCGACGGCAAAGCCGGCCCCAACCCCATTAACCAGCTGAAGTACTCGATGCACTCGCACAACGCGGTGTTTGTGGAAGTGAAGGTGGACGAGGACCTGGGCACCATCCACGTGACGCGCGTGGTGAATGCCGTGGCCGCCGGCCGCATCATGAACCCCAAAACGGCACGCAGCCAGGTGCTGGGCGGCACGGTATGGGGCCTGAGCATGGCGATGATGGAAGAAACCTACCTCAACAACGAGCTCGGCCGCTACATGAACCACAACTATGCCGAGTACCACATTCCGGTGAACGCCGACATCCGCAAAATCGACGTGATTTTCGTGGAGGAGGAAGACGACATCGCCAGCCCCATCGGCGTCAAAGGCGTCGGGGAAATCGGGATGCTGGGCGTAGCCGCCGCCATCGCTAACGCCGTGTACCACGCCACCGGCAAGCGCATCCGTGAGTTGCCGCTGACGAGCGATAAGCTACTGTAAGGTTGGCTTAGGTTGAATAGAAAAGCGCCCCGTAGCCGATTGGCTGCGGGGCGCTTTTTTATGTAATTTAAATAAGCTCAACACTCGACTACATCATTTTATAACCACTTCATTTATTACTTACTAGCAATATCTTGAAAGAAATTCAGTTGAGCACTTTGAGCTTCTCTAATTTGCCTATGACTTTTACCTTCTTTTGTTTCAACCGGCTTACTATTTTGAAAATAATAATCAACCCTGATAACGTCATAACCACTAACTAACTCTACACCTTCACTACTAATCTTTCTTTTTATCTCTAAGCTACAGTTGATTGAGGAGCCATTTTTAAATTCCACCTTACCATCTTGTACTAACCTTCTAAACTCTTCTGACTTCATATTGAAATGAATAATATCACCATCGTAATGCCCTATCCATTTGTATTTTCCCTTTTTCAAAACAGGAGCTACAATTTCAATGACAGCGTTTTCTCGAACTACCGTTTGCAGCTCATCTGTCACTAAAACAAATTGGCCAAACTCTTCTCTTTGAACAAACTTCTCAGCTACCTTAGTTTTCCCAGCAGAATCTAGTGCAGCAAAAGACACTTGAACAACTTTAGGGTATTTATCTAATAATTCATAAAAATTAGATTTTCTTTTTTTAATAAGAATATTATAGTTAATATTATCAAGACTATCTTGCTGCTCATCCATCTGATACCTTTTGAGTATTTTAATTTCGCTCTTTAATTTTTCTTTTTGAAGGTCACTCATTTCTGTGTCTTCAAAAATCTTCTCAATAAGCTTTTCTGATATTTTTCCGACGGGAGTAACTAAAATAGCTAGTATGAGTGCTGTAAGAAATGCTGTTGTGATTGGAGCATTAACTTTTTCTGTTTTCGACGCAATTTTTAGCCATTTTTTTATTCCACCTTCAGCGATTGGCTCTGTTTCAACTACTACATCTATCAAAAGGATATTAGAAACCTCTCTTATAATAGATAAAATTTCATGGTCGCATTTATTAAGAATATTTGCATCCATTGTGTGAGAGTCATCACCAAAAAAATAATGTATTTCTAGCGTATCTGTGTTGACTTGTTCTATGGAGCTATTAGAAATCATAATTTTGCGACCTTATTTTACATTCAAACAACTAACTACCAAATAACTATATCCACTAGGATGCAGCCATTCAACTACCTCAACTCTTGACAGACAGCAAAGGTGATGAGTAGAATGTCACAATCAACCGTTAGCACAACTTATTCAAATTAGCTTCCATGTATATGTCTTCTTCATCGTGCAAGAAAGCAAATGCCTGGCTTTCGGCGGCTAGCTTCTAGATTCCCTGCGCCAGTTGCTGCTCTTCGTAGCGCCTGCTCACGAAGTCGGCGAAATCAGAAATCTCCTCGGCCTTGTCGGCGGGAAGCAAGATGATGGCCTTGATAGTGCGGTCAATAATCGCCTGTTTGCTTAGCGTCATGGCGTTTGCGGTTAGGTGCCTAAAGCTACTATAAAACGCCTCGAAACTACAGCGTTGCAGGACGTTTTGCTTTTCACTGGCAAGGTGTTTTTCAGGATTCCCTCAAATTCTAAGCTGCCACGTAGGCTGCACCAGTAAATTTGTGGCCGTGGTAACGGCCTTCCCAGCGAATGCCCGTTGCCCTGACGGGATGATGCGCAGCCCAGTAGTTGGCTGCCCGGCGGCGGGGGCTAGCCCGCGCTGACGTCCGAAATCCCGCTTTTTTCGACCACCCAGGGCTACCCTGCCCCTTACGATAAGGCTCACTATGAGTACCCTTGCTACCCCCGACGCCCCCAGCCCCCGCGCTACCCCCGGCCAGCCAGTGATTGGCGTGGTCATGGGCTCCAGCAGCGACTGGGACACCATGCAGCACGCCGTGCAGATTCTCACGCAGTTTGGCGTGGCCCACGAAGCGCGCGTGGTATCGGCCCACCGCATGCCCGACGACTTGTTTGCCTACGCCGAGCAGGCCGGCCCGCGGGGCTTGCAGGCCATCATCGCCGGTGCGGGCGGGGCCGCCCACCTGCCGGGCATGCTGGCCGCCAAAACCACGGTGCCCGTGCTGGGCGTGCCGGTGGCCAGCCGCCACTTGCAGGGCGTCGATTCGCTGCACAGCATCGTGCAGATGCCCAAGGGCATACCGGTGGCCACGTTTGCCATCGGCACGGCCGGGGCGGCCAATGCCGCGCTGTTTGCGGTGAGTTTGCTGGCCCTGCACAACCCCGAGCTGGCGACCAAGCTCCAGGCATTTCGCGCCGCCCAAACCGAGGCCGCCCGCGCCATGACCCTGCCCGTATGAGCGCCGCCACGCACGAGACAGCCCTGACCCCGATTTTTCCGGGCACGGTAGATGCCGCCGGCCAGCGGGCCACGCTGGGCGTAGTGGGCGGCGGCCAGCTGGGCCGCATGTTTGTGCACGCCGCCCAGCGGCTGGGCTACTTCACCGCCGTGCTGGAGCCCGACGCGCAAAGCCCCGCCGGGCTGGTGAGCCACCACCATATCCAGACCGCCTACGACGACCCGGCTGGGCTGGCCGAGCTGGCCCAGCTGTGCCAGGCCATCACCACCGAATTTGAAAACGTACCGGCCCAGGCCCTGCACGCGCTGGCCCAAACCCGCCCCGTGGCCCCCAGCGCAGCCGTGGTGGGCATTGCCCAAAACCGCATCGAGGAGAAAGCCCACTTCGCGGCCTGCGCCGACGTATCGGGCGTGACCTGCGCGCCCTACGCGGTGCTCGAAACGGAAGCCCAGCTGCAAGCCGTGCTGGCCGACCGGGCCGATTTGCTGCCCGGCATCCTCAAAACGGCCCGCATGGGCTACGATGGCAAGGGCCAAATCCGGGTGAAGACCCCCGCCGAGTTGGCCGCCGCCTGGGCCGAGCTGGGCGGCGTGGCCTGCGTGCTGGAAAAGATGCTGCCGCTCACCGCCGAGTGCTCGGTGCTGGTGGCCCGCGGCTGGGATGGGCAGGTCGTCAGCTTCGCCCCGCAGCGCAACGTGCACGAGGCGGGCATCTTGGCCGTGACATTTGCCTACGAGGGCGCCGTGCCGCCGGCCCTGGCCGAGCGGGCGCGCGAGGCGGCCATCGCTATCGCGCAGCACATCAATTACGTGGGGGTACTGTGCGTCGAGTTTTTTGTGGTGGATGATGGCAGCGCGCACGGTGGCCTGGTAGTCAACGAGATGGCCCCGCGCCCGCACAACAGTGGCCACTACACCATAGACGCCTGCGACGCCTCGCAATTCGACCTGCAAGTACATGCGATGGCGGGCCTGCCCCTGCCCCAGCCGCGCCAGCACTCCCCCGCCATCATGCTCAATCTGCTGGGCGATGTGTGGTTCGGTGCCGACGGCCAGCAGCGCGAGCCGGACTGGTACGCTGTACTGAGCTTGCCCGGCACGCACCTGCACCTCTACGGCAAACTAGAAGCCCGCGCCGGCCGCAAGATGGGCCACCTGACTATCACCGGCCCTGATATCGCTGGGGTCAAAGCCGTGGCGCGCCGCGCCGCGGAGTTGCTAGGCTTGCCGGGGCTGGACGCTATTTAGGCATTGCCTGAAACTGACGTATTCAGCGACTCTACGAAAACGCCCCGCACCGAGTAGGTGCGGGGCGTTTGTGTTCATTGGTTTAAGTGTTCGGTCATACTTGACTGCTCTGGCGGTGCGCCTCACCCCCGGCCCCCTCTCCGAAAAGGAGAGGAGGAGCCTGACGACTTCGCAACGACTGCTTACGTCCGCTAGCGATTGGCTCCCCCTCTCCTTTTCGGAGAGGGGGACGGGGGGTGAGGCGCCCACGCTAGGGCAGTTTGCCTACCGTTGCCCATCACCTTGAAAAGCCGCCGCGAACTCCTTAGCGAAATCTTCCAGCTTTACCTTAGCCAGGGCGGGCTTGTGGTGTTCGTAGTCCTCGGCCAGGGCGCCGCTGCTCATGCTGGCGTAGATGTCCACGATATCAGCGGCAACGCTAGCGGGCAGGCCATTCTGGAGCAGGTTGGCCTGCATTTGCTCATCGGTGAAGGCGACCCAGCGCAGGTCGGGGCGGCCAATGGCGGCCCCCAGGGCCTGGGCTACCTCGTCCTGGGTGCGCTCGTCGCTGGCCACGTAGCGGATGGTGCGGCCGGTAGTTGCTTCTGGCTTCGTTAGCTCTTCGGCAGCCGCGGCGGCAATATCTCGTGGGTGCACCAGCGCCACCCGGTAGTTGCCAGCGCAGTTGGCCCCCAGAAAGCCGGCGCCTTTTATCATGCCCACGAAGCTGTAGTAGTTGGTAAAGAATGACGTGGGGCGCAGATGCGTGAGCGCGAGGCCCGGCACCGCCGCCAGGATTTGCTCCGCATCGTGCGAGCCCAGGATGCCGCCGGTGCCGTGGTCGCGGTGCGCACCCCAGCTGCTGAGCTGCACCACCCGCCGCACTCCTGCCTGCCCGATGGCCTGCGCATAGTGCCGGGCGATGCGCTGGAAATACGCCCGCGAGTCGAGCTCGCGGTGGCCGCCCCCTATCATGGCGTACAGGGCGTCGGCCCCGGCGAAGGTGGCGGCCAGGAAGTCCGCATCTTCAAACGAGCCAATGGCGGCGGTGGCCCCCAGGGCTTCGATGGCGGCTTGGCGCTCGGGCTGGCTGCTGATGACCGTGACGGCGTGGCCTTGCTGCACGAGCGCGGTGGCGAGCGGCAGGCTAATGTTCCCCAGGGAACCGGTGACGATGATTTTCATGTCACAAAGCTCCGGCTGGGTGGCGGGCGCTGGAAGGGCGAAAGGGCGGGAAGATTGGGCCAAAGGGCGGGTAGTGTAGCGTGGACGCTGCGAATCCGCGCGTAGCTGACTGCGAGCGGACGCCCCTACGCGCAGCCTTGCAGCGCCTACGCCACACCCACCCTACAACCGCTGCCGGTAACCGGCCGGCGACACGCCCGTGTTAGTGCGGAAAAACCGACCGAAGGTGGACTGGTCGGCAAAGTGCAGGGTGTCCGCAATCTGGCCAATGGTGAGGGCGGGGTTTTGCAGCAGCACGTGGGCTTCGAGCAGCACAGCCTCGGCTAGCCAGGCTACGGCGCGCTTGCCGGTGGTTTCCTTCACGGTTTCGGCGAGGTGCTTGGGGCTGAGGCAGAGCTTGTCGGCGTAGAACGCCAGGCTGCGCTCGGTGGCGTAGTGGGTGTTGACCAGCTTCTTGAAATCGGCCGCAATGAGTTGGCTGCGCGTGAGAGGGGTAGTAGATGCAGCGTGCTGCGCGCTGTAGATGGGCGCAGTTTCGTGCAGCAGAATGTGGATGAGGCTGCGCAAAATCTCCTCGCGGTAGGCGTGCGGCGCAGCGTATTTCTGCTCGATAGTACGCAGCAGGGCCGTCAGGCTCGCCGCTTCGGCCGGTGGCATGGCAAACACATGGCGGGCATCGCGCTCAAAAAACGCGAACGCATCCAGATTCAGGCCACCGGCCGCAATAAACTCCCTGGTAAAGAAAATACTGAGCCCATCAAAGTCTTCTGACATAAAAGGCCACTGCTTGATGACGTAGGGCGAGAGCACCATGAGCGAGCCCGGCCCGAGGTCGTAGGTGTCGAGGTTGACTTGCAGCCGGGCGCTGCCCCGCAGCACGAGGCCAATTTTATAATATTCGCTGCGGTAGGGCTGGGCAATGGGCAGGTGCGCCGCCGCCGAATCGGGCCCCAGAAAGAACACGGCGGCCGGCTTATCCGCATTTTCGGTGAGGGCGGCGAGCGGAAAAACGGGGATAGTCGGGCTCATGAGCGGGCAGCGCGGTAGCGCGGACTTTCAGTCCGCGAGTAAACAAAGCGAGTGAGCAATAAAACAGAAACCAATTACTCGCGGACTAAAAGTTCGCGCTACGCACTTCCAAACCCCGCCGCGCCGCTAGTGGTTTAGATAACCACGGCTAGCCGCCCGGCGTATGCCTGAGCTAGTCTTTTTCTGCAATGACCGAACTTCAGCGCCTTTTCCTGGCCTACGACCACCACCGCGCCGCCCAGCGCCCCTGCGCCCTGGCCACCGTGGTCGAAGTCCTGGGCTCGGCCTACCGCCGCCCCGGCGCCCGCATGCTCGTGACCGAAGACGGCGAGTTGACCGGCGCCATCAGCGGCGGCTGCCTCGAAGGCGATGCCCGGCAGCGCGCCCGCCGCGCCATATTTCAGGGCGAGCCGGCGCTCGTCACCTACGACACCCGCGACGAAGACGACCCGCGCCACGGCCTCGGCCCCGGTTGCCAGGGGGTAGTGCGCATCTTGCTGGAGCCGCTCGATTTTCAGAATCCTGATAATCCGCTAGAGCTGCTGCGCGGCTTTGCCCAGCACCCCACGCCCGCCGTGCTGGCTACTGTGTTTGAAACCGATGCCAGTGGCCTGAAAGCCGCCGTGGGCCAGCGCGTGCTGCTCACCGAGGCGGGCGCGGTGCGCGGCACCCCACTGCTGGCCGCCCCGCTGGCCGAGGCCGCCCGCGTCACCCTGGCCCAGGGCCAGCCTCAGGTTCTGACGCTCGCTACCGAAGCCGGCCCGGTGCGCGCCTCGCTCGAAGTGCTGCGCCCGCCGCTGCGCCTGGTGGTGTACGGCGCCGGCAACGACGCCCAGCCGCTGGTGCACCTGGCGGCCTCGCTGGGCTGGCACATTACGGTGGTCGATGGCCGGCCCAACCTGGCCACCGCCGCCCGCTTTCCTGAGGCGGCCGAAGTCCGCATTGTGCCGGTGCGCGAGCTGGAAACGGCCACGCCCGACCCGCTGGCCTACCACGTGCTGCTCAGCCACAACTATGCCTACGACCTGGCCGCGCTGCAAACGCTGCTCCCCTCGCCCGCGCCCTACATCGGGCTGCTGGGGCCGCGCCTCAAGGCGCAGCGGCTACTCGATGAGCTGGATACCTTTCCCGCGGCGCAGGTACAGCAGCTGCGCACACGGCTGCACAGCCCCATTGGGTTGGATTTGGGCAGCGAGACGCCCGAGGAGATTGCCCTGGCCATCGTGGCCGAAATTCAGGCCCAGCACAGCGGGCGGCAGGGCCGGCCCCTGCGCGAGCGCGCGGGCACGGTGCACATCCCGGCCGAGGCATGATACTGGGGTTTAACGACGAGTTTATACCGGCCATCCTGGCGGGCACCAAGGTGCACACTATTCGGGAAGGCCAGCGGTGGCGGGCCGGCGAAACTGCTGAGTTCTACGCCCGCGCCCAGGCCCCCGACCGCTACGCGTTTCGGCCCCCGCTGCCCGTGCTGCTGGTGCAGGAGGTCGAACTGACTACCGACGGCCTGCGCGTGGATGGCCGCCTGCTCTCTCCTACCGAGTTGCTGGCTCTGGCCCGGGCCGACGGCTTTGCCACGGCCGAAGCACTCCTGGCTTTCTTCGCCGGCAAGCGCCTGCCCCTGCGCGGCCAGCTCGTGCACTGGACCAGCCTGCGCTACTAAGCCGCAGCACCGGCCGGGCCAAGGGTTGCCAAACGGCACCGTGATTTTGCCCTGCGCACCGCCCCACGTACCTATTCGAAAAGCAGTCGGCCACCCGGCTGCTTTTTCGTTTACCGCTCCCGCGAATGCTTGGGCAGCCCGCTAATCCCTGCCTTGTAAGTTTTTGCCCGTGCAGTCAGCGCCGCACGGGCCGCGCCAGAATCGCCTCGACCTCCAGTAGCAGCTCGGCGCTCACCAGCAAGTCGTGCAGCAAGAACAGCTCTTCGAGCGAGAATAAAAACACCTGGCTGGCCACCGGCCCGGGCAGGCTGAGGCAGCGTTCGGTGGCATCGAGGGTGGCCAGGGCGTGGTGGCCACACAGCTCGGCCACGGTGGCGCGCCACTGGCGCAGCTCGTGGGGCAGCAGGCGCAGGCCCACGTTGCCGAAGTAGAGGTGCAGGCAGCACCGGCCGGGGCACTGGGCAATGCAGCCCAGCGTGTTGTGATGGAGGCAGCGCGACATAAGATGCGAGTAAGCAAGGATGAAAACCTGACACCACTTTCCAGCGCCTACCTGGTACGGCCTCCTTGCGAAGCTGCTACGATTCTTATAGCTACCTGAACAGCTAGAATCAGACTTGGCAAAAGGCATTTCGCTGGCTGGCGACGGAAGAAGTAAGCGAAGGTTTATTTAGACAATTTCTAAACAAATGCAAATGTAGGCGCCTGCAACGAACCCACAACCATTTTTTAGAATTTGTCTAAATAATAAGTAGGACTGCTCAAGGCTGACCAGCCTCGGCGCGTTATGCCAGCCCCATCTTTGCCGGGCCGGAACCGGGTTGAGCCGGTCCCGAACCACGCTCGCGTATGCGCTTTTATTGCTGGTCTTTATTCGCCGCGCTTGGGATGAGCGCCGTGGCCTGCGCCGACAGAGCCGCGCCCACCATTACGAGGCTGGAGGCGGAGCCGCCGCCCCTACCGGGCACGGTGCTCCTGGCCGACAGCAGCGCGCGGCCGGCCGACAGCCTGGCCTTTCCGACGATATTTGAAGCCGCTTTTCGCCGGGGCACGCGGGCGCAGCAGGGGGCTGTTACCTATGCTTTTACGCTTCGGGAAATTGGCAGGCTGGCTAGCCTCAGCGGCAAGCTGGTGGCGGGCGACCCCATTGGGCTGGCCGGCCGGCGGGCCTTCGCGCCGGTGTTTCCGGTGGGGCGGTTTCCGGTGCAGCTGGCCCTGGCCACTACCCCTGGCGATGAGCGGGTGGCCTTGGCGCGGGTTGTGTTTGCGGCCGGCCGCGTGGCGAGGTGGGAGCCGGCGCTTTTGCCCGGGCAAAAGCCGCTGGCATTGAAAGACAGTACTTTTTATTGTTCCGGAGCTGATGCCGGCATGGGCACCTTTATCGACTCGGTGGCCAACCGGCAGCTGGCCGCCCGGGGCCCCGCCACCTGGGACGCGGTGTTTATGAAAAAGTCCGAGCAGCCGGGCTACCAAGGCTATGTGTATGAGTTTGGTACCTACAACCTGGCGACCTTCCGCACCGGGTACGGCGATGGCTGCTATGCTACCTACCTCGGCCGCGACGCCCGGGGCCGGATATGCCAGCTCCTGACCGACTTTGGCCTGGTAATCTGGTAAGCCGGGGCCGCGCCGGCCAACCCCGGCCCCACCCTGGCCGTTTGGCGTAGCAACTTCTTCCCGTCTTCATGTTGCTTCGCTACTCGCTGGCGGCCTTTTTTGCCCTGCCGGCCCTGCGCCTGGCGGCGCAGCAGGCCCCTGCTCCCCTAGATACCCTCAATGCCCATGCCCTGCCCGGCGCCACGGTGGTAGGCTACGGCCAGCGGCTGCCGCTGCGCCGCACGGCGGCCGGCGTGGGCGTGCTCGACAATACGATTATTCAGCGCTTCAATGAGAATTCGCTGGCCTCGGCCGTGAATACGCTGCCCGGCGTGCGGCTGGAGGAGCGCGCTACCGGCAGCTACCGCATCAGCGTGCGGGGCAGCACGCTGCGCTCGCCCTTCGGGGTGCGCAAC
>Ga0160429_1000143_pt1 | contig 90413 bp, 89 predicted proteins | sample SolpanmetagenomR_FD_108199 | JGI IMG/M metagenome (GOLD analysis project Ga0160429, IMG submission 108199) | Solar panel surface microbial communities from Lawrence Berkeley National Laboratory, California, USA - R | ecosystem: Engineered > Built environment > Solar panel > Unclassified ...
CATGCCTCATTTTTGTATATCCCCATGCCTCAAACAAACCTAACCCTAATCTGAGCTCCCACCTTAAATTATATCCCCACGACTCAAGGGGATCATGGGATTGTAGTTAGAAGCTAAAATAGATATAAGTAAGTATTTCCCTTACGACTAGTATGTTGAATGGTAGTATATTAAAAAGTAGTATACGGATTAGATTTAGCTGTGAGGGTAGCCCTTAGAAATCTTATAATATAGAGGCAGCGCAGTGGTAGCATAAGAGTTATTAATATATCTTCGCAACAACACGGTACTTTAACTTGAAGATTACATGCATAGAAAGCGCTTGACGAGCTCTATATACTACGTAGTATTATGGAAAAAGTTGTAATGTTCTTATATTATAATAATGTTGCGAGTTGAACAGCTAATCTAAAGTTTTTAGAGGTGAAGTTTAAAGTTCTTCAACGTTAATTTTCAGCTAATAGAATGAAGAATAAAATGGCTTTAATACTAAGGCCTAAACTCCAAAGGTCTAAGCTAATAGAATATAGAATAAAATGGCTTCAAGCAGCTTTGAGAGATAGAGTTTGGTATCTAACCTTAACCTAAAAGGTGGTAAGTGTAAGGTCGATAGCTACAGCGTGATGTTACCAACGTTGTAATAAAAATTACGTAAGTACCCGTCGCACGCTAAGGATGTGTATCTAGAGCTCGCTGAGGCAGCTTAGGTAGAGGTACGTAAAGGGACCGTCTAGGATCCGGACGATATAAAAGTAGAGTAGCCTAATTAGCTAACTTATTAGATTGCTTATATAGCCGACTAGGCACAAGAATCGCGTAATAGAAGTAACGTAGACGTAGATATAGAGTTTACTAGTAATAGTGTAAGTAGGCTGTACTATCTACCTCGACGATTAATCGTAGTAGCGGTAATTAACAAAACGGCGTATGTTAAACCACCTTAAGCACTACTAGATGTAATCCGTGACGCCTAAGTAGCTAAAGCGGAGCTTGAGGGGCCCGCAGCCGGAGCCTCTAGAGTAGAGGAGAAGGGCTAGAGTAAGAGTAATAATAGTGTTACTCTAAGGCACGAAAAGATTTACGTGCCTAAGTCAGCTCCGTTAATTAATGAGATCCTTCGACGGAACTATAATGATCCTGTAGGGGGCTATTATAGATCTACTAAGATAGTAGAAAGTCTGCGTAGGAAGTACTAGTGGCCTACACTTACAGATAATATAAGAACCTATATAAAGTAATGTGATGTATGTTAGCATTATAAAGTACGTAGATATGTAAAGTATAGCTACCTAAAGCTATTACAGGCGTCCGAGGAGGCGTTTAGGCACTAGTTAATAGACTTTATTAGCAACCTACCTCCTTCTAGGTCTCTAGATGGTAAGTTTTGCGATGGATTACTCGTAATAGTAGATAGACTTACTAAGTTTATCAAGTATCTTCCCGTATTAATAACGATCGGTAGCTAAGAGCTTAGGGAGCTAGTGTGGTAGAAGATATTCTTGCGATATAGTATTCCTAAGTTAGTGGTATCTAATAGAGATCCTAGAATGACAGGAAGCTAGTGGTCTACATTCTATAGATACATAGCAATTAATAAGAAGATGTCAACCGCATTTTATGCATAAACGGATAGGCAAATAGAAAGGCAGAATTAGGAGATCGAGGCGTTTATACGTATATATTATTCTTATAACCAAGATGATTGGCCTTTGCTCTTACTAGATGCGCGCTTTACGTATAACGCGCATATAAATTTAACCATAAAGATGTCACCGATTAAGGCTGCTTTTAGCCTTCCTTCTAATATTCTAGATGGAGTTCGAGACGAACCCTAAAAAGAGGGGGATGTAGAAGTACACTAATAATCAATCTTATTAAAACAGAAAGCCTTTAACGCGGCTACTCGAGTGGAGCGCTTACGGACCATTAGAGCAACCCTTAAGGAGCGAATCGAGCTCGCTTCTAAGACGTAGGCAAAATATTATAATAGACATCATAAAGACCTGTAGTTTAAGAAAAAGTCGTACGTACTACTTAACGCTAAAAATATCAAGGTTAAGCGCCCTTGTAAGAAGCTCACGGCGCGCTATTTAGGACCTTTCTAGATAATTAAGAAGTTGTCCTCTCACGTATACAAATTAAAGTTGCCTCTAAATATGCAACGGCTCCACCCAGTATTCCACGTGTTGATACTAGAACCGTACTATAGACGGACCCCTAGCGATGCTAAAGAGATCCGTAAGAGTAGCTTAGAACTAGAAGACAACCGTAATGAAATTAAGGTAATTATTAACTATAACGATAAAATAAAACTTTACGAATGCAAGTGGATAGGTTATCCTAATAACGAGAACACACAGGAACTACTAAGTAAGCTAGATAGGTATACGGACATACTAAAGGAGTTCTAGGACAAGTAGAGTAATAAGAAGAGGAGAAAAGCTTTAATATCTATAGAAGAAGCTACTGAATCTATAAATCCACTAAGGAAAAGGCGTGGACGACTACTAAAGTAGAAACTAACCTAAAAACACCTTACTCCTCCTGTTTAATCTCCTTCAGAAGACCGTCCTAAAAGATAGACTTATACTTCCTCCTAAAAGCGTTCTTATAAGCCTAAGCCTCTGCCCTCTTGTCCATAATAACATTAGGAGTAATTAGTTTAAAAGTACCTAACCTAGCTATAAACATCTGCACATTTAGAGACATTAACGTAACGCGAGCCTACTACTAAGTTAGCAAGCTAGCATTACCTAACATATCCTTATTGTTGGCCATTGCTTAAGCGTTGACGTTAAGCATCTTGTTAAGGCACGCACTATACTTTACTATCCTAGTAATAAGACCTACAAAGACCTTATTATCTGCCTTAGACATGGCATTAGTGTAGATCTTAGAGAAGCGAGAGATTACCGTGCTAGAAGAGGCAGCACCCTTTAGCTACTTCTTCTCAATCTTCACTAGAACAGACATAGCTATGTTACGGAAAGTAAGGACCACGTTTGTAGCGCGACGGAAGCGTAGCTAGATCTATTAGGGACCGTAATATTAGTAAAATAAGATCAACGGAAGAAGGGAATAAGGATAAGAAAACTTACCTCTTTACACCCCTTCTTACTAGTGTGACACGAAGCACAAGCTCTAATCGTCCTAACCTTATATAAATCGCGGAAGAAAGCAGCAGCGTTACTCTTAGACTTATTAGAGAAGATGATAGCGCCAGGCTCTAAATCCTCCCTTAATTCATTAAGCTCGTGTTATGCATTAGTAACGGCAATAATATCTAACTCTTCCGTACTCTCTAGATCATCTAAACGCATTCTATACTTCCGCTACCTCTTTCTTACGATTAGCGATCGTCTTGTTCTTCTGCTTAGTGGTAGGGTGAAAGCTATTACTAGGTAGAACGACTCTATACAGAGTACGGAGATAAGGTTAGCAGAGAGGAGATAACAAAGGAGGTTAACTAGCTAGGTACTCGGAAATAACGGCATCGGTAGTACGCTACCTTAAAGGTCAGTGAACGGAGCGTAGACGGAGAGTAACAGCACCTACTAAGAGAGCACTAGGAGAAACACTAAAGGTAGCCGACTAATCTCTCTTGTCCCTAGGAGTGAGCTAAGTAGGAGGTAAGAGACCCTTAGTCCTAGAAACGGGCTGAGAAGAGCCCTAGGCCGTACTACTAGAGGACATATTAAAGGACGTGTTAATAAAGAGAGAAGCTAGAGACTAGAAGAAGTAGTTATAAGAGAGGATAATAGAAGAAGTTAAAGTGATAAGTAGCAAAGTAAAGAGGCGAAGTAAAGACTATTTAAGTAGCTCTTAGAGCTCGATTAACACGCGTTAATTAATATAACAACAAAATAGATCTCGCACCGTGGCAACTAGCAAACTACAAGGAGTAGTAATGTCAAGACAACACGTTAAATAACAATACGAAGAGCTAGTTTGATAGTAGATTATAGTTATTTCACATTGTGCACGGCAACGGAAGCAAATTACTACGGCGCGACGAGGTTGTAAGATGTTTTACTTTATAGTTGTAGGAACTATTAAGGAGACTCTATATACTATAACGGCTACGTTAACGGTGCTGTACGTGTGAGTATATAATCACTTAGCTAAAGTAGTTATAAACATGCGCTCTTTTCTCATTTTTCCCCACGAAGGGTTTTACGAGGTTTTACCGAGGCATAGAGTTAGGTTTAGGTAGCGCTACGCAGCTCTAATAGGGACGCCGCCGCAGCTATTACGGTCTATTCCTAATTTAGGACGAATTATAGGAAAGGGGGGATACAATGTAATACGTAGACCTAGTAAGCCTTAGCATAAGGCCTAGGCCGGCACCAAGAACGGTCTATAGGAGGACCCTCTAGGGTCCGTGGCCCTACCGCATAGAATAAAAGGCAAGACAGCCTGCCTCCCCTCCTAGAGGAATCGATTAGCTTAACTACTAATTAACACTATACCCTTCTATATACTTCCTATCGTACCAACCTTACATATATTATACTACGTTTCATTTATTATAGCGGAGTATAGAAATTCTATATCCCTACCCTTATATACTAAGGTACTTATATATAGCTAAATTGTCGCTTAATATATAACATCGCTCTTTTATAACTTTTAATAAATATAAGGTTTATTCCTACTGTTTCCGCCCCCTTTCTACGTGGCTAGTTGTAGCCTAGTTGTCCGCTTACCTTTACCCGAGGAACCTAGATAATCTCTTAGTCAGCGTAAAACGGTAAACGTCACTTCCCCGCTACCTCGCACTTCTCCTACGTTGTAAGCACTCCTTCTTCCTAACATTCCCTATATCTCTGTCTTAGTTTATAAGTCTAGCTAAGCAAAGCATCATGTCCGACGGTATCATCCTTTACGATCTGCCTAGCAAAGGCCGCAAATCATGCTGGAGCTTGAACCCATGGAAAAGTATAGCTTTGTTACTTTGCGCGTTTACACGCCATTGACATGAGATGCAGTTCGTCTTGCGTTGAACTACAAAGGCCTTGAGTACGTCCCGAGTCCCACGCCATCTCTGCTTTCACGTGCATGCTAACAGACCTTTCATAGGTATAAGACACAATGGGTCGAGTATCCTGACATCAGGGATACACTTTCAGCTCTGTAAGAGCACACGTCTACACACCGATACAATCACGAATGATCAGCTGACTCGCTTTCTCTCTCTTCACAGCGGTGTCGCGGCGGCCGACAGCCCCAATCCAACTTCCCAATACACAATCCCTGCAATCAAGCTCGATGCCAAGACGTACATCATGGACTCAAAACCCATTGCTCATGCCCTCGAAGCCGCTCATCCATCACCTTCCCTGCGACTCGATGACCCTGTCGTAGCTGAGGTGCAAGCTCTAGTTGGCAAGTGTTTGGGACCTTTGGTCCCAGAGGTCCTGCCCTTAATACCCAAGAATGTGCTATCAGAAGGATCCGTAGACTATTTCATGACTACGAGGAACAAAGCTTTTGGTCAGCATTTAGACGAGGTGCACAAGGAGAAAGGTGGTCAGCCGTGCTGGGATGGTGCTCAGCCTGGACTTGAGGAAGCAGCGGCGCTGTTGAAGAAGAAGGGAGGACCATACTTTCTGGGTGCGGAGCCATGCTATGCTGATTTTATATGGGCTGGGTTCGTGCAATTTGTGAGAAGGTCGAAGGAGGATAGTTTTGAGAAGTTAATCGGCGTTGATGAGGTGTTGAGGAAGCAGTATGAGGCATGTGGTAAGTGGCTGGAGAGGGATGATTGAGGTGGGTTATGTAAGTGCAACACAATTCTTGGAGAGACTTTTTTGATACATCCTGCTCCACTGCTGCTGCTATTACTGTGCTTCTTGAAGACTGTCCACGCTCAATTGTTTCGATTTGAAATCCTCGAGTTGAGCAGAAACATTCACGATCAGCGTGAAAAGCCTTGTCAAGCGATATTCATAATTCATATTGGTTTCCGCTACGAGATGAGTCTAAAGTTACCGGACGTGAACTTCCTGATGCAAGCATTCAAGACCATGAAAGATATTCTTACGCAAAAGATCGTGATCAAAATACTGGCCAATGCTCCATTGCGAGTTTGCAGTGACACTATCCATGAATGAATGCTTGGCAAAGGCTTGACTTCATAACACGCAAGGTCAATTCAAGTCCGACCTCAAATCTTCACTATGTAGTAACCGTCATTGAGAAGAGCACGAAAAGTCAATGCGCACCACGAGAAAAGCTTGCTACCAACCCCAGCTCATGCAGCATCCCAGGATGTCATCTGGGGAGTCTGATCATGCGCAGCTAACTGCTTTATACCATGTTGTGTCTCATGCAGAAGCCTGCAGACTAGCCTTGCAAGCGGCCACCACGTCATGTGAAAAGTTGAATTTATGGAATTCGGCTTGGTTTGCTGGAACAGAACAAGGTCGTCAGCGAGACAGAACAGCCGAAAGGACGGAAAACCTGAATGCAACGGAAGAGACGTACTTGGAATGGGTCCCTTGACATATTTTCGTGCTTCTTCTTGTATTTTGTGTGCTTCTTCTTGACCAGCGTTTGAGAAGATCTGAATCGCTGCTGCGCGACTTGCTCGTACTTCTTGGTACTTCACAAGCCTTTCGTGCAAGGCTTCTTTCGATGGCAGGTCAACAAGAAGAGCGCCAATTGCCGCGCCATCTTCGATAGCCTGGGCACCGCCCTGGCCTTGATCTATGATCAATTATTAGGTGGCATTCGAGATGAGGAGACAAGAGAAGCACTTACGTGGTAGCATAGGATGTGCAGCATCGCCAGCCAAAGCGACTTTGCCTCTGAACCATGTTGGATTTGGAGATCTGTAGAGCAGGCGCCATAGATTGAGATCTTCTGCTATTCTGTGGATGCGTCATTAGAATCTGCAGAACGGCGGCTGGTTACAAGCTTACGAGCATAGTTTGACCAGATCAGGGTGAAAGTCTTTGTATTCGTCGAGTAAGTCTTGAACATCGGCTTTCAGGTTCCATGCTAGGCAGAAGGTTAACTTCTGGTGCCCGTTAGCTCCAGTATGTTTGACTCGCCTTCTCGTTCGCCTTTGCGGTGTCTGTCTGGATGGATCGCTACTAGATTTTGTAGTTCTCCTCTACATCATGGTGTCAGCCCCCAATATACCTGTCGGGACGAATTACATACCCTCGACATGGATAAGTGACAAGTCGTCGTATACCATCAGTTGCAATAACAAGACCAGCTGGATCTGCTTCATACAGCCAGCTCGGGATGTTCAACTTTTCCACCTTTTCCGTGGGGATCAGAAACCTAAAGGCAGAATGACCTGTTTCGACTGGCTCAGATTTCGAGCCTGTGACAGCTTCCGTGAATCTCGACTGTACTTGTTGTCAGCCTGTAGGATTCGCAACGAAGTCTGGGCGAAGACTCACGTGTATCCCGTCAGCTGCAATGATCAGGTCCTTTTGTGTCGTCGTGCCATCTGCAAATGTAATCTTGCCAGTTTCACAATCTGCTTCTACGACCTGAGAGGACAAGTGCAAAGGAATCTTGTGTGTATCGACCGCCAACTTGCGAATACCGCTGTGCAAGTCTACACGGTGCAAGAGGTACCATGGAGTCACCCACACATCCTGAGGGTAGCGAGCGTTGTATTGGATGTCAAGAGTTTTTCCGTCAATGACCATGCCCTAGACAGTTTTCGTATTGATATAATGCACAATTCGTTCTGTCAGTATCAAGCTCACCTTCTTGACCACGACCGCTTTCGCGTCATCAAAGTCAAAACCCCATGAGGCAAGGACGGAAGAAGCATTAGGACAACAGTTAATCGCTGACTCATGTGAGCCAAAAGGACTATACAATCTCGAAGAGCTGACATACCTGCACCGACCTCGTTGGAGAATTGAGATCGCTCAAATATCTATGGCAAGATCAATATGGGCACGTCCTTGTATGCTCCAAGGGAAAGCCGACATACCTCGACATTATGTCCAGCACGAGCAATGGCTACCGCAGCCGAGAGACCAGCTATACCTGCGCCGACCACTGCGACATCGAGCACTGCATGATTTACCATGATATCTGCTGTGTTTCTAGGTGATGTGAGGAGTGGATGCTTATGCTGAACACACAGGAGTGTAAACAAGCTTCGGCATTTACCCCGCAAAGCCGACGGTGGCGTTTCTGGGGTACGAGGCTTCATGTCGGCTAACAAGGAGACGGCTTGTGCATAGGACCGTGCTCGAGATGCCCGAAAGCAACCCTCCGTGTGCGAGTCCAGTAGTCGAGTCAAAGGATTGCATAGCAGAGGAGAAGCAAATGGTAATCATTATATATTCAAAAGTCATGTCACATAGAAGGTTTCAGAATTTATCGACGACAGCCAAGATAACTAAAAGAGCGAGATGTGCGCACTCTTCAATTCGCTGCCACGCTCGAAGATGCCTCCCACTCGCCCCAGACGAACTGGTTGTTACACATATGCTGAAGCTCCCACGTCTGTGCTGCTTTCCTTCCAAAGTCTTGCCCACGAGAGACAACTCCAGCAGCGACAAGCAAAGGGAAGTAGTGATCGTCAGTTGGATGAGCTTCCTTGTATTGTGGGCTGCTCGTCAGGCGTACCAATGCGCCAGCCAGATCAGGTCCCTATACTCTTGTCAGTAGTTGATGCTTACTGATCTAGATAGTGTATATTCACATTATTGAACTTGATACAATCTGAGACGGATTGCTCGAAGTCGGTGGCCCATTTGGCGGGCACAGAACCAGGCTGGAAGTTGTTGAACTCGCCAGTTCGAATTTTGGCCGCGATCATTTTTGGGAAGTTGTTACGGTAGAGATTGTGTACAGCCCCTGAGCGAACTCTATCAGCGTCTTGTGGGGGCAGGTTTGACGTATCTTCGACTCACCACCGGTCCCGACAATCAGGATGCCTTCCTCACGAAGTGAAGCTAATGCTTTACCTATGCGAGTGTGAAAGGATGGCTGGAAGCGACCATTCAAACTTATCACCGTGGCTGGTGGAGTGCCGTCAGGAAACATCCACCTCGCCGGGGTGATAGTATCGTCATGCCAATCAAAGTTCGGATCCGCCTCGACGTCTCGAAACTGCTTTTCTCGCAAAAGTTTCATTACTCGTTCTGCAAGGTCCTTATCTACGTTGATTGGAAACTCCCTCCAGTACTCCTCAGGCACCATATCCATCTGTACACGATCGGGATTGAATTTCGTAGCTACTCGTATCCGGTCGCCTAGCTCTTCCCAATGTGCACCAATGAATACCACGCCTTTTACACCATTTTTGGTAGCCTCTGCTCCGAACTGTTCACGTGTAAGTTACAAGAGCACATAGACGAAGAAGAAGGAAAACGCACTTCCGACCACCATTTGGACGATTCAGACTCTTTGCAGCACATTAGCGGCGAGCCATGAGATGCAAACACGACAGGAGTGAGAGAGGGAGCCATGACGATGAGGTTTGCCAAACCACTATATGAGAGCACGTTTGAAGGACTAAACCTCTGGAAATTCTTGCAGAGCTCAATGTCAAAAGATGAAACAAATCGAGGCGAGATGAGACGAAAGATGAAACAGATGAAGTTGAAACGGAACTGAGAGAAGTGGGGTTTGTGGGGATAAAATGCGCCATTGGAGTGGAGAGCCGATGGCGCAAACTTACATTAGCTTGGCGTCCACGGCAGTTGAGGTCATGAACAAGACATCAATCTTGATACTCACCTCTCTAAGTAAATTTACTTTGTCTCAGTGCTGCACAATTATAGAAATGACGGCTTATCAGAACGCCGTAGAAGAAGCCCATGCTTCATGGCTCGCCAATGAAACTACGGCGGACGCTAGATGGCCTTTACGGCAGCTACATGCACTATACAATCTGCTTATCGAACACCGAGAAGAGCTCGTCAATGCCCTTGTGACTGGTGAGAAGTCACAGAAAAGTTACTTAAGACGCATACAATCTGATACATGATACAGAACGACTACCTTCACTATTTCACGAGCGTGAGCTTGCGTTTGTGGTAGACGACATTTCCGCACTCATCAAGCAGGTCGAAGCCAAACCATCTGCGGCCCAAGTAGACAGCACCCGTTTCGGCGACCTGTCCGGCACTCTTGATCCTTGTGGTGTTTCGTTGATTGTGTCTGAAACAGATACTCCTTTGAGACATGCAGTGGCACCTTTTGGTGCTTCTATCGCTGCTCGGAACACGGTCATTTTAGCAACAACGAAGTTTGCAGGGTTTTTCGAGCTGTTTCACCAACGTGCACAAGAGTCTTTGGATGCTTCAGCGCTTCATGTTGTGGAGGTAGCTCAGGATGAGATTGATGAGGCAGATGTTGATCATATCTTGGTTATTGGTGAGTTTGAATTGTCATGTCCATCTGGTATGTAAGTCAAATACAATACAATCATACTTACGACGATTATAGACGAAGACAGGTCGAAATGGTCCAAAGTACTAGCAAGTCCGAAAGCTTCCTTTTGTCCAGTCGTGGATGGTCTGAACCTCGCTGTTGTTGGGGAAGGACCTATTGCACCCGAAAAGCTTGCTCAGTTGCTGGCTACGACGAACGACAGAAGCCAGCACAAGGCAGATGTACTTACTGCAGTATTTGTCCACGTTGAAAACATAACAGCGATAAGTAATGCTCTCAGAAACGCGTCTGACAAGACCACGACGCGACTGGACAGTACTGTAGGACTTTCCAGCCTACTGTCGCTGATTTACACTCTTGAGCTTGCATCTACAAAGCCGACAGACCTGGCAAACATATTGACGCTTGCTAGAGAAGCACGAGCACTCCTTATCATCGAAGCTACATCGCTGGATCAAATCATTGACTCTGCTCGAAAGATTGGCAAGATCAATCAACTCGCACTTTTGAACCCAGCTTCTCCAAAACTGGCAGCATACTTTCAACGGTGGACGAGATCTGCAGTGTTCTCAACTGAGGGTTTCCTTCCCATGACGCCAAGCTGTAAGTTTGAAGCTCAAGCACCATCAAACTTCCACGCACTAATACAGCTACAGCCGTGCATCTGCCTGGCATGACAGACAGAACTTCCCCAGGCACATCATTTTCCACGTCTTTCTTCTCGCGCTATCGCTTGTTGGCTTCAGGTAAACACGCGATCTCAGCTTCGTCTGTTGAGGAGATTCGCCAGTCTTATCTCGGAAAGATATCTCCTTTAAAACCGGAACACCCAGGGGGTAGAATCGACTTCTTCAAGCAGGTTGAGTACGTCCTCAAAGGGACAGGAGCTGTAGTTGGCAGTCTCGCATTAGTTGGCATATACTTCGGGGCAAAGAGCTTGCGACGGCGATATTTGTAGCGTGGCTTATAGGAAAGGGCTTCAGAAGGGGTAAGCAATGACTCTACTAGGATACGATTAATTTACGAGCTTGGTTTTTTTCGATTTTCATATATCAAGGTTACCCGCCTGATGAATTATGGCTTGATCAGTCCAACTCTGTTGTACTGTATGAGAAACATTGCTTTGTGAGTGGCCCCAACTCTGGAGATTCTTGTGCCGCCACAACTTCCATTTGTGGCTAGGTTGGCCTTTGAGCATTTTGAGCAAGTTAGTCCCTTTTGAGCAAGTTTTCTCGGAAACGTTGCGCTTTACATAGCGTTTGTTGGTGAGGTACTACAAGCTCATATATCTTCGCTGCCACAGCCTCATAACAAATGCTTGACCTAAAACTATACCCAAGTGATTACCTGATTACCTGGATATACGACTACAACTCTTTCCTCAGCAACACATCATCTCACGAGTCTGTAGCAATGGTCGCATGGTTAGATCAGCCAGTGCGGCTACACTCTAGTCGCGCTTATACGTGCAAGGCGTCATTTACACCAGCAATGTGCAAGTTCCAGCAGGGAATTTCGAGGTTCTGGTGAGTTGCATACCTCATCTGGCAGAATTTCCACACAAAGCAGTTGTTGTCTTACTTCTGACTACTCCATATCACAGGTACTAGGCCGATCACCGCTTTAGACTACCTACTCTCGGCTTCTTCCTCGCAACCATTGCTCTCTTCTGCTTCATGAACTTGATGTTCAAGGCTTTCGGCCGCCGTACTCAGACTTCACCGGTATTGAAGAAACCACTTGCAGCTTGGAGGTTGCTTTCGTACCGTGGCTATCACATCAAAGCGCTGGGCTGGTCATCACCACCTCTTGGAGTCATGCTGCTTGGGCTTATCGGCACAATCTTTTTCTTCGCCATGACCTTTGGTCCTCGTCCATACTATTGGCCCCACACTAGGAAGATCAGCTATGGCAACTCACCGCCACTTGCAACACGAGCTGGCTGGATGTCATTGGCATGTTTACCTTTTGTCATGGCAAGTTCAACAAAAGTCAATCTCATTACTGTGCTGACTAGCGTCTCCCACGAGAGACTGCAAGTTTTCCACCGCTGGATCGCGTACGCCATGTACGTCCTCGCGCTGATCCATACCCTTCCCTTCATTGTCTTCCACATCTGGAAAGGCGACATGGTGCTGCAGTGGAACACTTCTGTTGTATACTGGACTGGAGTGGTAGCCTTGCTCGGTCAGACGTGGCTCACCTTTGCGTCTTTTGGACCTTTTCGCAAATGGTCCTATGAATTCTTCAAGATATCACATATTATCGCTGCGGTCGTCTTTGTCGTCTTCTTCTTCATTCACTGCGACTTTCGTCTATCGTCTTGGGACTACTTCATCGCGTCGGCAGTGATTTATTTTGTTGCTTCTTTGCATCGCTGGGACGGACGCTTCTGTTGCAGCACACTCGCGCCACCATGTCTGTTTTGCCAAGTGGCATTGTTGAAGTTCATGCACCGTCCAACAAGATGGTATGGACTCCAGGCCAGCACTGCTTCGTTCGCTTCGTTCGCCTCCGCGCATGCTTCTACGACCCATCCCTTTACGATATGCTCGCTCCCTACGATATGCTCGCTTCCAAATACAAACACAAAGGGAAAGATCACCTCCGTACTCACCTTTTACATTCGTCCACAAGGAGGCTTCACCAGACATCTTGCGAACCATGTCGCAGCAAATCCTGGTTTCAACATGACTGTGGTGCTAGAAGGACCCTATGGTGGTGTCGATTGTACCCATCTGGAAGTCAGCACGAAACTCTTAGTCATTGCGGGTGGCTCCGGTGCTGGATGGACTCTACCGCTTGTCGAGCACTTCCTGCGGCGAGTCGAGCGACTCCAATCACAGCAACAGAAGAACCTGCCTAGCATGACGGTCATCCTCGCCACGCGGGATCGCGCATCTTGTATATGGTACCACGAAGCCATCAAGGACCTGCTTGATCGCTATCCTACCTCTTTTCGTACTTCGCCATCATGCCTGGATATCAGGACCTACTACACGAGTGCCGGCAAAGGTGATCTGGACACGCCCTCCCTGTCACCCAGCATGCAGCAGCAGGAAGTGAAGGTGTATCCTAACGAGCATGCCAAGAGTCGGATGTCGTCCGAAACACGGCTATACTATGGTCGACCAGATTTGATGAGGATCATCGCAACGGACAGTACAAGCAATGGTGATAGGGAGAAAGTAGGAGTGGTTGTGTGTTGTCCAGCGAGCATGCAGCAAGATGTTCGCACGGCTGTAGCAGATGAACAGCAGAGAATCCTGCAAGGAGTCGGTAGGAGTGAGGTTTATATGCATATGGAGCATTTCTCGTGGGTGCAATAGAGCTGATCTCTAGACGTTAGATGGTTGTGCAGGTGAAGTTAGATATATCTCTTCTTCACTTAAGCCAGGATACATGATCAAGCTGCTTGGCTTGACCACCTCGAACATCTCAACAACATACCTGGTGTACTATATTCATATCTCTATCCTGTTACACGTGTATAAATCTTGATCTTCTATTGACTACATAACGCTCTCAAAGACTCATCAGCATTAAGCCTTCTGTTCAATACACAGATTTAACAATTCCGTCTGTCGTAGCATGATTTTTAGCTATACAAGACAGTGGTAAGCTCCAATACTACTATCACCCTGATCTTTGTGAATGCCCTGTTTCTCGCAAGATATGCTAATCAGCCAGCCAACATACCACTGTCAGGCAGTATGTGCGAGTTACTTGTGTTTATACTCACCTGAGTAAAGCACAATACAAAGTTGCTTCTCCCAAATTGAGCTTAGTGTGGTAAGTGACACGCGGTCCGCAATCATACATCGTCGATTGATTCACCAAAAAGACTTGGTAGTGTCCAAACCATTTATACATCACCATCATCGATCCTTTCAATCAAGCCTCTTATCTTCGCAACCAATTCGTCGACTTTGAAAGGTTTCGTGATAACATCATCCATGCCAGCCTCAATCATCTCTTTCTGCTGCTCCTCTCTTACGTTTGCGCTGACCCCCAAGATGGAACTACGTTCGACCTTGCCATCCTCTTCTAGTTGTCGTATCTTGCGCGTTGCTTGGTTGCCGGTTAGATATGGCATTTCCTAGATTGATGCGTTAGCGAATTGTGGCGATTCAGAGACTTTGGTGTAAGTGAGTGAGTGGAGTACCTGATCCATTAGGATAATGTCGAATGGTGCGGGTGATAGCATGGTGTTTTCTCCAGATGTGGACTGATCGTTGTGTTCTTTGACGGCGCTTTCTACTGCTGCTACGGCTTCTCTGCCGTTGTTTGCGGGAGTGACGACGTAGCCTTTTGCTTGCAGTTGTCGGCGAAGGACTTTTTGATTGATCTAAAGTGTTGAGAATCGATTAGGATTGCTTGAGTGGGAGTGGTGGCAGTTTCTACGAAAATCAGCAGACTTACAATATTGTCCTCGGCTAATCTGGGTATCAAAAAGTGGTTAGTATCGCTTGCCAACATGATTGATGTAGTGAAAGGGATAGGCCAGCTTACAATACGTTCTTGCCATTACCGTAAGAGTGAAGTGTCGAAGGTGCTTTCGGTCGTGTGGCAATCGTGCTTTCTGCTGATTTAGGCGGAGGGTTCGCTTCCTGCTTAAGGTCTTCCTTTTCATTCCGATCCCCTCCTGGAGCACTCTTACGCGCTTTCTCCGCACAGTCTCTTTCCGGGCTGTCTTCGCGATCACTACTTCGCACGCGTTCAGCAACCTTCTCAGTGACATCGTGCCTCTCATTCGTTGATATGCCAGGATGCGCCTCTTCTCTGAACTCGGTTGGAGGATTGATGAGAGAATCAGGCATATTCTTATTATCGACTTTCTTTGGCGGCTTGACGTCAATCTTTTGCGGCTGATCAAATTCTTGGTTGTTACTGTCTGATTGCAAAGATGATGCCCTGTCTCGTGCTGCGACTTCTCTCGAGGCACTGTCAGCAAGCGACTCGTTGTCGGATTCGTCGTCGGATCCTACGCCTTCGGGCTTGTTGCTACGCTTGACTCGAAAGAAGAATCCGAAGGTGGAGCCAATGCCGTATTTTGATGCGACACCAATATCTCCGCCGTGTAGTTGGCAGAGCTTCCTGCTGATGAATAGACCGAGACCTGGGTTTGCATCGATTAGTTTTATCCGTGGAGGGTACTATGCATGCTTCTTACCACTTCCGCCATACTTCTCTTGAGTTTTGGGAGTCGCTTGGTTGAATCGTTCGAACAGCTTTGCTTGGCCTTCTTCTGTAATACCAATACCACTATCTTTGACGGCCACCTTTACCTACATTAGCTTGATAATTGTACATCCAATAATACTTAGCTCACCATGATGTAAAATGCTTCGGCGTCGCCCCAAGCTGAATCAAGGGTACCATCGATTGCTGTTGCGGCGTTGCTTGCAAAAAAGCACACTGATGGCGGATAGCTATCGGGTCTCTCCTTGCTCGCCCCCACCGCGACAGATATATGTTTCTTCCCTTTGGCTTTCGCCGTGAACTTGATAGCACTAGAAGTTTGTCAGCCGGTCACGCATCAACTTTCTCTCCAGCTGTCCCACATACTTTGTCATCAAGTTTACAAGCACTTGTTTTATCCTTTTCAGATCTGCTAAAACATAGCCAACCTTTAACTCATCAAATGAAACGTCCATAGCATAAGAGAAGGTGATTGACTTTGCTCGAAGTTCAGGCTGGAAAAGCTTCAGCGTCTCAGAGAAGTCCCACTTAGGCTGATAGATCTTTGGCATCAGGGTCAACATTGCCGCGTCTAGCTTAGAAAATTGGAGAATCTCATCCACTAGTGAAGATTGATGTGCCACACATAGCAGAATAGTGTCAGTGGCGTCCATGAGCTCTGTGGCAATCTGGCTGTTCTTATCGAGCTGCTTGACTGAATCTCGAATCTCTTCCGAGCTGTGTAAAATAGCTGATAATGGATTCCTGATCTCATGTGATATCATGTCGACAAAGCTAAGATATCATTAGCAAAGGTTCTCATCATCTCTTGTTGTCAACGAACCGTTCTTGTTGTTCTTTGCGGTCCTTGGCTTCTTGTGCTGCTTTTTGCTGTGATAGCTCTGCGGCCTTCATCTCCGAGATATCAACGATTGCGACGATGAAGCCTCCTACTTCAGGCTCGTCGTTGAGTGGCTTCATCAAGAAGAGCCTCCATGGCTCCTTATGTTGTTCCTGGCCTTCAGGTGCAACACACCTAAATTCTGTGCGCATCTCCTCTCGGTTCGAAAACGCTTTTCTGTATTCAGACATCACGCGTTCTAAGTCTTCTGCTGAAATCGTTTCTGGCCAAGCTCTGTAGTCCTTATATGACCTGTTCGTAGTAAGACTGAAGAAATTATCGTTGACAAACCTAGATCCATGTAAGCCAGGAGAACATTTGACTAACAAACACAATATCTACTCACAAGGCTTCAGCTTCTTTGTCCAGAATCGCAAGACCAGTCGGAATCATTTGGGCAAACCGTCGGAACAGTCTATTCTTCCTCAGATCTAGTTTCTCACCACCATGTTTCAAGATAGGCTTCTTCGAAGGCTTCTGGTTGGCGTAAGTACCTTGCCCTTCACCGGAGTCCATTGATTTCATCTTATCTGGATCCTTCCCTTCAGCCTCTTTCTCCTTATCGTATTGCTTATCATCTTCTTTCGTAGGCTCATATTCGGAAGTCTTTTCTTCCTCGGTTTCGCTGCCTTCCCTGGTTGGGTCCTCTGCAGACTCATCTTCAGCCTGATCCTCCTCCTCGCCAAGGTCGAGTTCTTGTGTCTGCTCTGCCTTCGGGGAAGGTGGCTCTAACAGTTGTGCAAAAATACCTGATCTCTCACCGCTTTCGTTGAGCACCGAGCTAAGCACTACTTGAGCATCTTCTGAATAGTCCGGCGTGTCCGACAGAAAGATCTGGCTTGCTATATGTAGGTCATCAGCTTCGAAACTGGTAGAGAAATATCCATCCATTTACCCACCAGCTTTGACTGTACGGCCCCGCATTGCGCTGCGCAAGCAGTCCATGGGCTCTCCATCATATGAATCTTTAGCTACCGTCCCTTGCTTCTTCTCCGTCTTCAGCGCCTCTGCCCAGGCCAGATTATGAACCACGGCGAGGTCTTTCTCCCAGAATATTGCCGCAGGATGTGGAAGTACAGCCAGGAGGTTCACAAAAGCTATGAGAGGCTGACACCAGTGTTTTCTGTCGCCTAGCGGTGTCTCTTTCCATTTTGTGCCCTCTAAAAACTCCATGTTTAAGTCAAAGTAAGACATCCCAGCCCTACCCATCTTAGTGAGGTTCTCCATCTTATTCGACTGTCCCATGTCGTCCATCTCCTGCCTTGGGGAGTACTCGCCCCTCTATCCAATCTCCTCACGACTCTGTCTGATGCTGGCCGAATGTGATATACAGGAGAGAACGAGTCCGAGGGAGAGGAGATGCGCCGACATGCGCCGAGCGTAAGGACCGATCCTTTCGAGAATTTAGAGGAGTCAAGCGCGTTATCAGGACATATCCGATGTCACAGAGCACTGCAATGGCTTAACCATTTTGAATCAAGTCTGAAACGCTTGACGTGTGTTGCCATGTGCCCGGCAACACTTAACCTTGTTTTGGATCTGCGGCTCTGCGGTGGCAGTTCCGATCCGCAGATCAAACCAACTTCAAACACACTTCAAACATGTTCCATGTTACGTGACATCGTCTACATTATATCCACTCTTCATCTTCTTGACTACGGGATAGTACGAGGCTTGCTATATAATCTCTGGAAGTCTCGAATGTCTCCTAGCAGGAGCTACCTCATGAGTATTCCAAAGATCAGAATATCGAGCCTACGATAAGAATATAAAAATCTATCAGAAGACTGCATCCTGCAGAGGTAGGAGTGAATTATGGTTTCCACGGAATCAAAAGCTATATGGAACTTGGAGCCAATAGCGGATAACGACCGAGAATTTTGTGCTTGTGACATATACGTGGTGAAGCATTAAGGACGTCCTCCTATGTCTTGAACCTCCTGAAGCAACTCTCTTGCGTGGCTATATGCCGTGTTGAGGTAGACATATTCAAGATCTGCTAGAGGTGTATCGAAATGACTCAAATCGATTTTGGTGAGCCAGGATGTCAACATTTGGTCATGACGCTGCATTTGGACCATCAAGGTACTCGCCATGATGGTCGACAGTTACCAAGTGTGCAATCCCGCATGGTACTCAAACATTAAACGTATTGGGTGGATGATCTTTTAGGATGCTTATTCCTACATTCACCATCATGCTTCCATTATCCTTGAACACTTCTACAAGTTCAGTAGCGCCACTCTGATCAATCAGAATCGGGTCACCTTGCATTCAGCAATACAAGCATGTCTTCTTCTTCATCTGTTTCATCCTCGTTCCGGTCCTCATTTTCTTCCTCGTTTCCTTTGACGCTTTCATCCACCAGTACCTCCGACGACTGCCATTCTCCAGATCTTGACGATTTTCATATCCACGACGTTCTCATCATAGGAGCAGGACCATGTGGATTGGCTGTGGCTGCACGACTCCACGAACATACACCATCAGCACTTTTCACAGATGAAGAACACCGTCGGTATCACTGGCTTCGGAAGAACTCTGCTCATGCTGCCATCAAGAACAAGAAGACTGGTCAATCAAGACTACCAAAATAATCAGTTCAAGACAAACCAGATATCTTTGTCCTCGATAGCTCCGGTAAAGAATGGATGACACGCTGGCAACAGATGTTTAAACGGTTCGAAATCAGTCATTTGAGAAGTCCAACGTTCTTCCATATTGATCCACGCGACAGGGATGGCTTGTTGGCTTATACGTATAATCAAGGCAGAGAAGCTGAGTTGCTTGAAATACCAGGAACAGTCGGCAAGGAGATTAGCAAACACAAGACGAAGAAGAGTAGCAAATCGACGAGGAAAAAGGATCAGAATGGGAATAATCCTACTTATAAGTACGTCTGGCCCTCCACTGACAAGCAAGATCGAAGCTCAACGAAGTCATTAGAACAAAACTTTCCACAGAGATTGACGAGAGAGAACGACAAGACTATTTTACACCATCTTCGAAGCTTTTCGAGGACTATTGTCACGATACAATCACTCGCTACAACTTATCGTCAGACATACTTCGCTCAGAGACAGTCATGGATATCGACTACAACACCAGCATCATGGACGGGCAACCATACTTCACAATCATCACAAGCAGAGGCGTTCACCACGCACTCACCGTCGTTCTAGTAGTCGGAGCAGGCAATGCTCCTGCAATCCCAGCCGAGCTCTCACTCGACAAAGTAACAGAAGGAGCCTGCCATGCCTTCAACATTACCACTTTCCCACCTCTTCATATCAAAGCAAAAATAGCAGCCAAAAAACCCACAAACATCGTCGTCATCGGCGGAGGACTAACAAGCGCACAACTCTCCGACCTAGCCATCAAACATGGCGTGTCAAAAGTATGGCATCTGCTGCGCGGTCCCCGATAAGGTCAGTCAGTAAACACAATTTCCCTTGCGAGGTCACAGAACGAACCCATCATAAGCGAACCAACAGCCTGATACTGATATTGATACTAACACGCGACAGTCAAACCCTTCGACGTCCACCTCTCCTACCTAAGCAAATACCGCAACACAGCACTCGCCTCTTTTCACTCCGCCTCCACAGATACAGAACGTCTGTCCATCCTCGCCTCAGCCCGTAATGGCGGCAGCATCACGCCTCGTTTCCACAAGATCCTGCAGTCGCACATGACCGCACAAAAGCTCTCATTACATCAAAACACGACAATCGCCTCACAAATCTGGCATGCAGAGAGTAAAACGTGGTCGGCGACCGCCGCTCCTCATCCCGGAACTGCACGGAACCGAAATCGATTACATCTACTATGCTACAGGTATCAATAGCGACGTCAACGGTTTGCCGTATCTACGCACGATGCAATCCAGGTATCCCGTCGAGACATTATCTGGGCTACCAGTGCTGACGCAAGATCTGATGTGGAAGGACGATGTACCGCTTTTCGTGACCGGCAAGCTAGCGGGATTGAGACTAGGTCCGAGCGCGGGAAACTTAGAGGGCGCGAGGGTTGGTGCTGAGAGGGTTGTTTGAGGAATACAGGATGTGCTTGGCAAGATGCGGAAGAGGAGGCATGAAGTAGACGGTCATGGCGTTGTTCGTGAGATCCAAACGGACAGGGATAACGTGGAAGACGACTATGATATGGAAGATCAGGCGGCGTATCGGTACTGTGCTGGTCTTGGTAGTAGATTTGCTAGCTTGGAGGTGTGAGCAAAAGTGACGGTAGGGTCGTCCCAATATCGTGTAGGTATTGGTTTTCGTTTAATATCCCAAAGTCTTGGCATCCTAACTTATCTTAAATGGAAAGCGTAGCTCAATGATTGAAAGTTGTGGTGGAGGGTGCCGGTTTTGTTTTTCCACGATGCCGATTTCCCATTGACATCGCATCTCGGAAGAGTCACGTTGAGATGTCGTGAATGGAGATGAAAGTAGAAGAGCTTCTCAGAGATAAGTACTCACGTCGCCACGACTCGGTCATCGACAAGAATATGCTCTGGCAATGCCAGAGAATAATCTCGCTCACTTTCCCATAACTTCCCTCCAACCCATCGATGTCCACGATTTCATCTCCCTACTTCGTCAAAAACACAGGAACGCCATAAACAACCATAGCCGCCCCATTCAAATACTTCAAGTAACAATCTCCTCGACTCCTCGCTACAGCCTCACTCAAGCACAATTTCCTGTCCTGACTACCACGCACATCCGCATCCTTGTCCTTCGAGGCCTTGCCCTTAGCAGCTTTCCCTTTTCTACCCTTTCCACTTTCAACCTTACAGCTACCCGTTTCCAGAAGACCCCATCGTTCGAGCACTCCAGCCGCGAAAGCATCACAGTCGCCATCCGTCACATCCCAGAGGGAGCCGAGGAGGGCGGGTGCGCCTGCTGCGAGGTAGGTCTTGGGTGTGCCATAAGGTTCAAATTCGGAGGCTTCGCGGAGAGAAGCACTAGAACAACCGAAGAGGAGAGCAGTATTGCAGGTCGGATGTGGCGGTTGGTCAGGCGCATGGGCTTGATCGAGAGTCCGTAGGCGTTTGATGCGTCGGGAGCGGACGTATTGAGCGCCTGAGCCATGGCCAAAGTAAAGGAGAAGTGATTTATCAGGCGTCGGGCTTTGAGTTGCGCTGGATGTATGATCCAGTGCATCAAGGAACTCTTCCTCAGTCGGTGCACGATTGATCATATTGTCCCATTTGGCAAGAGCGGATAGTGGCTTCTCGAAGCGTGACTGTGTCTTTGTAAGGTCGCCGGACGGGTTGAGGATGTAAGTGCCTCTTGCACCAGAGATATGAAACCCTGGCTCTTTGGCCTCGGGTTCAGCTCGCATAGCCAGCACACGCTCTCGAAGGTCATACAAGGATGATAGACGCGATACCGAGTGTCCTTCAAGGCATGGTAAGCACTCCCATGGAAAGGCATGTAAGGTTTTATCGAGTATCAGGATGGTGTGCTGCGATTGTCGTTGACTCCGGCTGGCTGCCGCTTCGTGGTATGATTGAAGGGCGTCAATGGTCTGGACGACGACCTGCTTCATGTTAGCGTCGAACTGATATGTGGAGCCATACAAACTTACCGAATCAAAGTCGATCTCGTCATAGGCATTAGCTTCGCCATTGAACTGCAAGATATCGACTACATAGTACAGGAGATCTGCCAACGCCTCTTCGACATCTAGATCAGAGGGCGACGTATGCGAAGCATGTGTCAAACCAACAAACAGGTCCATGACATGATTGTCCAGTTTGACCTTGCTTTCTTGTTTGAATTTCTGCATTCGCTGCCTAGAAGGCAGATGTTTGTCCAGGATATTTTCGAAAGTCTGCTGAAACCGGGCAAGCAGGTCAATATCATGCTGATGTTGAGAGAAGATGCCACGAAAGCCGCCAAACCACATGTTTTCTATATTCAGCAACAGATCTCTCAATCTGTCATTTAAGGCTTCGCGATCCGCCCACCATTTGGTCTTAGCTCCTTTCTGTTTCATGCTGCCTATGTCATCGCGAGCTGCGTGAACTGTATCGTCCGAGTCCTGAATGATTGCACGTAGCTCAGCCACCGCATCTTCGAAACTGAATGTCTCTTCTTCTGGATCCTCCGCGTTTTGGCGATTGAGTGGCATGCGGATCGTGAAAGGTTTGCGATGAGCTTCGTAGCGAACGACATGAAGATGCTCGCATTTTTCATCGAGCCCCATGGAGATAGCATTCCAGTTTTCGGGAATCATGTCAATAAAGTTTGCTTGGAAGCCAGAAAGGCTTAGATCTTGTCCTGTGCCAGCAATGTTCCTCAAGTCTAAATCATTCTTGACTGCGTCGCAGCCTGTTTTTGTTGCTTCAAAATCAACGTAATTACGTTCCCGAAGACTAGCAAGCATACGTGGTAGTTCTGGATGTGGGTCAGCTTCGAGTCGCCTGCTTTACGGAATCATACATACCAAGGAACCAGGCAAGCTGAGCCGGATGTATGTCTATTTTGGATGATCCTGGGAATGCAAAGGAGGCCAGCAGAGCGGATGTTGTTCCCGCTGTTGCTGCTTGACCGATCGTGGTTACAGAACAAAGCTGAGACGTCTTGGCTGCAGTGGCAAAAGCAGCTTCATATGCCTGAACGAATACAGATCCACAAAAGAAATTCTGAACAGAGGCAGCTGCTGTCGAGCTGGTGGCGCGAACCGTGGCTGCACCCTTCTTGCCATGCTTCTTGGGACTGCCCTCCGGCGACACGACTCTGTTGTTAATTAAAGAAGAGCCTCTCCGCCGTGGACGGACAGCAGACGGTAAAGATATGACCGATTCAGAAAGCGTACTGAGTGCAGGATGTGCTGACACTTGCGAATACCCGTCAAGGAGAAGCTTTCGGGCGATCGTGCTATCTTGCTGAACTTGGAGGTCAGTATCAAAGTTGTCCATGCTAAATAGCGGAAACAGTGCTGCAGCATCTTCTAGATCGCCTTGGGCTAATAAAGCTTCTGTTCTTGAATGAAGTAGTCGGTCTTTCATTACGCGGAGCTGGAGCGATACAACATTGGAAGTATTCGCAGGTTTACTTTCAGCCTTCTTCACAAGTCGACTGTTGTGCTGTGATGCAGGTCCTCGTTTGGCGACTTTGGATTTCACTTCTGTCGTGGTAAGTGTCTTTGATATCTCCAGTGTGAAAGACCACTTGGTGAGGATGTCGTTATTTGTGTATAGATGGTCGACAAGTTCGGTCGCTCCTTCATACACTTTTAATTCGATTGGCCACTCTTGCTTAAAGTGGTGGAACAATCCCAGCGAGATCTTGTGCGCAACAACATCAATTTCGTCGTTTTGGGATGCATAAATAGTCTCAGCTTGTTCTAATGAATGATAGCCTTCAATCAGGTCACCACCACGACTCCTCAGTTCACCACATCTGACAAGAGCTGCACCCTCTAAAGCTTTCGACGCCACAAACCGTGCTGTTTGCAAAGCCTGTTCAGCGTAGTACAGAGCATCCTCATATAGACCTGACCAATAGACCATTCGCGAGAGCTGCAAGAGCCCAACACATAGGTCTGGTGCTAGCCTTCCAAACAATGGACTTCTCTGCTGCTGAGACTGGTCTTTTGTAGTCGCGAGAGTGAGTTTCGAAAGTGCTCTGTCAACAGACAACGACGAAGACGTGGCCTCATTTGCGGAATTGGACTCATCTACAGCCATTTCGAGGCTCTTCCATATGCGTTGTAGAAGAATGACCGACTGTGCTTGGAGATGAAGTGCCTCTCGTTGTGATTCTGTGACCCACAACAAACCAGCTCGAGTAGAAAGAAGCTTGGCTTGCCGCACAGTGTTGACAACCTTTTGTCTCCTCGACAGCTGCTGATCGCGCGCCCCTGATCCTTGTGCATGCCGCTCATCTGCTTTGGCAACTTGTGCAAGACTATTCAGAGTCAGTATTGGCTTAGATGCCACTAGATGAATGCATGCTTACCTTTGTTCAAAACTGCCCAAGGCCATATAGTAACGGGCTAGATTGCAGTAGTAATCAACTTGAACATTCAGCTCAGCAGAGCTGGACGTTAGATCATCGCGAGCTTTATTGAGCTGTACTCCAGCCTCTGAAGTGTAACCCATCTGTAGCAATAGCTGGGCAACACTCAGCCTCATTACAGAGACAACCATCGTACCAGTGTCATAGCCGAGTTCGTGGACCCGTAATGACATGTATAGAGTTTGTAACTCCAACTTATGGTGTCCGTGGAGATGCAGATGTTCAGAGAGCATACCAAGCAGATCAATCCAGGCCGCTACATCACTGAATTTCTTGGTTAGCTCAGATAAAGTGGCACAGGAGTTCAAAAGGCCTGTCCAATCTGATATCGACGCCCTCAGAACGGATGCGTCATTGGTTCTTCTAAAGAGTGCACGAAGAATTTTCGTAGTCGCACTGACATGGATACAAACAGTCTCTAGTTGTGCATCTTGTTGTAGATCGGCCGGAAGCTCCTCGCCACAAGACGCTGCACAGGCTAATGTTTCTTCGTCCGTGTTGCCAGGCTGCATGATTGCATCGCGAAGGATCAGAGAAGCAGTACCCCGATGTCTTATGGGATACAGGGTACTGTCGTATAGCTTGAGTAGAAGAGGGAGTATAGCTTGCCGCAGTTGATCTGCTCGCACTTTCAGTCGCCTGGAGCTGCCCCATTGTTTAGTCAAGCTCAGCTCTTTTTCGAGCAGAATACATCTGCAAGATACATCAAGCTGAGGCATATCGAAATACGGCAGCTCATTGGGAAGGCCGATGCGTTCAATTGCGTCCAGCTGTAAGAGAAGATCTAACGCTTGAGCCATATGACGTGCTTCATCACTAGCATCCCAAGTCGAATTCTTGTCAGATATGTTAGCTGCAATTGCAGCCGTCTTGAGCACGCCGCACCGAGCAGCCTCAGAAATGGCCGAAACTAAGGCATCTCTTGCCTCTGTATGTTTGTTGATATCTTGTTGCGCTTGAGCCAGCCTAATCAGCTTGCTCATCAGACGACCAGCTGTGATCATGGCCGGTCTTCGATGCTCTAAACATGCCACCGATGCTTTCATGCACTTCATTCGTAGCGAGTGGTCTGCTTTGGGTTTGAATCTGGATACGAATGTCCAGTAAACGTTCGAAATTGCTACCACTAGTGCATCAGTCGTGCTTAGAGACTCTGGTGCCGAGGTAGCTGAGCTCTCGACGACTCCAGGACATTCGCACAATTGTAGACAATCCTGCAGTGCTTGGTAGTGGTCCTCAAAATCAATACAGCTTGCCAGGGACTCGGAAGAAGAGCAAAAAACAATCGTCCTAACAGACGTATGTATCTGTACCACCATCTTCTCTGTCAAGGTAAATAATGAGCTCTCTTGGTCTGCCGCGAGCAAACGGAGGAAAAGACGAATGATAGCATGGAACGTGCGAAAACAGTCACTTATATCGATCGTGAGGCAGCCTGCTTGCTTATCATGGTTATGTGCGAAAGCATTTATGATTGGTAGGATCTTTTGACCAAGCTGCAGCATTTCGAACAAGATCGCTTTCAAGTCCTCTTGTGCTGTTCCTTCTGGAATCTCCGACAATGCAGCCAATAGGTCTTCTAGCACGTTCTGGCTGGAGTCATCACTGCTAAAAGTTGCAGGCAAAACCAATCGCAAAGCTACCACACGAGCCAGCGGGATAGCCTTGTTCAACGAGGACGTCTGATCGTGTTTTGTGGTCGCCACGGTAGTAGAGAGATAGTTTAGAGCTTCACCAGCTAAACCCGCGTGTTGGGCTAGTCTACCCATGTGTAAATTGAGTTCAGTACTAACTGCTTCGGATGGAGACATTGTCGTGGGCATTTGTTCTTGGATTGAGCGCGATAAAGTTTTGACGCATGCTTGTGTGACCTCATAAGTAGTGGCGGCTTCCTTGGTAGTTCTCCGGGCGCAAGCTTTGATACATCTGAGGAACGGCTTCCAGATCTCGACGTCAGCATCGCCTTGATGACAAGCTATACTCATCCAAGCAACTTGAGCCTGAAAAGCCGTGGTCTGCAGCTCTAAGCAGAATGCTGCAGGTGGCGATTGCTTCAAATCTTGAGCGATATCATCACGTGCCTGAGAGAGTCCTGGGCAAAGGCTGAGAAGTAGTTGACTAACAGTCTCGAGAAGTCGTGCCGCTTCTTCGGCATTCTGGGCCGATTTGGAGAATTGTAAAAGCAGATTTACTGGCGAACTTGTAGAACCCATATGTACAAAGCTAGACACAAATCTGACAATATTTGGGTTTCCTTGTTGCAAAATGACACGCAAGACTAAGATCTGATAGTTGATTACGAGCTTCAGGCATGGTTCGTTGGCTGGGAGTGGCGAGAAGACCAAAAGGTTTGCCAGTGAAGGATGGCCTGTAATACCATTCTTCTCGCCATCAGATATGGTCTGTGTGTTACAGCGCAACTGTAAAGCGTCCTTTAGAGCCTGTAATTCTGCGATTGCAAGATTGATATATTGTAAAGCCAGAAGTCTTCCGGCAAGCGCAAGCATGCCATGCTCGAGCTTGAGGTCAGTAGGCGGAATCTGTTTGACCGCTGAAGCACGTTCATCCCGTAGATAGGCAAAGGCGAGACTTGTACAGATAGCAATGACGGTTACCTGGTCACTCTCATCCTCATGCTCTATTAGCTGTGGTCGTACCCTTGTGGCGCTTTGTTTTGGAGTCCTGGTCGTAGAAGGTATTCGGTTGCTCGAGATTTCCTTGAGACGCGATGTTGTCTTGGGACCGACCTTGGTCTGGCGCTGCGCTTCAAGTCCTGGCTTTGCACCACTGTTGCTATGGATGGAAGGTGCTGGGATTAATTTCCACTCCGTGAGTACCTGTAACCCTTTGTTCACGAGTTCGACAGCGAAGGCCTTTTTTTCTGGCGCAGTGAGTCTATCGATTGACCCCTCAAAGACTTTGTTGCTGGAATTGGATGTTGCTGTCGCAGATTTGACTTTCCTTGCGTTCACTTTTGGAACAGCACCTCTGCTCTTGGTCTCACTGACGACATCCCCTGAGACTTCTACTGGACTGAGAAGCTGCTTCGTTGTCGATATAATCTGACTTGTGCATTTACTTACATCTGCAAGCGCGTCGAGGACTTTGAGCCTTGCAGCTTGCGCGCATTGTTCATTCTTTCTCATACTACACAGCGACTGACATCCCACGCTCTTCACCACGTCACTGAAGCAAAACAATATACGGCGAGCAGTATGTATCAAGCTGACTGAGTTCCAACTGGGACGACCAATGTTTACAGTCATGACTCGCGTAAAGGATGCCAAGACATTGCGCTTGTCGTCATGAATTCAGATTTTGATCACCACCGTTCTCTCTCTCTCTCTCTTTGCCGAGCAGTGATAATGCAGTCCTCCGTTGTTCGCCCAATGATGCGAGCGGCGCTCCCTGTTCACTCTCGCCTTGCGCTTCATGCTCGGCCACAACCACGACATGGCTTCCTTTACCAACAAACTGCCTCAATCTCCAGCAGATATAGCTCAAACTCATACCTTCCCATGATCTTACAACCAGCTTTCTGGCGTAGTATAATACCTCGCCCACTACGATCGACTTCTTCAGACGACGTTGATGCACCCAAGGCTAAAGACTGGAACCCGGCCACCTTTTTCATCGTGATTTTCCTCCTCATTGGCTCGCAATCCATCCAGATGATTGCACTTGAAAGGAGTTACACCAATTTCTCCAATGAAACCAATGCGAAGCTAAGCCTTTTGCGAGATGTGCTACGCAGAGTTCAAGCAGGAGAGGATGTGGATGTGGAGAAAGAGATGGGAACAGGAGATGAGGTGAAAGAGAAGGAGTGGGAAGAGGTCATGCGTGAGCTCGCAAAGGAAGATGCAATGATTCAGTCACGAAATCAACGACGTAGAGCCAAAGAAGCTGCTAAGAGAGAGGCTGCTCAGGGGCCTGGTAGTGTTTGAGATCAAAGTAATCGAATCGTCATTGCAAAGTGATGATACAGAAGAAAACACGACGTCGACCTAGCACACCGACTTGCTCACTAATGCTGCCGAAGTTGTGGCCCCTTGTCATTGTCAACTCAGACACGCCATTGGACCACATTTCCCTCTGAACTTAAAAGCTGTCTCCATCCGTTGCCAAAACTTGCAGCCTTCATACCACATGCCAGACATGTTCATGGTGAGCTCGAATAGTTGGTCACGACGATGCGACCATACAGATTACGTCGAGCTTCTCCGCGCCCAGCACCAGCAACTCCGGAACTGCATGCCATTGCCTTTGATGCAGCAACCCATAGTGCAGTAACGCTTCTGTGACTTCTGGTATCGAGCTCTAGGAGCCTGTCACCAAAACCGGCGGAGGTCTTCTGCTTGGATCTGTACGATCTAGATGCAACGAGTACGGAGATAAGTCAACCCGAGTTAACCGCCAACTCCTCGAGGCAGCCACAAGATGAGCAGGGCGATGTTCCTCGTGGCTCGTTGCCAGCGTAACATTGCCACGGGTATGACTTCGGGTGCAAACCAAAGTACTTGTCTTGATAGTGGAGCAATCTGGAACCTGGAAGAGGAAAGAATGCTTCCATGGTAGCAAGTGACAGGCAGAGATGTGATTGGTTTTGTATCAGATGCAGTCATTGATTGCGATCACTCGAGAGGATTCTATTGATGCTTATGACTTGCTCATCTATCGGCATATCATAGGTGAATGTGTTCTTGTTGAGTATCTGCAATAAAGCATGACGCAATAGTGAAGAGCAGGTCTTTATTGGTGGTGTTCTGACAAGGAGGAGTGCACAAAATATGACCATTATTCCTACTCCGTCATTCAATAAAGCAATTACTCCTGCCTGCTTCACCTTCGTTGCCCTTCAGTTCCATATATCCTCTCCTTGATTTTCTTCTTCTTCTTCCAATGCCGTTTTGTTCTGCTCCTTCATACCGCGTCTAACGGGTCTTCTTGCCCTCTCCTGCCTGTGCCCCAACCCGATCAACTCTCACCACCAATCTTCTATACATATCCCATCCCATGAACAAAGCTATACAAACCATCAAATTAGCAAACCCCTATATCCTACTCGAAAAATCGCTCCGAAACCGTACTTCAAACCAGGAACAACGTGCGCTGCCAATTAAGAAGATGAAAAAAGCAAACTCACCAAGTGCCAAATACGGAAAATACAACTGTCCCAACGCAATCCTCTCTTTAGTCGAAAAGTCGTCCCAGCTAAAATATTCGGCAATGCAGACACATGTCGTTATGGCGACTTGAGTTGCAAATGGGAGGAGGAGGATGGGGACTTTAGGGTCATCTGGATATGTTTTTATTAGCGAAATACTTCCCATACACGTATTTTCTCTTGCTTAATCGTGTTTTCCTTTCGTCCTTTGCTAGCTACATTAATCTGAATTCTCGTCTTGTACTCTGGCTGATTACGATCACAGATTAAGTTTGTCCTAGGTATCATACCATGATTCCGAAGCACAACAAAGTTCCTTCTTTGCCAAAAGTAGACACCTACAACACACCAACAAACAAACAAAAAAAGAAGAACAAACACAAACCTTTCCACAGTCCACCAACCATCCACGCAGACAGTGGAATGTGCAATGTCGCCTCCATCCAAATAAACATTCGAAACCAAATCGGCGGCTCAATGAAGAATCGATCCCGATACGTGGCAACATACCAAGCACGAATCTGGTTCAAGAAGGGGAATGTCGTGTGAACGAAGCTTGGATATAGTGGTGTCAGGTCGACGCAGAGCATGACAGGGATGTGCGTGAAGAAGAAGATGAGGTAGATGAAGTCGAGGGGGCGGGAGAGAATGGGTTTGCGTGGCATTATGGATGGCAGGATTGGGGGGGGTGATTGGCTTCAGAATTTGGCGGCGTTGGGATGGATGTCTTGTTGGTTGGCTAGAGGCTGTGATATGGCGAGTAAGATGTCCGTCAAGACTCAAGATGAAACACGTCTAAAACACGCGCGTAAAGGGTATGAGCGGAGTTACTCGCCGTATCTCCGGTGATGGAAGTCATTGCCCAGGTGTTTAAATCTTCTTCGTCCTGTGTCGTCGGGATCTTGCAGCAGGCGATTTGCAAATACTAGGTTTTTTTTTGTAATTATGTAGTGATCCTGTTACAGATGTGTGGGAGCTAGTCACGAATGTGTGCTCGCTCTTCCCACGGCTCCGCGAAAGAATCGTCGCGCTGATAGAGTCGAGACCTTACAAGGTCGAGGCTCTTCACAGCTAGATCCACGTACTTTACAGGCTGCTGAAGCGCGGGTCATATAAGAGCATCGCCTCCATTATCGAATACAGAAAGACACTCCATCAATCCAGCTTCTAATGTGGATCGATATCGTCTCAAACATGCCAGGCATGACCAGCGAGAATCAGGCTGGTCATTCGCCAATGCTTGAATAAGATACCATTGCGGGTGCCGTTTTACATAACACTTCTGATGCTATGGGCATCCTCGCGCATGTGGCAGGATCCAGTGATGGATATGATATCATAGCAGCAGGCACAGTTCATCGTTTCTATAGTCCTCCATTGTACCGCAACGGCCTATCATCGAACAATAGAGGCGCTGCTAGCCATATATTCAACTGCAGATTAGTTCGTAGTCTATGGTTCCTTTCATTGAGGGAAAGATCGATTACGAGACGATCAAGGAGCTGATAGAGAGGTTGGACATGAATGACAACTGTTTATGCAACGATGTACTGAGAAGTTATAGCTACGAATGATGTCGTGCTCTTTTCAGAGCTGTGACTGCGCTTACCTGTCCCAATGGTTTCCTCCTCATCGGATTGTATGCTGGAACTTGGGCTATTATGAAGGCTGAAGCCAACCATGTTCGCCAGTGACAACGGACTGCTCGGTGGCCTCGTCAATGGCATAGCATAATGACACCTCAATACTCCACAACCCACTATCATTGGTCTGAATGTCACCATCTGCGAGAGTAAGTTAATGTGCGTATTGTGTACATTGAAAGTGTGCTAAGCAATACAACAGTCGGCGCATTTCTAGGATCAGGGATTACCTCGTTCTACGGTGAGACACTCGGCCGCAGGAAGAGCATTGCAATTGGAGTTGTCGTCATGATCATTGGTGCTATCCCGCAAGCTACCTCTTACGGCCATGCCCAAATGATCATTGCTCACGTCGTGGCAGGTATCGGTATGAGCTTCATCAACAATACCGTCCCCGTCTTCCAATCCGAGTTCTCGCTAAAAGTCTTCTCGAGGCATGTACGTGTGTATGCAAATCTCCACCTTCGACTTTGGTATCTTCCTATCATACTGGATCGACTAAGCTTTTTCATCATCCGGTTCCAGCTATGCCTGTAGAGCGGCTGTCATACTTCAGATCATCTTCCTAGCTCCGATGTTATTGCTCATCGCTATCGTACCCGAAACTCCCTATTGGCTGGCTTCATCATGATCCGCTCGGCAGAATCACTGAGGTTCTCCAGAGGCTGCACGGCGGAAGGATGTCCAAGCATGCCATTGTGTCCCTACACGACGACATCATGAAGACAGCGGCGATGGAAGCCAAGATCGGAGACCGTACCTGGGAAGACCTTCGAGAAAACGACAACATTCAGGGGCAACGTCGTTTCTTGATCGCATGTGCAATACCAGCTTTTCGACAGATTGATGGCATTAACACCATCGTCTACTATTCTGGCACAGAGATGATGTCGAGGCAATGTACACGCCAGATTCGTGGAAGAGAGGGCGGCGATCTTTAGACTGCATAAATGGAAACGCTAGGGTTGGTAACTGTGATTGCTTGGACAGAGGGGGTGGATTGATGCCATGGTGACACCACAAAGGTGTCGTGCGAGAAGAGAGAGGACGACGCACAAACGATAAAGGGACTTTCTATGGAGTTTCTCGTCATACTCAGCAAAGAGTCAAGAGTCTCATGAAAGCCTCATTCAATATAGAATAATGCTTCACTCCACACTCCACCATGCAACAATCAAGCACCACCACTAGTACCACCCTTCACGCGATCCTTCTCCTCCAGTTTCCTCCTCGCTTCCAAAATCATATCCTCTCTCCTCTTCTTCAACAGCGCTTGTCGCTCCGTCTTGTTTTGACTCCATCCACCCTTTTTCAGCTTGTCTTCGCTTGCTGCCTCCACAACACTTGTGTTGTTTACCTTCGAACTAAGACCATACCGCGTGATTAGATCTTTGTATGCTGCTGTTTGTCCTGCACCGGCACGGTGGGTGGTGGATGATGAGGATGTGGATGTTGTTGCTGTGGTTGGTTGGGTGGTTGGCGGTATTTGTTGCTGGGTGAAAGTTGCTGGTGCCTGGAGGGAAGGTTGCGTTAGTCTGGATGGTTTATTTGATGTGTTAAGGCCGTAGAACGACTAATTTCACGACATATATTTCGTCTTCTCATTGTACGCATGCAAGCGCACTCTTATGGCTTCAGATCCTAGCACATATACCATGACAAACACAACCTCCAAGAACAAAAGCGCACGAAACAGAACAAAACCCTACCACAGGCAACCTCCCCTCCCTAAGCACTCTCTCCGTAGTCCCCGCAACATTCGCTCCATTCCGGCTCAAATCATATTCAATATCCCTTCTACTCAATTGCGGAAACATAGCCGCAACTTGTTCTATTCGATCTGCTGGGATCCGTCTGGCGTTGCTGCTGGTAGAGGAGGGTGTGGTGGAGGTGGAAGAGGTGTTGTTGAAGAAGAAGTAGCGGATTGAGAGGATGATGAGGAGGGTGAAGATGATTAGGGAGGGGATGTTGAGGGTTGTTGGTTGGGGAGAGGTGGTTGTTGTTGACATTGTGGGAATTGGTAGTGAGGTGATGGTAGTGAGCGAGGGAGTGGCTGTATTATGGCTTGGTGTTGCTGTTTGGTGTAGAGTAAGTTGGCTGCTGCTAGAAACTTGAATGAGAGTGTGTCGTGTGAGCAGTGTTTGCGCAAGCACGGCTATGGTGTCTTCTTGTCCAAATCGTGGAGATGCTTCCTTTTGTTATGATGTGGCAAATGGCTTCTCCTCCAAATGAAAGACAATTGCACGAAAGTGGTTTGAAAGATGGACATGTCTTAGACAGTCGGAGCACGAAGACGTATTGGATTGCTAATCCTCGGCTTTAGGTCACGTGACTAAATGTGCCATTGAAAGATAAGGGCCGGAGTATTAGACTATCACCCTAGCCTCCATATTTCATCCCGTCTTCGTTTCGTCTCGTCTCGTCTTCTTCTTTCTCCTCAGTATTATCCCCTTCTGTGCTTTAACATTGTGCCATAACATTCCCATCATGAAGTGACTGCCAAAAAAAGTGTTACCCAAAAAACCAACTGTACATACTACCTACACCATTCCCTCAACTTGATCCATAAAAAAACAACCCAACCCACAGCACAATACAATATAAACCACCCTCCTCCCTCCTCCCAATATGCCAAACTCTCCCGACACAATCGCCCTCGCAACCCAACTCTCCCGTCTCTTCGGCTGGATCTACACAACGTCCTGGTCCCTCTCCTTCTACCCGCAACCCCTCCTAAACATCAAACGGCGCAGCACACACGGCTTCTCTCCAGACTTCGCCTTCAGCAACGTCCTCGGTTTCGCAGCGTTAACAGCCTCAACAAGCGCATTCCTCTACTCTCCAGTTATTCGGTCGGAGTACGCAGCGCGACATCCACGGAGTCCGCAGCCGACGGCAAGGGTGAATGATTTGGCGTTTGCGGCGCATGCGCTTTTTTGGACTGTGGTTATGGCGTCGCAGTTTTGGCCTAGGTTGTGGGGGTGGCCTAAGCAGTCTTCCCGGGCGCAGGAGGAGACGGGTGATGAGGAGGCGCTGGGAGGCAAGCGTGGGAGTTGGGTGTGCAAGGTTTTGTGCCTCGGAGGAATTCTAGCAGTTGCGGTGATGAGTATCATCGTCGGCATCAAGAAACGAAGCTCAAATGACAAGAAGGACGAGAGAGCAAATCCATACGACCTAGCCTGGATTGACGTTGTATATGCGTTACAATACCTCAAGCTGGCGCTGACCATGTACAAATACTCACCGCAGGCGTTGTCAAACTATTTCCGCAAGTCGACTGCTGGGTGGGCTATCGGGCAGATTCTTTTCGACACAGCTGGATGCATACTCTCACTTGGCCAGCTTGCGATTGATAGTGCGCTGCAGGACGATTGGTCGGGCTTCTTTGGTAATCCGGCAAAGTTGGGCTTGGCTTTTATCTCTCTCTTCTTTGACATTGTTTTCTTGGTTCAGCATTATATCTTATATGGCGATGGTCAGAAAGAGATGGAGGGGAAAACAGATGATGAGCGTACGCCACTTATCAATGGTCAATCGAGGCAAGACAGAGTGTAGAAAGAAACATGTTTGTTATTATTGAACTATGCAGAATCATGAACAATCAAAGACACTCCACCGGCTTCACTATTTTGCGACATGACACGATGGTGTTGACTCAGACTATCAGCATTAGAAGACTGCTCGTTTCGTCTCTGCGGAGGAATGTAACTCATTCTTGCCCCTGCTGGTGCAATCTCCGGAGAAGTCAGACCTTCAATCACACTAACTGATCCATACGACATATCTACCCCAGAATCGATGGTGATAGGTCTACTCTGCACAGAGCTAGCTTCGGAAGATGATCCAAGCCCTTTGAGAGTCGATAGTAGGTTGGATTGGTGGTCTGTCAAGGATTGGTTTGAACCAAAAGAACTGTTGCTGAAACGATGTTGACGTGTGGATAGTAGAGAATCATTTGAAGCCAATGAGTCTTGTCTTTGCCTTGCTACAGTGCGAGCCAGTACGGAAAATCCAGGTGGTACATCCCACCAAGCACGGGAAGCAGAGTTGACTTTCAGATTGTATGCATGACTTTCCCGGTGACGTTCTTGCATCTTCTTTTGCTCTGCGCCAGAGTGTGGTGGGTCAACCGCAATTGACCACCAGCACAGTGTATCTGAAGATTCGTCGAAGACTGGAAGAATAACATATGATGATGGCTGCGCCAGGAACGTTGTTTCATTAGCACTAGGTTTCGCTGAGAAGCGCTTAGTAAACTTGTTCGCGCTCTCCTGGCGATCACCGCCGCTGAATATGTTCTTCATGAGTCCAGTCAAGTCCATTTGCTCTGAAGGTTGCCCAGTTCCGCAAGAATTGAAGTGGTCAGCACGATATACAATAGCACCATCGGTAGCCGTGTCGTCCTTCTTAGATGTGATCGACGAGGAGGTGGTAGGCTGGTATGTATTCATTACAGAATGGATAGCGTTGTCGAGCGAAAGTTCTGATTGCAACCTGAAGGAGACATCGAACAGCTCGTGCGTATCGTCTGGCTCGCTGGCGGCAGTGGTATATGATCCACCACCAGATTCGCTCTTATCTTCCGATCTCGCAAAGTCACTCCGTGAAGAACTCAGATCCAGTCCATTGAGTACGGCTTCCGACGCCAAATGTGCTTCTCTCTGCTCAGTCACAATAACAGGATTGGCGACGCTCTTGTTGAACATGGCATTCAAGTCTTTCGCCGACATGCACCCGAGGACATTAGACATGATATCGTTCGACTGTGGGAGTGAAAGCGCAGGACGTCTGAGGATGCTCCGTGGTGTGAGTCGTAGGTAGGTGGAAGAAAGATCGGCTTTGGAGTCGGAGGACGACTTAAGTATACTCGTGGGCTTACTCATGGTGACTGGGGGAGTCTGAGCGTCGGTTGGTGCTGTATGATTAAGGTTGCGCTTCCAGAGGACAACTGGGCATGAAAGTTTCAGGAATAGGATTCAACGACGTTTTGCGAAATCGACATACCAGATGGTGGAGTGATGTTGCGCTTGCGGAGGGTGCCACGAGGGCTTGGGGGCTGCAGAGCTGGAAGCATGCTTGATTGATTATATGGAGAGTATTGCTGCAACGAGAACAGTGAACTGGATGACGAACAGAAACAGAGAGATTGGATAAGGTAGAGTAGAGTGTAAATATATCTGCGCTGTTTACTGATTGTCCATACAAGTTGATTGATGTTGTAAAACAGTTTGATGAAGCGTGATCTTGACTTGTTTGAAGTGTTTGTGAAGATGTACAGACAGATGTGGATGATGGTTGCAAACAACAAACAAATCACAGGGTGACTCTTTCCCAAAGTGTACTTGCTGAACCTGGGTCGTCGCGCTTGCTGAGCGGGTGCAAGCTTTTTCTCATGGAGAACCTTGTTGTTGAAACACGGGATCTTGGCTTACTGCGACAACAGTAACTTCCCGAGTCATCTAGTGACAAGCATCGCTGATTGAAGGCTGGATAGATGTATGATAGCCTGCTGCTTACAAGTCCACATCCGAGACGTCGAAGAGACACCTGGTAACTTTGCTGTTTGATCTTCCGACTTGAGCTTTAAATATGAGGAGCGCTCTGACCGCAAACAAAGATTCCTAGTATCAGCGTCTTGGTGGGTATACCCAGCATGCATGCTCGAATGGAGAAGACGATTACAATGGCCCAAATGTCACCATGGTAGAGTTCACCGTCTTTGTACTTTAGTCTCATAAGTCTGTTTTTCTTTGCCCAATCCTGCGATTCTTGAATTAATTTCATGGTCAGTGTTGCTCTCTTGTACTTTGGTATCATAAAGCTATTTTGCTTACCTTAATCCTAGGGGTTTACATGGCAAGCTAACATATACACATTCACCACCTCACGCCCCCAACAACCGTACCACAGCATCAACAACCTCCCCCGGCTTCTCAACCATAGGCAAATGGCCCGCCCCCTGCACCACCACCAACTCACTTCCCCCACTCCCAGCTAGCTTCTCCGCCATCCCCTTCATACTCCCTGGCAACTTTCCATCCTCACTTCCCACCAGAAACATTCCTTTACCTTTATATTCCCCCATCAACTCCGTATAATCATACTCCCATAACGCTTGCACACTCGCTTTGAATCCGTCTAGGGAGTTATGCGCCACCATATCCCTGACACGTTTATACTCGTCACCTTTTCTGAAATCCTCGGAGGGAAACCAACGAGATGCTGTCGCTTCGGCTAGTTGGTCGCCCACGATGGGCTCAGAGGGTGTTTGTTCGGACACGAGTAGTTCGTCGCCGAGTGAGCTGGCTAAGGACGTGATGGATGAGGCGTCAGAAGAACGTGTCTTGCCTTCCTTCTCCGCCATAGCGATCCGCTCGCCCCATGTTGCGGCATTACCCTTTGGTGCAGACGCAGAAGTGTCGCAGGATAGAAAGTGGGCGATACGGTTGGGATGTTGTAACCCAGCTGCAAGCACAGTCGCGCCGCCTAGACTGACGCCTACCGCCGCAGCTGCACAAGGGATGCGGAGGGCGTCGAGGATGGCAATTAAGTCGGAGGCGAGCGTGTCGATTGTGATGCGTTCTGTACTTGACGAAGAAGTATTGTAACGACCGCGTGAGTTGTACCGCAGGATTCTGTATTTTTTATTCTCCTCTGATTTGGAGAAGAAAGACGTGACGAATCCGTCCCAAATACCCCAGGTAACGAGGATGGAGTTTACAAGAACGATGACTGGTGCGTCGGAGTCTGTGCTTCCTTCTAATCGGTAGGGCAATTTGACGTTATCTTTTGTCAGAACGTAAGATTCTATCGCTGGTAGGCCATCCGACGGCATCGTCCGCGTTCGTGCAAAAGGTGCTGTATTTTCGTACGGAGCAATCTTGACATTTGTATCAGCCAAAGGCTTGAGACATCTTGGCGCAGGACCAAAGGTGTAGAAGCGCTTGAAGATACGGCGGGAGCCTGAGGATACATGGTTCTGCATGATATCCTTCGTCCGCGGTGTACTCGACGCTGCTTTTCCTAGTGGGCCGAAATATTCGTTGGAAGCAGAGTATTCATGCAGACTTAGATATTCCAGCGCACCACCGGATGCGGAGTCGAGAGAGGATGTCACAAATTGACGACTTCGTAGCCAGCCTGGGATTTTGGAGAGCATAGGGAGGTGTTCCTCTTCGTACCAGGCTTGTAGGTGGGGGAGAGAGGAGGGATATTTCAGCGTGATTGTTGCGGCGACGACGATGTTGTCTTCTTGCTTGTTCTCTACTGCTAACGTCTCAAGTGGCTGGAACGCCTCACTCTTCGACTCACGCAGGAAGTCGAAGTTCCCTCGATTTATCTTAATATCAGGACGGATATCGCATTCGCGTTGAGATTGTACAGGGCCTTCGCGAAGTTTGAGGTAGTCGGGGGTGTTTAGATAGGACATGTCTGGGAGGTCGTAGATGGCCATGTATTCATCTTTGTCTTTGTTGCCTGGTTGATCGAGGTCGATGGCGCGATAGCGGAAGCCATTTGTGATTGAGGGTGAGAGACGGAGGCGGAGGGGACCGTGTTCGTTGTTGTACCAGTCTTGGAAGTGGGAGGAGGAGAGGGTGGAGGAGGGTTGCATTGTGACGTAGAGGATGCCGGGAGCCATGATGGGAGGTGTTTGAGGTTGGTTTCAGACGTGGGTTGTAGAGTATGCTGGACGATATATGAGTGTGGGAGATGATTTTGTTGTATGAAGCAAGGTTGCCTTGTCCATTGGAAAACATGGCATGGCATGGCATGGCATTGAGATTGTCTGCCCGCAATTGCCCCTCCCTCATTGAAGCCGATTTGACTGCCGAAAAGAATGCCATTTGTTTCATCCATGCAAAAGAACCATCGTGAATCACTAAGAAGAGTGCATGGCCATCCGAAGGAAACGATGAGGGACTGAGGAAAAGTAAGGCAAGCGGGCACAGTGTAGAGTCAACCAACCAACAAGACAGTGGCAGTAAAAGGATGGAATCTTCAAAGTCTTGTTGCAAAATCCGCTAAATACAGAGAATATCCTAGCTAGATGATACCAAACCAATCAAAAACACCACAAAATGCAATCGTAACGATGATCCCTCTCTCCTATCTACGAAGAAGACTGCACACCATTAGGCTCAGACTTGTTCGAGTTCTTCGGTACCAAGCAGAGGTTCAGGACAAGCTCCCTCGTCGCCTTGTCATCTCCCTTCAGCTCCTTGAAGTTGACAACAAGATCATCCTTGACAGCGAAAACAGAGTCGGTGGTAAGGTAAGGGTCATCGTCGGGGTAGATTTGCGTTGTGCAGGGTCTGTATCCTTCTCCCGAGATCTAGAGAATCGTATATTAGCTTGCTGTATACATATAACTGCTAACTGAACAGCCAAACTTACCATGACGTGAATATGAGCAGGACGCATGGGATGCCTATCCAGCAAGTTCAAAATAACACCCGCAGGTCCATCCGTAGGCAAAGAGTATGCAGTCGGCCTCAAGCAGTAAAAGTGGTATTCACCATTCTTGTCGCACTTGAATTTTCCTCTCAAGTTGTTGTCCGCCTGGTTATCTGGATCTTGAAAGTCGTATTTCCCATTCGTCGATGCCTGCCAGAAATCAACCACAGCGCCAGGAATACCCTCGCCAGAAACAGCATCAATGACTTTGCCGTGACATAATGTTACAAGACCGCCAGGAGCAGGGCTGTCGATGATGGAAGCACCAAGTTCTCGCCATGGCGCATTGGGCGACCAGAAAGGACCGAGGATAGCAGAGGATGTAGGGACTTCATCCGTCTCCGCCATGGACTTATGTGCCATCTCGTCTACCAGAGACTCGAGGCCGAAGATGTCTGACAGTCTGTGCATTTCATTTCGCTTGTGGTTGCTATTGGCCCACATCTCGCCAGTACGGTTGAGCAGTTCTTGACCAGCCATCCACTCGTCCATTGTGAGGTTTACTTCGCGCGCGAATTCATGAATGTGGCGGAATAGGGAGGAGAAGACTTCGCGGGAACGGGGACTGGTCTTTGGGCCGAATGCTTTGATGCAGTTTTCTGTGAATGCTTGGTCGAAGCTGGGGACGTGGCTGGTCTTGTTTTCGGTCGTGTCTCCATTCTGCTGGGGTTTGGCGGTGGTAGACATGGTGGGTGGCAGGGTGGTGTTGCTATTGATGTTGATGTTGATGTTGGGGATGTGTCGATTGAGTGTGTACTGCTAAGGAAGATGGTGGAGGGGAGAGGGGAGAGATGTTAGCGTGGCTTGGGCATGTCTCTTTGCTTAAGTAGTTCTAGTCGAGCTCGGGCAGCGAAAGTAACACAATGCCGTCACTCGGCGGAGCCATTCGGCAGATGGGCAATTCTGAAAATCAATTTTCCCCACACTCCGCTCTCCCCACACTCAAGCTTCCGTGCTCGACTGCCGATCAAAAAGGCACTCAAATTCTGAAACACAACCATGCCACTTTTGCAGCGGGATGAAACACTCTTTCATACAGTCGTCTATATATCACATCAAATGGATATCCTATTTGGTCTACTACGCTCATACATCATCCTACTCCCAGCAACATGCAAAAGAGTCATCTTCACCATCCTAGCTTGCTTACCACCACCACCCTTTCCCAACCTCAATCTTACGAACCAAAACCACTAACTCGCCTCCATCTCTCGTTACCATTCAAGGCCCCTACGTCATTTCCATCGCTGACCTGCACCATGCTCATCATATTGATACACAGGCGCACCATCCATCATAGGATTCCCCATAGCCATAGGCACGACGACATCGTCGCCATTGGTGAAGCCGACCTCCATGACGTAATCATATTGTTCGGTACCTAAGCTGCTCATATCTAGACCGAGATCCGAATTGAGGAGGTTAGGGTAGTGCCGTAAGGACATATCGGCTGGCTGTTGATGGGGCTGTATTTGTTGCTGCTGATGCTCATGTTGCTGCTGAAAATGATTGGGCGGCGCCATGGTATTAGAGTAGACAGGTGATGTTAGTGTCTCGTGGCCGGCTCCATATAGTGCTTGGCCGTGCTCATTTTGTTCATGCTGGCCATTAAGCGCTTGTGGTGTCACTCTGCCAGTATATCCAGGTGTCCTCAAATTCTCGTGGCTAGCATGGTACAACGCCAGGTTATTTAGCTGGATTGCTCGATGCTGCATTCCAATATTTCCTGCCATTGGAGCCAATGTCGATGGATGATTTATATCCGATAACAGTCTCGGAACTTTGATGGCTGGTTTCGGGTTGTAGCCACCTGGGAAGGAATGTGGTGTTGTAAGTTGTAGACTATTGTCCGTGCCTGTATCGGGCCACGAAGTCAACGATGCAGAGCCTTGCAGGCTGGGCGACTTGGTATTGGTCGTTATCGCTGTTCCTGGAGAGATACAGTTTGAGCTGCTACTGAAACTGCCTTGAGAGTGGTGAGTTGAGGATGGTGGCACTAGAGAAGGCTGTTGGTCAAGGCTGCTTAGAGAAGCATTCTGATTGTATGGCGAGGGTAATCGCTGTAGCTGCGGTTGTGTATGAGAATGCATCCTTCCAAACAGGCCAATTTGTCGTAAATATGGCTCATATAGTTTTTGTGAAGGCGTCGTGCCACTTTGCAACGTTGTAACAGCTTGAGGTCCGGCATGGCCTATTGGTGGTGGGAAGACATGTGAAGAAAGCTGTTGTGGTTGTGGTTGTTGTTGTTGTTGTTGTTGTTGTTGTTGTTGCTGCTGTTGCTGCGATGCAGGAAAATTGGTATGATGCGGATTTGTTGTTGTATTAACCAACTGTTGCAAGATGTTCTCCGCGCCGGGTGATACTATACTTAGTTGCCCTCGGAACGCACTGATAGCAGGGCTCTGTCTGGCTGGGGTGTCGACTGATAGTGGCCTCTTTCTTGAAGACCCGCTCGTCGTCGACGTGTTACTGTCCGCACTCTTCAGAGACATTTTCCGCGCTTCTCGAAATGCTACCATCATCGGTGGAGCCTTTTCTGTCTTCGTAACCATACCGGCTACATTCGCAGGCTTAGCAAACGATTGCTGCGGTGATGGGTTCCAGAGGGTTGCGTGACCATTCAATATTGGCTTCTGTCCCGAGAGAGTGTCTTGAGGTTCAGGAAAGTCCATCCTAGCCATTGGTGCTATTGGTGCCATTGGTAATGGAGCTTTTGCATCTGGAAGCGCGACGGAATCATTTGGTATAGCATCCGTCATCTTCATGTCAAGTAAATTGCTCGCGCCAAGTGCCTTCAGCCTCTCAATCTCTTTCTTGAGTTCTTGATTTTCTTGGGAAAGACTCTCGTTCTCCTCTTCTAATTGCTTGTTCTTGTCCTTGAGCATTCTCGTGGTGTCCTCTCGATCTTGGTAGACGCAGTCGCTGACACCCTTGCGTTCACATGCACGGCATCGTGGTCGTCCGCCATCGCACTAGGAGGAGGAGAGTGTTAGTTTGCGATCATTATACAAAGACCTCTAGACATACCTTGCACTTCTTTCTCTGGCACTCTTGACATGCCACAACTGTAATCTTTGCTTTTGAAGACACCGAATTCGTGGCGCCGGTACCATTGCCATTATGATCAGTCGGAGGTGTTATTGGTGAGTGACTATCTATCCCTAGAGGACGCTGTCGAGGCAACAGAGCTCCGGGTGTCTTGATCTTCCTGACTTGGCCGGCAGCTGGAGACTTTTGTGTGCCGTCCTCACCATCGATCTTCATGCGATTGTCCTGCGTCGCTTTGTGGTCCGACGCGATTCTGACACCATTTTCTTGCTGGCCTGTAACGTGAAAGTCCATGCCCGAGCTTCTGCCAGGAGCGGCGAATGTTGATGCAGAGTCCGCCACAGAAGTAACATTGTTCGACATGAAAGAGAGAGCCTTTTAGCCCTCGGGATCTGTCGAGGTCACGTACGGAGCGAATGCCGAACGATGTTGCACAGAGCGTGAGGTCGACTGTAGCAGTGGTAGATAGTGAAGACAACAGCAGTGAGCAAGGTGCATCACTGGAGGATGAAGCTAGCCGCAGAGCTCCATCGTGAGAACCAGGTCGCAGTGTGATGGTTTGTGTAGATGAACGATGCATCGTGAGGCGCGGAGTCGATGATAGATGCAATTTTACGATGAAGATGTGCGTCAGACAAAAAGACGATGTCTGATTGACCGGAGCTGGCTCAGCACGCAACGGCCGCTGGTCCGGCCAATCGAGGCGTCTAGAGCTGCTCTCCAAGCCTTGTAAGGCCAGGTTGGCGGCAATAGTCAGATGCCAGATCTCTGTGTATCATCGCAAGGTCAAATGTGTGTAGATAATAGTCGACTCGGTCATGGGGACATGATGGAGACCTTTCTCTCGAGACGACCTCAGATATTCTTGAATGTGTTGAGCTGGAAAAGTCGTAGGAGGAATACAATAGCGCCATCACAGGAGTAGGCTTTGACGAGCTTTTATTCAAGCGCGACTATCTTCGGCGAGCAACAGGCTTGCTGCTTCTGTCACTTCAAACACAAGACTTTTACTAGCGCACTCATTTATGCTTATTTATCCTGGAAAAAGAGTGTTACCATTGGCATGGGACCACAGATAATAAGATCGGTTCTGCAAAACCGACACTCTAACAGCAGCCTCGAAGCGACAAAGCCAGGACTTCAGAACTACGAGCAAACAGAGATTGGCCGAAGAGGTTCCAGATGTGCTTTCGAAAGCAGTATTGTTGTACATATGTACCTGGCTGAGCACCCCGCAAGGACCAAGCTCCGAGCACGATCGGAAGATTTTTGTCCAATAAATCTCAAACAGACTGAAAGGCAAAATCACGACGAACAACAGAAGGCGAAGCGCACTCTCCAAGACATTTCGAAGCGTGTTTGAATAAAGCTAATGTACAATTGACTTTCACTAGGCGAGTCCGTGCTGGTCTCGACCAAGACTTTAGTGGGCTGGGGTAAAAAACGCCGGATCAATTAGCTTGGCTTGCAGCAAGACTCCTCACTTCTTCTCCTTGTGCGACTATGCTGTTGTTGCTGCTATCTCCCTCACTATCATAGTCCTTTCTACTTTGACTACACCTCCGTCCGTTTGTACAGTGCGCTGAAGAGAGGAATATCGCCGTCAGACCTGCACCCACTCGTGCTTCACTTGCGTTGAAATACAATTCTAAGTCGGAAAAAGAACAGCTCGCTTTTGAATTGCACTCTGCACAGACGTGCCTCCCGAGTGGTGAAGGTGGTGTAGGAAAAGCCTTCAATCTCTATTGCTTTCAACCTTTATCACAATGCCAGGAGGTTTATACCCACCCCCTAGCGTGATAGCATCATGGCCAAAGCCGAACTATGTCGACCCAGTAACAGCAAGTCCGAGTAATACAATCGTGCTTGCGATATTCGGTGTCATATCAGTCTTTGTCGTCAGCACACGCATGATCGTCCGCTTCTTTATACAAAAGAATGCCGGGCTCGATGATTATTTGATGCTTGCAGCGTTGGTAGGCACATCATATTTATACCTGATGAATGTCAAAACAGACGTGTTAACCATCAAACCAGATACCTACGTACGGTCTCGCCGTGTGTTCCGCCTATGCCACCGAGCTACTCGACTACAACCGCCACATCTGGGACGTACCGCCAGCAACAATAATAAAACAGCGCAAAGTAAGCATTTTTCGCACACCATCACCCTCGCATCCCTGCTAACATCACTCAACCAGATGACCATGGCAATAGCCGCCCTCTACATCTACGGCGCAACGCTCATCAAACTCTCCGTCCTCACATTCGACCGCCGCCTCGGCGTCAACAAAGTAACGCCCAAATTCCTCCTCGCAGTCCGCTTCGCCATCTTCATGGTCCTCTTCTACTGCGTCGTCTGGACCGTGCTCTGCTTCCGACAATGCACCCCCTTCAAAGCGTACTGGGAACAATTCAACATCCCCTGGCGCCTCGAAGGCCACCCCTTCAGCTGTCTGGACGAAGGCGCAAACACGCTCAGCAACACCGTCTTTAGCACAATATGCGACTTCATCGCCTTCCTGCTGCCGTTATCGCTGCTATGGCGATTGCAGATTAGCAAGAAGCAGAAGATGGCTCTTGGTGGCGTTTTCAGCGTTGGGTTGCTTGTCTGTGTTGTTGGTATCGTGCGCATTGTGTATATCACGCGACTGTACTACTTCACCTATGATGCTACTTGGGAAGCGTATCACGTTTACGGCGCCACGGCGTTCGAGCTGCTGCTGGCTACCATCTGCGCCTCAGCGGCCGCGCTCAAAATCTTCTTCCGTGGCTTGCGCGGTCGCGAAATTAGCGGAGGCGATAACAACAACAGTAGCGGTGACAGTAACAGCAACAGCAAGCCGGATGGCAAGGCTAAATCCACGTCACGAGCGCGCTCGAAACCGCTGTTTGACGAGGAAGCCGCTGGAGATAATATGCAGATGGAGGAGCTGGAGGATAAAAATGGGGCGAAGGTGAGGCAGATGGAGGAGGATGGTGGCTATGAGAATGAGATGAAGCGGAGTTCGACTAATACGAGTTCGCCGAGTGGAGAGTATGAGGGGTTGGATTATGGTGATGGTGGGTATGGCTCGAGAGCGAGTAGGAGTCCGTTGAGGAGGGGAGAGAAGGAACAATTTGGTGTGATGAGAGGTCTTGTGTAAAAATGTCTCGTTGATTTGATGAATATTACATCTTCTTGTTTTTTTAATGCTCCTAATCCTGTCCTATTCTTGTCCTCAGTAACGAGAATCCCCGGGTCAAATCTCAAATCAGCACCTCGTATGTATACGTCAGTGTAGCTGTCAACCAAATCAAGCGGGATATGCGTCAAATGATAGCTCGGAACCTAAAGAATACGTTTTTAGAGTATCAGCTTTATAAGTGCATATAGTCAAGCGTAGTCATAAAAGGCGCGAATATTTATGCATCTTAATCTTAACGTCTATTTCTTACTTATCCTCTAGCTTATACACCGTAGCCATTTAAGTGAGTAGTGTAAGTAGATAAGAAGGACCGCGAATAGTTATAGCTCTAAACCCGGGGATTCTCGTTACTCAGGGATCTACTGTACCTTGCCCTCTTGAGACATGCTTTGGACGATTAGCTTGTGTCATGAAACAGAGTATTAGTAGAGACAGCAAGTGAAGCACGACGATGGCGGGTAGGAGCGATAATGGTTGAAGACCAGGGGGTTGCGAGGTATGTAGAAAAAACTCTGCTACTAGCAGTACTGTACAGTATCAACAAGGCTACCATCATTTCACCGCCATCGTAAAATGATTGACCCAAAACCTCACGCCCTCAGCAGACACCTCTCGACACAACGCTCCACCCTCCTCAGCCATTTCCAATTCCTCAGTCGCAACGCCCACACTCCATCCAAATCTCTCCGCCGCCTCCAAAGCCGTGACACCGCACCCAAACATGCTCCAATCCCACCCAATCTCTTCCTCGTTTTCCGGCGGAATCTCCCTCAATTGCTGCAGCCAGTCCAATAGCGCTTTGATTGTCTTCTCATCCGTTCTGTCCTTTCCTTGCACAACCATCAGTCCACTTTTGAACTTGCGTAAACGTACAGGCAACTTGAGCTTTTCGAATAGTTGTGTTGCTTCTGAGAATTCGGCAGGCGAGACGAGTTCAACACCGCCACGAGCACGATTGAATACAGCCCATAAATCAACGAGAGAGATGATTCCTCCTTCGGATTTGAGGATGCCACGAGTGTCATCTGTGAGAAATTCTGCCAGTTGTCGAGAGAGCTCGTTGAGGTATAGAGGTGACGAGGAATTGCCTAGCATATCGCGGGTGGTGGTAAGGTTAAGCTGTGAAAGGAGTGATGCTGGGTCGGAGGAACTGTCTTGATCTTCGGTGGTGGTGCGGTACATTTGCTTTGAAAATGTCTCGGCAAGCTGGATGATCTCTTTGGCAGATGCCATCAGAGCCGATAGATCTTCGAAAGAGTTGCCAATGATGACTTCGTTGTTCTTGCGGACTTCTTGATCGCGTCGTTCAAGTCCAGCTATACCAAATCCCCGATTGGGCTTTGGTGACGACCCACTAACGTTCTGGGATGTGTCAGAGGCTCGTGGTACTGGTGGTGCACTTTGTAATAGCCATTTACGTTGTAGCAGTGCCCCTTTCAGTCTTTCGTGAAAGACATTTACACCTCCAGCACGGAACGAGAATTTGATACTTTCTGTAGAATCTGATGTCGTGGTAGGTGAGCTCCGAACTGGTCCGGGGGTTTCTGGACGCGATAGAGAATTCGACTTAGCTATAGCGTGATGAGCTGAATTTGTTACCAGGGATGCGTGGCACATCTCGCAGGATAACAAAGATGGGTGATTCTTGAAGGTGCATCTGGGACACCGAAACGGCTCCGCTGACGCTGCAACTCCGGAAGTTGAGGTGGCTACAGATATGCCGCTGCCTCCTTCATTGGGCCTCGTGTTATTGGTGTTGAGCGGTCTGTTACTCAAGCTGGCTATTGCAGCTTTGACAACGTGGACGTATGGTGGCTTGATGCCACATGCCAAGCAGGGGGGTATAGGTGTGTTTTCATTGGAAGTAGCTGGATCGAAGTTTGAAGGAACGAGGTTTGAGAAGGAACATATAGGACAGATCCAGGTAGCACTGGTGGGTATCCGTTGTGCAGGAGTGCTTCTTGTGGTTGACCCATCAGGGCTACCAACTCGCCCTGCAGATGAAGGTTGTCCAAGATCAATGCTCGCTGTCCTTTGCGCAATGGAGAAGTGTTTGGCTGCCTTTGGATATATGGTTATCTTTGGAGATGATTTCATGAAGCCTGCCTGTTTCCACATCAGCTCATATTGACAGATGATGCGACTGATACACTCACGTATACCTCACAATGATGCACATCCTTCAGATTAACGGCAACTGCCTTGCTGCGTGGTTCCTCATTGTCCACGTAACAAGCACGATGTGATGTCAAGTAGGCTTGGCCATTTTGATACTGCGGCAACTTGTATTTGCCCTCGTACAAGCCAACAGCGTCCTGTACGAATAGCAAGATCTCATCTGGAAGAAGCGATGGCCTAAGAGCAGTAGTCAGGTCGATCTGCTGAAGGAACATGTTAACAAGCCAGACGACCTTGGCGCGGTTATGGAGTCGATGATGTCCTGATTTGTGATCAGGGTCTTCTGAGGGCGATGACCTTGCTGGCGGTGTGTCGCTTCCTTCTTTCAACTTTCAATCCACTGACACTTTCACTTTTCACTTTCCACCCTGTCACCTTGCGCCCTAGTACCTCGCTCTGTCTTGCTTCACTTACTTCACTTTGTAATCACGTTAGCCCTGTTCAGTGTGACGCGACTCACGTCGTCAATTCCACATCATGGTTGGTATGTGCTGCTTCTCGTTCAACAAACAAAAGACATTCCCGCTAATCTTTTGACTCACAGCATTTACAGCAGTGTCGACTCGTCGGACGTTAGGTACCATAACAGCCCCTTCCTCAATCAAGCCCGCACAACCACCGCCTGCCCAGAAGTGGGGTGAGGGAGTACGAGGTTATGTCCAGCGCGCATTCGCTGCAGATAATGCAATACCTGGTGTAACTGCTGAGGAGATGCAGTCAAAATTGAGAGACATAATCAACGGCGCAGCCGAAAAAGATAAGGTCAACGAAGTCGTCTGGGAGACTTTGCCTACGCCACAAGAGATAATCGTGGCAGAACGTAACGCAGCTCTTTCTGGTGTACAACAAAAGACTGTGTGGCAGGAGAACCTATCAGGTCTACAATTACAAAGTCTCTCAGCTTCCCTTCCCTCGGACCCCATTCACCGAAAACGTAAAATTGATGACAATGCAATGGAGATTGAAACTCCTGACACTACAACTACCCAACCCCCTTGGCGAGCAGCAAGCACCCGTAATGTATTTGAAGATCGTCTTTCCTTTCCAACCTTGGCCGAAGCATCAAAGAAGACGAAAGACAAGAAGCAGAAGAATGAGAGCAAGTTTGGGAAGGACGTAATACTGTCAACCACTGATCTCGAGAAACGACGACAGCGGTTCGAAGCAGACCGTGTCACCCACCATTCCACTTATGACACTTCTCGTGATGACACACCCTTGTTAGAGGCCCATGACGGTCCGGTCATTGGCACCTGCCTGAACCTCGAGAAAAACTATTTCCGCTTGACCGCCCCACCGAAACCTGAGACTGTGCGACCACTTCCCATCCTGCAAAAGACCTTGGCCATGTTGAAAACCAAGTGGCGTCAAGAAAACAACTACGCCTATACTTGTGATCAGTTCAAATCTTTGAGACAAGATCTGACTGTGCAGCATATCAAGAATGAATTCACGGTGAAGGTGTATGAAACTCATGCAAGAATAGCTCTGCAGAAGATGGACTTGGGTGAGTATAATCAGTGCCAGACGCAGCTACGGGCGCTGTACAAGCAGAATTTGGGTGGCAATCCAGCCGAATTTCTTGCGTACCGTATATTGTATTTCATTTATACTTGCAATCGACCTGACATGAATGATGTCCTATCCGAACTAACCCAAACAGTTCGCGAGGAGCCAGCAGTGAAGCATGCTTTAGAAGTACGATCAGCTTTAGCATCAGGTAACTATCACAGGTTCTTCCGCCTTTTCTTAGATCCACCCAACATGGGAGCCTACATGATGGACATGTTTATCGAACGCGAAAGAATAGCAGCACTGGCCAACATTTCAAGAGCGTAAGTGGAAAGGTCATTGGATTATGATATATACAGGTTGCTAACATGTAACAGGTACAAGCCGGACGTCAAACTAGGCTATCTCACGGAAGAGCTCGCATTCGACGATGATGCGGAATGTGCAGCGTTCCTTTGTGATCATGGTGCAGAACAGTATCTAGAAAAGAAGGCTGATGGCCTTGTATTGCAGACAGGAAAGGCCGGAGCAGTCTTCCAGGCAGCGAAAGATGCAGCCTTCCGCAAGGTCGACATCAAGGGGCAGATATGATTGTTGGGATGACTTTCGTCACCTTTTACTGACGTCCAATGCACGATGAGTCCTTGTGACGAAAAGAATACCACGTCATCTATGCTGCTGCTGCGGCTGCGGCTGCGCCAAAAGTGCGCCTAGTTGACAACAACGACGATTCGTTTGAAATGCACCGGCTATGGGCGCATGAACGCACGCACGCTTTCGAACCCACAATAGTTGTTGATCGTGCTAACAATGCGTAACGCGGGTGAGGAGCTAGAGTATGTTGACGCGCCTGAGGCCGTCCAAGCACGATGCCGAATTAGGACGTGAACATGACTGAGTATTAAAATTGGGTTTTCGGTAAGAACGGAGGAGCGGCAAGTGGGCTGAGTGAGCTCGTGAAAGGCACATGCTCAAGAGCGATCATGGGAGATCTGGAAGGCAATTTCAAAGTCATCATGTTGTCGATGTGTTGTCGCTGAAGACTGTTGACGCACTATTGGCTGTCAGATGGCATGGACGTTCCCTTCCAATAAGTAGCATGAAATAAGTAGCGAATACAATAAAATGCACAACTCGTTCTTGACCTGTCGATCGTGTCTCTCAAACGTGGAGCCAAGACCCGACCCCAAGCCGCAGCAGCAGACCCTGTTCCCAAACCTGCAAGCAACATCAACACGCGCGCACACACGATGTCACAACGTCCCTCAGTCGCTTGCAAAGTCCTCTTCTCCATGCAGCAATAATGGCCCCTCGTCTGACCACGCCGACCAGCTCATAAGAAGACAGTCAAGTCAGCATTGCACCCCTCGACCCGGAGCCCCTTCCGTCCTCTCCTGTCGTACTCTGAATCTCTGCATTCCTGGGTCCTGTGACGCTCTTGCACGCCCTGGCACTACCTGTCGCCAACCCTCGCGGTCATTAAGTAGGCCGTTCCCCCTTGGGCGTATCGCTCTTCCGCTAGCCCAATCGCACTCTTCTACACGGTCAAGATGATGAAGGTGAGGCGCAGAATCGCTTCCCACATGGCATAGAGAAAGTCAGCTGATGCAAGACACAGTTTCGTCGCTCAGCAAAGTCAGCAAAATCGCAAGACCTCAAGTCAGCGCCAGTATCAGTACCCGAGAAAGATGCAGAGGCCATACAGCCACCGAAGAAGGTACGCTCACGCGATAAGCACTTTTTGTGTCGCTCACAGATATCCCACAACACGGTCCTTTGAAGACGCTGAATGCTTATGCGATCCGTTTCTAGGTCATCCGAGCACTTTACGACTACCAAGTAGAAAATCCACAATCCAACATTGGCTTCCTCTCCTTTTCGGCCGGCGACTTCCTTCATGTGACAGGACGCGAAAACGATCCAGACTGGTACGAAGCATGTAACGCCAATCTGAAACGAGGTCTGGTCCCCGTAACCTATTTCGAAGACGTTGGCAAGCAAGTACGCAAGAGCGCGGGACAATCTACGCATAGAAGCAGCATAACAGCAGGGCACGATTCAGGATACTCGGAGAAGAGCTCAGAAGTTAGCATGAATGGTACGAGTAGTTCAATAGATGGGGAGAGTAGGCTGAGAAGTGCTCCTCCAAAAGCTACACCAGTAATCCACGGAATGGTATTATACGACTTCAAATCTGAAAGACAGGATGAGCTGGATGCGAGAGCTGGAGAACCTATCATTGTCGTTGCACAATCGAACAACGAGTGGTTCGTCGCGAAGCCAATCATGCGGTTGGGAGGACCTGGTCTTATACCTGTCTCGTTCATTGAAATACTTGATATGGCGACAGGAAAACCTCACGTGGACACGTTGGCGGCAGCACTCAAAGCAGGAATACCAAAGGTCGAGGAATGGAAGAAGAGAGCAGCAGAGTACAAGAACAGCAGCATACCCCTCGGACGACTCGACTCGAATCAGAACCACAATCAAAGCTTACAGCAAAGTATGGAGAGACTGAGTGTCGCTAGTAGCGCTCGACCAAGCCATGACACTGGCCGCCATCCTTCTGATGTAAGACGACCTCCCTATGCCTAAGAGGCTTCTTGTATATAACCTCATGACTAACGCATATAGGCACGACAACGGCATGGCAGTGCAGTCTCTCAGCAGCAACCCACCTCGTATCGGAATTCTCAGATGATCGCACCTGTTCGTGCTAGCGTTCCCAGTTGGCTGCACCATCACAACGAGTTCCATTTCAATGTGCAGGCCAAAATGGAAGATGGAAATGTGTGGAACCTTGTCAGACACTACGTTGACTTTTACAACCTACAGCTGGCCTTGATTGAGGCATTCCCGGAGGCTGCAGGTCAGGTACCTGGCATCAAGCGAACACTTCCGGTCATGCCAGGTCCGGTAGCGTATGTGGATGAGGTACTTACAGGTCAACGTCAAGTTCTGCTCAACGTGTATATGGGGGAAGTCTTGCGAATCAATGCCGCGATTACCACGTCCGTGCCGATCAGAAAGTTCTTCTATCCACGTCCATCCGACACACAGATCATGCCTGACGACAACGATTCCGGCTACAGGCAATCTTTAAACTCAAGGCATTCTGGCGTCACACGAGATTCACGACATTCGAGTGTTGGTGGCGCAGCAAACATGAATATTCCCACAAGTCAGAGCCCGCTACGGCATTTTCATCAAGACATGGAGAATCAGCAACCAATACCAGAACACTCCGCTATGCCACAATTACTTCCACAAACACAATATCAGAAACCAATACCAATACAACATCAACTACAAGTACCACATAGTGCTACACCACCACCGCTACTCCGTAACAACAGTGCCTTGTCGGTCGCATCAGAAGCACCGTCATCAGTTAATCCGTACACAAACACCGCACAACAACAAGCGCAACCACCTGCGAAAGTCAAGGTATGGTTTGGCGATAGCAATTGCGTCGTCGTTCGGCTACCACCTGACTACAACTATCACGACTTGAATGCAAAACTTCGAGAACGATGGGCATTGGAGCAACAAGTCGATCGTGTTGAAGCAGAAACCGTGGAGCTGACAATTGAGTACAAAGACGAGCATACTCAGGCGTTCTATAGAATCGAGGGAGACGAAGACTTGAGCATAGCACGACAACGGAATGAGCCTAAGCTCACTCTGAGGGTTCAGCACGGAATTGGAAGTGTAATGATGGAATAGGTTACAGGTATATCAAAAGGAAAGGTTGGGACTAGCATTGGGAGGTATCTAGAGGTTATGCGTACTACATGTTGACTATCTGGGACCGAGTCATCATGAGATACTGCATGAATGGACGTCAAGGCACAAACTGAAAAGCAAAAAGGTGTGCAAGGGACATGGATTATATAATCGTCAGACCCCACTTCTCGACTTGCTTGCCAACCTGCTACAAAGTACTTCCTCATCGACGTCGTTTGCTCACCGCGAGATAGAGCTGCAATACCACCCTGCATTCTTTTGATCATTCACCCTCTGCTCTGCTGAGTCCACTCAAAGTGATGCGCTGGCATCTGTCGGGCCACGCAATGTACTTGAAACTCGACCGGCAGGTTTCGAGGTCAACTCCCTCCCGAGCAAATCATTTTACCACCCGTCTTCCTGCGTTTGCAAGTTTGCTTCTTTTAACCTTGGATTGCTTCGGGTCTCCCTCGTTACTCGGTGACTCGCCCTTCACTCATTCACTTGTAAGACTTGCAACTGCTTATGTCGCCCCCCTTGCTCAAGAAGATGTGGAGTGCGCTGTGCAACGCTGTTGGTCGAGGAAAAAATTATAGCAAGGCTTCCAAGGTGGTCTGTGTGTTCGTGCATACCTGCCAATGATTTTCTGAACCACACTTCGAGTGTTTGCTGGCACGCCCTCCTTGCTTTGTTGATTTGCATATCTCATTGCTTGTGTGTTTATTTGCTGCCCCTTACTTATGCTCATCTGCTTGCTATCAAGATTTGTTGTTGCACCTCCTCGCTACTCAGATGATTATACCACTCTGCTGCCACTTCTCTTTCATTTCTCTCTTGGTCTTCTTCGTCTATTGCAAAAATGTGTGTCATCTATCATGTCACCTGGCTTTATCCCAATGGAGCACTCCAACCACAACAATACCCCGCGCTCTGCGACAGGAGTATTAATGGGCTATACTGCTCTCCTCCTACCTTTGTCGACCGTGGCCAGTTGCCCGCTCCTCCACAATTTGCAACACCACCGAATTCCTCTTCAGAGGAGCAACAGGAAGCCGCAGCCTCTACGGATACCCAAGATAGCGAGGATACTCGACGTCGGAAAGTTGTTGGATGGGTGAGGCCGGCTAGGAAGAAGAGGAGCAACGATGAATCGGTGCAGAAGGTGTTGATCAGAGGAGCAAGCTTTGCATTTGGCGGTAGTAGATCAGGCAACCAAGTGTACAAAGAAGTCAGCAGTAGGAGGAGAAATGGCGTTTGGACGTCGAGTATTGCTCTGGAGGAAGTAGGTGTGCCTCCTCGAGCACCAACACCGCCAGCTGCTGCGAATGGCTTTGTTGGGTATGGACAGTATGGTGTGAGTGGAACATTCAGACTATTGAGATGATGCAATATGGCTGACTTTGTGGACAGGACAATCAGAACTATCCCATGCAAAACTATCCTCCACCACCACACTTCCCTAGAGCACCAAATGTAGCTCCACAACCAGGTCCATACGGTCAGTCAAGCCTCTCTCCCACGCAATGTTCAATCATACACGACTTATTGAACATATATACAGGCCCAGTCTACCCACCCAACCCCTTCTACAACAACACCATCTACAAACTCCAAAACCAATACCGCTCCGACATCGACGCCCTAAACTCCGAAAAGTCCTCCGTCCTCGCCGAAAACAAAGACCTCAAGAAGCAGCTCAAAAGACAGTCGCGCCAAATCCAAGAAACCCAATCGCAACAAGAGAAGAAGAACAAGGAAAAAGAAAAAGAAAGAGCAAAACAAGAACAAGAAGAAGAGGAAGGACGCCGTGGCCGCTCTCGTCTTCGTCGCGCAGAAGACTTGGACAGAAAAAATTCCGAACTTACTCGCGCCCGTCTCGCAGTCGCTGAACACAAGCTCGAGGAAGAAAGACTGAGGAGACGGATTGCGGAGAGTCAGGCGAGGAGGGAGCAGGGATATCCGACGCATAAGCGGTATGAGTATGAGAAGGAGAATGAGTATGGATTACGTAGGCGACTGGAGAAAGAGCAGCAGAAGAGGAGGGAGTGGGAATATGTGGTTGAGGAGCTGTTGGATGAACGGGAACGAGTGCGGAGGAAGAGTGGGAGTAAGAGTAAGAGTGAGAGTAAGGGTAAGGGTAGAAGTAAGAGCAAGAGCAGAAGCAGAAGCAAGAGCAAGAGTCGCGACCGAGAGCACGGAAAAACCGAAACCAAGGACAAAGCCAAAACCAAGCAAAAGCAAAAAGCCCGTGAGACGTCACCCTCATCATCACTCCACTCCAACAGTCCACCACCACCAAAACAAAACTACAACCCTCCCCCATCAGTGGCAGGCTACTACGCGCCCCAACCACCCCCACCACCATCAATGCCAACCTACTTCTACAATCCAAACATCCATCCTGCCTTCCAGCACCCCCAGCAACAACAGCCTCCGCCACCACCACTCCCCACCCGCCACCATCCCTCTTCCTCCACCGCAAGCAGTAGCGGTGGCTCTTCCGCAGGCAGACCAAGAACGCGTTCCAGCGCAACGTCGTACACAGCCTCTGAATCCGCCTCTTCCAATTCTTCTGGGGGAGTAAAGGTGTATAAGAAAGTCTATCACGTCGTGCCTGAGGACAAAAAGGACAAATACAAGGAAGAACGAAGGCAGCAAGAGAAGAAAGCGGAGAAGAAGGCGAAGAGGGAGGGGAGGTATGATGATAGTGGTGCTGTTAGTGGTGGTGGGCCGGTTAGGGTGTATTATCGTTGATGTTTTCAATGGAGAAAAGACATAGGGCATGAGAATTGTAAGGAGTTGAGTCGAGTCGACTCAAATAATAGGCTACCTATTCTAATAATTTGAAAACATGAAAAACAGACCGAGCTGTTCCCCTCCCATACCGAAACATCAACATTAAAAGACAGCAAATACCAATCCATCATTGCATGCACATGCTGTCATGCATACCTTCATCACTCGCGCATCAGTTGGTCCTATCTCGACGACACCGCACAGCTTTGAAAGTGCAAACCTGAGCATGCTTGATCCCCACCCCCACTCATGAGCTTCCTCCAAAGCCACCTAGAAGCACCACCACAGCCGCCACCACACCAGCGCCTAAGGCAGCCAATCCTTCCATGCCACCACCACTGTATCCTTCCCGTGTCTGTGCTTTCGTAACTGGTACTGGACTGGCAACGACAGGTCTACTGTTGGGATGTGCTGTTCCAGCTACAGCTGATACAGTGGTAGCAGCGGACGGAAACGAAGATGGCGAAGACGTTGTAGCACTAGCATTGGCCACAATATCATGCTTTGAAAGTAGTTCATCACCCCAGGCGTTTCTTTGATATTCCCTCTTCGCAGCCTCGATATACGTATCTTCCTCCTTCGGTAGAGCCAACGAGGCAGCCATGGGGCTCACCTCAGAGGTAGCGGCTTCATGCTTTCGCTTTGTGCGCCCAGACTCACGAGGAGCTTTCGCACTAGCGTTCACTGCCTCGTTGGTTGCGGAAGTAGGCGGTGCTGAAGCAGTGCCAGAACGAAGATACTCAATTGTAAGACCCGTAGCATAGCAGGCGGCAGCAATATATCCCGCAGCCTTGAGCTTACGACTAAAGCCACCACGCTTACCATCTTCTCTGCCATCAGAACTACCTGTATAACCAGAAGATGGCGTGCCATTGCCGCTGCTTCCTCTTCCTGAGTCGAAGAGAGACCCTGTAGGCATATAGGTGCGCGTGGAATGCAGGAATGAAGAAGGATATCTGCCTGCTGTATTTGTGTTCGCCATCTTGTCTGAAGAAGAAGCGAAGGTAGCTTCTGATGAAGATTCTGCTACTGGTTTAGCAGATCGCTTCCTTCGCTTGCTGATCCTTGGTTCCTCTGTGCTTGAAGTGGCGTTGACTGGACCACCAGAGAATACGGATTCTTGTTTGCGAATGATACGGCTATTAGTAGTCGGCTCAGAGGTCCTTGGAGAAGACTGCGTTTCTTGTCTTTGCTTGTCCAAGATCATAATATCGCTCATGGACATTCTTTCCAAGAGCGCCATCTCTTTTGGCGACCACTTGCTCAATCTCTTCGTGGCGATTACATCAGCACTACTCAGGCCTTTTTCATACAATGCTTTCAATTCTGTCACATCTTCTGCGGCACTTCTGTATGCTGTGGGCAAGTTTTGCGCCAGAACCATTGTAAGCTTGTTTGTTTCCTCGCGTGTCCACTCAGTGGGCGTAGCAGACAGCATGGCAACATCACGAACTGTAAGCCCTTGGCGGTCTAGACGTTGTAGTGTGGCTATTTCCTGGGACGTCCAACGACGGAGGCGACGAATACCAGCTAGGTCTTCTGCAGACAGGCCTTTGGAATGTAGTTCTTTAATCAGAGATTCCTCAGAAGGCGTCCATCTGGGTGGTTTACCGTTATTAATTGAGCGAAAACTTTGCACTTCCGCTTCTTCAGGTGGTGTCCATGCAGATGACTTCGAGTGGTCCGGTGAGGTAGTCATACTAGGGCTGCCCGACGGAACACTTGAAACATTCGATCTATTTGATTCACCGAACGTGTTGACAGTAGCTTTAGTGTCGACTTCCCCCGAAGGTGGTGCCGACACTTTTGTGTCGTCCTCCAGCTCGACTGTGCGCTGTGTCTCCTGCAAGAACAGATAATGATCAGGACTGCTAAAACCAGTGGGACTGAAAGTTTGTGCATCCATGTACTCTGCAAAAGTTCTCGGTCTTGTCATTCCATCAATAGGATTGATTGGAGACATGTTTGTCGTGCTTGGCTTTTTGATTATGTCAGATAGCTTGTACTGCTTCGACTTGGGCTCTTCTGTTGGAGGCTTCAAAGCATCAGAAACACCTTTATTCTTGACCTCCTCCTCTAAACCATCTTGACCTTGTTTGAAGTCATAACCTGATGAGCCCATCTTGCGGTCGTAGTCGGAGAGCGCATCGTCATAGGCCTCCTGAACGGATGTTTCCGCATCTTTCTGCGATGTACGAGAGTCTGTAGCAGCTTCGTTGGATGCCGAAGAAGTGGCTTTGATGTCACCTTGGCGGTGAGTAGTGTCGATAACGCCATAGGCGTTTTCGTATATCTCACGGACATTGCGGACCAAAGCATTTGCATCTTCCTTCTCACGAAGCTTGTTCTTGGTTCGATCAAATGCAGCAACAGTGCTTGGTTCCGGCACAGAGTTCGTGACTGCGGAAGAGACAGAGGTGGTAGACGGAGCAATATGGAGGCGCCATTTGTCTTCGTGAGATGTGAACGCGATTTTCTGCTTCTGCACTTCATTGTTGAGATGTTCCAGACTTCGATCAACCTTTGCTTCATCACTTTTCTTCGACCACGACGCAAGGAGATTTGCTTTGTGCTGGCCAAGTTCCCAGCCACGCATGTGACGGAGTGGCTTATCCTTCTTCTTTAGTGACATCGATGCCAATTGTGCCTCGTGACTAAGCAGTGGTTTAGACTGACCAAGATAATGCGGGTTGTTATTGTTCGTAGAGTTGATGTCACTGTTGTGCTTTTCAGATGTCCAAGCACTCTCCAAGGAAGACTTGGTCTGTGCAACCATTCCGTCGAGGTTCGAGGTAGTCTGAGGCGTTGTGTTACTTGTAGCCTGCACACTTCCGGATTGTTCCTTCCTCCACGCTGCTCCCATGTGATCAGAAGCAGTCTTTGTGGTAGGCGTCCTATTAAACTCTTCAGACTGTGTTTTGATGGCTTTGCGTGCTTCAGCAAAAGACTGCTCCAGCTTCTCCTTGACAACATGCGCATCTTCCGACTTCACTTGTGAGGAAGAAGGACTCGGATGTGCACGAGAAAACGCAACAGGTTCTTGCGCAACTGGCACCTTTCGTGGCCATTGCTCTTCAGTCACTTCCTGTACTGAGGTTGTATCGTTCTTTGACTCATCCGCTACCAATCTCATGGTAACAGGGTCATACCTAAGCTTGCCAGAAGCTTCAGAGACTTTGCCGTTGTTATTGGTATAGCTTGACCAGTAACCTTCAGCTTTGAGTGCGACATTGGAATCTTGTGATGTTACCACTGGTTTTGATGTTTGTTGTATGCAAGTATGGGAGCTTCCAGCGACTCTGTCAGCTTCCCCAGTTCTCACTTGCTTGTAGACAATCTTCGAGGCGTCCTTATCAAGATCAATGACTTCACCCCTAACCACCTTGTTTAGGACTTCGATGTTCTCCCGTGTCCTCTTCAGTCTTCCACTCATTGGATCCCAGTGGCTCTTCCATCCTTCGGAGACCAATCCCCTCAGTCTGTCTTCACTGCGACCGAACAACGCACGGTATGGGTTCTCTTCAATCCATTGTGTTACTTCTCGCATCTGCTTTTCCCACTGCAGTTCCCTAGCTGACATCTCGTGTATACTAGCTTCCTCTGCCTGGCAAGCAGAGCAGTCGAGATCACGTAGGGTTGTACGAGGGTCGGTCTCACTTCGTACCCATTTACAGCTGGAGATATGCCACTGAGTTGGAATTGACCAAGGATGAGCAGGACGACCATACCAGATCGACTTCGATCGAGTTTGAGTGGCTGTGGCAGAGGATTTAAGACTATGTCGAGAACATCCGACTTGCTTGGCACGAGCTACAGGACTGTACAAACGTCTCTGAGCTTGAGGAATTGAGGCAAAGAGGTAGTGAGGTCGACTAGTTGTGGGCAAAGAGGGGGAGCGTACGAGCTTCAGCGTCGTCAGAGGACGAACTGATCCTGGAGTTACCATAGTGGAATGGCCAGCGGTGAGCATCATGAAGGCAGGCGATGCAGGCTATGTAAGCAACAGAAGCTGCTCGCCTGTGCCCAGGTGCTTGCGGTTGATAACAGTGTTTGCAATGTGCCGGACCTGGGTCCGCGCTAAGAGAGGCAATAACTCTTGTGTTCGATGTTGTCGAATTAATGAGTTCTGTACCAGAAGAGTGGTAGTGAATCACGAAGGCTGACAGTATGAAGGACGAAGGGAGAATGAGATGAGCGAGGAAGGAGGGAGGGATGAGTCCCGTGCCTTGCCGTTGACTCGGTGCGGGGTAGGCTCCACTCCCGTAGATAAGCTTATCGTCCCGACCATCAAGGTAATCAACAAGCAGGATAAGAGAAACGCATATTAAAGAATCAAAGCAGCATAGTGTACAAGAAGCATAATTACATGCAGCTGATAATTACCATTCCAAGCGCCATAACACAATTCCATATATGCTTACTCCCAGAACCACCCTTTGCTGCTTGCAACCACTTTGGTATCATCTTTATCCTTGGCAAGTGCCTTCCTTGCTGCAATATCCTTCTCCGATTCCAACCTGGCCTGTAATAATCTGCGCTTATTTTCCTGCTCTAGCAACATCAGTTGCACTTGGTAGTCAGCCAGTGTTGGTTCATCTGCACGAGCCTTGCTTGGATCTGCGGACTGTGTCTGTGCAGCTTTAGCTGATTGTGCGAATTTAGTTGCAGAGGGTTCAGCCGGCCTGACATTCCACACCAGCAGACCAGTGAGTATGGACCCGATGATGACCCATCTTGTGGTAATAGATCCTGTCTTCTCAGATTCCTTTTGGGAGCTGTTGGTGCTAAATAGTGGTTGACCGGGGTATGCATTTCTGACGTTAGGTTGACTAGACTGAGGTTCATCTGTAGGTAGTTTCCTGAATTGCATCACGTTCGCCATCCATTCACCATCGGAGACAGCAGGGGATGTAGGAGTGGCCTCAGGTCCCCACAATTTCTCATCAGGAGTGTCCATTGGGTTCGTAGTTGTTTCTGGCCGAGGACTTGCTCTCGTCAGTTTCTCTTGCTGTTTCCTGGCCCTGCTGCCTCCGCCTTCTTCAAGTGTTTGAAGAGCCATATATTCTGCTTTTGAAATGCCAAAGTGCTTCCATGGCTCTGCGTCACCTTCCTCATCCACACGTGCATCTTCGGCCGTATCTACCCTCGTCCATCCAGCTGCCAATAGGTCCTTGTGAGTGCTCGGGAAAAATATCTCTGCTAGTCTGCCCACTTCCTGAGCTGCCACCTTCCCAAGCCCATTAGCTTGCTCATTCATCATAGCTTTTCGACTCGCAAACCGGGCGTCTCGTTTGAGCAGCTCTCTAAGGATGACCTTCTCTCCTGCTGATAACTCTTCAATCTTGGCTAGTTGACCTTTGCTCCACTCTTCTGGAATACTGCTCACTGGTAATCCTCCTCTTGTCATTTCTTTCATCTTAGCTAGGTCCGCTTCGCTCCACACCGACTGACTCTTCAGTGGCAATGATTCACTCTTCACGTTGTTGTCTTCACTCGACGCTTGTGACCGGAGTGGAGGCGTTCTTGCCTGTGTGGTTGTCTTCTTCTCATCCGACGACTTGATGTCTTTGGGAGCACCGAATGGCTCGACCTCGCTACTTCTGATAAGTTGTAATGCGGGACTGTGCTCAACCTGTGAGAGCTTCGAGGCCTTTCTGAAGTGGCTAGACTCGCGGGAATTGGATAAAGCAGCTAGGTGGAAAAGAGGGGAGCTTGATTTTGTAGATGTGGATGTATGGAAAGCATGACCGATGGTAGTGGGACCTGAAAATATGGACTTGGACGTGGTGAATCGTAAGGTATGGATACTGGAAGGTACAGAAGCACGGAGTGGCGACATGGTGGATGAGTTGTTTATAGAGCTCGAGTATAGAGATTGGATCCTGATATTATCAGCAGCTGGGATTGTGAGCCAGTGTGCCACTAGAGCTTGGATGGCTTCCGTCCAGCAGTATCAAGGTATGAGACGATGGAAGGGACGACGAGGAGAGGTGAGTACCTCCAGAGAAGGCGGGGTTGCTTATCTATATCTCCACTTCCCCACAAAACTCTAAATGAGTATCTTAGATCTGAAACGACCGCTAAGCTGCTGACATGTGACAAGGATATGCACTCTTGTTTCGGACCTCGTCTTTGCAGAATAGCATTGTCTCAACTATGCCACACGTGCTCAAGGCACCATACGAGGCTCTCAATAGAGATCCAACAAGTATCGGAGCACTACTCGGCTCGGGGAAGATTGTAGAAGCTTCCTAGAAGGTGTTTCATCAACCACCCAGTCATCATTTCGTTACACATAACTACCATAGATAGCAATCACACCCATCACTTGATGTTTCTTTCTCGCAAATCATTCGTGCCAGCAGGTTTGTTGTCTTTCCCAGTCGCTGCTGATTCACCTGTTCCGATATTATCCGCTGCTGCCTCACCCAACGTCAACTCAGTCAATTTCTCTCCTGCAACATCACCTCCTTCCGCACGATCCATGCCCTTGTCCGTTCCGGAGGGAGATAAGGCGGCCTCCATGCCACCCATCATTGGCGATCTTGCACCCAAATCAGGCGACATCTGCCACTTGGCAACATCGCTCCTAAGCTTCTCGAGCTCCTTCTGGAAACGTGTACCAAAGACATCGATATAGTATGTAGCACCATTGTAGATACTCCAGATAAATACTGCCCCGAGGAAGCCAGCACTTGACCATCGACTCCAGAACCAAAGAGGTGCTGGAAGCATTGTAATCAGCGCATACGTGTATTGAATGAACATGAAGGCTGTTTCTTGCAGAGAATCTGGCAAGGAAAGGACAAATTTGCCAATCCAGGTAGGTGCGTAGGACTTGCGCAGCCAGGTGAAGGACGTAGGACGTCCTGCGGCGATCTGATTGCGCTTCCGAACAGTGATCAGAAAGTGGTAGGACAGTTGCCAAAAAGCATAAGGTAAGGAGGACCACAAAATCATCGAAGATAGTCCGTAGTGGTCAGGGGAGCTCGGCAGGGAAGTTTGAATATGCCATACTGCTGGAAAGCGCGACTGTCGCACTTCAGGGGGCACGAGGTGGACAAGGACGTGAAGTGTGACACAAGGCATGATGTGGATGAAGAGACTGGAGTGGTGTTAGCTGAATATGCACGGGCAATGTAGGTCGAGTAAATCTTACCTGGTGATCTTGTCGAGAGAATGAAAGACCAAGGAGTTCCTCCACATGGCGATTGCGACAGCGTTGTTTCCAAAAGCCAGACAGAATGTGCTGATGAACAACCTCTTAGACTGGGGAAAGACCCAAATACTCAGCAGAAGTAAAAGGTTGACAAAGTAGCAGAGATCTGCTAGGAAGTAATGGTATCCCCTTTTATGGTAAGTGTAATATCTGATCGGCATAAAGTATGCAATCTGAGCAGTATACCAGTAGTGGAAGTATTGTGGGTAGGCTCCAATGAGATATCCACTTAAGAAGATATTAAGCACACTGGTAATGAAGGACACTTTTTCTCGTGTAGTCACTGCTTTCGAGCCTGTCCATCTCTTATTCAAGCGGTCCACAGATTCTCGCATGCGCTTCCTGTATTGGTCTAGCTTCTCCTCACTTGTAGGTACTCTCTTGCGCCATTCATCCACCATGAGGTCGCGCGCAAGCTTGGAAGACGACTTTGTTCGTTCTTGAAGCCGTTTGACTTTGTGCTTTTGTGCGGAGATTGTTTCTTGTAGCTTTTCCATTCTCTGTGGTAGAGCGAGGTTCTCCAAGAAATCGAACACAGTAAGTCGGTCGAGAGGTGGAACACCGTCGAACTCATCAGGATCGCCTACTGTACTTCCCGAGTAGCTCATGTAAGACGATTGTCGCGATAGCATTGGAGGCATAGAGGGCGATGTTGGTAGAACAGGAATGTCCAAGGTCGAAGTCAAAATACTAGGTCCTTTTGCAGCTTGTGAAGAGAGGTCATTGTGGTCTGTCGTAGGGATCCTGGTGTCAGGCAGGGGCAGGATATCGTCCATGTTGTCTTAGAGATCCTTCCTCGCTCTGTTAGAAGTCTGTTTCAGTCAGCCTACACTGCTACAGCAGAACCAGGCACGACGACTTATTCTTAATGGAACAATATAGTGGAAAAGTGGATGAGCTGTGATTGTTTTAATCTAGATTAAAATTCCTACGTCAGACTTCCCTGCTGTGGAGCCGATCCTCAGGTCACGTCTCAAACGCGCACGCGTGAAAACGTACAGTTTCAAACTTGTTTTCTCTTTACTGTGACCCACGCATCTAGCTGCTTGGACAGTGTATCGTCAAGATGGGCAAGCTCATTCGCCTCGAACTTGACAGTAAGTCAGTAGGACCCTCTCCCTCGTACCAAACATTGACATTTTGCTGCAGACTTCAAGTCATATCGTGGTCACCATGTCTTGCTCTTCGGCGATTCCTTCTTCACCTCCATCATTGGTCCTAATGGTTCTGGAAAGTCCAACTCGTTAGTGTATTCTGCAAAACGGACAAGAAAACATGGACTCACTTTCCTATAGTATGGATGCCATCTCCTTCGTCTTAGGTATCAAGTCTTCCCACCTACGCTCAACCCACCTACGCGACCTGATATACCGCGGACGTATTTTGAAGACATCGAAAATCAATGCAGATGGTACGGCGACAGAAGGCGCTGGGAACGAGAATGAAGCAGCAGAACCCGCGGAGGAGAATGAAGATGGAGCAGAATCGCAGAGTCTTGGCCTGCGCAACGACCCTACAACTGCTTGGGTAATGGCTGTCTATGAAGACGATGGCGGAGATGAGCATCTGTGGAAGCGTACTATTACCAATGCTGGCACTAGTGAATATCGTATCAACGATCGCGTCGTTAACGCCAAATCATACAACGAAGCACTGGAAGCAGAAAACATCCTGATCAAAGCGCGCAACTTTCTTGTATTCCAAGGAGATGTGGAAGCCATCGCCTCACAGTCTCCGAAAGACCTTACAAGATTGGTTGAGCAGATCTCAGGTAGTCTAGAATACAAAGCTGAATACGACCGATTGGCAGAAGAAGCCGAAAAGGCGACGGATGAACAGGCCGAACAAGGTCTACAGCGTCGAGCCATCAACACTGAGATCAAGCAATACACTGAGCAATCAAAAGAGGTCAGAGATTTCGAGAAGAAGCAAGATGAACGTGATAATGCTATCATTGATCATACTCTGTGGAAGCTTTATCATTTCCAACGCGCGATCGAGGAAGCAACTGAGGAGATACAGAAACACCAAGAAGAGATGAAAGAGCACCGCCGTGAACTTGAGAAATACGAGCAAGGTCTGGAAAATGCAAAGAAAGAGCAAGCCAAAGTTGGTCGAGATGTTTCCAAGGCAGAACGAAACATAAAGAACTCCGAAAAGACTATCGAGGAGAAGAAGAATGCCCTCGTACCAATCGACGAGAAAATCAATATCTCAAACAAGAATCTAGATAAATATAAGAAACGGGTTTCTGATATCACAAAAGAGCGTGACAGCCAGGCCGGTACTGTTGATCAGTTACAGAAGGATCTCACCACCGTGCAGAAGGCACAATCACGCTGGGAGACAGAGTGGAACCGTCTTAATCAGTCACAAGGGCGTCAACTCACTGGTACCGACCTACAACGATACAACAGCCTAAGAGTCGAAGTCAATACCCGAACAGCCAGCGCACGAATGGAGCTTGATGCGGCAACGAGACAAAGCAAGACAGACGAGGAGACTGCCAATAGTCTGAAGAGTAAAGTCGATGAGAATGAGCGCCAACTGTCCAGGTTGGAAGAAGACATTAGCGATATTGACGAGCGCAGGGCAACCGCAAACACCCAGCTTCAGCAATCTACCAAAGAGCTCGCAAGTAAGAAGAAGGAATACAACAACGTTACTTCAGAACGACTCAAGCAAGCACAGAAACATACAGAACTGGAGGAAAAGTTGAATGAGGTGGCAAGGAAACTCCTCGAAGCTGATGACGGCCGACGACAATCTGATAAAGAAGCTCGAGCCAGAGAGACAGTAGCCGCGATGAAGCGTCTCTTTCCTGGAGTTCGTGGTCGTGTACATGAGCTTTGCAAGCCAAAGCAGAAGAAGTACGAGACTGCGATCAGCACTGCTCTAGGTCGCCATTTCGACGCACTTGTTGTTGACACTGAAAAGACCGCGAAGGATTGTATCCAGTATTTGCGTGAACAACGAGCTGGCCAAGCGACATTCATACCGCTCGATTCGATTCAAGTGAAGGGTGTAAATTCCAACTTGAAAAGTTTGCATGTCAAGGCTCGACTTGCGATCGACACCATCGAATATGATCACAGTCTGGAAAGAGCTATGTCTTACGCATGCGGCAATTCTCTTGTGTGCGATGATCTGGCGACTGCAAAGGAGCTCTGTTACCGCCGCAATGTAGACGCAAAGGCCGTCACTCTAGACGGCGTTGTCATCAACAAGGGTGGTCTTATGACTGGTGGACGTGGACCGAACGATCGAAATGGACGCAAGTGGGACGACGTTGAAATCGAGAACCTGCGCAGGATGAAAGACAAGCTCAAAGCTGATATCGAAGCCCTTCCGAGTGATCGTGACACAGCCGCGACAGAAGAAACATTGCAAGGTGAGATGACTGCACTCGAGCAGCGCATCAATTATTGTCAGGAAGAAATCCAAGCACTAGACAGAAACCTAGACGGCAAACGAAGGGAGCGCGACGCTGTTCAACGACAACTCAATGATGTCCGACCGAAGTATCAAAATCAAGCTCGTAATTTGGCTACACTGCAAACAGCCATGGACACTCGTCGTGATGAAATTGCTCAAGCTGAAGACGAAGTATTCACGGTGTTCTGTCAGCGTCTGGGCTACGATGATATTCGTGTATACGAAGCACAACAAGGTTCTCTGCAGCAGGAAGGTGCACAGAAGAAGCTGGAGTTCTCTATGCAGATTGGCAAACTGGAGAGCCAACTTACATTCGAAACGCAACGTCTACAAGCCACAAATGATCGAATTAAGACAATCGAAGGCCAATCACAACGCGATCGCGATTTGATCAACAGCCTCGAAGAAGAGAAAGAGGCTATGCAGACAGAGCTTGATGAGCTTGAGCAACAGTTAACTCAAATACGTACCAAACTTAACGACCACAAGGCCAAATATGCTGAGAAGGCCGAAAAGGTAGGTGAGCAGCGTCGAGAACTTCAGAAGCGCAGCAGAGAGATCGACCACGTCACGAAAAACATTACTGGACTTGAAGCAGAAATTCAGCGTAGTGCTGGAAATCGGCATGCACTGCTTCGGAAATGTAAGATTGAGGAGATCAAGGTACCACTTGCGGAGAACTCTGCAACCCTTGAGAGCCTGCCTACCGACGTCATGCAAGGTAACGACCCAGACGCTATGGACGTCGATGACGAAGATACCCAGGCTGTGCGCGATGCTGCCGCTGCTGCTTACGACAATTTCGGGATTGAGGTAGACTTCACTGATCTGGAAGAGGACTTGCAAGAAGATGGCTCGTCCGAACGGGACGCAGACTTCCAGTCCAAGATCACCGCACTCACAACCGAGCTTTCTGGTCTAACACCGAACATGCGATCCGTAGATCGCCTTGGTGCCGCCACTGCTCGACTGCAAGCCACAGACGATGCTTGGAAAGCGTCTAAAAAGCGCGCTGCAGACACAGCGACTGCTTTCGAAGAAGTCCGCAATCAACGTGCCAACCTTTTCAACAAAGCTTTCACTCACATCTCGGCTCAAATCGCTCCCGTCTACAAAGCTCTCACTCGATCAGCTCAATTCCCACTAGGTGGTCAAGCGTATCTCACCCCGACTGGTGTCGACACTACTGCGGCAGGAGGCGCTGGCACCACTTACTCCGATGACGAGACGCCATTCCTCGGCGGCATCAAATACCACGCCATGCCACCCCTCAAACGTTTCCGCGATATGGACGCTCTGTCTGGTGGTGAGAAGACTATTGCTGCTTTGGCCTTGCTCTTCGCTATTCACAGTTTTGCACCATCTCCATTTTTCGTTCTTGATGAGGTCGATGCAGCGTTGGACAATGCGAATGTGGCAAAGGTTGCGAGATACATCAGGGAGAACAAAGGACCTGGTATGCAGTTTATTGTCATTAGTTTGAAGACTGGGCTGTTTCAGGAGAGTGAGACGTTGGTTGGTGTGTTGAGAGATCAGGCGGTGAACTCGAGTAGGACTGTGACTCTTGACGTAAGTTGTGACTATGTGCCGTGGCAACCGGAAATTCACTAACATCTCTCGCAGTTGCGAAAGTATCAAGCGGCTTGAGATATTGTTAGGACGCTGGGACCCGATCGTGCGGGCTACGAGCAGGGTCTGGATTGAGTGTAGGAAGTATATGCATGATTGTTTTCGTTGTCTAGCGTCTCGCAGTCGTCATTGTATCAAACATAAAGCTATGGAAGAATATGAAATGACCTGGGGTATACCACAAACAACGAGCTATATTTGCACAATGTTCTTCATCTCTTCCATCATTTGACAGCAATGCACTCAGCTATTTCGAGTACACATGCTCAACCTTTCACTACCTGGGCAGCTTTTGAACAATGGAACTTTTCGACCATTTTTCGTGTTCACCTCACTTCTTGGCCTTCTTGATGGCCCTCGCCTCTGATTTGACTACAGCACCATGCTCAACACCCGACCCCAAGCTGATCTTGCGCTTCAACGGACTGGATTCTTTCTTGGGACTGACAGTCGACAAATCGTGGAACTTGTCAATGATAGGTGATGATCGTAGTTCTTCGTCGACTGCGGATTTGATCGTTACTTCCTTCTTCACTGTAGCTTGGACTGCGCCTGCGACTGTCTGCTCTGATTTGATCTGTAGCTCTTTCTTGGTATTGCGAGGTGGGCTGTACGCCTCGGTCTTGACGGAGACTTCAGTCTTGATAAGAGCTTCAGCCTTGATGGGGACAAGTGGTTTGAATGGGGAAGTCTTGAACTGCTTCTTGACCACGGGTGAGAGGAAAGGCTTCGCAAAAATGTTGTCTTTCTCCTATAATTACTTCATCAGCCCTGAGTCAATGTGCTACTTAGTTATCACTCACCTGCACAGCTGCCACCGCCTTCAACCTCAACGCCTTTGTCTTCTGCAAAGCCCCAAGTAGGACGACAATTCTCCATGAAATCACTTCGTAGGCTGGATTGCTCCCAGTGGCACTCCACTCTACGTCCTTAAAGTCTCTCTTAGCCTCTGACCATTTCTGTTGCATGAACTGCTGTGTGGCTTGTTGCATCGTGCGGCAGCTAGCCGCTAGACGGTAGGCTAGACGTTTCCAGATGAACTTGTGGGTCTCTTTGACGAGTAGATCAGTGCTATCATTGATGTTCGGGAGACTGGGCATGAAGTGAAGGATGATCTTTTGATGGATGTGAGGTGGAAGAGACTCGAAGCGCGACATCTTGAGGATGCCAGCTTTTGAAGGTTTTACTTGAGTGGAAGTGTGGCTCTTGCCTGTCCTCTAAGCCAAGTGAAGCCTGGCCGTGGTAGAAGAAAGGTTGGAAGAAAGATGTGCTAGGAACTGGTTTAGAGGAAGAGGCGCGGCACGAACGCGAAATCAGATCACTCGTTTCATTTTTGTTTCAGAATGGATCTTCATCAGAACCTTAATTCAACGACACTCGCCTTGTGGAAGTACTTGCAAGTGATGTTCTTCGTCTAGTCTGCAATACGTATCCACCAGGTTGAGACTGTAGCAAAATGAAACATAATGCTGAAGTTAGCCAAAGTCATCTTCAATTCATGGTGAAGCCTGGAGCTCAATCCGATTTGCAACGGTAGTTGTAAATCATAAGAGAGTCACGCAGGCTAAGGAACCAATCGAAAATTCCAGTGATAGCATTTGCCATCAGTGTGATCATGAGCCGTGTTGAGGAACGAACACGTTACTCTTAATTAATGCTGCCTTTTGACGTCTCACTCGAAAGATTCGAACCTGACTACGATTCTGTGCGCGTAGGTAGAAGGGTGTGGTTCTTCACCATTTCCATCTTCATCTTCACGTCACTTCCACATCATCATGCCGAAAAGTACTCCAGAAAGATAAATAATGAGACGACCTAGCACCTCAGAGCTCACTCCGACAGCATTCCGCCTGGTCAGAATTGCAGTGATATCGTAAGCAAAAACCATATATCTACGCTTCTTCGCCCGCAAGTCATGTCGTGAGTGTCTCCGTAACGAACGGCTCTTGTGAATACCCTTATTTGACCACGATAGGCCTGGTCAAGTTCATCATCGATGTCCACCAGCACAGATGTCAAAGACGGATGGATGTTTCCTCAGGAAGATAATAACACGAAGCCTGTCGAAGGCTACGCACAAGACTGCGGCACTCTGCTTCCTTCAGGTAATAGGCATCGTCGTTCGTACGCCGTGTGTCTTCAAAGCAAGAAGTCTGCAACTGCCACTTTCGGCGCGTCCCGTATTCTGTGGCCTTGTCTGCTTGATGCTGTCATACAGGTCTGCTCAGGATCTCGGACTTGCAAATAACACTGATAAAGATGAACTGAGAGTGGGCGGGCAAGTCCTGACACAAGACAAAAAGCATTTACGAAATCAAAACTCAGCTCGGTCTGCCGAATTACCGATTTCGCGAATTTGTGTATACAATCGGATCGACACACGACACAACGCCACACGTTTTGCCTAAATCGCACGCCATCACCCTACTAGTATACGGGTGCAGCTCGATAATGTCAAAAAATGCCTCATATCAACATTTACGTCTGGCCAAATGTGTGCTAGAAGCATTATTTTCCTAGGCTCTTGGGCTAAGTGAGATACATGGTCCGAACATACTTTACACTATCAACGACGACCCATGGTTGGTAGCGCGTGATCTAGCTCATGCAAGAGCACGTCGTCCAAGCTTTGTGGACGAGCTCTAAGCGATGCTTGTTAAGTTGGCAACGGCGACGGCGGCAGCCGAGGTGGTTGTATCCTATCTTTTAAACTTAGTCTTCATTGGGCAGGTCGGCTTGCGTTCGATCAGCAGACAGTCGATTCGTCGCTTGCGACTGGGGAGGAGTTGACGGCCTTATCATGGCATTTCCACCCTAGCCTCCACAGCGCCTATCGAAGAAGCCCTGGGTCCATGGGTGGATCTTTCTATTTCTCCAGATTCCATGGATGCGGCTTGCTTATAAGCATACAGTCCTGCCCACAGCATTTCTTGTTTTCCTTCCCTTCTACGTTGTACAGCATCTCCACAGACCTCATACTCTATGGCAGCACTTGGAAACTTTGCCCTGGATGGAGGAGATCCACGCCTGAATGGCGGCCCAGGTGTCGATGATAAAGGCGTTGCAGCTGGCTTTGCTTCAGGTTATGACAACACTGACACATACACTGACGAACAAATCACCGGTGCTATCAGGCCTCAGATGCGTAAGATGCACGATTCCAGTATCACATACGAAGAATACGCATATTACGCTGCAAGGACAAGACAAGAAGAGGACATGCATGCGGGAGAACGAGGTGGAACTGGTATTGTGGGAGTGCTCGTGCCCGGAACAGCACACAAAGCCGATAATGGTGATATGAGGAAGGCTTCTGCCGTAAACTACTCAAACGCTGAGAAGCGTTCACAAATTAGTGAGGAAGAGTGGACGAATGCCTCGAGAGCATTACGTACGGCCACGACTAGCGCCGTCTTCTTCTTGATCACTACAGATATCTTGGGTCCGTTTGGTCTTCCATACGCTTTTGCGTCCATGGGGTGGGGACCTGGTATTGCTCTCTTCACAGTTTTCGGAGCTCTGGCTGCATACTCCGGATATCTGTTATACCAATGCTTCTGTGGTCTAGACAGTTACCACTTTCCCGTTCGCTCTTATGGCGACTTGGGCTTCAGGTTGTATGGCAACTGGGTTCGAATCCTGTTCAACATACTTCAATCCATCCAGCTTATCCTCAATGTCGGCAGTATCATCATTTCCAATGGTGAAGCCTTGTCCCAGGCTGTTCAGTTCAAGCTTTGCTACGTTATCTGCACACTAGTTTGGGCTATAGCTGGTTTTGTCTTCGGCCAGGTCCGCACGCTGAAGAAGTTTAGCTGGCTTGCCAATCTGGCTGTATGGATCAACCTTGGAGTCATGGCTGTGACCATGTATGCGGCATATCGTGGACCACCCAACTATCAAGCAGCCGATATATCTGCTGGATTCGCACTTGACCCAGCTTCTGTCACTGCTAATACCGCTGGCGTTTTTCCTGGTATTTCGCATAGCGCTGGTCTACCTGCTTCTCCCAGCTTCGCCGGAAGTGTCAATGGAGCCATGCAAGCAGTGTTCTCCTATGGTGGTGCCATGATCTTCCCTGAGTTTCTTAGTGAATCCCGTCGTCCTCGAGATTTCCTGAAGGGCATGTGGGCAGCCCAGCTGTTCATCTATGTTATGTACATGGTCTACGGTCTTTTCATGTAAGTATTTCTGTGCTCTTTCACCTTGCGTGAAGACCTGGTGGATAGTAAAATTAACAGTTTATAGGTACGCTTACCAAGGTCAATATGTTGTCAATCCCTCGTATTTGGGAGTCGGTGAATACACTCTGCAGACGATTGGTAACAGTCTTGCCATGGCGTCTGCTTTGATCGCAGCAGCACTGTATGGAAACATTGGTATCAAGGTGCTTTACAACAACATCTGTAAGTGCCTCTTACGTTGCGTTGTGTTACACAACGCCAGACTAACATGAACCTCCAGTTGTGGAACTGTTCCATGCGCCACCTTTGACAACCCGAGGAGGAAAGTTCGCATGGTTGGCGATCGTCCCAGTCTACTGGTCTATAGCTTTCGTTATTGCTGCTGCCATTCCTGGTTTCTCTGGTCTCACCGGTATAGTCGCTGCTATTTGCATTCTGCAATTCACTTACACGTAAGTCACCGCCAGTCCAGAGTTCGTGAAGCGACGTCTAACATTCTTCCAGTTTCCCACCTATGCTCGCAATCGCCTTCATGATCAAGCGCAACGCCATGCAAGAAGGGGAAGGTTTCGATCCTCAAACCGGCGAAGTCATCAGGCACGACAAGGGCTTGAAGCGCATGTTCCGTGGCTTCTTCGCAGGACGGTGGTACATGAACGTCTTCAACGTCGTCTATATGCTCGGAGCATTGACATTGGCTGGTCTTGGCGCATACGGTTCGATTGAGAACTTGATTGGTGCATTTGCTGCTGGTGCCGCCAACTCGTTCTCGTGCCATTCGCCGCTTGATGGTGCTGTTTGAGCAGTAGGATTTATGGGTAGTGCTGAAAGGAGGAAGGAATGTCAGGCTGATAATAGCCGAATCTTTGATCATATATTTTCAAACCTTTTCAATTTATAGGGTCCATAGTGATAAATGTTACTTCCGTAGTGGTCGTCATGATTAGTAATCCAGCTAATGCATGCCAACTATTTTCGTACAACCTCGCCACGTCCGTTCCTAGTCTCACCTACGTCCTAAGAAATACCGAAAGCGACGATTAGATCGTCTTCGAAGCCATTACGTTCTGCATTCTCCGTGTTCAAGTCTGGTGTCCAATTCTACAGAGTTTCCTCTGTGCAACAGCCAGCAATGTATCTGAAAACCTATTATAAGAATGTAATGTCCAAACGCGACTATGACTACTATGACACCTTCTCGCCCAGTGACCAGGAGGCAGTCATAAAAGAGACGCGGAGAAATCTGCACGAGGCAAATGTGCGAAGGATGAAGGAGTGCGTAACAGGTTAGCTTCTTCCTCGCCCATTCCCTTTTCCTTCTGTTCTTTTGTAGAACGACGCGTTTGAGTTGATTAAGACCATTCCAGGTAACAACAAGTTCATGACACTCATGGGTATTGTTTCCCACGTAAGCACAGAACGCAGAGAAGCAATGTTGAGCACCTGCTAAAGCCAGTACAGGAATTGAGAACGCCATTGAATGCCGTGATTGGCATCATGGATCTGATGCAGGCAGACACAATGACAGAAGATCAACGCCTGTACATCCGATCGTTGGAGCAGTCCTGCACGTACCTACATTCAGTTGTCAGCCGGTTGCAGGATCTGGCGGCGCTACTTTATGGACAGGCATTGGTTCACTCTATACCATTTGACCTTGCAGCAGTGATCACTGGTGTCGCCGAGTCAATGCAGCATTTCAACAAGCTTGAGAGTAAAGGCACACAAGTACAGTTGCATCTTGATCCGAAAATTCCACTGGTCGTCCATGGTGACCTGACAAAGGTAACGTCAAATACTATTCTGCTGTGGACTACAGCTCATGCTAACCCGTGCGATAACACAGATCCAGCAGATTATCACGAATCTGACAACTATTGCCGCGATATCGAGCTCCGAAGGCTCGTCAACAATCACTGCGGACCTTACGTACACAGGACCATCAACAGCCATTCAGATCACCATCACTAGCGCCAAAAACCAGACGCCAGCAGGTCTTCTTGATGGTATAGGTCTTGACTTCAATCCAGAAGAGCTCTTCAAGCCCACCTCGTACAACAACATGTACCAAGGTCTAGTCATTAGTCGGGAGTTTCTGAAAATGATTGGGTCCGAGCTTGTGACCAGCTGGGATGAGGATCAAAACTTGGGCTTCAGCTTCGAGCTGAAGCTGACTTCACCTCGGAGCAGTTCTGGTGGTGCAGGTGCGGACAATCAGTCTAATTATGGCGACCTGATGGCGAAGACAAACGATGTCGAGATTCTTTTGGTCGAGGACAATGAGATCAATATGCGCATTGCCAAAACTATGCTCAAGCGCTTGGGTTTCGATGCTGATACGGCCACGAATGGCCTGGAGGCGGTCACGCGGATGTCGGAGAAGAAATACCACATCGTCCTCATGGTGAGAAAGACTACCTGCGCACGATATTGCGTTGAAACTTACTCTGCTATAGGACTGCGACATGCCTCTGTGTAACGGCTACGATGCCACACAGCATATTCGTACCAAGATGAAGAACAAGGATGTGATTATCATTGCCTTAACTGCAAACTCCACAAATGAAGCAAAGGAGAGGTGTATCGCAGCTGGAATGAATGACTACTTCAACAAGGTTTGTTCTTTGCGTTGTTTTCCCTCGTCTCTCACTAACGCTAAGTACTATAGCCGATAACACAGAAGACTTTGTCGGAAATGCTTCATAAATGGCTGCCGACGTCATTCAATGACGGCGAAAAAGGTCCTTCTCGGATCCAATGAGGAAACTGAGGAACTCTGGTCTTCCTTACTCGACGTCTACCTTCACATCTGATTGGCTCACCTTATGCATGACTTACTCACCCCAGTGCTCCCAACCATGACCATGAGCTCCTCCAGTTGCTCCTGAAAACAGCAATACTATCCTCAATCAACGTCGTTAGAGGAAGAAAGTTCTTTCGTGTTCGCATCATTTGCTGCCGTGGAGCCGCCAGCTGCACATTAACGTGAATCTTCGACACTCTAGCATCGATACACTCTCTGTAAATGGACTCATCAAAAGAACCAATGCCATGTAACACAAGCCTGGAAGGATTCATCCCTGCGCAAAATGAAATTGCACTCCGCCAGCTAGGAAGCACGCGCTTCTGCGTACACCCAATTGCCAGCCTGCTAAGGTTCGTGGATTCCCCTTTACAGCATTCTGTACGCCCTTCAGTCGATCGAATTGAAGAAAAGCTCGTGGGCCTTTGGGCACATACTCTCCATGCACATTGCCAAAAGCAGGCGCAAGCATGTCGATGCCTGTATCGAGAAACTCGAGAGCTTCGTGTGGAGTCATCATCACGCCATCCAGTTGCGCAGTATCCTTCACACCATCTTCACCACCCTCTATGCGTCCAGGCTTGCAACGCCACGAGCGTGGCAGTACTCGATCAACTCGCGTGTCAGCCGCAGAATCTCTGCCTTGCCATAGTAGGGCATGTTAACCATGATCGAGTCGAAAGGCATATCAGCTGCCTGGCGTACCAAGTCGACGTTCTGGCAGTGATCAAGATGTACAGAAACAGGGATATTAGCAGACCACATGCTTCAGCTGTCATGTTCACCAGCAGACTTCCGAACTGTTGCAAGGCCTATGGGAAAGGAGCACCATTGCTGGTGACGACTTGGCTTCAGCTGTGCGGCATGTTGCGACTATTTCTTCTAGGTTATACTGTGGACAGAAGAGATGAGATGAGCTTGAATGCTATAGAAACCTGTGTCAAAGGGTGGCAAGTACTACACAGCATACGGCAATAATGCCATAGTTACCTTTTTCGGCCGCAATCATGATTTCTGTATTCTTGTTCTTCGCAAGCTTCTGTGCTTGCGAGCTGTTGGCAGGGTCTATCATAATGCCTTCAGCTTATAGATGTTCTTAAATTAACACTTCCAGGACAAAATACGAATGTTATACGAAAGAAGAGTCAAGGAGATAGTTTCTTCCAGTGAGAAGTCCGGAGAAGCTATTTAACCAAGTCACCTGCATTTCCTTCTCGTCGGCCACGTAGTTTGCATATGATGATGTTGTTGTCGGCACACAGCGGTGCAGGACAGACAGAAGTGTCGGCCCATGCAACATCTTTCGACCACAACGACCTCCGCCATCTGTAAATTTGAACCATTCTTCTTCCGAATTCCTGACATAGACATGCCCTTTGAGGCTTAACGATGGTTTTCTCACTCCTTTGTCGTATCTACCGTGCCTTGCTCGTTCTGTGCATTCTTGTTGGTCCCTTGAATCTGACCCATGAAATCCATATACCTAAACACTTCTCCCCGTCTTCCTGCTTCCTTACCAGCCATTCCCTTCGCAAGTGTCCTTCTCGAGCTGAACTCTTCAAACACCTCGTCTAGATCTCGTCCTGTCATTGCTCTTTTGCCTGGTCCAGGATTTGTGTGGATCAATGCATCTCTCAATTCGTCAATATCAATCTGTCCACTATCATCTACATCAAAAGCGGCAAAAGCAGCTGCCAGCTCGTCATGGCGTGATAAGTCGGCCAGCATAGCTGAAAGCATGTTGAGGTATGTTGACAGATTTAGTTTTGATGCGGCCGAAGGTGGAAAGTATGGCGTTAGGGATGGGACTGAAGCATCCAGACCTGTGCGTTTCGTCAGTGTGTGTGGTCTTGCAGCACGAGGGGCAGCATACGTACCAAGCTGCATGAGGACTTCGGCAATGTCTTCACGATCTACTTGTCCATCGTTGTCTCTGTCCATTACTTGGAAACTCTCGCGCATGTCGCGGAGTTGTGCTGGGTGGAGCTTTGAGACTGGATCACCACCTGTATTTGTTCGCAACATGGCTGGTCGTGCTGCGCTTCGTGATGGTGCTGATAATGGTGCTGGGTTGTTGCTCATTGAGTCGAGTCTGGATATAGATATTGGGTGCGAAATTGTAGAGTTACGGGTATGCATGTTCTCTTCTGCGGGTGAATCAGGCTGGCTCTCTGCTCGCTGTACTGATGGCTCCCATTTTGAGTGTATGACTGTGGATGTTGTTGATGTTGCGGGACTTGGTGGATTGTGTGATTGAGCGGTGGCTGGTGTTTGTGATAAGAAAGATGTTCGTGATGCAGGTGTAGCGGGACGCAGATTTGGTTGTGAGGAGGCAAGTGGCGAGTCTGCACGCTTGAAAGGTGAGGATCTTTGTGCTCCGAATGATAGTGGACTTGGTTTTTTGGGTGAGGTAGATTGCTGCTGGACATCAGTGTGCGAGATTTGGAGTCAACGAGAGGACATAGTCACCATTGGTAAGAGGCCTGCCATAGCTGCACAATAAGTGGTTTATAGTAAGTACTACAGAGAAGTATGCTTGTTGACTGTAGTTCGAAAACACAGGAGAGTGACTTCACATGGCAATTGTAAACAAACACCGAACCGGGGTTTGTTCCTGTCGATCTCTTGGCGCAACTAATCATCATATCTCCTTTTCGACCACCACCATATTCATATCCTGAAGCTGCCACTATACTGACATGCGTGAAACATGCGTGAAACATGCGTGATATCGACAGACGTCTGGGTCCGTAAGATTACGCGCACCATGTGATTTGCCCTGATGTGAGCATTGGTTGCAAAGTGTGAAAACAAATACAAGGTCATTCCAGGCAAAAGTGCTACTGCTAGAAGACCAGTCAAATACTGAAAGACATGTCTTCACTTTCCTCAGCTCGCTATAGTAATGGCATCATGAAAAGGCAATCACAGGAAGGGCCTCATAACTTTGCTTCACCACACACATCACAAGGCTCCCTATCATACTTTCAATCTGAATCGTCGCAACTATCTCGTACGTCGACTGCCTATCGAGAAAGTAGAATGTCACCGACCAAGTCAAAGCATCTCAAATCACAATATCCAGCTCAGTCGAACCAAAGTCATGTCGAGTTCATCCTCGTTGCTTCATTCGATATTCATCGTGGCTCGATTATGGAGCATCAATACCCTGGCTTTATTAGTAGCGATGAGCACATGCTCGCAGAACTGATGTTACCGGATCAAGCACATAGTAGAGCTCAAGACTGGACGATATTCTTTCTACACAAAGATACTGCCGGAGATGTCGAGGATGGCGAGGACGAAGATGAACCGGACTTGCGACGGCAGAGCAGAATGCGGGACGGTGATGGCGACGACTATACGATGAGCGAGAATGAAGCGGACGATGATGTAGAGGGTCCGCCACTGATATATGTGCTGAATCTGGTCAGCACAAAATATGACAATACCGCAACGAGGTAAGCTTTTTTCACTTAGCACGACCAATAATCGCTAATACGTACAACAGAAATGCCGTATGCAAAGCCATGGCAATCTGCACCAGACATCCATTCATACACATCTACAAAGTTTGTCTATGATTATTTTCGAGTCACTTCAATAGGCTAATAGGAGATAGCCACTACTACTGCTAGCTCTGGACGAGTACTTCAAAAACCCATTTCCTGAAACACTGGCAACTTTGTATACAGCTGTGAATGCTATGGATCTATCACTACTTCCACGTCTATCTCTTCTAGAACGAAACATATTACAAGCAAGCAACGCCCGAGACATGTTCATCGAAAAGTTTCGACGTATGCTCGAGCAAAGAAGAACAGACAGCTTACGGCTAAGCACAAACAGTGCAGCCAAATCACTCCCCGAGTCGCCTCTAACACCCTCGGGAACAAACCGAGCATTACCACGCGACACACACGAATTCGAGTCAAAAGTCGTGTACAACAACATCTCCATTCCCGTCAAAGTCCCCGCCGCGCGCTTCCCAGAAGACGTAGGCGACTTCTCTCTGATCAAGCTAATTCAGAAGTTCTCAGTCCCACACCAGACCTCACCCACCCCATTCACACTCCACCCTCACCTCACCACCGGTGGCCAATACACCCATCCCATCATCGTCCTAGTGAACGCTCTCCTCACCCAAAAACGCATCATCTTCCTCGGCCACAACATGCCCTCCGGCGAAGTCGCCGAAACAGTTCTCGCAGCATGCACCCTCGCATCCGGCGGCCTGCTACGAGGCTTCACACGCCACGCCTTTCCCTACACCGACCTCACCAAAATCGACGATCTGCTAAAAGTCCCCGGCTTCATCGCCGGCGTAACGAATCCGCATTTCGCGAATAAGCCGGAATGGTGGGATCTGCTTTGCGACCTACCAACCGGCAAGATGACCATCAGCAGCCGCATCGAACCACCTCAGATGACGGAAAGTCTGACTGCCTGGCTGGTCTCAAGCCCGCCACAATCGCAAAACACCAACCAAGACAACACCGGCGACGCGGCCTTCATGGACAGCGTCCTCCGCAACATCAACAACCGGCTAGGCGAAAACACAATCCGCACCATGTGGCGCGGCTGGGTGCTGAAATTCACACGCATGTCCGCCGTCTTCGAAGAACTCGTCTACGGCACCAGCGCCCTCTACGTCGGTGGCCCAGAAGCCGACGCCGGCTCTCATGGCGTGCGCGGCCACGGCTATGTCTGGAGCGACGAGGCGACCCGTCAGCGCGAATTGGCAAGCAACGTGCACCGCATTGAAGGCTGGCGCAACACGCGGAGTTACTACAGTTTAGTGCAGGATCTAGCACATCTCTACAAATCCCGCCCCATTTCCAGCATCGATCTGCACCATCACCACGATCGGCTGCGTACGCAGAAACTCACGCCCGATGCTGCCGCGGCGATATATGTGGCTATGGAGGAGGTGGTTAGGAGTGATGCTGAAATCTGCCAGTTGTTGACGGTCACGCCGGAGAGTCAGGGAGGTCTGTTTTATGTGGCGTTGGGACTGTTGCATTCGGCGAAGAGTGTCAGGTTTACGACGGTTAGGTTGTTGGAGAGGATTAGGAGACATGAGGCTGGGAAGCATTTCTGGGCTGGGCTGGGCCGGTTTTCGACAATGGCGTTTGAGAGGGTGGCGGGTGAGATGGATAGAGCGGCGGCGGCTGTTGCTGCTGATGGAAGGAACGGGGTTGAGGATCATGATGAGGATGGAGATGGGGATTTATCGAGGTCGACGACGTTGCTGGAACAGATTAGCCTTGCTGGATAGTATGCATTATCTCGTTAAGAACTTTACTTACCTTACGACTACAATGCTCTCTTCCACTTCTTCGCTCATGTCGCCTCCTCAGGTACACTCAAAATTGACCAGAGCTAACAATGGTACAAAAACCCTAGATGAGATACAAGCATCATAGGGACATGCCTTGATCTTAATCCCAATGCGTTATGGCCCTTTTGCTTCCGGAACAGAAAAAACTCAACAGGCGACAGTCGAAATGCAACCAATCCGTTTGTCCATGTAATCAAAGATCCTGTTCTTTTCTATTGTGTTGTTATGTCGTAACGGGCATGGTTTACGGTCCTGTCCGTCTTGAGTTTATCTTCGTTTGACGATGGACGAGAACTGGTCGTTCGACACCGGATGCTAGAGGGAGAAAATACTATATAGGACTCTCAAAGAGAGACTTGGGCAGTTGAACCTTTTGAAATTTGGCATCGTAATTTCAGAAAAAAAGTTGTGGAGATTGATGGGTGATTTGTTCGTGCTCGAGCTATAGGCGATTTGGTAGCTTGCTATGATGCTTTGAGGAATGTCTTTTCTGGTGTGAGAGCAAATTTAGCGATGTCCTGTGGCGTGGTTTCCTATGAGTCAAAGATAACAGCCGTCTCATTGGTATTTGAGGTGGATTTGAGGAATGGGATTTGGAGATTGGGGATTAGGGATTAGGGATTTGGGAAGGTGTTGATCGTGCGTGTTTGTTCTGAATGGTGGTAGAGGAGTAGACAGCTTGAGTATTCTCTTTTCTCCTTCAGACATAGTTTTGGATTTACAGGGCATCCTTGTGTCGATTGCTTCATTCACTCACCCTCATCCATCTATCATCACGCCTCCTTGCTCACCTCAACATAATGGCCCACAACACTCCTCACCATCTCCTCCCACGGCAGAAACTCAAACCCAAACACCCTCTCCGTCTCACTACCATCAACCGGCATCACCATCGTCTCCTGCACACCCTCTGTACTCAACAACCCCTGCTCAACCTCCCTCCCAAACTCTTTCTTAACAACCTCCACCGCACCCATCCATTCAATCCGCCTTCCAGCCATGAATCCCCTCAGAACACCTCTCTCCTCACACCCCACCGTCTTTTCATCCTCAAACGCAGCACCAACACACACCCTCGCCACATCATCCACATGCACCGCACACCCCGCCTTCTTCCCCTCACTCCTCGCCCCAAGACACAAACTCAGCATCTGCATATTCGTCCCACTTTTCACCCCAGCAACATCCATCTTGCTCCAATCCCGGCCGATAACCCAACCCGGCATCACAGCCACAACGCCCCAATCGGGCTTCTTCTCACTCACCCATCTTTCTGCCTCATTCAGCGCGCGCACTTTACTAGCGCAATATGCCTGCTGCAGACTTATATACGGAGCAGGCGGCGGCTGCGTGCGGCTGTTGGCATCGAATACCGTTCCTTCGGGGACAGGCGCCATACAAGCCCAGTATTTGGCTGGCATGGTGGCGACGACGGAGCTGAGGAGGACGACGCGCTGGATTGTGGAGCTGGCGTTGCAGCTTTCGAGCAAACTCAGTGTCCCGTTGACGGCAGGCGCGATGAAGATTTCCTCAGCCTCTGCAGGACTGGCGGAGAGGTGCGCGGACGGAATGGGACTGGCGATATGGATGACGTGGGTGATGCCTTTCAAGGCTTCGCAGTAGGCCCCTTGGGTGGTTATGTCCAGGACGGAGGTGAATGAGAGGCGGGTGGAGGGCAGGTTGAGAGAGGTTATGGCTGGGTTGGAGAGGATGCTGGGTTGGGCTTTTGAGACGTCGCGGACTGCGAGACGGATGGGGTGGGAGGTGTGCCGGAGGGCGTGGAGGAGAGTTGCGAAGCCGATGTGCCCGGTTGCGCCTATAAAACTTGTTAGATATGTTTATGCTTTGATGTATATCATACTAGAATACCTGTTAGGAGGAGGTGGGTCTGGGTGGTGGTTGACATGGTGGTTGGGAGGTGACGTTGATTTGGGTAATCGAGGTGAAAGGGGATTTGCAACTGTTCGAATGCTTGCTTGGTTACTGGCAACTCGATTGAGGCAAGAATGTCTGGATGTTCACAATGAGGTTTAAAGGCCTTCTTTCGGAGTGACCAAACCAAGATTCGTACGAGCAGGATCGAGCACACTATGCAATTGAGCAGTCTTTTTCTTCACGTCTGTCTTGAACTGGGCATGTATTCAAATCACTTGATCGTGTTCAGTATATTGAAGATATGAAGATGTTTGCAAGAAAGTAGAGGGTGAGTTTCGGCAAATGGAGCCGGGGCCATGGGGCAAAGAGATTGAAAACAGGACATAGTCCATGGACACATATTGCTTATTGTAGAGATAGCTCTCAAACAGATGCTATGCTATGTTGTGTTGTGTTGAGTATATCGTGCTGGCGCAAAATGTCTAATCTATGCTGTCTTGTCTCTATACATCACCTCATGCGCTGACTCTACCGAGCATCATTGATTACACGCCTATGAACACTTGCGTCTATAGAATTCATGATAAAGTCGTGCTCTTTGCCTTTGTACACTGCTCTGCCTCTTCCATATCTGCCTGACGATCTTAATCCTCTTCTTAAGATATGCCCGTCTCCATCGGCCTATTCTTAGGCTCATTACCTCGCTCAATCGCCTCAGCCACCTGCTCACTCATCAACAATTGCAACCTCTCAATCTGACTCTCCATCTCTTCCTTCCTAGCTAGTTCCGGCATTCTCCAGTCCTCCAGCCCTCCTCCCCGCTCAGCTTTCCTCTTCTGCTCCTCCCACAGCGAAACCTCGTGAGCGAATCGATCACGCTCGCGCCTAATCGCGTGCCATACTTCGTACTTTTCTCTCCCACCAAAACACACGCCGAACCCGTCACAATAACAAATATGTTCAATCGGACAGAATACACTCCGACCCGTAAACACAAACTGCCATATATACTCCCAAATCCTGCCACTCAACCCACTATCCAGTTTAGTGTCGAGCAGCCATTGTCTCCATATCGTCCACTGCTCCAGTGGTATACTGCGCACGGCGTCCCGACTCACCGCAAACTGCGAACAGCACGGTTGCGCCAGTGTTTCCGGTACATCAACACCAGGGAACAATTCCAGCCATGCTGGTTTCAGCAATGCTTGTTCTTTTTTCTGGGTGTCAAAATCGGCGTCTAGTGGGTGTATCCAGTCAGGGCAGCCAGGGAACCATTGGCATCGTAGATTCATATAGCCGTCTCTTATCACTCGTTCTGCGCTTAGTCGCCGTACCATTTGGACTGCGTCGTTGCCTAGGACGTCGGCGTTATGCCAGGCTCTTCTGTGCGCGTGCATGAAGATCATGATGTCCGGAAGGGCGGTGTAGTGGTCGATGATGAAGGTGAGGTAGACCATTGCTTCTCTTCCTTTATTGCGTGGTGGATGGAGAGGTGCGGTACGGTCGTCGACAGTGTAGAGGTAGAGCTCGATATCTGGTAGGTCGATGGTCATCCATGTTGTGTTTTCGCTGCGCATGTGGCCGGAGATGAGCGCTTTCTGGTATTTGTGAGTTGAATCGGGACTACTGGGGCGATCACTGGGGACGAAGGGAAGGGAGATGTTGATGTCGTGGAGGTTGGTCGAGCTGGCTTCAGGGAACAGATCTGAGTAGACGGAGTGCCATGGTGTGCTGGCTAACTTGTCGTCTTTGGAAGAGGTGGAGGATCTGAGTATTGTAATAAAGGCAATGACCGTCAGAACTAAGATTACGGCGAGACGACGAGTGGTCAGCATGCCAATGGTCTACCGCAGAGCTGATCTACGCTGCACAGCATCAAGAAGCTGCGACCACGCAAGCATTGGATTTAGCTTTAGCTCGTGTACTTCAGCTCGGACTGACAGTAAGGTAAAGACCGACGTCGGATAGCTGACGACTCTCCTGCTGGCGGCGTCCGGGGTTTAAGTGGGTCACATTTACGATGGAAAGCTGCGTGGCCTCGCACTATGCTGCACACTCATCGTGACTTGCGGAGGAGAAGTGTAGAATATTGTGGTAGGGTCATTGTTTCAGCTTGGAGATTTGAAACAATGAATGCAGGTCTAATCTTGGCACTTGGCCGTGGTGCTTGGCATATTCATATATAAACATGTTCGAAGGCTGCCGAAACATGAACAGCGCATTCTTACGACATCTTACCGAAATTTGTTGAATTTGAGAAACGATTTGGTGCTGCTTGAGAACAAATTCAGAGAACCATACTCAATTTCAGTGCGGATTTAGCATCACGACCCTCCGGGAAGAATTATCCACAGGTTTGGAATACTAAATACAAGAAGATCTCCGTTATTACACAGAAACAAAGGGAGTCAACACCGATACCAGTGCCAGAAAAATCCTGCACCACAGCGAGCCCGAAGGACACAAGATATCTCACTGCCGCCAGAATCTAATTCCTGCAGACTCACAAAGCATACATGGCAATCGCAACTCCTACTGCCGCAGCGAGAGCAAATACGGATCTGCCAGTGTCTGCAATAATAATAGCTGCGTTTGCTTTGAAAGGTGCAATCGATGAAGTCGTTATTGAAGCTGATGCAATCAATGTCGAAGCACTCTGAGCCACAACAGTCGTACGAGTGGTGGGAGAGGGACTACTGTACGGCGTGACGGTAGAGGTCGGAGCCGAGGTTGGCGTCGTAGGAGTCAAAGGCCGCGGCACAATCGTTGTTGATGCTAAAGTAGTCGTGGAAGATGTTGTACTCGTCTTGCTCGTGCTTTCTGCCACAGATGCTACAATTGTCGTCTTCAAGAATATGGACGAAGAAGCACTCGACGCCACAGAGACAGCTGCCGGAATTTCGACGAAACCACTCACACAATACGCGACAGACGCCAACAAGTTACTGCAGCCAGCATCGATCTGTGTATTCCACGACCTGAACTGATCAAGCGTAATGCCATGTTTCTTGTCGATAGAATAGCACGAATCGCCAGTTGAGGGGACGTAGTAAAGACAGCAGGTCTTAGTCGTGCCAGACCCTATATTCGTAGGAGGCGATACAAGACTCTGTCTCGCGCATGTCGAGCCCGTAGCCACGGGTGCAGCGCTTGGCAAGGTCGTAGTCGGTCTCTGCGTCACCACCGCCATAGTAGAACTCGGCAGTGTTGTCGTAACAGCACTCCTCTGGGTGGCCGAGGGCGTGGTCGTAACCGCAACCGTGCTCGTGGAGATAGGCGTCACAGTCGCGACAACTGGCTTCGTCGACTGTGCGAAGATGACACTGCACGAACTACTCATCACAGCCCAAGGCGGAGCACTGGTTCCACACGTCTTGAACTCACAAGCCACACCACTCGTAAACGCCGCCCAAGCGGACGCCGCAATCGTCTTGATCTTAGTTGGCGCAGTCATCACTTCCTCCGCAATGGAAACAGCATTCTTGCCGCCAGAGACGATGGCCTGCCAGTCCGACTCGACCAAATGCGGAATCGTGTTGACGAGAGAGACGAGGGAGTTGTAGTCGGCCGCGACCTCATTGGAGACTGTTTGCCCTAAAACTTGTGCCGCGGCAGCGGGCTTTCCGGCGAATAGGTTACAGACGAAGAGGCCGGCTGAAAGCTCGTTGTTCCCGATGGATTTGATGACGTTGTCCTGTATGGATTTGAGGATGTTTCTGCCTTGGAGGGTGTCTTTGGCGGTGTCGAAGATGTTGGAAAAGTAGCCTGCGGACACGACGCTGGTGAAGAGGATACAGCTGTGGAGGTGGTGTAGAAGCATGTTGGCTTGGCTGGACGAAGCAGGATAGTGACTAGTGGAGGCAGGCTAGTGAATGACGAAGCAGTATATTGAATTGCGACGCAGGATATCGGTAGTAAGGTGAAGACTGATATGAACAGATACAGCCCCATCTGGAGCAGTAATCGACATGTTATATAGACAAATGCACGCTTTCCTTCTCTCGCAAATTTACAGTTTTCATCATTGAAGACAGCAAGGCTTGGGCCCCCGAAAGCCTGAAGGAAGGGGCTCATACGTCTTGGTGAACGCCATGAGACCTCGAAACAGACCACAACTCGCACAGCCACGTTAATGATTGCATGGTACCTGGATGCTAATTGGCGTCACACGCTTCAAAGACCTAGATAAAGATCTGCAAGATTTCAGACGTGTTCTTGGTGAAAAGTGTTGCGGAATCACACTATTTTTGTACTCTAAAAAAACAAGTTCGAAAGCTCAACTACGAAGGATAGCGCAATAATGTCTGCTAGATAGGCTAGTAAGTAGTATCAGTTGCATATATACCACCATAGATGACTACTCACCCAGATGTGTCACTTCGTTGTAACTGTGCGAATGTCTGGCGCACTAGCACATTCGATCTCAAGCTCGTTTAAGTGCTCTCGACTACTAAGGTGTGCCTTGGCTAGGCTATAGCGCTGTTGAATGCTTCGTGAATATCTGTAAAATAGAGGACTAATATCTTTGTAGAATAGAGGACCAATGGCTTCACCAAATTCTTAGTCTTTGATAAGTCCGTCTGAAGTACTCACAAGGGTCAGTAAGACATCAATCGGCGATGATGCTTCTCGCAATGTACTCCTCGAACACCCAGAACAGTTCGAGACTCCATCCTTTAAGCATAACAAAGTCTAGAGCTCACTACTGTCCTTGTCACAGCCACGTTGCACTCCACCACATAACCGACAGCAAGGACTACCTTATCTCACATCCTCCCACGCGAGCATGGAGCCATGCGCGGCGGCTCACTGCTGCAGCAACAGCAGAGTCCAGAACACATCGAGAACGAAAAAGCCACCACGAAAAAACATGCATATTCTAGAACTCTCCATGCTGCATGTTGCTGAAACGGTCACGAAAAACGGTCATCTAGACAACATTGTGGTGTTTGTTCCAGAACTTCGTTTCTTTCTTTTCCTCGTTCTCGCCATGGTCTTACCGCATAGCCGTAGCGTGGTCTGTCACACTTCTGCTCCATCTGAGGCTTCATGAAAATGAAACCAAGCTCAAGCTGCAACGACGGAGTTCCAAGTCCGCTGCAAAGGAGTTGTTCATGCTCGCTTAAAAGGTAGGATATTTTGCCGATAATTCATGAAGGACTCAATTTGTTGACATCCATCAGTTGAATTGTAATGAATCACAAGCGTCGTGGTGGTACTTTATCAAGAGTAACATTACTCACAGACATCGTTCGTCAGCAGAGAAAATGAGTCTATAGATGAGTATATGGCAGGCACGTAGATGTTAACATAGCGCAGTAAGCACATGCAACCCGGACGTCTTTTTGGTTTTTCTTCTGATACCTGGTATCAACTCGACCTCTACAGGGACAGACAAGCAGAGCACAACAACTAAAAGAGACATCAAAATTAAGGAGTCGAAAGAAATGCTAAAAAAGCCAGCAAAACGCGTTTGCGTGATCATCTCGCGACATGGCTGCGATCACAAGATCAAGGCTTTAACAAGCTTACCAGGTAGCAATCATCCAAGTGCGAGTCCTCAGACACATCGTCGCCGCATCATACGCCACATCATATGCCACATCCAAGACGGCATCGCGCATCAAGCCACCCTGAGCCAAATCCTCCGAGACAGAGACCGATATAACAACCCGTGTTCTTCGGATGTGGTCGTGGAGTCAAGCACCAGCCAACAGGATGAGGCGGAAGCAACGGATAGTGGTAGAGGTGGATCTGCGATGTACCTGAGTTCCTCGATTGAAACTTAGATTTGCGATGTCTCATCGGACCTTCTCTCCTGAACGCGGGGGCACGACTAATCATTAAAATTCAAGCAATTTAGACAGTTTTGGAGAGGGATGCAACAGAGTGAGAGCAAGAATTTCGTGGTCATTAAGAGCTTCGTTCTATTTGGGGTATATAGTCATTACAAAGAAAAGAGTCGCTTGCAAGTCATCAGTCGTAAATACCTCGTCAATTCGTGCACTTCTTCGTTCTTCATTTCTTCTTCAAACTTTGATGTTTTGATGTTCCTTCCTTGAACCCTGGAAAAATCGTTCCTTGGCTTTTGGACCCCTCTATCCCAACTCCCACGGTCCTCGTTGGTCGTTTCTGAATTGGCCGATTACACGCCACTTTGTCGATTTCGATGTGATGTTCGATGTGAGTTTCAAATTTGGCGCCTGCGCTTTGGTTGTTGCATCTGCAGTGCGCATTCCTTGCGTTGCTGCTGCTGCTGCATTGTGATGATTTGCAGCTGTAGCTGTGGAGGTGCGTTGGATGCACCAAAAGCAATGCTGTGTTTCAAGCGCAAGCTCATTCCGTGATGCTTGGCTGTGGTTGTAGTGGTCTCAAATCATAAAACAATTTATGCCAATGATAGACACATTATTGTTGTTGTTGTGATTGATAGGAGTGGTGTTTGAGTTGTGCAATTCGGGAGACAATTCTTCATCTCATGTAGCCAACGAGATCAGCGCATCGATGGCAATAGTACATGTTGAGACCAAAGCTGATCATGCCATCCAGAGGGTTTGTTGAAGTGATGCTGGCTGTTCGATGACATCTACTGCATCGTACAAAGCCAGTCTCGTGGAAAGATGGTGTTCGTTCCGGTGTCATGCGGCTGGGTGTGACACATGTATTAGGTGAATATGAGCGGCTGTCCTCCTCGTTGGAAGAAGAAGAGGAGGACGGCGATGAAGAAGATACTGAAGAATTGCTGTCTGCTGAGCTGTTGCGCTGTTGATGTTGTTTAGGTGTTGCTTGAGGTCGGTTGTTGATTGGGTGAGCGACGGCTGTTTGCAGCTGGAGGAGTTTTGACATGTCCATCATGAAGGCGAGATTGTGGTATGGAAAAGGTAGGTGTGAGTGTGAGTATGTGTTTAAGTGATCCAGCTTCGTCGACGTCAAAGGAGTAACGACCGTGATGAAGAGAGCGTGGAAAATTAAAGTGGTGGTGTTTTATTATTGGAGTATGAAGAATCTAGAAATGTAACAGCGCAGCCACAATACCTATATACAAAAGGCAGACGACGCTCAGCCAGCAGCCAAGCTTTGCTGAGCGATCACATCTCGATGTATAGATGTAACGGCTTGTCGATGAAGATGGGTATGTCGCGAAAAACGCCGATGAGAAATTGAATATGCATCTGCTGATCATCAAAAGCAACATGGCAAAGTGCGAAGCAGCGAAAAGTTGGAGAGTCAGTTGTGGCAATATAAGGGGACTCTTACCAAACCATGGTTCCTTGGGACGAACTTGGCATCGACGTTTATTTTGATTGGCTGTGTCCAGCCCTCATCCGCGGATGCACCGGGATGCTCTCTCCTCACAAACGTTTGCAGATCGCAGATCTGGCACACATCTGACACTGCTCTTCTTGGGTTGTTTCAGGAGGTCCTTAGACCGCACATACAAGCGAGAACGATGAGATTCTGATCAAGTCATCAGCGCTGTAGTTCTGAACGACACAACTCGATTACATTTTTGTACCAGCACGGGCTAAAGCGCCGCTCACTCCTATACAAAATAAACCTCCGCCAGGCACACGCCAAACTGCTTGGTCGTCGCGTCTCATGTCTTACCATGAATTGTACTCGTATGCGCGATACTTCTACCCCTCTTTTCTATCACAACGCTATCACAAGTATCTGAACGCTTACGTCCATGCTGCCTGACGAACCGTTCTAGGAAGAACAA
>Ga0160429_1000144_pt1 | contig 90187 bp, 104 predicted proteins | sample SolpanmetagenomR_FD_108199 | JGI IMG/M metagenome (GOLD analysis project Ga0160429, IMG submission 108199) | Solar panel surface microbial communities from Lawrence Berkeley National Laboratory, California, USA - R | ecosystem: Engineered > Built environment > Solar panel > Unclassified ...
TCCTATATAGGTATGTTATATGGATCTGTATGCTCGTTCTACGAACGTGCTCTTTAGTGATGCGCGTGCACGCGTATACGAAAACCGTTGGACTGCACGTCTACTGCGACGAACATTAAAATCGGGTCGACAACTTTAACGGCGGATATCTCGCTTTTATACTAGATTTTAGCGGTCGTCTCTTCGGTGATAACTATCGATTTATTCGAACATTATACTGTTTAAATTTAGTGGGCATGTAGCGTATATCTATAATTTATCTTGCCTCACGAAAACAAACCATCTTGCCTCGCAGTTTTGCCAAGCCTGGACCCTGACTCCATACAAAATCAAATCATCTTGTGTCAAGATGGTCGTGGGATAGTAGTTAGGAACGTACAGAGCTCCACTGCTCTGACATCGACTTATCATAGTCACACAGCATGAGCAGCATCGGCTCCTTCGCTTAGAAGGAAGAAGACGGTGTAGCACAAACACTGTGAGATGCAGGAAGCCGTGTTGTTGAGCACTAGCTTCATTTGGCACCATTCGATCCTTGCTCCTTGGCGCTCGAACACCCTTGCTCGTCAATAGTGTAGTCATATATTGCTGCATTAGTGTAGTGACCGTGCCTACTTGGCGTAAGCACGGGCATCCTATGTGACTGTTATGGCTGCCTTCGTGGCTTTATGAGAGTACGCAGGAATTGGTACAATAGGTGGTGAGATGGTCCTAGTCGTGTTGCTCAACAGCCATCGTGATGATGAGGAGATTGAGAGCTGTTTCTGAGGTAAACTTCGCGATGTATGTGACAGTTTGGGAAGTGACTGAGAAGAAAAGACGATTGATTACTAGATATTATCATTATGTTTCGTTGCTGTCGGTCACTAGAATCACTGGAGTATCTATTATAACCAATATGACTCTTTGCAATGCTGTACTCCAATCCACCCAAAAGAAACTCCTCAACAATGAAGCGAATACCACAAACATTCTGTGTAGAAAAGACCATCATCTTATTCACCTGCTTTCACCTCAAGCTTGCTCACCAAGCAAATGATCAACAACCCATCCATCAACACCCTCGCCCCTCTTCCAACCACTCTTTCCACCCTCACCCTTTCCACCCTTCCATCCATTATGCTTGCCCCACTCCCATCCAGCAGGCACAGTCATGACCGGTTGACTTGAAGTGGTAGTGGTAGTGGGCTTTGCAGGAGGCCAAGCTGGCCAGGTAGGCATCTCAGTCGTCTTTGGAGGCTCAGGCTGCCAATGGCTTGGCTTGGGGAGAGTTGTCCAGGTGGGTGGTTGAGAGTGAGCAGGTTGTGAGTGAGGTGGTTGTTGAGGCCAGCCAGGATTGTTGGTGGGCTTGTGGGGCCAGACGAGAGTTGGTTCGGGCTTGAAAGGGAGGGTTGGCTTGGATGGTTGCCAAGGGTTATCGTCGTGACCGCCCCAGTTGTTGTTGTCTTTGATGGGTGTTGGCTTAATATGTGCAGGGTTGTAGGCAGGAGCTTCAGAACCCCAGCTGTCTTTGTTGTCATAGCCAGGTTCGAAGTTCTTGCGTTCGAGAGGTGAGGCGATAGTGTCGTCCGTGATGGGTTTGGGTTGAGGGAGGGCCAAAGCTGTGATGGCGAGGAAGAAGAGGGAGATGATGCTGAAGGACTTCATGGTTGTGTTTTTGAGGGTAGAGAAATGATGTTTGCTTGTGCGGTGGAAGCAGATTCAAATGAGATCTTCCTGATCAGGTAGAGTAGTAAACGAAGGATGAAAAGCGAATGACTTGTAGCGAAGGACTTTTGTTTGCTCTACAACAAACGAATGGGCAGAGCAGTGAATTGGATGAAGGATATGAGAAACAACACCAATTGAGCTCGGGGGAGCACAGACATATCAACACAATCTCATTTTCGGCTGTGTCAGTCACACAGCAGAGCCTGGTCATGGAAAAGGTTGAGCTCGCAATCCATGTCCGAGCCACTAGTACCATATTTACAGCGTCCAATAAGCATCATGAAGCTGCGGCACCTCGTCTGCCAAGATGTTGTTGATCTGTGGCAGGACTTGAGTCATCAAGATTGGGGATAGTAAAAAGCTTTGTCCATGATGAGCAATAGCTGCGTTTGCTGGAAGCTGAGACGCAGGGCACAGCAAAACTGACACGATATCAGTGAAAGCAGGAGACCATCTTCCAAAGATCCTGGTGGACCTCAAGGCTGACAGATATCCCCTGATGATCGGTGCCAAATAGAAAATCTCGAAAGGTTTGGAAAGATAACCGCAAAGCGCGGTGTAAGCGAGGAGCAGCAAGCCGGGGTCGTGACATGATGACCTTGGCACTCGTGCTTACCGTCTGATGGTCCATCGTTTTGCGTTTTCAGATCGTGCTGCTCTTCAGCAAGACTGGATGCAATCGACAAAGATAGCGATGTTCCAGCGTAGGACCCAATCGTTCTGCATTTCGGTCTGTGTGATTGTCGTCGTCTCGCATCACTCATGCTGTGTTCCTGCTTTCAGCATTGTTTTGGTCAAAGTCCGGCCAATCGGTGCTGCTATCAAGATATCCGCTCTCGAAATTTCAAAAGTCAAAGCTCAAACACAAGCGTAAAGCATAATTAGAGATGCGTTAGTAGTCGTTGCAGTCGTTGAGGCATCGCGGCAGAAAGAAGGTTTAGCTCTGGAGACTAAGCATGGTTTACCCCTGAATGAACAAAGTTGTAAGCAAGGTCCTGGAGGATGAGCGAGCTCAAGCCTGTTGGTACCTGAATCCTCTCAATAGTTGCCTGCGGGTGAAGGATTCTAAGTTTAAACCTGATATGTATTAGATCGAGCGATCGACTGTGCCTTATCTTGTGTGGCCGTAAGCCCTGCTACGATGTCATGTTCCGTCATCTACATCAAACGATGTACCAGGCAGTGCAAACGGAGAAGAACGAAGTGCTTTGCCTTTGCCTTGACTCATGTTTAGCGCCTGCCCTATTTGGCGCTCACAACGTCGTACGTGGACTCTTGCCTTTCCGCAGTCACAACGTTCCGTTTCTAACGTGGCACTTCGTCCACCAATCCTGCTTGATTTTCATAACAAACAGCACACGACCAGGTCATCCTACAACACTCTGAACAACGTGAACTTCCCCCTTGAGTAATATGCCCGAAACGCTTGAAAATAATGATAACGCAAGCCGATGAAGCTTATGTGATCAAACCTATCACCACCGATGAGCTGCCGTGCCGTGATGACGAGCTCACACCACTTACACCAAGAAAAGAGTGGGGGACTGTGCACTTCTTCCCGCATGGGTAACACTATGCACCCCTGCCAATCTATTTACGTAATCCTACGCTCTGCAGGAGAAGATGTCCGGCCATCCATGACAACTTCGTTCGTGCCTGGCTTATCTGTGGGATGTCGTGGGACGAGGCGGATCTTTATGCCAAGTCATCGTTGAGCGACAGGCATCATTCACAAACGATAAAGCTTCAGTGTATGGCTTATCTCCAGGAACCTAGTTTCACGGGTGCGTGCTTCTGCTCGAGCTCAACAACATGTCGCTACCACGCTTGAGTGATCCGGTTTTTGATTTCTGCATAGCTGACCGGTCACTCGCCTTCACCTCTGGCATGATGTGGTACTACCTCTTGCTACCATGATCATGGTATTGTAGCACAGCAGAAATCCATGTCCGTCAAAATCTACTTGTGATCTGTTGTCTGAGAACTTGCAGCACGAATCGTGTCTTTGCGTATCACGCTTCCCCAAAACAACATCTTTTGCGAGCATTCAAGCTACTAGCCAAATTTCTGTTCGTTTTTACTTATTCTGCTCTCTACAATGGCTTTCTCGACGTATCTGCTTGGTATTTCAATCCTCATTCTACACATCTTCACAACCACAGCACTCTCGCGAGAAGTCAACTTCGACAATATCTTCAACGACAACGCATACTCGGAGACCTCAACGATACCAAAAGTTGCACACTTTGTCTTTACCAAGACACGCCCATTAGCATGGCTGGAATTTGCTGCAATCAAATCTGCCATTGTCAATCTACAAGTCAACACTGTCAACATCTGGTGTGCCCCGGCTGCCACTTTCGACGGTCCGATATGGAAGCTTGTCCTCGGCTTTCCAGAAGTCAGACTTCGTGAAATCGATATGCCTACAAGTATCTATGGAAACCCAATTGAAGTGCCAGCTCATGTATCTGATGTTGTTCGATTGGAAGCTGTGTATAATGAAGGAGGTAAGAAACTGAGAACAAATTTGTTGACCACACAAGTACAGTGCTGATTATATGTCTTTCCATTCTCTAGGTATTTACATGGACTACAACATCATCGCCCTCCGCTCCTCCGACCCAATCATCAACGACCCAACAACCAAATCCGCCGTCATGGCCGAGCAAGACCCAGGTGGTTTCGGCAACGCCTTCTTCATGGCCAAGCAATACTCACCCTTTCTCAAAGCATGGATGCAAGAATACGAACGCTTCAATGACTCAGATTGGGGTGGTTTCTCGCTCGTCGCACCACACAAGCTGTTTGAACAAGGTAATCAAGATCTTACTGCTCTGGATGTTCATACATGGTATTATCCGACCTGCTGCAGTGATGCTTCGACGATCAAGCTCTTCTTTGGACACAGCTTTACTAAAATCGATCAGAGTTATGGTGTGCATCAGTGGGGAGGAAGATGGAGGACTACGAATATGCTGAGTCCAGCCAATGTGAGGACGATTGATACGCCGTTCTTCTGTCGTATTCGTCATCTCTTCAACGACATTGGCGACGGCTATATCGCACAAGATTATCAGACTAACCCCAATTGCTCCTTTGTTGACATGTCTGGAATACAGCCGTCGGTGGACACGATGATGGCAGACTATCAATTCACGCACGATACCGACATCAAAGTCATTGATTCTTCTGGCAATCGTCTTCATGGCTGGGCGCCACATACTACCGGCTTACCTCTCGACCTGGCCCCTTCTTCCTCATCATCATTCATCGCGCAACAAGTACGCGAATTCCGTCCTTTCCAGTTCCTCGTTCTCCCTCTTCCAACTAACTACGATGGTCGTACTGGTACACTACAAACCTCTATACTGCTCCAGAACGGCTTCAATGACCACCGCGACTCAACCACCACGCTTGCACAAGTACGCATGGACGACGACAGTAAAATGCTTCTGCGTCTTATTCAATCAGGCGCTACAGGCAACACCAGCATACAAGTCGAGTGGATAGCCGGACAAGGAAAAGCAGTCACAGACGGAGAAGTGTTCATACACACTTCCGCTCGGAGTGTAGACTTGGATGACGGCAAGTGGCACGCCCTACAACTGAACTGGGACAGGAAGGAAGCTGGACTGCTTACTGTGTTCATCGACGGTAGTGGCAAGGAGAAGGTGTTGCAGCCACTACTGGCTGCGAGTGTACGATTGCTACCGAATGCCGTGACAGGCGGCGAGATCTGGATCAACGCCTTGAAGGAGTCTGAGCTGGACACTGGGCTGCGCGCACGAATGCGGTATTTACGCACATACGCGTCGCCGCACTTGGCGTCATGGGTCACTTCGTCCTCCTGGGACAAAAACTCAGGCTCGATTAGACTTGGGTCCGATATTCTGGCAGTGCTTGGATGGGTGAATGATGTTGGTGTGGTGACTTGGTTTGCGTTGTGCTTGGTTGTTGTACTTCTTGTGAGTGTAGGTGTGTCGAGGAGACATGGACGCGTAAGAAGGATGAGTTGGAGAAGGATTTTGTGGGGTGGCAGTCCTGGATCGAGGTCGCCTGTTAGAGGTGGGAAGGAGAGGGGTATTTTGGAGGATTGGATGGAGCGTGAAGATGGGGAGGTTAAGGGGTGAGGGTTGAACTTGAAGTGTACTTGGCGTTCTTTTTTCTTCTCTTACGAATCTTCTTATACAATCTTCTTCCTGGCTGTGCAGACGTGCCACTGAAACATTTCTACGATCCTCGTGAAGATTCCATTGAGAACTGGTGCTGTGGGTCTGATCGAAGGAGCGAGATGCATTATCAATTAAACTCTATATCTATATCTACTCTCGCTCCATCACACTCATCCATCCATCGCTTTGACAGCACAGCGAGCTCTAGCAAAACAGCGCTATAAAAAGCTTCCGCCATCGGCATTTGTCTCCCCTTCCCAACATCCACCTATTCCGTGTCCCAACCCCTTCCACCCGCGCCTATAATGACTTGTGCCTCGTTATCCACTTCTTCATCACCACCTCCCAATCAGCCTTCCCATCCACCTCACCCAGCAACCAGACTCAAAAAAACACCCCACCCCATCCCCACCAACCCGCCAAAAAGCATCCGATACTCAAACGGCACCACCGTAAAATTCAGCAAACTCACCATCGGCCACAACTTATAGCCCGCGCTCATCAAGCCCCACGTCTCAGCACGGACCGCTTGCACAATATCGGCGTAGTCTTGGCCTTTCAGAGCGGCCATACCGGCGATGAAGACGATGGTGTTGAAGAGGGCGCCGAGGGTTTGGTCGAGGAGGAATTTGATGAGTGTGTTTTGTTTGTTGAGTGTTTTGCGGGGGATGATTTCTTTCTTTTCGTTGGTGGTCGATGGCTTTTCACTGGTGTTGGTCATGGGCACGATGGCAGGTGCGATGGTGGTACCGGGGAATGTTTCTTCGAGGAATTGTTGCCAGAGGAAGTTTGGGGGTGTGTTTAGAAGGGTGAAGAGGGCGAAGTTGAAGAGGGGTGTTGGGTCAAGTGCGAATGGGGTCTTTTGATGAGCATGGACGTTAGCATGGTCGGTTAGCGGCAAAAAATATTGGATCGAGACGAAGAGCGAAAAGGTCAGGCAATACGTACATCAGTTCGCCAACTCTTAAGCACTTGGGCGAGTAGATTCGATGTGGCGCTTAACACGACGGCTTGGATCGTTGCGTTGATGATTGGGGATGGCATCCTCGTGTGTATCGGATGGGTTGTCGTTACGTTTAACCTTCTTGTCGTTGTGGGATTTGCCAATGCCCTTCTTATCTGCCCGTGGCTTGGTTACACGATGCTTATCGCTAGAGTTGTCGTGGCCGCGAGCTGTTTGCGGCTGAGTCGTGTGTGGACTGCGTGTCTTGCTGGCAGAGGCTTGAGGTGTGGACTTGGATGGAGTAGTGTTAGGGATGAAGCGACGTTGTCTGCGATTCTTCTGATGATGTTGAGATGTGAGGGATATTGCTCCGAAGAGGGTGAGAGTGTAGATGGTGGCGAGGCGGGCAGGTCGACTGTGATCCAGCTTGAGATGAGTAGGATGAATATTAATGACAAAGGATCGTAGAGTTGCAAGAAAATACTACAGGATATAGGATGATACAAGGTGTTGTTGTTATCAGAAGTGAGTGACGTTATCAAAGTCAATTGACGACCTCCGAGCCACGTGGCAGAGCTCGGCCTTCGGACATGGCTTATTGATTTATTGAATGATTATTATTCATTATGCTACTCTTTTCAATATTATGTTATGCGTGTGGGTGTGACCCTCTTCTCATCATGCCCATATTCTCCCTTCACACCAAGCAGAAGTCACGATAGCTCAGGTAAAGCCTATACTCTCTCGCCTATTCTCCATGCCTGCAGGAGAAGGTGTAGCATTTGCTGTCCCCGCCACAAGCGACTTGATTTGCTCCAACAGTGCCGGGATCCTATTTGACCATTAACTCTTGGCTTTACCAAACCTCGAAAGCTCTGCTTACCTGAACGGTTTCGTCACCACCAAATCCATGCCATGGCCAAGCGCGTTTGCAATCTGCTCACTTCTTGCATTGGCTGTGACTGCTATCGTGGGTATATGGCCAATAAGTACGCCTTCTCTTTCCATCTCACGGATGTGTCCTACGCATTCCAGACCGCCCATTACCTGTGTCCCTGATTTAGTCGTTGAATGCCTGAGCACAGTTCTTATCAGGTCCTTACCGGCATTTCCTGAATATTTAAGTCAGTAATTAGTTTCTGAGAGACATTAATATGTGGTTCAACTCACCAGATCGAGTAGAATCAGGCTAAGTGGCTGTGGTGGTCTGATCGGCTCATGTGCATCATTCTGTGGATGAAGCGCGAAATGAGTCGTCTTAATGTATGATAGTGCTTCCAAGCCGTGGTTTGCAACACTGACAGTGCAACCTTGGCGTCGAAGCTGTTGGGCTAAAATTTTCTGGTTGATTAAGTTGTCCTAGAAAGAGCATCAGATAACGTGATAGAGTGCTGACCCTTTGGGTTATTCACCTCCACGACCAGAATGTGCATAACTGCTGTCGGTATGACCAATGGTGATGGTGCAAGAGTAGAGCTCATTGGTGGTGCTGAAGCTGTCCTTGTTGGCGTTGGTGGGACAGACTTGCTAGGTAGAGGAAGTAGGGAGGAAACGATCCCAGGCATTGCTGGCTCCGTGACTTCCTTTGTAGGTGTCGAAGGAATGCTGGTGAATGTCATCTTAGTAGACGTTGGTGACTTGGGCTCTCCAGGTAGTTTCAGGGCCTGCACATAGAACGCAAATGTGGAGCCTTCGTTAGCTTTCGATGATACTCCTATCTGTCCTCCTTGTAGTTCTGTCAGTTCTCGGCTGATGAACAATCCCTGAAGATGTGTTAGCCGGGACACAATAGAGTGCTGCTGATACTGACCAATCCAGAACCACCATATTGTCCATATCTGCAAAGGGTTGTTAGTAGTATACTCGCAATTAAATCCTCGCGGCTTACGTCTTTGGTGAAGCTTGGGAGAACCGTCTGAATAGAACTTCCATCTCTTTGTCATTCAGACCTCTACCAGTATCCTCCACAGCGAACTGAATATATATGGCTGGCAAGCCTTCCCATTCTGGACTCAGTGGTGGCTTGTCTCTTATCGTATCTCTGGGCTTGATGAAAGCAACGCTGTGAGCGGCTGATGTGGGTGGACTCAATGAAGCACTTATTGAAATTGTTATTTCCTTTCGAGGACGATCTTTGGTGAATTTCAAGGCATTTGTGATCACTACACAGGTTGATTAGTAGTCTTGATCTCTGAGATTACCAAGCGGCTGCTTACGGTTTATGAGGACTACATAGTCATTGTGTTAGTGACAGTCCACAAACTGACAACGTCGAGAAAGCTTACCTTGTAGCAATCGACTCGGGTCAGCCACAACATCACCAATCATGAGCTGCTCCAATGAGCTATCGACATCCAATGTCGCGTTGATCTCCGCTGCTTGTAGCTCTGGTGCGTACATTCGCATGGCTTTCTGGACGAGAAAGACAGGATCAACCTTGTCGAGGCTGATTGAGAGAAGATTGGAGTCGAGTTTCGACAGTGTGAGTATGTCTGAGCAGAGTTTTCGCTGATGATTCTAAAGAGAGTTGTTAGCAGTGTACTCCCAATCCATTCATCGCGACATACGGCGCATAGAATAATGGTCTGCGCGGCATTGACAATCTCTTCCGTCTCGTCTTTACTCAGAGTCATTGGGTTTCTCGTTTTGTTTTCGTTGTATGTGGTGATTATGGAGTCGGCTGAAAGGACGATTGCGCTCAGAGGATTCCGAATCTCGTGACTAGTCTAAGGAGCTATCAGCAGAGGCTGGGGATGATATATTGAGCCTCTGACCATATCTATGAATGCCTCACTTTGGCGTTTGTGCTCAAGGGCTTCTTCAAGACGTTTGGCTTGCATTTCTTCGGTATACTTCTGTAGCGAGATGTTTTCCAGCCAGCCTGATAAGGATATTAGCGACTTCTTTGACCATCAAATAAAAATCTAACCTTGTGTGCCAACAATCGTGTCGTCAGTAGTATCGATCTCGGGAAATGCCATCGCTCTGAGAAAGAGCGGTCCTGACATTTCGGTGCCAGTTGCCTTGTCAATTGCTTTCCATGACTTTTTACCTCTGTACTCGACCACTGTCGGCTGACGATCCCGTTTCATCTTATCCCAGGCATCCTGAACGAGTTGAACATCTTCCGGGACGATTGTTTTCTTCCAGAAGTCCCAGTTTTCCCCTTGACTAAAAGTGTTTTGGGTGGCGCCAGTCAGCTCATAGAAAGCAGCATTAAGGTATGCTGGACTGCCATCTTGCTTGAGCAAAAACATGCCAAATGGAGCAGAAGTGCCAATTCGCATGAAGTTGGCTTCGCCTCTTTCGGCCTCCTGGGTGCGCAAGAGAAGCTGCTTCGTGAGTGAAGCATGTCTTAAAGCAGCCTCTTCTGTAGCGGCTTGAGCTTCTCTTTGTTCTTTTGGTAGAACAATATGTGCGGTACATGCGTTGATACGGTCGTTGAGTAACCTGATATAATCACGATACGCGTCGTTGAAAGGTCGGCGAGCGTTCAATCCTAATACAAGAAATCCAACTACATTTGATCCATAGACTGGCTGAATAGCACTTTGAATAGTGTCAGTATTTCTGAATTCTCTCCATGTAGTACTACTTATGCTTACCAAACTATCGCCCTAGTATAAGGCGTTCGACCCGGTATAAGCTGAACAAGACCTGGAGGCATTGCAGACCCCTCAATCAGTACTGCTACTCGCCTGCTCCATGCCTCAAGGCAGTATCCTCCAAAGCCTTCACCTACAACTAGCCGGAAGGATTCTACGGTTGCAGGATTCGTCTCGTCAATACCGACTACTCCCTCGAGCCAGCAATACTTCTCTGCAGTATTTCCAGCCGACTGTGAAGGTGTCTCTGAAGTCCGAGAGGAGAATTCTTGACTATCACCGTTCTTGACCGAGTACAGCATCGCAAATGGAACGTCGTGTGTGTTCTCATTCAATGCTCTCAATATCTGCGTCCACACGTCGTGCAGAGACCCTGCTGAAGCACTACCTTCTCCAATGCGCACGATAGTCCTTACACGTCGCTCGGCGATCGTCTCGTTCGTAACTTCGGCAAACTGATCCAAGACACCGATGGCTCGACCGTCAGTACCGAGGATCGGCGCGAGCACAAACGAGAAGAAAGTTTCTTCTTCATACTATGTAATGTTAGTTTCTACTGGTTTTGATCCTGCCAACGTCAACTGCTTACTGTCATGTCAATGCGCCGGCGAAGGAGGACTTCCGTCTTATGTATCTTTGTTGATTTTCCATCACGGTAGGCAAGATCAAACAGGGGAGCCACTGCTGGCCAGGTTTCCGCGAACGCAACACTGGGATTTCGTCCGAGTGCCTGTGGATGTTTTGCTCCAATGATAGGTACACAAGCTTCATTATAGAGTAGTGTATAGTTGTCTCCCCAGGCCATTATACGAGGATCTGAGCTGTCAGCATGAACCTAAAAAGAACGCCAGTACACCCCACACCTACCTGGGTTACTCAACATCTCCACTACTACCTGACGTAGCACTATAGGCCAGTCTTTCATTGGTCCAAGTGGAGTCGACGCCCAATCGACATTCTTGAAAAACTGAACGTAAGGTGAAAGATTGGGTAGATTGTATTGCGTCCAGTCGATTAGCTCTCTCGCTTCCCCAAACACTGAAATAGAGGATTTCGTTGATAGTGCTCTTGTTGAATCCCCAGGTGTTGTATCACCAGAAGAACTACGATCCGAGCGACGCTGCGTAGATATAGGGAGCGGGCCTTGCTTCGGTGTAGGCGTCTCCTTTGTTCTGTCCGGGATGGAAAGTGAAGGTTCAGGCGATGACAAGTTTTCAGACTTTTCCAGCATTCCATCCAAATCATCCTCACAAAACACAACCCTCCATTTTGTCAAAAAGTATCTCACTCTCCACCAATGACCAGCAAAATCAAATCGCCCAGAGTCTGCCATTTCCACATCATGGAGAAACGCTGCATAGTCACTATCGAGGCTTGTGCGAAGCTTACGCGCAAGAGTTAGGAATTGATTGAATGCAGGATTCGAGTATGCCAGTGCCCATTGCGAGCCTGGCGTTGCAGGGCTTTTCACATCTTCCGCGAAGACGACCGTGGGCCGATTGTCTTCACGCAGGTATTCGAGCAGAGAGACATCTGCCAGGTTGTCGTGATGAGAAGAAGTCATGACTCAGGCTGTCGAAACATTCTCATGCCACGCGAAGTCCACGTTGTTGAGTGTTGGACTTTGGAGCCGCTGACCTGTTCGTCTTATCCTCACGCGATTTAAGGGCTGATGAAAACGAGTGACAATCAATACTTGAATAGTGTAAATTCAGTTCTCACGATGGATATGCCCATGGGGAATCAGTCGCACGCACAACGAAGATCGGGATGAACGGCTGCGACGGAAACGCTGTCGTGGCTATCGCTTTTATTTTCCCCTGGTTGCAAACCTAGCGCGGATGTCATTGCGAACCTAAGCCACAGTGGCGTTGCACACTACTAATCAATAAATAACCATATCATACACTACTTATTATCTTGTACATTAATTCCATCGATAGCTATCCAATATATACAGCTTCTAGGTAGACAGTCTTCTTTATGCTCCTGTCTAAATCTAATACGCCTGGAATCTATCTCCAGGATAAACACATTTTCGCAAAGTCTTTGGCCCACAATCACCAAGATTCTGCAAACCAGCAAGTCCCATCAACTGGTCGCAATCTGCCAATATACCTTTAAGAGCATCCCTCGCACCATGACGTCCATTAATGCCCAAACCGTAACACCAAGGTCGGCCAATACCCACCATCTTTGCTCCTAGAGATATTGCTTTTACAATATCTGCACCAGTCCTGATGCCGGAGTCGAACATGACAACAAACTCGTCTCCAAGACCACCTTTCTTGCCCTTGACCGCTTCCACGACCTCAGGCAGCATTTCAAGGGAGCCTACAGCCCCATCCACTTGTCGTCCTATATATGGGTAAATATGGCATTCTCGCACTCGTCATTGACGCACTCACCTCCATGGTTTGACACAAAACAGCCGTCCATTCCAGCTTCTACAGCTTTAAGAGCATCCTCGGGATCTTGGATACCTTTAAGTACGATAGGACCGTCCCAGTGTTCTCTGAGATGGGCCAGTTCTTCGCAAGAGTGGGCGGCTCCAGAGAAGACATCACTAGTCCAGGAAAGACTAGCTGCAATGAGATCGTCTTCTGGTGTTTTGCCGTCATTCTCTGCCGCGAAACGTTTACGAAAAGCAGGGTCGGTCAATCCAGTAGCAACACCAATGCCTTTGACGAAGGGAACATAGGCATTGTCGAGATCCCATGGTCGCCATCCTGCAAGATGATCAGCACAAGTGGTCTAAGCACGGTCACCTTGACTTACCGAGTGCCCAAGTGTCAAGAGTGACCACCAACACTTTGTATCCAGATGCCTTGGCTCGATGAAGCAGTGATTCTGTGGTCTCTTTGTGTTGAGGCCAGTAAAGCTGGTACCATCTCGCGCCATCGCCATTAGCCTTTGCAATATCCTCCATTGTAGCGTCGCTAGCTGTACTAGCAACATATGGGACACCAATCTCCGCGCAAACTTCTGCAACACCGCATTCTCCGTCAGGGTGGAAGATGCTCTGAACACCGATGGGAGATGCTACTACTGGAGAGTCGTAGTGTTCACCCCACAGCTTCACAGACATGTCTCTGTGAGTTGTAGGCCTCAACATCCTGGGCACAATCTTCCACATCCTGAATGCAAGTCTATTCGCATCCATCGTAGCCCTCTCTCCTGCACCTCCTGCGACGTAGGCATAGGCACTTGATGAGAGGTGTTCTTTTGCCTGATGATCATGAATAAGCAGTCTAATGCAGACCTTGCTGGTTCCCTCCACATACTTGTTGCTCAAGTTTATTTGGGTCATAGGTAACACTAGGCTTAACTCCATGAAACATGCCAGCGGTGTAGATCTCACTCTGAAAAGCACCATACTTCCGCGCGTGAGGTCCCGGGTCTATGATGTGAGATGTTGGAATTGTGTTTCAGACAGTGATGATGGCGTATGCTGGTAGGCAACTCACCTTGAGTCTTCTGCTGTCCAGACATGATGGAACGATGTTACTTTTTTCTTGATTTCAGGATGACAGAAAAGGTCAATTGATACAGATGAAATTTCTTGAAATGTCCGGTATTATGGCACCAGAAATATAGCGATTGGCTCTATTATGCTACAAATACATAATGTTTCCTGCAGACTGCAGCACACCACGTGTCAGAAGTGTTAGCGGGGTCATTGACGGGTAGCGACGGGAGGATCGCTACCTTCGGATGCTGGCGGATCCCGAAAACACCCGAAAGCAATTGGGATTTTAGGAATGTTGAGCATTGAAAGAAGGAAGGTTCTGTAGCTTATCGTGAAGATATCCAACAAAGCAAGACAGCATGATACGACCAACCGCCAGCAGGTGCCTTGTCCGTGCAGGTCAACGAGCTTCTCTTCAACTTTCACGATCATCCGTCGCCTGCCACACCTCGGCGAAGCTTGTTCAGTCCTCCTTCACATCACGATCTGTAAACATTACATCAACAACAAGATATTTCAGCCAAACATCCGGAATGTCTGCCTCCACAAGAACCGAAAGCGATGCCTTTGGCGAGATCCAAGTACAATCAGACAGGTACTGGGGAGCTCAAACGGAACGCTCTCTGGAGAACTTCAAGATCAATCAGCCTCAAGATCGCATGCCACCACCAATCATCCGTGCTTTTGGTATTCTGAAGGGCGCTGCAGCAAAGGTCAATGTCAAGTATGGGCTGGGTGAGTAGGACACAGCTTAGCTTAGCAAGGAATGCAAGCTAAAATGGTGCAAGATCCCAAGCTCGGCGATGCTATCCAACAAGCTGCCAAAGAGGTTGCAGACCTCAAACTTGTTGACCACTTTCCCCTCGTCGTCTGGCAGACTGGATCTGGTACACAATCAAACATGAACGCCAACGAAGTAATCTCAAACCGCGCTATCGAGATCTTGGGCGGCACAATGGGTTCCAAGAAGCCAGTGCACCCTAACGACCATGTCAACATGGGCGCCTCTTCCAACGATACATTTCCAACCGTCATGCACATTGCCGCTGTCCTCGACATCAAGGAGAACCTCATTCCAGCTCTCCAAAGTCTGCGCGACGCTCTCGACAGAAAAGCCAAGTCATTTGAAAAGATTATCAAGATTGGAAGGACACATTTGCAAGATGCTACACCTTTAACGCTCGGTCAAGAGTTCTCAGGATACGTTCACCAGCTTGATATGGGTCTGGTCCGTGTCAAGTCCGCTCTCCCTCATCTTCAACAGCTCGCTCAAGGTGGTACTGCTGTTGGAACTGGTTTAAACACCTTTGTTGGCTTTGCTGAAGCCATTGCCGAAGAGGTTAGCAACATGACTGGACACACATTTGAGACTGCACCCAACAAGTTTGAGGCTCTGGCTGCACACGATGCTGTTGTTGAAGCACATGGTCAGCTTAATACACTAGCTACATCGCTCTTCAAGATCGCTCAGGACATTCGCTTCCTCGGTTCTGGTCCTCGTTGCGGTCTTGGTGAGCTCAAGCTACCCGAAAACGAGCCAGGTTCATCGATTATGCCTGGTAAGGTCAATCCTACTCAATGCGAGTCTTTGACTATGCTTTGCTGTCAAGTATTTGGTAACAATGCTGCCTGTACTTTTGCTGGATCGCAGGGTAACTTTGAGCTCAATGTCTTCAAGCCAGTGATGATTAGAAACTTGTTGCACAGCTCAAGACTGCTCGCAGATGGTATGATCAGTTTCGAGAAGAACTTGGTAGCAGGCCTTGAAGCAGATGAGAAGAGAATTGAATCATTACTCCACGAAAGGCAAGCAAATTCTACTTGTATTTGGTGACAAATTTACTAACACGTCTCCTTAGTTTGATGCTTGTAACCTGCCTAAACCCAGTCATTGGGTATGACATGGCTTCCAAGGTTGCAAAGAATGCTCATAAGAAGGGTTTGACACTGAAAGAGAGCGCCATGGCACTCAAAGCGCTCAGCGAGGAAGACTTTGACAAGCACGTCAAGCCAGAGTTGATGTTGGCACCCAAGGAGAAGAAATAGATTAGGACGTGATGATATTACTATAGAAAAGCAATACAAACAAAAGTGAAAGATTTCAAGGTGGATGTTTCAGGTTTCGATCGAGTTTTCGATATGTGTCAGACGTGTTTCAGATCTTCTCAGAACTCATCACCGAAGCGCAGCAGAACCGACCATAGGCAGATGCTTCAAAGAACGACAACCCGCCACCAGAGCGTGCACAATACACGACATTTCCGACTTGTTCGCGTCTCTGCCTCGAGCATTGCGTGGTTGATATCACGCGTATGTTTCGTGTCGGAGAAGGATTTCCATGGCTAACGGACCTTGCTTCCTACTCTTCTGCTGCATTATCCGTTCCAATCCACAATCTACAAACACTCTCGCCCTTTCCTTCTACGTCTGTCGTTTTCTTTCCTTTCTCTTCTCTGTATTAACTCAACTTCGTTTCGTCATCACGGCCGTCCTTGCGAGATATCTTTACCTCGTTATCAAGCACGCCGCAACCATGTTCTACAATCACGAAAGTAAGTCACCACCACCTAGTCTCGTTACAAGATATGAAGCTTACTATTATCAGTTCTTACCTCCCACAAATATGGCGTCGCCACCATCTGGTAAGTCATCTCATCAATAATGCCACAGTCATCTTCTCATAACCTGCAGGGTCGTGGCCACCCTAGGCTCAAAAACGACCGTCACCAAAAGAGTCAACAAAAGAGCAATTCTGGATGTAGATGTACCAAAAGCCGTAGAAACAATCATTACTCCTGAAGCTCCAATGGCTTTGCGTCTCCAAAGCAATCTCCTGTACGTTTCACTGAGCACAGTCCGAGTCAATGCTGATTCTTGTCAGGTACGGCGTAGCAAGAGTGTACGATCAGCAATGTGGCTTCGTCCTTAATGATGCGCATAACATGCAGATTAAGATGCGCGAGATGCTCAAGAGTGTAAGAAATGCAGCTTTGGACCTGGAGGCTGGTCGTGCTGCTAGGTAAGTTTGTCAAAGTATCTTATCGAGAACACCCATACTGACTTTTCTACATAGACCCGAGCAGCTTCTCCTCCCAGACGACCCAGACTTCATGCCTGACCTCCTCCTCACACGCGCAGCTCTTGATCTCGACATGGACCTTACTGAACGCGACCTCATCTCAGATCATGGATCATCTCAGAGCAGTAGCCTACTAAGCCCACACACTCTCCGAGCCCAATCTCCTTCAATCATACTACCAACAACTGATGGTCAGGAACTGCTGGGTGGATTAGGACAGTTTGACTTTGGTGAGGATGAGCAATCTAGAGCAGGAAGACTGTCAAGCCTTGTACCCAGGTTAGTATTTTAATATCAACTATAGCAGAATACAAGCATCTGATACCGAGCAGGAGTGTACCAAGGCTTAACAACGACACTGGTTTCGATCCGAATCCAGATTTCATGTTCGATTTTGATGGTGGCATCGTTACAACAGATGGCCCTGGGTCCGCTACAAGGCCGCATGCTGCTGGTGTCACGAGAGTCTCTCGCGCTGGAAGTGAGATGTCTGCATTGGAGCGTGTTAGGCAAGATCAGGAGGATGCTGACAGAGCTCGAGCTGTAAGAATAGAATGCTGAGTAAAAGACACCACTGACACGAATTGCAGCAACAACGAGACGACGACGAAGGATTCGTCCTGCCGGCAATGGACGACAACGACGGCATACTACCCAACGCCCAACCATTCTCTCCCCGTGCTCGTCCTGCCAGTGAAGCAACACCTTCATCAGCTCATGAAACGCAACAAGGCGAAGAATCCGCCGCCGCACCAGCCCGTCGTGTCCGCACCTTCAAGCCACTAACCGCCGACACCCAAGTCGAACTCCGCAACACCGATCTCCGCGTCTGGGAACGCGACTACATCACCAACATGGCCAAAGCCGCTGTTATCAAAAACGCCAATCGAGCCACGAAGATTGCCAAGCAAAACGCCGATTTCTGGATCTGGCAGATGGGTATTGCTGGCATTGGTGGGATGAATGTCGCTCCTGGACTTGAGATGTTTTATGGTGACAGATTCATCCTTGCTGCGTTGGGTTTGGGTAATCAGGGAAGGAAACGAGATCCTGCTGATGCTGAAGTGGAGGATGATGATGAAGAGAGAGGAAGACGGACTCGACAGCGTACCATCAGTCCGAGAAACGAGGATGAAGAAGTTGGTAGAGGTGTGATGGATGATGACAGTCTAGCTCCAATTATGGTTGATGTAAGTCTTACACAATCTCTACAACTAATCACAATTCTACAATTACATACGGCTAAGCTTGAGAATAGGACGCAGACATCGAAATGGGCCGTAACGCGCCAACACCACTCCCAGCAGACACAACCATCGATCCTTCCTCCGCCATGCCGTGGAATCTCTCCGCCTCCCACCGCTCATCCATCCTCCAACGCAATACCTTCAATCGTCTCTCTCGCGCCGGTTCGGCATCCTACGGTGCCTCCCCACTAATCGGCCGCGGCAGCAACCTTCTCACCCTTCCCAACCGTCTTTCCCGCGCAAACAGTCTCGTACCAGGCGGTGGTGCAACTTCCTCCATCCATGGCGGTGACATTGGACTCGGTGGCGGTGGCTTCAACACAGACAACGACACCGATATGTGTGATGTTGATGTCGATGTTGACCACGATGCACCACTAAACACGCAACAGCAAGAACAACTCGAAGCAGACTTTGAAGCTTTCGGCCCCGCGGCACAGATTGATACGCAGACTGCTGCTAGTAGTCAGTGGATTAAGGGGGTGTTGGATGTGGAAGGGAGGAATTTCTTGGAGTTTGTTGAGGCTGAGGTTGCACGTCTGAGAGATTCCACAGATGTTGCTGGCGAAGGCGATGATGCTGGTGATGATGTTGGTGATGGTGCTGCAGGAAGAGTAACCTTCGAAACCCTCCTCCCACCTCAATCCAACTCAGCAGTCGTGGCTGCGCAGGGATTACTGCATTGTCTTGCGTTGGCTACCAAGGGGTTGTTGGGTGTTGAGCAGGTTGAGGACTTTGGTGAGATTTGGTTGAGACTCTTGTCTGTTGGTGGTGGTGGTGGTGGTAGAGGGGAGGATAATGGGCAAGTTGGAGGAGGAGGAGGAGGAGGTGTACGAGGAGAAGATGTCGATGATGGTGATGTTGTTGTTTGAAGTAGTCAGAGAAGAAGGGACGGCAGTATATGGAAAGTAGGAAGACGGGAGGGGGGGAAAATCATGCGATATATGCGTGTGTGTTGAGATGTAGACGCGTCACAGTGTCAATACTAAGGTAAGGTAAACACGACATGCGAGTATAGTAAAAGCGTAATATGATACAGGGACAAAGGCTTAATATGATATAGCAGAGAAAGAGGTCCAGTGCAAAGTGACATAGGTAGACAATCTCTCTCGATATGAGTCTAATATTGTAGTTTCATGCACACGGACGACGTTGATAATTTGGACGGACGAAAACATTCGCAAGGAATATACTTCCCCTTCCATCTACTCTGCACTCAGATCATCCGAATCGCCACGCCTCACAGTGCAGCACATCACATCACAGCACAGCACATCACAGCAAAACACGATACAAGCTTGGAAGTAAAGAACACTTCTCATCACAGCACAACACAACACAACACAACACAAAATACACCATGCCACGCCATCAAAACACTGAATTCGAATGCAAATTCATTGCACATTACACTTTCATCCATCAAGACAAAAGCATAAACCCCTGATTGATTGTGTTGTTTATGAAACAGCGACCAGCCTTCTTCAGGCACTTGTATGCGGGAATGGGATACTTTGGGCAAGTAAGTCGCACAAGAATGGTGAGTGGCCGGGCTCTGGAAAAGGGTTCTCACATGCGGCCTTCGAGGATACTGCCTGTAAGTGCCGGCGGTTTCGCATTTCACTGCATATTAAACTTGGTGTTGATCCATCAAACTCATTTGTAGAATAAAACAGCATAAAGAAGGTCGGTTGTGCATGAAAACATGAAAGCATGAAGAAATACGAATAGGGAGAATCTCGAGGAGTACCATTAGGCAAATCGCATGAAAACTTTGTTCATTAAACTCATCTAATAGAATAGGATAAACATAAAGAAGGTCGTTCGTTTTGTGTGTATGTATGTGCATAATGAAGGTCGTTGTCCATGATCAAATCATAAAACATGAAAGCATGAAAAATATACGGAAAAAAGGTATCGAAATGCCAACACATTGGATGCATATGTGTCGCCAGCCTTTTGCCAGCTCTCTTAACCAAGTCGAGTCAAGCGGCCTCCGTTGGGTATCAAATCAGCCACCATCCGTCAAAATACCTTTGCCTTGACCGCCGCGAAATCCAGACCAGAGTCGATTGATAGATGATGTGAACCAGAGAACGAGAGTGGTTGCCAGAAAGTCAGTCTGGCGATTTTGTTTTTCTATAGTCCAGAATCCAACACATTGACCACATTCTGTCCCGTCCAAGCCGACCAATCCCGACACGTCTGCTCCATGATATAAGGAATCTCGACTTCATCCTTGAAGTTTCCTTCAATGAAGTTGAGAACCATACCTTCAGAAGTATGCCACGCGATGTGGCAATGGAAAGGCCAAACACCCGGGTTATTCAAATCCCACTGGAACACGCTGTACCCCAAAGGTGGCAACGACCAAACATCACGACGGGTAGGGTTCTCCGGATTCTGGATATCGCCCTGCCAGTAGCCAAGACCAGATGACAGGATCTGCATGTTGTGTCCGTGAACGTGGTAAGGGTGAATTGCAGGGAAACCGACACTAGTGATGTTGATGCGTACGCTTGTGTAGTTGCTCCAGTCGTTCATGGCTCTGTATTTATCGTAGACAGTCTGGCCCATTTTGGCTTCGAGTAGCAAGGGATCGTTGAAGTCGCCGAGATAGGTCACGTTGTTCATCCACCAGACGAAAGCGCCGGTGTCGTTGTAGCCACCTGTGATGATGATGTCGATGTTAAGGTCGGCGTCTTTGGCTGGAATGGGGAAGAATGGCACTGTTTCAGTGAGGGGATCGTTCTGGCATGCGAAAGGAGCAATGTATGTTGGACCGATGGGGATCAGACTTGTAGTGTTGGGAGGAATGGAAGTGTCGGCGTTTTCGTAGTAGATTGCTGCAGTGGTGAAGTTGTTGAAGCCCGTGTTGATGTTGCAGCCACCAGACCCTGGAGGTGCGAGTTCGGCCTTGCCCGGGATTTCGCCAGAAGGACCAGATACAACACGTAGCCACACAGAGTCTGTTGGTGCACCGGTGGCATAGAAGATGACGTCGCTTCGTTGTCCTACCGCCAGAGTGACGTAGGATGTGTTGTAAGGTACCAAGGGAACGAAGTCTTGTGCAATAACCTCAAGTTGATGACCATCAATACTGACAAACAAAACAGCTTCTGCTGCGGTGTTGATCAGACGGAAAAGAATCTTCTTGCCGGATTGGACTTTGAACTGGGCAAGGCCTGCATCAGGAACGCACTTGGCGTTGATGGGAGAAGTGGGGTAGTTGGCAAGGTTACTGCAGTTCATATTGGCCTTTCCGTTGATAAGAACGTTGGCTGACTCTGGTGGTGAAAGAGGTCCCACAGGAGTGGCGTGCATGATCTGGTCGACGAGATTCTCGTAGTATCCGCCAAACCAGTCGGAGATGACCACTGGGCCAACATCGATATCATAGTCTGTGCTCTTGGGTCCGTGAATTACGATAGGACCGACAAGACCGTCAATGTATTGAGCAGAGTAATGCGAATGCCACCATGAAGTACCGTAGAGTTCTGCGCGGATTCGGTATGTGAAAGTAGCTCCAGGTGCGATTGGGCATTGGGAGATACCAGGAGTACCATCCATGAATGGCGTCCCGGTTTGGAGGAACCCGTGCCAATGGATTGAAGTACCTTCGCTGCGGTTGTTAAAGACTGTGACCTCAATCCAATCACCTAGGTAGTAGTGTTAGTGACGATGCTCGTTTCTTTTCTAGTACCGTAAGATGTAGATATGTTATTTACCCCAGTTTGCTATACCAACTATCAGCAAATGTCTTTGATCCGGGTTTAACATTGCACAAACCTTCAATCAAGGGACCTGGATATTGGCCGTTCGCGACAATCATGTTCTTCTCAACACCATCTGGTGATAGGAGAGCATCCGAGATGGTCCATGAGTACTGACGGACCATTCCTGGAGAACATCGTCAGTCACGGTAATATCACTAAGTAGAGCAATTTACATACCTGTGTTTGGAGTCTGGTTAGGGTCGAGTTGATTGCAGTTGCCGGCATCTCTTGAACCCCAAGGCTTGCCTTGTGGCATGGGTCCATTCATCCAAGGATTCATGTTTGGTTGACCAAGCGTGCCCCAAGTACTCATGCCTGTTTTGCGCATATCAGTTTCATGATGAACGTTGGACACGTTACAGGGCGTGCTCGCTCACCGTTTGTCCAATTCTGGCTCATGCGGTTTCCCCATGATGCTTGACTTGGTGCGTTGTTCCAGCTCTGACCTCCCCAGCCTTGACCTCCCCAACCTCCTTGACTTGCTTGTTCTGGATTGGTACCTACAACTGGACCTTGGGCTTGCGCTGGAGGAGCTGCACTTGGTGGGCCCCAGGCTTGTGCTCCTGCTGGTGGTTGACCTTGAGGTGGTCCGCCTTGAGGAGGCCCTCCAGCTCCAGCGCCAGGATAGCTACCTGCACCGAAACCTCCAGCACCGAACCCAGCATTACTGTGACCACTGAAAGCAGGAATACCCCAGGCAGCAGCAGACGAGGCTGCAGATAGAAGCGTGGCAAAGCGCAAAGCTACCATTTTGAGCGAAAGTGATGTCGGAAGAAGCCTGCAGTTGGGGCTTTTTTTCGCGCTTAGTGTTGGTCACACAGCCTGGGGAGGACGAGGCTACAAGTAGGTCGTGCGATCGTCGCTTATTCAGGTCAGGGCCCGCCCAGCTGGAAAAACAAGGTCGAGCTAAAGCACGCTAGCAAAACTAGCGCAAGCCAACTTGTCATAAAGATGGAGATCTTGGCTGGCAGAAGCGATTACAGAGGTACGCACCGATACTTTCGAAGGGTACCTCAAAGGGTACATCCGTCCTTGCATAAGGGCGGGAAAGTGGAGGAAGTGAAGCGACTGGCTCTAACAGGCTGGTAGGGCCGGTAGGCATACACAGCACCCGTTGACACGCTCGAAACCTGAAACTCTAGTGCGGGCACAAGACCAAAAAAAAGTAAGATTTGAATCAACAGTGACAGTTCTTTGCCAGTGTAGACAATACTCGGTTGTGCCATGGAAGATGCGGCTAGGGGTTTGTGGGAGGGATTTTCTCTGCTGGCCAAAACGTGCCAACTCATCTCGCACGAGCTGAATCTCACTTGGCTGGGCACATGATGAGACGTGCCAAGCGTAAAAGGTTATTTATAAAAGGGTGCAGTGCAGGATAGTTCGGGATCTTGTGATCGCCATGCTCCTTCTCGCTTAGGCAGGTGCTTTCTCCTAGCTGGGAAGGCCAGCTTTTCATCCCTGCCTTTAGCTCTCTAGCTTTCCCGCTCCCGCTCTCCCTGTCGACTCGTTTTCTTAACCTCTCGATGAGGTAGGTCAAGAGCTCAAAAATGTCAAGATTCATCGAAACAAAATGGTTTCATGTCTGTAATAGTCTGCGTGAGCATGAAGAGCTTTTCGTCGGCCAACTTTGAAATCACTCTCAGCGTAAACAGAAAATGGTCCTCGGGAAAGCCCCCTGTTTAGGTCTAGGGCTCCCGTCGATGCCCCTCGTTCCTTCCTCTCCTAGACCGAGGTCGCAATTGCTTGCCATTGGGATCGTTGTTGAACAATAATCCCTTGCAACAACACGATCAGTCTCCTTGCTTCTTTTGTGAAGCTCATCAATGGCAGCAGTAAGACGTTTCGCAGGATCGGTCCGCCACCTTCGCGCTTGCACTTCCCCCGCACTCGTCTCTAGAGCGAGCAGGCCCATCAGCCAGAAGTTGACCACCTCATTCCTTACCGCAAGACAAGCCGCAAACTTCAAGACAATGGCTAGCCTGAAGAGCCAGGATGTTTCTCCTGCCGCTCACAAGGGTTACGATACCGAGATCGTCGATATGGCAAAGTATATTCATGGCTACAAGATTGATTCAGAGTTGGCTGTAAGTTGAACCAATTGTGCTCGACACTTGGAGGCTGACACTACTCAGTACGACACTGCTCGTCTTGTGTTCCTCGACACTCTAGGTTGCGGTCTGAAAGCCCTTGAGTTCGAGTCTTGCACAAAACTCCTCGGCCCTGTCGTCCCGGGCACAAATGTTCCAAATGGTGTCAAGGTTCCTGGTACTTCATATATCCTCGACCCGGTTGCTGGCGCATTCAACATTGGTGCTATGATACGCTGGCTCGACTTCAACGACTGCTGGCTGGCAGCTGAATGGGGTCATCCTTCTGACAACTTGGGCGCAATCTTGAGTGTAGCGGATTGGATCACAAGAACAAACAAGGCTGGAGGTGCAAATGGGAAGAAGCTTGGAGATGGAAGGACATTCAAAGTCAGAGATGTACTGGAAGCTATGATCAAAGCACACGAAATTCAAGGGTGTTTGGCTTTGGAAAACTCATTCAACAAGGTTGGACTCGATCACGTTGTGAACGTCAAGGTTGCATCAACTGCGGTGGTCAGTAAGATGCTTGGACTGAGCGAGAGGCAGACAATGGATGCAATCACTCAGGCTTGGGTCGATGGACAGAGTATGAGGACATACAGACATACTCCCAACACCATGAGTAGGAAGAGTTGGGCTGCTGGTGATGCTTGTGAGAAGGCCGTCAACTTGTGTCTGAAGGTCATGAAGGGTGAGGAAGGTGTGCCGACTGTGTTGACTGCGCCTGTATGGGGTTTCTACGATGTCCTGTTCAAGGGAAAGAAGTTTGAGTTTCAGCGACCATACGAGAGCTACGTTATGGAGAATGTGCTGTTCAAAGTGTCTTATCCTGGTAAGCCTTTAGCGTATAATATTGGGTTAAGCAAAGACTAACGACAATCTAGCTGAGTTCCACTCTCAGACTGCTGTCGAAGCTGCTGAACGCCTCAACAAGAAGCTCGCTGCAATGGGCAAGTCTGCTGCAGACATTGCTGAAGTTACCAACCGTACACACGAAGCCTGTGTCCGGATTATCGACAAACAATTCAAGGCCATGGACAACTACGCCGATCGTGATCACTGCGTGCAATACATGGTTGCGACCATGTTCGTTTTCAACCGCTTGACTGCGGGCGACTATCCTGATGGTAGCGAAGCTGCTACTTCTGAATTGGTAGAATCACTACGCAAGAAGATCAAGTGTGTGGAAGACCCTCAGTTCACAAAGGACTACCACGATCCATCAAAGCGCACAATCGCCAATGCTTTGACAGTCAAGTTGAATGATGGTACTGTATTGGAAGAAGAAGTCGTTGAGGCACCTCTTGGACACAGATTGAGGAGAGAGGAGGCAAAGCCAAAGGTTATGGCAAAGTATGAAACACATACTAAGCCTCATGTCAGTGACTCACAATGGAAGGAGCTGGATAGATTGTCAAAGGACAACAAAGCTTTGGACGAAATGGATGTGGATGAGTATGTTGATTTGTACTTTAAGCAGTAAACAAAAAGCTCGATTATATATAAAATGTTATCTAGTCAAACAATAGAATCCTGTATCCTCAGTCGCGGTTGGAGAACCGCAGACAACATGAATCCCGCAGATGGCAGGCGTCAACGGCGTTTCAGCTAATTCTCTGACAAAAACTGGTTCATCTCATCATCGTCAATCGAAAAGCCATTAGCTTTGATCAGCCTGATGCCATACCATTAATAATGAGGACACCGGTATCTCGAGACAACTGATACCATCTCTCAAGCCAGCCTGGAGAAATCAAGCGAAATCGAGTGGACTCGACCCGTGAAAAGATAAGCTGGGCGGCTCTCGGAGAAAGGTCGGGCAAAATTTGCCGCCGCGAGATGAAAGACACCTTCATCGCCGCCACTGTGCGACAATGATTCGGAAGTCTACTTGTTGCCATCGTCAACGACTGACAGGGTGTGTGACTATTTGTGTGTACTTGTTTTGATGTTATTGTTTTGAGTTTCAGACTCGAATTAGACTCGAAACGACGGTTCAGTACATCGTGACTTTGAGCTCGGCGTTCGAAGATCGCGCTGTCCGCGTAGAACTAACCTCCAGAACAGAAACAGAATGGAAGAACGGCAAAAACAACACAAAACGGAAGATTCGGCTGAGATACTAGCTGAGACATCTGAGACATTGCCAGCACAGGCTTCTAGACCGCCTCGAATATACAGATCAGTTACCAGAAACTCAAATCATCCAGCGCAGAAAACAGCACACTTTGCGGATGACCTCGATCTCGAAAAAGCTGGCACGAATACATCCATCAGAGGTGCTGGCACTGCGGCAGCTCCTATTCATGGTTTCGATTTGAGCCGTGTTGATACTGCTAGAACTACATATCAACCACAACTTACACCTTTCGCTACACATACATCTTATGAATCGACACATCAACATACTGATCCATCGCTCGAGCCGCTAGATGGAGGATATGGATGGGTTTGTGTGGTGGCAGTCTTTTTCGTCAATGCTCATACCTGGGGCATCAACTCGAGCTATGGTGTATTCTTAGCACACTATCTTGCGGAAAATACCTTTCCTGGGACTACCGCACTTGATTATGCATTTGTAGGAGCACTCAGCATATCCTGCGGTGTTGCAATATCTCCAATAGCCGCATTGATCTCAAAGCATTGTGGCCTAAAGTTCACACTTCTTCTTGGCGCCACAATCGAAGCTGTATCCCTAATAGGTGCAAGTTGGGCTACGGAAGTATGGCAACTATTTCTCAGTCAAGGAGCCGGGTTCGGAATTGGATTCGGGTTACTGTTTGTCGGAAGTGTAGGTATTGTCAGTCAATGGTTTACAACCAAGAGATCTGTGGCGAATGGGTTCGCAACTGCTGGGAGTGGAATTGGTGGGCTAATCTACTCACTCGCCACATCTGCCATGTTACGGAACTTAGGCCAACCGTGGACTTTCAGAGTCCTAGGTATTCTCGCCTTTGCTGTCAACGGTACTTGCGCGATACTTTTGAAAGAATGGCCAGAGAAACCAGCTCGTCCTACAATATTCACAAGGTCGAAAACAACTACACCTACTACTACGACAACAGAACAACATCAACAACAACAGCATCCATCAATGTTCAAACTTTCCCTCCTTCGTCGCCCATCCTACCTCTTCCTCCTCCTCTACGCAACCTTCTCCATGCTCGGCTACATCTCTCTATTATTCTCCCTCTCATCCTACGCCAGAACAACAATCGCCTTCTCCCCCGAAAACGCCGCTCTCCTAACTGCCCTACTAAACCTCTCCCAAGGCTTTGGCCGTCCCACAATCGGTCTCCTCTCAGACCGCCTTGGTCGCCTCAACATGGCCACTTTCGGCACGTTTCTCGCTGGTCTGGCGACTTTGGTGATCTGGACAAACGCCCACACTTTTGCTGCACTGATTGTATTTAGCATCCTTGGCGGGTTTTTCGTTGGCACGTTTTGGGCTACGATTGCGCCGGTCACTGCAGAGGTCGTGGGTGAGATGGAGCTGGTTGGGCCGGGATTGAATCTGGTTTGGTTGGCGCTGGTGCTGCCGTGTACGTTTGCGGCGCCCGTTGCTTTTAGGTTGACGGTGGTGGGGGGAGGTGGGTATTTGGGGTGTCAGTTGTTTTGTGGCTGGATGCTTGTTGGTGCTGCTGGGATTTTGTGGGGGGTGAGGTGTTGGAAGTTGGCGGAGTTGGAGTTGGATGGGAAGGGTGAGAAGGAACGCAGGAATGAGGTGGGAATGGGAAGCATTTTGAGGAATCTGTGGAGATTGGGGAAGGTGTAGAGGATGGGGAAGGGTTCACGAATTTTCACGGCCTGCTGATGAATATAGATCTAGATATAGATATAGATGTAGATGTAGACAAAAGCACGAACCATATGTACGATATCGTTTTTGGAGCTCTGATGTCAATCGAGAAGAGCCTTGATTGGTGATGCAGATAAGGGAATTGAATAGATAGTAATTGCTGGAAGTCCCTTCTAAATAAATCTTGTTCGATTGTCCCCCCTCTATCTGTGGTCTTCAGAGCGTGAATCCAACCTTTTCAGCTGAAACCACGTTCAATCAACTCTGAAACAAATATGAAGCTTCCGCCAGCCTGATGCAGCTCCAAGTGTGGAGAAACGCGGGGGCCGTATGCGCCAAGCATCGGCGAATGGGGAGAAGGGAAGGCCTACCTCCGAGTACATGTACTTACATCACCAACAACCATCATCTCGGGTCCTAGACATTGCTTCGTTCCTAAACCCCCATTCTTACCTCAGTCTCCCTCCTTTCCCGCCAAAGTCGAGTCGCTGCACTCATCGATGTCCTTTGGCATGTTGTACGTCCCATTTATCTCCCCAATGCGCTCCGCGCTCGTGACATTGCCAAACCACTAACAACATTACCCTCAAACAGCGCATTACCACCTCCGCCAGTCCCAAGATATGCGGGCGTCCTTGCTGTACCGCTAATTGATGCGAAGAATACTGTTGAGACTCCTACGGGGCCGGAATGGCAATTGCAACTCACAGAAGGTAGATGACCCAACCACTTTCATTGTGGAAATAGGAGGTCTTAAGATGGAGATGCTGAGATGCTGATTTGGCGCTGTCATCACTGAGATGCTGACTTTGCGCTGTCACCACTGAGATGCTGACAACTTTGCGCCCAGGCACATATAAACTCCGCGAAGACTTCCTCCTCGGCCAAATCCCTCCACATCCCTCCGAGCCCGTCTCAATAAACCTAAATGTCCTAGACCCAAAGCCGAAACCACCAGAAACGGGAACGAAATGCTCAATAGCCATAATCTCCCCTCGTCGGCCTCCCACCCGCATACGACGGGCTACTACAGCTCAAAGCGGCACACTACCACCTAGTATCTCCGAACACCCTCCTGAATTATCGCCAATAGATGGACTCAATGGGTATGGAAGTAATGGTATACCGACACGATCGCGCTTTGGTGAGAACAACCCAGCACTTGCGCAACCACAAGGAAAGAACTCAAAAGACGCGACGAAAAGGAATAAACCGAAGAATAATGTCGCGAAGAGTAATTCGTCATTCTTGTCAAGAGCGATAATACACGAGCATTTGGCGAAGAAGATACAGGATCGGAATCCAGAAGGCGCTTATGCTTTTGTGAATATAAATCGGGCGGTGTTGTGGGTGGATCTGGGATCACCGACAAAGGTGTGTGATGTTCTGTGAGAATTGAGCAAGATGTGGAAGATGCTGACAGTATACTCTGGATAGACTGACCAACTCGCAAAATTACTATTCACAAAAGCACATGCATTATGTATAGATACCAACAGTTTCACAAAGTCGCCTCAACATTTAGACGTGGTAATGGGCTTCAACACGTCGGATATGATATGGTGGGAACCAATAACACAGAAATACGCAAGATTGAACAAAAATGTACGCATGTCTTGTATTCTAATACTCTGACTCTAACTACAATACTCACCCTTCACGTCCAATATAGGGCGCAATAAACGCTACTCCAATCTCCGATCTCAAATGGCTACCAGGCTCCGAAAACCTCTTCATAGCCGCACACTACGACGGCTCTCTAGTCGTCTACGACAAAGAAAAAGAAGACGCCCCATTCACATCCGAATCCCCTCCCTCACCTCAAAACACCACCAACACCCCACACCTCCACATGAAAAAATCAGTCCAATCGCCAAACCAAAAATCAAATCCCGTCGCTTATTACCGTCCTTCTACCTCGCGAATCAACGCCCTTGCCTTTTCACCTTCTGGCAATACGCTAGCAACTGTCTCTGAAGACGGAACCCTACGTCTCCTCGATCTGAATACCGAAACACTCACAGACGTGTTTACGTCATATTACGGCGGCCTAACCTGTCTGGCTTGGTCACCAGATGGCGTGTACATAGCCACAGGCGGCCAAGACGATCTCATCTCCATCTGGTCCGTGTCCGACAAATCCCTTGTCGCGCGCTGTGTAGGGCATCACAGCTGGGTCAGCGCCGTGTCCTTTGACGCATGGCGCTGCGACGACAAAACATATCGGTTTGGTAGTGTTGGCCAGGATTGTAGGTTGTTGCTTTGGGATTTCAGTGTGGGGATGCTCAGACGACCGAGAGTGGGCAGTACGAGACCGAGTGTGAGTTCTACTATTGCCGGGAGGAATGCGAGTAGTACGAGTTTGAGTAAGATGAACTCGGGTTCGGGGATTAGGCCGGAGAGTAGAGGGTTGGTGGGTGGTGATGCAGCGCCGGATGCTGATGCTGATGAAGATGAGATTATGCATCCTGTGGCACCTAGGAGTCAGGTTGCTATGTTGCCGCCCGTGCTGAGTCAGGAGATTGATGAACATCCTTTGTTTTGGCTGGGGTTTGAAGACGATGCGATTTTGACGAGTTGTAAGAGAGGTATGTTAGTCTTGCTGTTTTTCTCCTTCTCGTTGTTATATCTCTTGCCGTTGTTTTGTTCTGGCCGATATCGCTGCCCTGAGTGAGCGACAAGTGCAGGTGGGGGGTGGGAAGGTGGGGGTGAGAGGGTGGGGAGATGGAGAAACAAGTCGCGCAGTTAGAGGAATGAGATGGATGAGCGCCATACTGACATGATTATAGGACATATACGGACGTGGGATCGACCGAAGGAGGATGGTGCGGATGCTGTGCCTAATCCTTTCAAGTCATGATATGGGTTTGTCGCTATCTCAGTCCGACGACTATTACTATTATCATCACCATCACCGTCGCCGTGCGGATCTGTTGTTCTGGATCTTGGTCTATCAGCAGAGTACTGCGCGAGATTGAAGGCAGCAGAAGGAACCATCGACACGGAGCTAAATCATCATTGGCTATTCTTTGGGGACAGACCTATCCTTATTAGCGAGGTTGCGACATCCCATCCTTTCAATTGGGTATACGAAAATGAAAGAGTCTCTTAGTTGTTCAACAGCAAAAGAGTTTCTTGGATACGAAATTGGAAAGATTTGTATTATATCTACCGAAAAGAGCTCAAGAACACATGGATAGATTACATTATTGCTAGAATAGAAACCAGCTTTGTCTACTCTACGACGTTAGGGTGTGATTTGTAGAGATACTCAAGCTATAGGTATACATAGCGTGTAGCGTTTACTTATCAGCATTTATCTTGTGCTGAAACTGAGACTGAAACCGTAGACGAGTCGTTTTCAGGTCTGATTATTCTCAGCCAGCACGATACTAATCCTATCTACTTGCGAATACGTGCGTGGAGCATACTGAATATGGACATCAGGTTCTGGTCTGGTCTGGGCTGTCTATTTTGTTGATTTTAAGTTGAGTTAGTCTATCAGCATGTCTTGTGTGAGAAAACCGAGCTTTTTTCATATGGCTGATTCTACTTGTTACCTTTAAATGCAACTGCATTGCTCTTGGATCCAATTAGAGGAGAACTATCTAATAGGGAGTTAGAGACCAGAAGAAGACTTCAGAGAAGAAAAAAAGTGTACTAATCGCAATAGGGCAGTTAAGATGCGAAGTGGCTCGAATGCTCGAAAAGGAAGGTGTAAGGAGGAATGTACGATGCTCGGGACTGTCGTCTGGTACTAAGCCTAGTTCGGACTAGTATCAGACGAGATGCTTGCTTTCTAAGCTGGCTACATGTACAGCTCTCACCACCAAGACAAAGCCACCAGATTCTTGAACTGTCGTGAGTGCCGTCTGGTACTAAGCCTATTTCAGACTAGTATCAGACGAGATGCTTTGCTTTCTAAGCTGTACTATACAGCCTCAGGCTTGAAGACGTGTATAAGAACTCAAACCTCCCTCCATGTACACATGCTACTCATCCCCAAACATCCACAACTCCCTACACAATCCAACGTATTCTTCCCACAATCATCAACATCCACAATCCTCCACAATCCACCACACCCTCCTCCCAACAATGTCCCTCCCACCAAAGAACATCACCTTCTTCGGCGCAACAGGCGGCTGCACCTTCAGCACTCTCCGCCACTCCCTGCTCGCAGGCCATAACTGTCGCGTTCTCGCTCGTAGTCCCACCAAATTACTCGATATGCTCAGCGCACACTCCATCGATCTTTCTTCTTCCCGTCTGCATGTTGTGCAGGGCGATGTGACTGATGTGGAGGCTGTGAAGGAAGCACTTGTTTTTGAGGGTGCTGTGGGGGCGGGGGTTGTTGTTTGTGGTATTGGTGAGTTTGTTCCATTTTAGTACAATCCAGTGCATATCCAATGCATATCTCTATCTCTCTTTATCTTTTTCAGACTACTGTAGTGCAGCGGTAGACGTCGTTGCTGATTGATGGATGTAGGAGGCGTGCAACCACGCATACAACTCAACCTCTCCTACCCACTCACAATCGAAGACCCGCATATCTGCCACAAAGGCACCGCAACCATCTTATCAGCTCTCTCTTCCATCCGCTCCACCATTCGCAACAAACCACAAACACAACCACCTCTGCTTATCATGGTCTCGTCCGCCGGCGTAGCAACAACCTACCGAGACTGGCCCCTCCTAATGCTGCCCTTCTACAGATGGCTGCTCAACACCATGCTCGAAGACAAGCGACGGGTGCACGATGCCGTTCTAGCTGCTTCTTCACCCTTAACCGCCAGTGGGGAAGAGCAGGCTCCACTCATCCGCTTCGTTAGTGTTCGACCGTCGCATTTGGTTGATGGAGTGGGATTGGGGAGGGAGAAGATTCGAGCGAGCGCGAAGGTGCTGGATGGGAGGGCGGCGGTTATGGGGTATCAGATTGCGAGGGAGGATGTTGGGGTGTGGATTTTTGAGGAGTTGCTGGGGAAAGAGGAGGTGGAGAAGGGGTTGGTTAATGCGTGTGTTAATGTTACGTGGTGATGATGGGTAAAGTAGTGCGGCGAGGTTAAGTGACGTTGATTTTGGTAGTGATTGATTTATGTTTTGTGCTCGTATACCTTCGTTGATTCCTGCAATACAGCAACTAACTAGCACCTCTGATAATGAAATTGGCTGTTTTTTCCGGCTGCAAGACCATAGCTGAACGACCTGCATCAATTCTTGCTGATGCCTCCAAATTCGGGATTTCAGGTGCCATCGACTCCTGCAAAGAGTGTCTTGTCTCGCCCGTCCGAAAGATAGCGCGATGGGATACCTCGCCTACGCTTGATTCGTGATGGGCGTAGTGAGACTAGTGTATATCTCTGTTGGTGTAGAATTGAAGCAGAACACTATGAGACATACGCGGTAGATTTGTGTGCAGAAACATATTCGCCAATGCATCCTGCTTGTCTTGCGATAGGTCGTTGTGAAAGACTTCCTTCTTGCCAATCCATCGCTAATCGATATTCTTGGAGCGCTGGGTATTGAGCAGTCTTCAACCGAGCGTAATTGCACCTCATTCGACTCCAAGTGATTCGGCACCTCAAGACTTTTTGGCTCGAACCATGCCGCCAAGGTTCCGGGATGCACTTGACCAGGTTGAACAGCATTAGCATTGAAAAACAATAGTTTAGCCATGCCGCCTCCCTGACCAGCTTGATAACCCTGTACCTTGCCTAATCCGTATTCTGCTTGGGAACTAGGAACGACGGCGTCAGAGCGCATGACTTTGAGGACATTCCTACCTTTCAGACTCAATGTGTCTAAGAGGATATCACGAAGCCAGTCGACACCGGCAGAGAGAGGCAACGTTGAACCTGTGCATCGAAGGTTGAGGTGGTTGTCGACTGGGAAGTCGAATGATTTGAGGACAGCAGATGAGGCTTGAGGCGCTGGCGTTGTGGGTACTGCCGTGCAGAAGAAGGATTGTTGGCTACGACATGGCTGGCAATGCCTTCTTGGGTATGTGAAGGTGTTGTGAGAAATGCAACAATTCATATAATCTTCATCGTACTAGAAACCGTGACGGGTTTTCTCTTTTTGCATGGGTTGTGTTCGGTTGTTTTCTCATCATGTAAGCCAGGTCGATAGGGCTTGTTGTGTTCAACCTTCAGTGATACGACAGTCCAGGCGCAGATCCACAAGGCGCAGGGCCTCACCGGACAGGCACGATTTCCGAAGTAATATAGCAGTAACCAATTCCACTCACCCCTCGTCCAAGCTATCGTTAGGTCTATGAACTCGCGACGGTGTTGTGCAGATCGGCTGCGATCTGAATACAATTTAGTGTCATTCTAGAATGGGGTCGAGTTACCAAGGCTTTGCTGGGATGAATCAGTGGTGGTTGCTGTGCAAAACACGGCGATCATAGTGAAGACCAATTCAAGCTGAAGAAGCAAATGACGAGACCAACAGTAAGTCTGCACAGTTTGAGATGGCTACGTCGCCCGGGAAGACGATGTTAAGACAATCCCTTACACTGTCGTGTCACTGGTGACACTCCCTCGAGCCTTCTCAACATAGCGTGCCGACCCTACAGTTTCGTGTACTTTCTTCAAACGTTCCTCGTCATCGACCTTGTTGTGACCCATTTGCTGTTGCTCTTTCACCGCAGCGATAGATCTGCCAACAACATGCCACTGCAGCTTGTTGTATAGTTTGCGGTCGTTCGATGGTATACCCTCGACGTTACTGCTCTCCATAAAGAGCTCGTCGATGGCTTCCAAAGGTAGGCCGGCCGTTTCTGGGTAAAAAATGAAGACAATAATTGCACACGCGATGTTGAAGACCGCCCAGACGATGTAGAATCTATAGCCAAGATTCTTCAGGCCAATTGGGGTAACCTCAACCTTGTCATTGTTAGCTATGTGAAGATGCGAGATCAGAAGCACAACATACCACTAGGAAATTGCCCAGAAAGTCCGCCGCAGCAGCAAGGGCACTTCCCTTAGCTCTGATCTTGAGAGGAAGGATCTTTAGGAAGGTCAGTATGCACAGTGAATCATAGAGCTTTATAATTGCTTACTTCAGGTGGGTAAACCCACACCGTCGCCATCCAGCCCCAAGTGAAGCAAGCTTGAAACATGAAGATGAAGAAGACCGCCGCTATTGCAGCCCCATGGCTTCCGACGCCAACACAAATGGCTTCGCATACCAGGACGATGCACATACCCAGCGCCATTGAGATGAACAGCTTTCTTCTTCCGACTCTGTCAATAGTATACCAGGTGACGAGACTCGCAGCTACGTAGAAGACTTGAGTCCAGCACCCCAGAAACAGCGCCTCTTCAGGAGACATGCCTAGACTGGTTTGGTAAAGCGTTGGAGCGTAGTAGGTGACAATGTTGATGCCTGTCATCTGTTGCATGAATTGTATGCCAAGAGCGAGGTAGAAGCGCTTGTGGGCTGCGATGCCGTTGCTCTTGAACAAATCTCCCCAACCTCCTTCTTCTTGAGACTCGATGGCAATAGCAGCCAAGATATTGTCCTTCTCCTGTTGTACCATAGGCGCGCTTTCTGGTAGGTTTCGCAGTCTTGCAAGTACTCCTAAACCTTCTTCTGGCGTTTTCATATGTGCTAACAGCCAGCGAGGTGTATCTGGACATAGCGATGCAAAGACCAGGATATAGACGCAGAACACGCACTGGAACAGTAGAGGAAAGCGCCATTGTACACTATTACGGTGGAAGTAGAAGCCATAATTGATCCAGTACGCCAGCATGAGTCCAAAGAGCATCGTAGTCAACTGACAGCAAACCTGCCAGCCACGCTGTGCCTGAGAGCTTATTTCGGCCTGGTAGACTGCGCAGACACTTGTGATGAACCCAATGCCGACGCCTGTAATGATCCTGCCGACCATGAATTGGATCCGTTCAAATGCACATCCCATGATCATCGAGCCGACGAGGAGAATTAGAGCGCCCAGCATCAAGGTTGCTTTTCTTCCCAGCGGCTCGGCCATGAAGGCTGCTCCGATGGCACCAGCTACAGCTCCGACATCGTAGAGTGCAGTGATGGTTCCTACCATGAGAGTGCTGGGATTGCCCATCTGACTGAGCCAGAAGTCGGAGATGACCACGCCTGACATGACACCTGGGTACTTGTCAGCTGAGGGGGTTCACTGTGGAAAGATAGAGCATTACCTTGATCATAACCAAACAGAAGGAAACCAGCGGAACAACATGACGTGATTAGTGCTATGAGAGGCGCACCACGAATGGCTCCGACCCCTGTCTTACTGAGAAGCATCATATTACAAAACTTGAGTGAAAGTGTTGTTAAACATAATAAGTGCTGATGCAGGTCACAGCTATATAGCTTCACAACCCTCGCGATTCACTTTCCCGAGCTAGGATCATATCAGGCAGGTCGTCCTACCACTGCTGATCCTGGCGACTCCAACGATGAAGATCATGCTGATCTTCCATCATCGATCTTCTGGGGAACGAAATTGCCGTCCTTCCGAACAAGGCGAGGAAACTGGAGAAGAGTGAATCCAGATAACTAGAATAAGTCCGTCGGCATGGGAGAGGAGAAGTATTCGCGATGTAAGGATGGTGGAGCGTGCCTGCCATCAGAAAGACATCAGCGTCCTTCGCTGCTTTGACACTATCGGCGTTTGGCGGAGAACGTGCGTGTCCCGCTTTGACCAGGTACCTTTGTAGTAGTTCTGTGTACGAATTACTTAGTCATACTTCATGAGACTTTGGCAAGTAGTAGCAGTATGTAAAGAGCGCGGAAATCTGGGCGGAAAGTAGCGACACCTCCATACTCGAGACACCCCCATACTGTACATACTGCTACTTGTATACTTAGGAGGTTAAGGTGAGTTTTCATGGGGGCGTCGTTCGCGGAGGTATGGGGGTGTCGCTACTTTCCGCCGAAAATCTGCACAATGCAACAGTTGTGTGATGAGGTATGACAAGACGACCTGAAATTGGACATCTATCAGCAGCATAGCAGGTCTCGATGATAACATATCAACAGTTCGTCCACATAAAATCGCCGGGCAGACTATGAGAACCTACGTAGGAAGAGGAGCTGAGGTTAGACAACTGTCGTTGTTGTTGTCGTCGCAGATGAGTGGAAGGCCGATTATTGATATATTCGAATACGTCTCACTCATGCTTCTGCACTACTTGATATCTTTGTGCTGGCACATTGGTCGTCACATTCGTCGTCCTCGATGCCCAATTAGACTCAGTGCCGTTTCAGCATGTAGCAAGAGAGAAGCTTTGATTTTCGCAAAGAACGCCTACGTAATTCAGGTCAGCATGTTCGCTGTCCACCTTCCTAAAGCACATCTCGCCGGCATCGCGTAGAGCTCTCTATCTTGTGACGTGTACGCTACTCTTCTCATCTGCTAGCTGCGATCTATCCTTTCGATGCTGTTTTCGTGTTGCGCGGACTGAACATTATTGCCAACACTGCAGTCATCTTGGTTCACTTCTCCTAAAGCTGTAACTGTGCCCACAGCTTCTCGAGCACGGATCGAAACAAAGAGCTCTGATCGCCATGCTTGAGAGACTAAATTATTGTCACCTATGTGCATTTGACGGTGTGTGGACTAAACAATGAACCTAGATGCAAGATGCAAGATGCTACAAGAACAGTCTGTTCATGCTGAACATTTAGACTCCTGTGTGGAAAAAACAGTCGCTGGTCCTTCTTGGCGAATGCAGGCTCTGAATCGACCATTTTGCAACGAGGGTGTGCCCTTCATGTTCCTTCCTCGATCGACGACAGCAAGTTGATTAGCGGTGGTTTCATACGACGTGCCCGGCAAGAGCTAATACAAGACCTGAGACTCATCGATGAAACCTCGCTTGGACCGTGAACCAAAACATCAAGCATATCATGTCGTAAAATGCCGCTACTTAGAAAATTCACTTGCTATTCTTTTCTAACTTGGGATCTTTCATGCTAGAACGAAAGTTGTGCTTTCATTCAGCGTTTCAGCCAAGATTCAGAGTCAGCCTCATCAAACGATCTTTTGCCACCCACTGAGTAATGTGGGGACGCTTAAATCAACATCATGTCTTCTTGTCTTGCCACGAAGAAGGAGCAAGATCACGACAGCAGCATCTCCTGAATAAGTGACAAGTGACTTCTTTGCGCTCTTCTCTCGGTCTCGAATCACCCAGGCTCTCGGTGTCAAAGGATTTTGCGATCGTGCGACGCTAATGCATTTCTCATCCGGGTATTCTGGATAAAGTGCTAAAGCTTACATCACACTGATTTAGGCACAATCGACAGGAATCTCCAGGCGCACCACCCCCGTCTGTCCAGTCATTCTGTTTCCAATAATGCACTAACAATCTGAGCCGCGCATGACTTTGATCTGATCATCAGGTACGGCTTATGGAGTACGAGTTAAAGGATGTCTAGGCGGTTTGATAGGCCAAGGAAGCTTTGCTGCCAAACAATTGCTTGTCCACTCTTGGAGCTGTTAAGTGGCAAAGGTAAAGCTTTGCTGTTTGGCATCGGTCAACCGTTGACGTAAATGAGCTTGAAATCTCTTTTAGCATCGTGCTTCGTCGGTCTATCTGGACAGAAACAAAGCTAGAGGGTTGTAGTTTGTTGTTAGCCATGCAGGGCTTGACGCCTTGTCATGGAGATGGTCGCATAAGGTCTGAGCGCAAGTGTATACCCGAAATGAAGGGAGCCACCCCCCTCAATTTTCTAACCTCTTACAGACTCCAGCCCATCTCCGCCTGGAGGCTGCAGTTTTGGGTCGTTGTTTCGGCCTCTATCTGTTTAGCCGGCATGCACTCCTCATTTCTCCAGTCAAGCGCCTCGTGTTTCGGCGCTGGTCATTCCTGTGGGGAAGATGCAAGCGCCTGACTCACCCCTGGCTATAGTCATGCGCACTCCCTCATGCGCATATAAACTCCCGCCGTCTCCCTGCTCCGCGCTACAAGCTTTTTTCTTTTCTTTTCCAAAACCACACCACACATTCGTTCTCTAGCCCATAGCCCATCATGCCTGGAGGAGTTGCTCTCGCTACCACTAGCGATGTCAACGCCATCGAGGCTCCCGTAACATGGAAGGCCTACCTTATCTGTGCTTTCGCCTCTTTCGGTGGTATCTTCTTCGGTTATGATTCTGGTTACATCAACGGTGTTCTTGGTTCAGGTGTATGTTTTACAAGTGCAAATATTTGCTGAGGCTTCGGGCTGACATTGTATGCTACAGGTCTTCATCAGCCTGATTGAACCCGCTGGTGCCACAGCCTTGACCGGTCCTCATCAATCGCTTATCGTCTCTATCTTGTCCGCTGGTACAGTAAGTAGCAAATTATTGCCCAAATATAGCAGGCTCGATCTGACATTCTTCGATAGTTCTTTGGTGCTCTCATTGCAGGTGACTTGGCTGAGATGATTGGTCGTCGTTATACTATCATCATTGGTTGCATCATTTACATCATCGGTGTCGTCTTGCAAGTTGCCTCTAGTGGTCTCGGTCTCCTTGTTGCTGGTCGTCTCGTTGCTGGTCTTGGTGTTGGTTTCGAATCCGCCATCGTCATTCTTTACATGTCCGAAATTGTAAGTCTTCGCCATTGCGCCAAATGTCCGTCGTTTCCAGCTCTAACCAGACGTAGTGTCCAAGGAAAGTCCGTGGTGCCCTCGTCGCTGGTTATCAATTTGCCATCACTCTCGGTCTTTTGTTGGCTTCCATTGTCGACTACGCCACTGAGCACCGTGCTGACACTGGATCTTACCGCATTCCCATTGGTATCCAATTCCTTTTCGGTCTCGTCTTGGGTATTGGATTGTTCTTCCTTCCTGACAGTCCTCGTTACTTCGTCAAGCGTGGTCGCGTCGATGCCGCACGTATGGCTCTTTCTCGCCTTCGTGGCCAGCCTATCGACTCCGAGTACATTGAGGTCGAATTGTCTGAGATTGTTGCCAACGAGGAGTATGAGCGTGCTTTGATCCCTACTACCGGCTGGTTTGGATCTTGGGCCAACTGCTTCAAGGGTTCAGTGTTCCAATCCAACTCTAACCTTAGAAAAACAATTTTGGGTACTTCTCTACAAATGATGCAACAGTGGACTGGTATGTTTTCAATTCTTTTCTCGAATGCGCTGTACTATAGCCACCGTGACTAACATTCTCTATCAGGTATCAACTTCATCTTCTACTACTCGACTCCTTTCCTTCAATCTACGGGTGCTATTGGCAACACTTTCCTCATCTCCCTCATCTTCAACTTGATCGACACGGTCTTCACCCCTGTTTCCTTCTACACGATGGAGAAGGTCGGTCGTCGTCAGCTCCTTATCTGGGGAGCTTTCGGCATGGCTTTGTGTCAATTCATCATTGCTATTGTTGGTGTCACTGCTGGTTTCAACAAGACTCACAGCATTGGAAACGACCCTGCTACCGGTGACCCAATTCTCCGTGCCAACAACCCCAGTGCTGTCAATGCTCAAATTGCCTTCATTGCCATGTAAGTTTGGAGTGAGTCCGACGGATGAAATGTTATACTGACAATGATTCTAGCTACATTGCTTTCTTCGCTGGTTCATGGGGACCTGGTGCCTGGATCGTCATTGGAGAGATCTTCCCCCTCCCTATCCGCTCTCGTGGTGTTGCTCTTTCCACTGCCTCCAACTGGCTCTGGAACACCATCATCGCTGTTATCACTCCTTACATGTAAGTTTTGGTTCGCCTCAATTCCTTCGACATCTTACTGACTCTTTCTAGGGTCGGTGCTAACGAGGGTAACCTCAAGTCGTCTGTGTTCTTCGTCTGGGGAGGTCTCTGCACGTCTGCATTTGTCTACGCCTATCTTTTGATGTAAGTCTTCCATTATCCAATACGTGCAAAAATCCAAGGACTGACCAAACTCTCTTACAGCCCCGAAACCAAGGGTTTGACCCTAGAGCAAGTCGACCAAATGATGGCCGAGACCACACCAAGAACTTCTTCCAAATGGGTGCCCCATCAAACATTCACCAACATGTTGGCTGCTGAAGGCAAGCTTGACATGGCTGCTGTTGTTGAGGATGTTGAGAGGAGAGGTAGCAAGTTCTAGAAAGTTTGACAGTCTACAGCTTTTGAAGTTTGGTTTGAAGGAAGAATTAGTATGGTTGGTTAGTGTAAAGTATTTAGGTGTGTTACGAGTTGAGAATCTACTTCAAACTAAAAACATGCGTACGATCGATTCCCCGTGTGTTGCAGTAGGTATTGTAATCAGGTGGTGCTGTCAGACTAGCTTCATTCTCTTAGGCGGATTATGTTTCTCCGGTCTATTGGAGGATAAAGCTCTGCATATCAGTACATACCGCTACATGTGTCGAGGCACGAGGTACATCGTTCTCCCCTCTTCTACCCTCGCTTATGCGCTTCCTAACAAGCATGTTCTTTGTCTACACATCTTCTACCAATCAATCTCAATACAGCCAAGCCGCGGGGTCGTCAGGTGGGGGTCGTCGGCGATGATCACCCGAGGTCATGACAGTAGACGTATAATGCCAGCATCCTCACCTTCTCCTCGTCATTGCACTACAAAGCAGTCCTCCCTTCTCCCTTATCCTGACCATACCTTAGAGGCCCCTAAACTTTTCAACGTTCTTTCAAAATGTCTCCCCCATCAGCCACAGGAACAACCACAACATCCACTCTCCCAGATCGTGGCAGCAAAAAGCACATCTACGTGAACCGTGTCGAGACAGGCAGCGTGAATCTCCCCGTGGGCTCTTTTCCCACAGATTGTGACTCAGTGACCGTATCATCCTCCGAAGCCTCCAAAATCACCCAAGAATGGCTCGATTCCTTCAACACCTGCATTGAAAAAGGTGATTTCGATTCTCTCGTCGCCGCTCTCTTCGTCTCAGACGAGCCATACTGGCGTGATCATCTAGTTCTATCATGGGACTTCCACACCTTACACAAGTCTTCCAAAATCGCCGCCTTTCTCAACCAAGACCAGCGAGGCAAACAACTAACGAAACTATCTCTTGACGCTACCAATCCAAACGAGCCACGTCTTGCACCACATGAAGGGGTGATTGACGATGTCGGCGAGATCAAAGGTGTTGAAGCTTTCTTGGCTGTTGAGACACAGACTGGACGGGGTAGGGGCATGTTGCGATTGGTGAAGCAGAAAGGAGAATGGAAGTGTTTCACACTATTCACGACGTTGACGGAGCTGAAGGGGTTTGAGGAGCCGGTGGGATCGAGGAGGGCGAATGGAGTACAGCATGGTGCTGATCCGAAGAGGAGGAATTGGGCGGAGAAGAGACAGGCGGAGATAGAATGGCAGGATGAGGAACCGAGTGTGATTGTGATGGGTAAGTATTATGTGACGAGATGGAGCTGTGATGAGAGGTTGTGCTAATGGCGTGGATGTACAGGAGCTGGGCAAGCTGGACTTATGATTGCAGCTAGGTTGAAGATGTTGGGCGTGAAAGCTTTGATCGTTGATCAGAACGAGAGGATTGGCGATGTGAGCTCATCCTTTTTGATGATCGTTTCCACATACACTAACGATACGCAACAGAACTGGCGCAACCGCTACCACCAACTCGTCCTACACGATCCAATCTGGTAACATTGTCAAAAGAGTTAAAGATCTCCATGACCTAGTATACTAATACTCTACCAGGTACGACCACATGCCATACATCCCCTTCCCCTCCCACTGGCCCATCTTCACACCCAAAGACAAACTGGCCGAATTCTTCGACTGCTACGCCAAGCTCCTCGAGCTAAACGTCTGGATGTCCTCCTCCATCACCTCCTCAACCTACTCCTCCACCACGCACAAATGGGACGTTTCCATCTCCCGCACGCAGCCAGACGGCACCAGCTCAACACGCACCTTCCACCCAAAACACGTCATCATGGCAACAGGCCACTCCGGCAAGCCCAACTTCCCCTCTCACATCCCAAACATCTCCAACAACACCTTCTGCGGCACGCTGTGCCACTCCTCCGGCTTCACCGGCGCCACACCCCAAAGCAGCGACGGTAACGGCAAACCCCGCCGCGCCATCGTCGTAGGCTGCTGCAATTCCGGCCACGACATCGCCATGGATTTCGTCGAAAAAGGGTACCACGTCACCATGATCCAGCGGAGCACGACGTGCGTCATCTCCAGTACTCAAATCGTCGAAGGCCTAAAGCCCACGTATTGCGAAGGTTCACTACCAGCCGACGACGGCGATTTGCTCCTCCACGGACATCCGTGCGCGATTCTAAAGAAAAAACACATCAACGCCACAGCCAAGCAAGCCGTCGCCGACAAAACCATCCTAGACGGGCTAGACAAAGCCGGATTTGCACAAGATCGTGGTCCAGACGACGCAGGTCTCTTCATCAAGTATTTCACGCGCGGCGGCGGGTATTACATCGACGTTGGGGCATCCGCACTCATCGCCGACGGAAAGATCAAAATCAAGCAGGGTTGCGAAATCACTTCAGTTCAGGCACAGGGGTTGCAGTTTGATGATGGAGAGGTGTTGGAAGCGGATGAAATTGTGTTTGCGACGGGCTATTTGAATATGCGCACGCAGGCTAGTATGATTTTTGGTGAGGCGGTGGGCGAGAAGGTCAAGGATGTGTGGGGGTTTGATGACGAGGGCGAGATTAGGACGATGTGGAGGGGGAGTGGGATGGAGGGGTTTTGGTATATGGGTGGGAATCTGGCGTTGTGTCGGTGTGAGTACAATTTCTTTTCTTTTTTATTGATGTGGATGTGGGAGTGCAAGAAATGTCATGCTAATTTGGTTTTTCTTATTCTGCAGATTATTCACGCTTGTTGGCTTTGCAGATTAAGGCGGTTGAGGAGGGGATTATGCATGCTTAAAAGGTGAAGCACGTTAAAAGGATATATGAGACGTGACCTTTATCGCTATCCTGTTGTAGTGAGACAGTTTTCTGGGATAAGGCTGTGGACGACGTGGATGAGATACACAAGTCAAGCTACTATAGCATTGGAATGATTCATCATCAATCCAAAGCACACATGCCAATGCCAAATGAATGAAGCGACCAACGGAGGTTGAGGCCTTTCAGGTGCTACAGACTCCGTCGGGGCTGGTTCTGCTCACATTAAAGACGCACTGAAAGGCACTTCAATATCATCATGCTACGAGATCTACGACATACGCGAACAGGAAAAGCTGCATCTCCCAAACACAATCCCCCACTCACCAAGCCAATACCCTAAGCAGTAGAGCTTATCTGATCAATCTAGACGATGGAATTAGCATCATATTTTTGTGCAATAGTCCATTGAAAGAAAAGATAAATTTTGTTCAAAATCAGAAGTAGATAATTCGCGTTCTCAGCACTCGTCACCATGGACGTCTGAGTGAGCTGGGTTGTAACGATAATGTTTGTCTTCATTTTGTTTCTTATGCCTGGTTTTCTTTTTCAGAGAAAGACAGAGGCGGGGGATGTGTATGGATATAGATGAGAACATTGAGGAAGAAGGACGGGCTTACCTTTGAAACACGAATCCAATTGATGACTGCATTCTATTGATTGGCGCAGTTACTAAAGTCGAGCACTGATGGTGTGTGTAACGAGAATGAGGTTGTTGAAAGGATTTTTTTGGCAGGTAGAAGAAAGTGGGTCTTGACAGGGTAGCCTCTCTTGTACCGAATCAACATTGCCAACCTGGAACCTCCTACTCCTACACTCCTAGATGCTCGAGCCTTGAGGTGTGTATGTGAATATATTCTATGTGTGCTTTTCATTGATGAGGAATCACTCCGAATATGTCGCAGAGCTAATGGCACGACAAGAACCCATATTCAAATCCTCCATCTTCTCAGTGCGCCTCGGAGACAAGCAGGATGAGCCCTCGCATCCTGAAAATCCTCCAAAAGCCTACTGAACCGTGCCTACTCCAATCGTGTTGCCCTGCCCTGTTCCCCAAGCATGCCCTGGAGCCTGATCCTACCCTAGCCTAGCCTATCCTATCCTGTCCAGTGGTATACCAAAGCAAACCAAACCAACCGCTTCACTAGCCACCAACCACCCATGCAGCGCCTAAGAGTCCTAGATAATCGGCAGAAACTATCCAGCACGTTAGCAAACTCATACTCATCTTCCCAGCACACAGCAAGATCACATCACACTCACATTAATAACAATCATCATCGGGATATCAAAGACATCCCTCTTAACCGTCCAACACCACATACACTCCACGACATCCACATCAACCTCCTTCTCCATCTCAACATCCACATTCTCATTTCGCTTCTCCCTTCTCTTCTCCCTCTCCAATCCCCTCCTCAACATATCCTCTTTACTGCGATACCTTAACAACTTACACGGACTCCACGCGCTTCCTTTACTGTCCGCAAACGCGAGTTTGGCGAAATCTTCATAGAAGCGTATCAGACTTGCATCGTCAAGCAACTCAGCGAGAAAGACCGGTTGCACGCGCGCTGCTTTTGCTGCGTCTTTCGCACCATCCGCTGAAGTTGCAGCGGCAGTCATTGGATTCCTAGGCGTAGCCATGCCTCCCGTCTGTGCCGCAGTGCCATTCGGTCTACTCGTCGTTCCAGTCGAGTGGCTCCCCCCACCACCACCTCGTCCGACATTAGCATTCCCATTAGCTTTCAATCCAAGGAGTACATCTCGATCCCAACCCGTGAGTAAACAAAACTCCTTGCCTACTCCCGCCACCTCACCTGTTCGCCTGCATACGACCGTTGGCGTCCCGACTTTAGCGATAAATTCTTCGTATTCCAGTAATTGGCGCTGGAAGCATTTTTCCATGAAGACGAGATCGTCGTGGATTAAAGTGCGGGTGCAGGAGATGAAGGAGGGGCGGATGGAAGCTAGAGCTTGAGCGATGAGGAGGCGGGAGGGGGGTGGGAGACGACGGTGAAGGACGGATGTTAGGGCGTGGAAGGCGAGAGTGTAGGGGTATGGTGTTGTTGTGGTGGCGTAGATTGTGGCGGGATCTCGAGCTCTCTTGGCACTGGGATTGGGAGGGAGATGAGTGAGGTCGAGTTTGCGTGTGCTTAGGGAGGGTGTTGGTGCTGCTGATGGTATTTGTGGTGGAGGTTCGTTGATGGGACGACTGCGAGCTTTTTGGTGATTTGAAGGTCGATGTGACAAGGCTGGAGTGTCAGTCAGCTGTAGAAAGCCTGAGGGCGTGGGCTGCATTCCGGTCATGGTAGTGTCAGTGGTTGTAGGAGGGTCGTCATAGCGTAGCATGAAGTCCTGCAAGCTAGAAGTTGGACTGCCAGTATTGGCATAACCAGGTACCGCACCGATAGTGAATGCATTGGGTTCATTAGTCATACTGTCTTGTCTTAGACCAAGTTCAGGCGTGAAATTTGTATTCCAGGAATTCATCGTCAGGCCTTGGTTCAGTGGATTTGCCTGCCAATCCGTGACAGATGTCGACATATTTAAAGGTCCATTGAGCGGTAGGAACCCATTAACCAGCCCATTCTGGTTGAACGTCGTCGAGTACCGATGTGAGCCAATAGATGACCGTGGAAACATGTCCACGTTATTCATCCCTGCACCCGAACTCATCTGTCCTAACATTCCAAACTCCATGGCACCATAGTGATTCCCAAAATCCATATTCGCAGTGTCAAAGTTGAAAAAGGTGGAGTCATCAGCATCAAAGAAGGTCGGATCAAATGTGCTCGTCATCTGAGGTAGATTCTGCGCAGATTGTTGGAAGTCGTTCGTCGGCGTGCCAGACATTCCATGACTTTCAAAGGACATCTCAGGTGCAACACCAGAAGCACTACTGCTGAGGCTCCGAAAAGTAGGCATGGCTTGTCGAGTCTGCCTCGTGTCACTCATCCTCGAGGATCTACCAAAGTCTTCTCCTGCAACACCAAACCCATCATCTGTCACACCTATTCCATATATATCTCCAGCTTGCTGCCTATTTGTTGAGCTGACATTGCGCGAGCTGTTTTTCTTACTCAAGCTGGGTACAGTCTTAACTGGACTTGAATCGTGGATAATCTCTCCACTAAGCGCATCATCAGGCGTATCATGCAGGTATTTTGCTTTCTTGCGCATGCCATTATGACAACTATCCTGGAGTCCTCTCTTGACACATCTTTCGCAAGGTCTTTCGTCTCCACATGTCAGATGAGCACGCTGACAGGCGAAGCATGCTCTTCGTGCTTTCTTGCGCTTTGGCCGAGAAGGGTCTTTGGCTTTACTCGATGCAGATTTGTTGTTGTCGTCTTTGGTATTGCCAGTGGGTGGAGGACCTTGGTTGGTATGTGGTAGAATGTTTGTGGTGCTGGATGGTTGTGCGTCCATTGCGCTAGTGATTTTATGCTCACGACCGAGTCTCCTCCCCGCTTTCTTCAAGGTACGGCGAATGTGTAGCTAGCAGGCTTATGTCGATGGTTGCCTGAAGTGAGTAGTAGATGTAGGTGCTGCAGCATTGATGATGACAAGAACGGCGACCTGCGCTTGTTGGTGAGGAAGTGCAGTAGAGGCACAACTTTGATCACGAAGGTTTGGGAGACTGCGTGCAAGGTCCTGTAATGTTGCTAACACCTGCGCAAGACGATCAGCTACATCAATGTGATTGGGGGCGGGGGGAAAAAGCTTGGCGACGGAGGCTAAGCGCGATGTACCGTACGAAATTACTACCTCTGGTCAAGATGTAGATAGAGGCAAGACTATCAAATCGAAATCGTTATTGCTATTGTCTTCTTTGCACGAGGTCATCTACTGGAGCTCCCTCGCTTCCACACGAGCCTGTTTGTCCTCTCATGCGAATCCTTCCAACACCTTTCCATGCCTGAAAGTGTTGCCAGGATATATTCTTTTTCCCACACTATCATTGCAGCTCATAAACAACTCGACAACGTGAATACCACCTACAAAACACCTGCTCAAGAAGTGGACGCAGCAGCAGGAGCTGACGGAGCAGGGGAAGTCGCAGCATCGCCATTTCCTGCCCCACCACGTCCTCTGCCACCACGACCACCACGCATACTGCCTCCTCTTGCACGGAATCCGCCTCGTCCTCGTCCAGCTTCTCCACCTTCGGAAGCTCCAGCTGTGCCAGTTGTGTGTGACGTCGACCTTTGACCCCAAGTTCCTGTGCCTCTTGGCTTGTACTCACCACGCTCGGGCACGTTACCCTCCTTGATCTGAGGCACACCACGCTTGTAACCTTCCTTCAACTCTGGTCCTGCAGCAGCAAGAACTGCCTGCATCTCCTCTGGAGTGTTGAACCATGCCAACCAAGCATTGCCAGCAATACCACGCTTCTGTACTCTTGTAATTTTCGCTCTGTCTTCCTCACTGAACAAAGCCTTAGCAGCTTCCTCACTTGTCACACCAGTGATGAAGATTGATGTACTAGGCTTTTGCTCTTTTGGTGCAGCATCAGTGGCTGCCACCGGTGCTGGAGTGGCATCTGACTTTGGCTCGGTTGGTGCAGTATGGGCAGCTGCGCCATTCGTAGCCGGTGGTGCTGGAGTGGCTGGTGCCGCGGCTGGAGGCGCAGTTGCAGAGGTAGCGGCTGGGGCAGGAGATGGTACCGGTGCAGCTGGACGAGCAGTAGTCGTAGGAGTCTTGGCAGGTGCAGGCTGAGTTTGCTGTACTTGGGCCGGTGCTTGTTGTGGCTGAGGAGCACGACCGACAGGAGCTTGTGGTTGCGGAGGTCGTGCTTGCTGATAACCTTGTTGAGGGATAGGTCCAGGTGTGATGGGTGCGCCAACTGGACGTTGTTGTGTCTGTTGTGGCAGTTGACCAACACCTTGGTGTGTATAGGGTGGTTGAGGCTGCGACATGATCGAGGCTGGAGGAGAAGGCAGAGTCGGCTTGATCATATCAGCTTGAAGTGTTGGGTGAGCTGTCTTTTGGCTACGATGAGCAAAGTTGAATCCTTGCGCGCGCATCTCCGTACCGATGCGACCATTCTCGATCTCAAGCACAAGATAACCGAATGCTGCGTCAGCCAAATTGAAGTTCCACATGTTCTTGAAAGCCATTTCATCCACAGCTCCGTTGTTGATAGCACCATGACCACCAAAAGGATTGCTTCCATTCGCAGTCGAAGGCATCTTGCTGACGACATCGAGGGCGAAATTGAGGAGTCTTTGATGAACTTCGGTGTCGCTGACTTGAGGCATAACCACATTCTTCACAGTCTCCCACACATCGGCAAATGACGCTTTTGATGCAGCTAGCTTGCCTCTGTAGTGGTCCAGAGTAGGATTGACGCTGAATTCGTTGTAAGAACTGCCATACCTGAAGTGTAGTCCAGCAGAGATTGAGAAGTCGACCTTGAGTGAAACAGCCAGCTGGTTTAGAAGAGCTTCCCGAGCAGGAGATGCATGTGTGATGAGGATCCTGGTTTCACTCGGGTCGTGGCAGCGGGACGCGGTGTCTACCAGTTCACCAATCTGTAGAAGTGTCGTCCACATAGTGCCTTGCCCACCTGCGATTGTGAATTTTCCTTCTCCGTTGTCGAAGAGCTTGTGCATGACAACAGCACCACCAAGACCAAGAAGACGCAACTTCAGACCACCGACCTCGAGTAATTTTGAGTGTGCCTCATCGATGATAAATAAGTTGTTGATCTTGTAATCTCCATTCCTGAATCTCTCCAATACTGCCACATCTTCACACGCTCCCCAAACCGTGTAGACAGGTACATCCAGGGTGTAGGAACCATTGAGGAAGTAAGGCAGTTCTGATAGAGGAAGTTGTTCGCGGACGTAGCGGTCTTTGATAGGGAAACCAGGGCCAGATGAGAGGATAGAACGTCTCACGTCCTCGGGCAGTAGAGGTGAGTACTGAGCCACATGTTTGAGTGTCCTGATTACCCAGATGTCAGCAAGCTCTTAGTCATTCATACAGTACAGATTCGCATACTTTTCAGCAATGCGCTCTAGCGATCTATTGTCGTAGAACCCAAAGTCTCCAGTGTGAATGATGAAGTCTGCCTTTGCTTTGCGAGCCAAGTCGTTCAAAGAACGAAGTTCACCTGTGCATGATGTGTCAACTCTTGTCCTTTCAACATCTTACTTCTTCCACAGCTACACACCTCTGACATCTGCGACACACAAGATCCTTGAGCTCCCATTTTGTATCACGCGAGCTTGGTTGTTTGTGAATGGAGCAGAGTGAGGACCTGGTGCAAAGGAGCTGTCTGGAACGCCGTTGGGTAGGTAGCCGTTGTTTTGGAATGGCCGTGGCTGATGTGGTTGCTGAGAAAGTGTAAGCTTGGTGAGTCCGCCATCGTGGTGAGAGTCTTTTCGTTGTTTGGGTAGAGCAACAACCTTCGAGAAGGAGCGAGAATGAGAAGTAGAAGTAGAAGAGAGAATAGAAGGAGGAATATAAGGAGCGCTGGCACTCACAGCAGCCATGTGTGCGTAAGAAGTCGTGAAGGGTTGTGGAGATGCCAGTTTGACGGTGTTGCGCGAGAAGAGCTTGAGAAGAGATGTGTCGGATGTTTTGTTTGAATAAGCGGGACTGTGCAGGAAGGTGCGACAAAGAAAAGTGAAACTAAGGAAGGTGCGAACAGAAAAGTGAAATTGCTATCGCGTTTGATAGAGATTATCCTCTTTGGTTCTTCTTGACCTTGCTCAAAGACACCTCAAGGTGAAACCTCTGCCCATGACTCGTTTTAGCTTGCCCCTTGTTGGCATGTGCTAGAACTACCAGCTATCTTCGTCACATTGAGCTTCGACAAGATTTAGATCTTAGGAAGATTGTGGTAGAAGTCTTAGACCTGAAGTGGATGCCGCGAGGCAGAGTTGAGGAGAACGTGATCTGGTAGTTCGACTGCTAGAACGAAAGTAAGAGTCTATAAAGCTACGATAAAAAAGACAAGTTCGAAAGGAAACGATGCCACGTCCTGCGCGCTACAAAGACCTAAAAGTATAGAGTACAAGAAACCAGCTTGTTCGAGACAGAAGGCCCGCTTCAGATGCCTGCCGAATGCAATACGAAAGAGATGCTCTTCTTGTGGCCCTGCCAGGCTTGCCAAACCAAGAGACCAGCTCCAACGATGCATGCAAATGCTTCACATCTATACCTGCAGCACACCCACACCAAGGATTACAGCAACCATAGCCAAGCCCAGCTCAACACGTCCAGTAGCATTCGCCATGTCGCTCGTAGGTCTTGGTCCACTACTGCCAGCGCCTGTGGCATTCCATCCTCCTACTCCCTGACCCATTGCTCCTCCAGTACCAGTGCTCAAAGATATAATGAATGTTGGAGTACAAGGCACCGTTGCTGTAGCGTTCGCAGTTGTGGTGACATTGGATGCCAGTGCATCACCAGGATGGGCAAGCTTGACTTGAATGGTAATTGTATGTTTTGGCGCTGTGGTTGTTGTCGATGTTATAGTCGTGGTTGATGTTGAGGTTGTTTGGGCAAATGATGTTGGAGTGAGCAAAGTGAAGAGTGGTACGCTCAGTGCGAGGATGGTTGATGTGCGCATGATGAAGTAGTGAAGAATGTGGCGTGGTTGCTAGGTGCTGTTTTGAGGAATGTATACAGGTAGAGTTTGTTCTTGGCGTTGTTCAATGTGATACTGGGAAAGCTGAATGTGCAAAGAACGTTGGTGATGCAGTGGTAAAGAGGGTATTCTTCTTCGTCTCGAGCAAATGAATGTGATGGGCACAGCCCTTTGGATGCTCCTCTCAAATAGAGTAAATGTGTCTCAGATCAGTCCAGGATCCTGTATCAAGTTGACACCAGAAGACCAAGCACCTGAAGCTTCTTGTATAAAGGCTTGTCTTAATAAGCTAGTAGTGTCTTTGTCGAATAATGAGATGGGCGTCGTGTGCTTTGAAAGTTCTTTGTCTGGGGGAATTAGTGAGACATGTAGCGTGGAGCATGGGCTACAATATAGGCATCGTGGGATGGTGTTACTGCGCATGAACGGTTTGTTCTGATTCTGTGGCTGCGTTCACCGGGGTGACGGGGAAGTGGAAGCACCTTTTAGGGAGTCAAGCCGTGGGTTAAGAACGGGAGGAATGAAGCTCGTTCTGAAAGACGGTCGAGACCACCAGAGACAAGGGTCTGGCTCTTGTCATGTCTCATACTGAAAGATCACAAAGGTTAGGTAAGACGATGAGACCGGAGATGAAAAAAAGTGCGTATGGTTATTTGCTTAACTGCTATGTTCAAGACTCATCAGCAAATGCAGATTGTGTAACTCAATCACCCGTTCAGTGATATATATATGCTCTTAGAGCCAGATCGTATGTCCTTTCATCAAAATGCTTGGTATACCCACCCATTTAGACCGCCGAAATGTGTAAGATCATGTATTGATCTATTTCCTCCACCATAGCTAAGCCATAGCCACGACAAGTACTCGTCGTGCAATTGCTATGCCACCTCGAATGCCGAGATCCATTCGAGAGTCGTAAGGTCATCTTTGACTTGTAATCTGTCAATTATTTCCACCCATTCTGAGTGCTCCTTCATCGTCTCGTAATTCTGTGATCGTCCCTTATCACCAACAATCCATCAGCTCTCACTCTGCCGAAGCAGGATGAGTCCACAAGTCCCTCAATCTATCACCCAGATCACCCTTCATTGCCTCAACGAATCGCTTTTTCCTCTCCATCTCTGCTGGAGTAAGAGACTTCACAGCGACTTTGCCCTTCTGCTCTTGTCTCCTCGTACCTGGGAACAAACCACTCCTTCTTGCCGTTGAGCTGCCAGGTGCTGTAATAGCGTGAGCTGGGTTGAGCCAGGATCTTGACTTTGGTCTTGGCTCATACATCCCGGCGGCCGTCAGTGCTGCCACTGCTTCGCCAACAGGATTTCTACCAGTCACTCTGCGAGCTGCATCGAAGTCTTTTTTCGCTTCTTTTACTGCAACACGGACGATGACCTTGCCAGAAATTGGGTCAATCCTGGGGTCTGGTTCGCCCATATGGTTGAGGGATTGTGACACTCCAGAAGGTCGTTGTCTCGGCTCGGTGAAGGTCATGGTGTGCTGTCTTTCAAGGGCATTCTTCCATTGCGTCCTGGTCATGTTTCTCGGTGCAGCAGCGGGCAAAGAGATGAGCGATTGTTCGAGGGGAGTACCAGGTGCGGTTTGATCGGCGGAAGACATGGCTTCTGGGATTGCTGAGTCGTCGGGCTCACTTGGAAGTGGAGTGGCTTGTCTAGAGACTTCTGTAGAAACTGCCGCAGAGAGAACTGCCTCGCTTGAAGTCTTGTGCACTTTCTCTTCGACCTTGTCTTCGTCTTCATCTTCAACCTCGTCCTTCTCAGGTTCTTCCTCCTCGGGAGAATCTGGTGTCTCAGCTTTCCCTTCCTCCTCCCAATCAGCAGCAGCAGGAGCCTCGTCTTCCTCGACCCGAAATTTGACATGTGATGCAGTTCTGTTGATCTTGCTCCCAGCCACTGGCTTGAGCCCCTTGGCTGCTAGATTCTTGCTTGAGTGGGCCCTGCCCATACGTGTCAAGTGACCTGAGGACTTGTTCCTCTTGCCGACGACGTGCGCCCTTGGTTTCTGGACCGAGGAGGAGAGCTGCTCTCGAGATCCAGAGGAGTGACGGGAGACAAGGGAGGGCCTTTTGGCGCCCTCCCCACCCAGTTGATACTGGATGTGTGGTGATTTTGGAGCCGACATTCCCAACCTGATCTTCTTAGGAGCTTTGGCGAGCTTGTGACCTGGCTCGATGCTCTTTCTCTTCGTGTGTGGTTCCTCGGAGGGGTTCCTTGCCCTGAATAGTCTGAGGCGACCTTCAGGTCTGTAGATCGACGGCTTTCGGGATGTGAATGCTGTATCAGCCTTCCAGGCTATTCTGACTGTCGACGGCAGTTCCCCCACAGGTTGAAGAATGGGCTTGATGCGAAGGATATCCCGAACGACATTACTTTGAGACGATTCGGATACGTCTGGCTTGGGTGCATCCGAAGATGGGGTGGGGGTCGTGCGACAGGAGTTTGCTTCCGCCATCGCAGCTGCCGTTTCTGGTTGGTTCAGACGAAGGAAGGTGGGTAAAGAACCACACTATGGTGAAAGCCTCCGAATCAGGGTCCAGCGATGTAACGACATGTCGTACGACTACACTCGTACTCGACAGTATTTCCTGCTGTCGTTCATATATATATGGTGTCAAACCTGCTTGTCATGTCAAGCCAATGCTCATGTTCTCCTTGTCGCCAAATCCACCCATCAATTTAGCTCGTCTCGTCATCCGTCACCGGGCTTTGCGGTATTCACAACATTCTCGAGCTTGTCGAGGCTTGCACCGACTCACTTATTGCGAGGCAGCTGGTCTGTCAAGGAGCAGGCAGATCTCCTTCGTCATCGGTTGAAGTCCTAGGGCAAGATTGCTGCAATATGGTTGAAGTGTCTGAAGAAGTATCGATGCAAGTCCACACTTGAAACTCACTTTCACCAAAGAAAGTGAACAGAAAGAGACTAGATACCAGCGTGAGGATGTTCACCACCATGCAGCCACCGTGCAAAACTGCAAAAAACATCCAGGAAAGGAAGTTGACAGGTCAAAACTACTCCAGAGTCTGTGCGAATGCGGTCAACCTGTCGCGAAGCATTTAACACGCTTCGTCTCAGATCGCCCCACTGAGAACGCAGCTGCAACGAAACTCTCCAGCTTCACAAGAGCACTTGTCGAACGTTGAAGAGCTTACGATCCTGTATTCGCTGGTACTTGTGTCAGCAGCATGACATAAGATGCTCAAGTCCGAAAACAGCATCAGCGCAACGCAATACACCTTCACTTGCAGCCAAGTGCCCAGATCGATTGTGATTTCGATCCTGCGTCTATGATTGATGAATCTGAGGAGCAAAGGACAATCACACTGCTCGACAACAATTACTCGAGTATCAGGCGAAGCATATTCAAATGACAACCTCCTCCTCAAGCACAAAAGGTAAAGGTGTATTCTTCGGTGTCATTTCTCCTGTTTCATGGGCGAATAAAATCGCACATCAAAAGATAAACATGCCGGATTGCAAAATAAGAAGACGACTACACAGCATGTAGCTGTAAGGTAGTGCTTGAGCCTGTTCCTTTTGTGACATCTCTGTCTTTTGTTGCAGCGAAGTGAGTGCAGAATGATTCTCTTCAGGAACAGTAAATGTGCAAAGTGAACGTGCGTGACAACGAAGGTGAGAAAGAGCAAAGAAGCATGTCGTCGAGTGATTTTGGTATATCTCTTGCCACATTTGGAATCTTGAATTGTCTCATTTCATGTGTCATTGAGACGGCTGATGGCATGCCTCACGGGTGATATCTCATGATAATCTTCCTGCTCATCCCTTTCATATTTCAAATGTCTTCTATGGGAAGACTGGCTTCAAGGCCACAATGACGAGTGTTGTGGCGACCGTGTGATCGTTGCCGATGCGCTATAGCGGTCATATCAGCTTTACGTCCTCGACAACATCTCCACACTCTCTCGTCGAGATTCACCTTGCTCGCAGCTATGTCTTACCTCGTCCTCACCGACGTGACTACTGCTGTGCAACTCTGCCAACTACCACCACTTGATGCACCTCTCGTACTTCTGAATGATGCGCCAATGGAGACGATCGCGCTCGCACCATCTGGTTTTGGACTCTATCAGGCTCTGATAGGTGCGGGCGGTGTTTTCGGCAGGTCTTTCTACACTGGCCGAGAGCATATCCTTGTTGGATAGCCTTTGGGTTGGCGATTGCTTTGTCGCCTGCTGGTTGTTCATATTGGGGTGCGTGGCGCGTCGGAGGTAAGTTGGAGTGTGCTTGAGCTGGTCGAGATGTCAAGATCTCAATGGTGATGTTGGTGAGATATGTGTTGACTTGTTATGAGTGATGCTGATGTTGTTGGTATGTGAGGGTTGCTGGCTGATGTAGGTGACGATGATGTTCAGCGTGCGCCATGTGCAAATTGTGTGGGAGGACTACTATTATCCACTGTAGGTATATATTGGGTCGCAAAAGATCACTTTCATCACCCGGCCATTGGCTGGACCATGGCCGGGTGGCTCCTCGAATCCAGCGACTTTCTGGATTCGACTCTGGATACTAACACCCTGCTTGCCCTGCTGCCCGGGCGAGGACTAGATAGTTATATAGAATTGCACCTTATTAGAACATTGGCTGACATCATTCAGGGAGTAATGTAGCAAAAAGTTGCTGGGGCCGATCCCCTAGCCACACACTCTTTTTTTGCTTCTTTTTGGCTCAATTCCTGCATCACTACTAGGCAGCTGCTGTAGCGCAAGGAAAGCATGGTTTTGGCGTTGGTGATGCTGTTGCTTTCACGCAGGTGAGATGAGATGAACCATGCCTCGTGCTTAGGGTTACCTTATGATTACCACTATCACTCGTTCGACTCTCGGCGAAAAGAGTGCTAAAAGCATCATGGAAGTCAATCTCAGAGCTCGAGGACGGCATCAACCTCATATGATGTGGACTTTGAGAATTACGGAAGTGGTCATCATGATTCTCAGAAGATCAGTAGATGCCATGCAACTGTTCTATGATCCACGAGAAGCGTATGCGAACCACATTACAAAATTCTAGGATTGGCAGAAATGGTCAATCATGATCCCCTGCACAATAGTACATATGACAAGCGTGTAAGGCACATCATATGAGGTTTCCTGAACCCAAAGTACGAAGCAATGGGAGGATGAAAGGAGTACCATCTACATTGCAGCATGAACCTCAGACCAATGAACATACGAATCTCATCTGTATAGCCAAAGAGATGTTGGTTACTCAAGAAGCATTCGTTCGATAGATACAAGGGTGTGAGGCCTTTCCTTGTTCTAAGTGTACATTTCCTGGACCCAAATTGTATCTACTTCTCCGAATTGGCTTGCTGAGAGCACTGTCCACGACGCAGCAGCCTGCTGTCTTGATATTGTGGTGTGAGGTGTGCTGCCAGACTTCTCTTGCCATTGGCTCCATTTAGCTACCTGGCCGTCCCAAAGACGAGCAGGCAGGTAATTCTAGTTCCGAAGTATAGCTCAATGTAGAAGCGAGAGATGCGTAGGGTGCTGGAGGACTTCTGAAAGACCGCCGAAGCTATCCAGATTGGCCCCATCCGAGATGCAGTAAGAATAAGATGTTGAGGAGGATAGAGGTATCCTCGGGCGAAATAGATGCGTGAGTCGGTTGCTGGGGGTATCTTGGAGGTCCCCTGCACGAAGATGAGGTACGCTGAGTTGTGGAGGCTTCTGTGCATAGCGCTAGGTATGTGCTTTTAGAGGTGGTGAGGGGGGTGCTGATGCTATCCTCGAGGTTGATAACGGTGATGCGTTGTGATATTGTGACTTGGTGAAAGTGCAAGCTGTGTGCAATGAATTTGCGCTGTTGATTCTGACCGGGAAGCTCAGGTAAGAAGGGAGTATCTGTTGTGATGGTTGAGGGTGTGGTGTTGATAGGATGGCGACGAGTGATGTAATGCGGAGGTGGTTGGTTGGCTGACTTGTTGAAATTGCTCTTGGACTCGCTCTCAGAAGGCTCTTCTTCTGAACAACATGACCTTGACCTCAAGCTTTCGCCAAATTTAATCGACATCAAAAGATCAAGACTACCATACATTTCAGCAACCTCGTAAAGGTGAGTAAAGATTTCGTTCGAGATCGAAGAGATGGACATGGTGAATTGAGATGAAATTGAGATGCTATTGAGAAGAAGCGACGAGAGGTGCTGTCATCTCTTATAAATTAACTAAAGCTATCATTCTGATTGCTATGAGCAATCACAATCAACTGGATAACACCGCAAATATCTCCTTCGCTATCTGAGTTTGTGCGTTCTTGGGTTTGCTTGCAAACATCGTCGCCTGCAGGAGAGACGCGACGGTAGTTGAGTAAGACAACACCTTGTCACCAAAGTTGTTAAACAGGCCATTGCTGGCGTGAGCGTTTGTTGAAAATCAGTTCTCCAATTGTTTCTAAGGTCGTCGCCTGAGCTCGAAGGACAAGTCGATCTACCAAAAGCTGCCTCTTGTCCAAAATGCACCACGCGTTGGTGAAAATATCAGCCACGACGCTCTGGAAGGTGGTCAAACACCGACCTAATGACGACCGGACACACCCGAAGCTTTCCTCGAGCAAGTCAGCGATCTCGAACAACTGAGCCTGTCAACAAACACCAGAATTTACGCTATTTCGGACATCGAAGCTTTCCAGCACTACCTCAGCGTCGAAGACCGCCAACAAACCACAGACGACTGTCAAGTTATCATCACTCACCAGTGACGGTGAACATTCTACCTGAGGTCACTATAGGATGACAGCACAACATGAAACAATATCATCACGCCCAAATCCTCACGAAGCTCTTCACGACATACTCTCAGCCAATTCCACGTGCAGTCATATCAAGCTCACCCTAGACCCAGTCAACTTGGGAGGTCAAAGCAATACCAGCTCAATCATCACACTCAAGATTCGACGATATACTCCTCGCAGGCTCTCCTCTCTCTTCGAGGCCATTCTGTTGTCACACTCTCAATTCGAGTTGGCCTGGGAGATTCAACTCTCACATACGTCGCCCACTCACTTACAAGCTATCGGAAGACTACACATCACCACATATCTACACCTCTCGCTCACATTCCGAGGACGATCCGATCCGACTCTGTATCAGAGATCTAGCGACGCACTGTTGAGGCAATACAGTTGAGAACCCAATGGCACACTTCGCACGATATCTGTTATCCTTTTATCGACAATGTACAGCGCCAAATCTCTCTCTCGACGGATCCAAGATTTCGGGATTTGAGAAGAGTAGCGATGTCAACCATAATCAGACGGAAGACTTCACACCGACGCCTAGCCTTACTGCTCACTACCGCCTTGCCTTAAGCTCAGGTCGAACCAATATGGGATCCCGAAAGCGTATGGACAAAGTCATACCACTCATGATTCACCGGCGATCTCCTCACCACCTCATATTCGAGCTTCACCCTAACAACTTTCACCGCATCTGCCGGTGGACCGGCCCGGGAGTCGAAGCATGACAGCAGGTCAAAGATCCTAAACGTTGACGGCAACATCCTCGCGCCAAACCTGTCCAGCAATAGCCATGGACAAAAGCAAAAAATCTCGCCTTAAACTATTTGGGATCTCGTTCATCAACATCTAAACCACACTTGCACCCTCTAAGCCACCAGCACTCCCCACAGCCTACTTCAAGCATAATATCTCGGAGGAGCCGCGCATGTTCTCACATCTCAACTGCTGGAAATCTCCTCACATCCAAACCAATAGCTGCACCCTCCAAGACAGCCAGCGCTCCACACAGCCTACCCTCATGCATGCTATCTCAGAGAACCGCGAATCTTCTCATATCCCAAGCGCTGAGATCTCCTCACCAGCCAAACCACTATTTACACCCTCTCATACACTGGCACTCCACACAGCCTCACTTCATGGATGATATGTCAAAGGAACCGCGCATTTCCTCACATCTCAACTTTTGGAGATCTCCTCACCATCCAAACCGCCAGCTGCATCCTCACAGAGAGCAGCACTCCACACAGCCTATGATCATGCCTCAGATCTCAAAGGACCCAGCCATCTTCTCAATAGCATCACTCTTGGGATCATCTCTTTTCATCTCAATTCCTACAACCTAAAAGCCACCTCAGAAGACCTCGCAACTAATCTTTCCACCTTCCAGATGCCTAAATTCATCAACTTCCTCGCTGCACGAGAGTGGGATTTCATCCCTGCCCCAATCCGCCGTGTCTACTACACAATCCGTGAGTGGACTGCCGCTGCCGCTAGTGGTCGCCTCTTGGCTTCCATAGAGGCAGCTGGTGGTCCCCCACCCCCAGTAGAGGTGGACGAAGAGGGGTACACGCCCCTCTGGGCCATGCGGCGTGGGTATTTTCCCCCCGAGGTGCCCGAGGGCGGTGTATTCATGATTGAGGAGGTTTAAGCCTGGTAAGATCTCTGTTCTAATGCATTGGGATATCTACTTATACATCTACAGTCTCAACCAATCCAGCAGCCAGGGCAGTCCCCTCATTCCCCTCAAAGTTCTCGAAAAAGTCCTGCGAGGCCAACCTGCTCGCATTAGGCGACAGCTTGAATGGCACATCGACAAGGCGGAAGCAAGCATTCACTTGCACCAGCGCGTAACTTGTCTGGGATCTCGAGTCTTTTGCATTCTTTGAAAGTCGCTTTCTGCCGCCAGCAATCGCCACACCGCCACCGAAGCCTCTTCCACAGTAGTAACGACTAGCTCGTCTTCGAATTGTATGCTTCGAGATACTCCCTCCCAGTTCACGCTTTAGATGGCCTAAAACTAACGCAGCACTCTTCTCACAGACTCGAATCAATTTTCAGAGTTGTTCACCACCGCCTCTTCCCTCGAACAAGAGCTACGAGGCCAGCCTGGCCGCCTTAGACGTCACCTTGAACGCAGAAGACAGCGTCCATCGACACCAAGCTAGACCACGTCCACGCTTTGCTCAAGCCCAGATCAAGCGTGTCTACAGTAAGTTACTACTGATTCATAAGCAATCTAGCTTATTTACTAACCCTTGGGCTCTCAGGCTGCGTCTGCTAGGTCCGCACCCGTGTCCGAGAACGCCTAGCCTAGCTTGAGCGCAGAACGAGGCCCTCTTGACAGCCAGACATCGGTCAAAGACCCATATGCATTCAACAACCAGCTACGACTTCCTGGATGGCATCCTTAGAAGCATCAAGTCGAAATGTTTCGCTGGTCCATAAACACCACAATCTTATGGGCACGTTGCACCAGCGTCGTTTGCTCCGCCCTACGCAGCAACACCGCCTTTCGATGGGCTATAGGCCCAATTTCTCACTTATCTGGACCAATCCATCACGCCATATTTCGACGCAGCTTTTGTGAACAATAGAGGCGCTCCTCTATTCCAGCCTCAGCATGATTGGCAGGATGCACATTTGCCCGCGTATCCGCAAAATCTTCTACCCGCCGAGGCCTTCCAACCGCAGCAGCTTCACCAGCAAGACTAGCTTCCAACAAAGTTCTAAGAGGAGGACAATACCACACCTGCTACATACCAGCCTTATGATGCTCAAGGCGACTAGTCATGGTCTTATCACGCCTATGACCCAGACAGCAGCACGGTCAATTAAGCAGATCAGCTTTTGGAGACCAATCATGGCACCCTCCCTGTCAATCCGCCCAATGTCGACTTTCTTTTCCGACGGAAAAGAGTAGGCGGACGGCCTTCATCCGTCCGAGGGTTACACTACGCCTCGTACCGAGCAGCAGATCTTTTTGGAAAGTCTCGAAGGAATCGAGATTGATACGAGCAGTGATGGGTATTTCAATGTATACGAAGTCGCTATTGCCGAGACTGAATAGTGGCACCAACTTCATCCTGCTTTCAAAAGAATCTGGATGGAATTCATAGCAAACCAGCTATATCTCCATCTAAATGCAAGACTCGACAATCTACAGTGCCCAATCAGGGGCGCCAACGCTTCATTCATCGGCTTGTATCCCCATGCGCCAATCCCGCCGCCCGGCACACCCAGCCCTCCTCCATGTACGCCGATACGGGAACAATGGACATCTTGGAGGGAAGACATGACCGTCAATCATGGGAACGGGAACGGTCCTCGTGTAGAGTATCCATGATGAAAACCTTCCCCAATGTTGAGGACATCAAATTCTATTGGCTATTATCTAAGCCAGGTTCATGGAAAGGACTGCCCTGAAGGTGGTGGAGTACCGACGTAAGATGAGGAAAGCGAGAGACGATAGAGCCTTCGCGATACATGGCGCACAGTCGAAAGTCGACCGCGATGAGTGCGGGAAGTCCATGCTAGCAAAGAACATGCACAATCACAAAAAGCAATTCCACTCGGGCGGACAAGCTTCGTAATATTTACAGTATTCTCAAAGACTATTCCAAGGCTGGGCCACGATATCGGAATTGCTTGACACACGTCACTAACTGGTCAGAGACAAGCGTCAGGAGGAAGTACGAGCTTCCAATCAAGCATAGAGGCAGCAGCTCGTAGACCTATGCAGAAAATGAAGTACTTCATCGACCTTGACGAATCTTCCACGTCTTCATTCAGTTGAGGTGATCAGTTTAGGACGAAGCTGAAGCGAAGGATAAGGAGTTTGGTGTAGACGATATGCAAGACTTGGGCTCTGATGAAGGATTGTGATATGCCAGCAGACACGAGTTCTCTGTGATAGTCAGCGCTGTCGTGTGTATTGGTTACTACACTATGGAAACATCGTCACAAGAAAAGCAATGACGCACTCGATCACTTTCCTGGTCGAGTTCTCCCAGAGGAGACAGCCACATCAACGAACCTGGGTTATATCCTAGCTCGCGAAGAACACAGCCGCCAATATCTTTCCATTCGACATGCGACCGGATTGCCGCAAGGCGAAAAAGCTGGAAAGTGCCAAAACTGGCTATCGCCATTGTCGTACCATAGTTACTAGCGAGGTTATACAATGCCTTCTTCTAGGCAAGATCTTACTTGCCATAGAGAAAAACGTGTGTAATACCGTATCGTTGGTGCATAACGTCAGTGCTATGGGAAACCATAAATATTCGTACACTTAACGAGGTATGGCATGACAAGATCTCAACTCTGATGACACTACAACACCAACTCAAACATCCACACTCTCAACCAACCCAGCCGCCAAAGTACTCCCCTCACTCCTCACCACAACCCTCGCCCCCCTATCCAACGGCAACGCCCTCTCCAACACCACCTTTACCCTCGCCAAACTCCCCGGCTTGACCACTCTAGGCTTCTTCTTCTCAACCTCGCCACTCTTCCCCAACACCGCCAACAACTCCGCCACCTTCGCCGGCGTATGCAACCGTCCTCTATGCACGTCCACCCATCCCGGCGTAACATGCTCAAACGCCAATATCTTGGCCGTGAAGCTCTTCACATTCTGAATCGGCTCGTTTGCGGGACTGCAAATGATATCCCCGGGACGGAGATGCACGGGGTCGATGTCGGAGAGGTGGAGTGTAGCGATTTGGCCCGCAACGCAGTAGTCGACTGGTTCGTTATCGAGGTCGATAGCCTTGACGACTGCGGTTTCAGAAGCCGGCATGGCTTGGATGACGTCGCCGATTTGGATGTTACCCGCGTCGAGACGGCCGGAGATACTCAGTGGGTTTGTGACGCCGCCGCGGAAGACGTCGGCGATGTTCATGCGGAGGGGTTCAGAAATAGCCCGTGCGCTGGGCTCGCTGGCGTCGAGCTCTTCGATTAGTGTGCGGCCTTGATACCACGCCGCGTTTTCATCATCTACTTTCCGTGTGACGTTCTCGCCTGTCAGACCCGCTACGGGGATGACGCTGACATTGGTTTGTTTGAAGCCGGCGCCAACGAGGAAAGCTTCCATCTGGCTTTTGACCTCGTCGAAGCGCTCACGGCTCCATTTCGGGCTTGTAGCATCCATCTTGTTCACCGCGACAACGACCCTCGCTATCCCCATACTCCGCACTAACAGCGCATGTTCCCTCGTCTGCCCTCTGCTGCCAAAGCCCGCCTCAAAAGCATTCGTGCTCGCATCCACGACAAGAACGGCGAAATCCGCTTGCGACGCGCCGGCGATCATGTTGGGGATGAAGTCGCGGTGGCCGGGGGCGTCTAGGATGGTGAAGTTTGTGCGCGCGGTGCTGAAGGTGTTGGTGGCGATGTCGACGGTGATGCCGCGGGTGCGCTCTTCTTCGGTTGAATCCATGACCCAGGCGAAGGCGAAGGAGGATTTGCCGATTGCGGAGGAGTCGCGGGCGAGTTTGGTGTAGTCCCGGTCGGAGACGTGTTTGAGGTCGTAGAGGAGGCGGCCCATTAGGGTGGATTTGCCGTGGTCGACGTGGCCTATGGGTTGGGAGGCGGGTGTCAGATTGGAGTTGTGAATGATGCTCGATGAATGGGAAGTCGACTTTGTTTGTGAGAGGCATGACATGAATATAGGGAAACGTTCGGTCAATACCATTTCTAATACCTTGAATATCGACGGCAACTACAAGCAACACTAAGTAGATAGAACAAGAAACTTACCAATTACAACGAAATTCGCCGCATTCTTAACATTTGCCTTCTTGAACTCTTCAGCCACATTCAAGTTCTTACTCAACGTTTTCGTCTTTGTTGGCGTTTGTGTTTGCGACTGTTGTTGTTGTTGTTGTGTTGCTGCATCATCCAATTGCAACGATTTGACGCCTTTCGTGACGTCATTCGTCGACGTACTCGAGGTTGATGATTTGGTTGTGGTTGGTGTTTTATTGTTGGTATTTGATTTCTTGCTTGGTGTTGACGTGCCTAAACAGATAGCAAAAGTCCTGGTATTAGTACTTATCGTTCTTCGGATCTCGAGTTCGGCGTATTATCCTTCAAACCATGCCGGGCTCCAAAAGAGAAAAGGCATCATTTTTCCCTAGCGCTTCGGACCTTTTGCCTGCTGCTGCGCTTTCAAGACCACATCATCTGGACTCGGTCCGGCAAAAGGATCTTTCGTGCGTCGAGCGACTATATCCTCTGGATATGGTAGAGTGAAGAGCGAGCTAGTTTCAGAAGTGTTTCTGGAGCTGGAGCTTTTTGAGAAAGCAGAAGAAGTCGAACCACCAAGCATTGTCTGGGCAAAAGTGGAAGGCGTAGCTGTGAGTTCTTCTGCAGTCGGGCCTTGTGGTCGTGCTGGCTCTACTGATTCTTCAACCGGCGCCGGTGACAACATTTGCGGTGTTGGTTCTGGCGAAGCAGGCTTTGGAGGACGACCTGGGTATGTACGGACAGGGAGCGCGAATGCTGCATCCTTCTTGCTTACTCCAAGAGGTGCGGAAGGATCTGTTGGAGTATGCTTCTTTAGAGCACTCAGTCTGTCGAACATAGCACTAGAGGAAGCTCCCTCTGTATCTCCCATGACGACATCCTCATTTGCGGGTTCAGCAACTTTTTGCTTCTTTTCTTCTGCTGCTTTCTTCCTTGCTGCAGCTAGAGCGGCTAGTTTGGAGGGCGGTTTGGAAGAGCCGCCAAGTAGTCTGCCAGATGGAAAGATTGGCTGGACCGTGATGTTACCAAGGCGCGAGTGGGGGACGTTGAGCCAAGGTGTGTCGGCGAAGAAAGAGGTCGCAGAGAGACGAGCTCGCTTTGTTGGACGGTTGTCTATATTGAAGTCTGTGATTGTCGGTGGTATTTGGTCGGAGCCTTGATGTGGGGTGTTAGTGCGTGTTTTGAATGTAAAAAAGGCGGCATTCGAGTGTGCCTACCAGATGGTCCGTAGCTCTCCCTCGACACGTGGTATGCTGTAGCACATCCATGCTGAAAACATCCTCCTCTTTCTGTGAGATCAAAGAGATAAAAGAATGGACTCACTGCTAGCTATTGGAGTCTTATTCAGCGCAGCACTCGCTGCCTGATCGAACTTGCTCGGTGTCTTCTGCTTCGTCTGCTTCTCTTGTTTCGGCGTATGCTGTTCTATAAAGCCTGTCAGCCTTGGTCCTCCTAACTCCTCCATTTCCCGTGTCTGTCCCCCCGCTAGTCCTCGATCATGAAAGCCACATACTCAACAGATACGCAACAGTCTTCTCGACATCAAAGTAATAGTACCACAACGACTCTTCAATCTCCTTGTTCGACACCGCAGCGCCTTCTGTTCCTTCTCCACCTAAAACATCTCTTACCGCAGCGACGCCGTCGCGCATGCTGGCTTGATCTTCTGCGCTCATCGTCGGTGCTGCTGGTGTTGCGGGTGTTGCTTCGGTGTAGTAGCTGTCGTCTTCGTCGTCATAGTAGTCTTCTTCTGAATCATAGTCGACATCTTTGACACGGCGGTGTGCCATTGTGCTGGCGCGAGTGCTGTGGTGCGTAGGATGTGGTGTGGGAGCTGGTGTGTTGGAGGTGGTTGAGGTGGTTTTGTAGCGGATTCGGGGAGATCTTGAGCTGAGAAACGATGGAGAATTGGGATGTGAGGGGTGCTGGAGGTGTCCTGGGTATGATAAGGTCTGAGTATTGTTGAATAATCCTACTGGGGAGGAATGGCGGTCTTATAGGCTGAGATGATACTTGACGCTCAGATTATGGTGTAACAAGTGCCGTGTTCACTTAAAGCTCAGAATGGTCGGTAATCTTTGAGAACATCTCATCACCATGTATTGCTCAGCGAGAGGTGTTCGGATATACCAAGATAATATAAAATGTCTGTGTATGGCTCATAATTTGACGTCGAGGTCAGTACAATAATATCGAGCCGTTTTCAGGTCGTGTTTCAGCTCCTTTTTGGTCCATCAAAGCCAACTTAATGGCTTCTCCATCATTCGCCCTCATTCCTTCCAGTAATCAGGAAACAAGAACTGACACTTCCTCACAGCCTCCGCACTCCTCGTCGCCTTCCCCGTCATGCTTGCCGAAAACCTCGTTGCACCCTCCATATGCTTAGCCATGACCAAATCCGCATGTTCCTCCTTGCTCAGCTCATCCAACACAGCTCCAACAAACCTCCTCGCATTCTCACTGTTCGCCTTCATATTACCCATGACCATCTCCACAGTAACATCCTCGCTGCCCTTCCAGCAATCATAATCCGTAGACATGCAGATCATCTGATATGAAATCTCTGCTTCTCTGGCGAGCTTGGCTTCGGGGAGCACGGACATGTTGATTACACTGCCGCCAAAGCTGCGGTACATGTGGCTCTCCGCTCGTGTGCTGAATTGAGGTCCCTCTTTAGGGTAAATTTGTTAGTTTGGATATTCAAAACAGTCGTGATCACAATGTAATCTCGAGACATACCCATACAAATAATCGTGCCCTTGTCATGCAACACCACGCCCTCACCTTCCAAGCTAGCGCCGCACTTCCTAACAACAGCACCCAGCAGGTTATCAAACGGGTCCGCAAACATGACGTGACCAACAAGTCCACCCTCGAAAAAGGTAAACGGTCTAATACCCTTCGTGCGGTCGATAACCTGATCTGGCACGACAAAGTCTCTAGGCTTGATCTCCTCCTGCAAACTGCCGACAGCAGAAAATGCAATAATCGTTCTCACACCGATTGAGCGCAGCGCGGCGATGTTGGCACGAGCCGGTACCTCATGAGGAGCAAGTTCGTGGTGGAGACCGTGGCGGGAGAGGAAGGCAATGGCGATTGGCTTGCCGGTTGTGGGTGAAGGGTGGTGAAGGATGGAGATTGGGGAGGAGGGCTTTCCCCAGGGAGTTGTGATGGTCACTGTTGCTGCGTGAGTGAAGCCGGGAAGATGTTGGAGACCTGTGCCGCCAATGACGGCGATGGGTACGGTATCTGGGTCTGAAATTCAGCATGGTCACACAAAAGGGAAGACATTTTTGTAAAATAAGGTGCGGCTGACCAGAATATGAATCTGAAATTTTGGACATGGTGTTTGGCAAAGCAGATGTTTTCAGAGAACGAAGAGTGGCGAATCTCACAATAGGAAAGGTCTTGACAGTTTTAGTGATTGTCGATGACAAGAATAGTCCTGATGGCATTTGAACATAAATATTTGTTTGAGGTTGGGATTGACACTCGAGATGATTATTAATTCCAACATAGTAACAGCAGAGCAAAGAGGCAAGAACACTTTTAATTCTTTTTTCTACGTGCCTATACTATGCAATCATAAGATGTTTAAAATGCCAATATCCATTCAAACTATCGTCACACACATCCCCAAACTCTATCAAAACACAAACCTAGGCTTCTCAAAGCTCAGAGTGATCAACAAAGTCATCATCCTCAGGCATACCACCAGCACCGCCAGCACCAGCACCATACAGCTTACTCGTGATCGGGTAAGCCACACCACTAAGCTTCTCCTTTTGTTCATCGAATTCCTCCGCCTCGGCACTATGCGCGTTCTCCTCGAGCCAATCCACAGCCTCTTTGACAGCCTCCAGGATAGCCTCTTTATCGTCTTCATCAATCTTACCACCGAGGCCAGCATCATCGTTGACCTGGTTCTTGAGGCTGAAGGCGTAGTTCTCGAGGCCGTTGCGCGCTTCGATCTTGGCTTTTGCGGCTTTGTCCTCGTCGGCGTATTGTTCGGCTTCGGCGACCATGCGCTCGATCTCGTCGGCGCTCAATCGGCCTTTGTCGTTTGTGATTGTGATGGATTCGGTCTTACCGGTGCCTTTGTCGGCTGTGGAAAATGTGTTAGTAGATGAATAAATACTTGAGATATTCATGTAAGACTTACCGGCTGAAACCTTGAGCATACCGTTGGTGTCAAGATCGAATGCTACTTCAATCTGAGGAACACCTCGAGGAGCAGCGGGGATGTTGGTGAGTTCGAACTTGCCGAGAAGGTTGTTGTCCTTTGTCATTGTGCGTTCACCTTCGTAGACCTGGATCAGAACTACGGGCTGGTTGTCCGCAGCGGTCGAGAAGATCTGACTCTTGCGAGTAGGGATGGTAGTACCGCGCTTGATCAATGTAGTCATGACACCACCAGTAGTCTCGATACCAAGAGTAAGAGGGTTGACATCCATGAGAACGATACCAGAAGTTGATTCTTCACCAGCGAGAATACCACCTTGAACAGCTGCACCATATGCAACAGCCTCGTCAGGGTTGATACCCTTGCTGGCCTTCTTGCCAAAGTACTCCTCGAGCATTTGCTGGACCTTGGGAATACGAGTAGAACCACCGACGAGAACAATGTCATCAATGTCAGTCTTCTTGGCCTTGGCGTCCTTGAGAACCTGCTCAACAGGCTTGAGAGTCTTCTTGAAGAGGTCGTTGTTGAGTTCCTCAAACTTGGCACGGGTCAAAGTTTCGGAAAAGTCCTCGCCCTTGTGGAAGGACTCAATTTCGATACGGGTGGAGGTGGTGGAAGAGAGAGTTCGCTTGGCCTTTTCGGTCTCACGCTTGAGCTTACCCATTGACTTGAGATCCTTGCGGACGTCGGCGCCGGGGTGCTTGGAGTTCCAGAGCTTGACGAAGTGGTCCATAACGCGGTTATCGAAATCTTCACCACCGAGATGGGTATCACCAGCAGTGGCGCGAACCTCGAAAACTCCCTCCTCAACGGAGAGAAGAGACACATCGAAGGTACCACCACCAAGATCGTAGACGATAATGTTCCTTTCCTGATCACCCTTGTCTAGACCGTAAGCGAGAGCAGCCGCAGTGGGCTCGTTAACTACACGAAGAACGTTGAGACCAGCGATGGTGCCTGCGTCCTTTGTAGCGGCACGCTGGGCATCGTTGAAGTAGGCAGGTACGGTAACAACAGCGTTGCTGACCTTCTCGCCGAGATATCCTTCAGCGACTTCCTTCATCTTGCCCAGAATCATGGCTGAGACCTCTTCAGGAGTAAAAGTCTTGTCAGATCCAGAAACCTCGACAGACACACGGGGTTGACCGTTCTTGTTGACGACCTTGAAGGGAAAATGCTTGATATCGTTCTGAACGTCCTTGTCCTGGAACTTGCGACCAATCATACGCTTAATGTCGAATACTGTCCTGTTGTGGTTGTTAGCGAGGCGACTCAGAAAGTGGCTTTGAGGGGTTTGGACTCACCTTTCGGGGTTTGCGGCATATTGGTTCTTTGCAGCATCACCGACAAGGCGCTCCTCGTCAGTCCAGGCGACATATGATGGTGTGATGCGGTTTCCCTGATCGTTCGTGATAATTTCCACCTTGCCGCCTTTCATGATACCCACACAGGAGTATGTTGTTCCCAGATCGATACCGATGACTTTGAAGAGTCGCTGTTAGCTTCGTCGTCACCGCATGACCAGTGTTGAAGAACTTACCAGGACCAGTTATGCCAGTGTCTTGTGCTTGGGCCTTGCCCATGAAGAGCATAGGGCAAGCGAAGAGAGCGAGGAGGTAGAGAACAAGCATCCAGGGTGATGAGGCGCGAGCGCCGGCACCAAATGTTCGTGCCATGTTGTGAGTGTAGTTGAAGGGAAGAAAGATGGATGTTTATTTCAAAGGTGGCCTTCTCCAAATTATTATATTGATACTTGGCCCCTGACGATTCTGAAGAGGCCAATTGTCATTTGCTCTCCAATGCAGGAACTGACCAATCAGAGCATCCGGAAACGTTGCAGTTTGGCTGTCCCAAAGTGGTTCGAAAAGGGGCTGAGAATGAACGTCGAATGTCATCGAATTGTGAGAATAGCATAATAGCATACATAACCAGGTACCATTCATCAACAAGTGGAGAGATTTGCTCAGTGTTATTGGAAGAATGCTCACTCAGTGCGCTGTGTCAACGAACGTGTTGTGAGCCATAACCTTTCCTGAGAGAGACGAGAACGCTTTTTGCTTGGGTATTTATGTACAAGTAAGACCAAATGATCACCTCATTCTTGTTCTTCAGCTCATTCAATCCTCAATATCATCCACCCTCCTCTTCCTAACCCTCTGGCTCTCCCTCTTAACGTTCTCCTCATCCCCAACCTCATCGACATCGCTTACCTCATCTCCACTCTCAATCTCCTCCACATTGATCGCGTTCCCTCGTGCATCCCTACTTCTCCCCACTCCTTCCATCTCGCCTTCTTCCTCCTCTCTCGCCTTCGCCCGCTGAATCCTCCGAATCCTCCTCACCAACACCGCATCAGTCGTCAAATCATCCTTGGTGAGACTTTCATGACATCCTGTAGCTGGACATTCCACATTTGCTACCCATCGCGATCGCTCCGCGGCCGTCTGCGGTCGAGATTGGTTGATCATCTCGAGAATCGCTGTTCGTTCGAAAGAGTGATTACATTTCTTGCTCTTGACTGGTTCCTCAAACTCTCTAAGCGTGATAGGACATCTCGTGCTAATCCTCTCCCGATCAATAGCAATGTCGTCGTCAGAATCTTCATTCCCTGGTTCTGTAACGCCAGGTTGAGGAGGTGCGGCGCCTTCTTCTGCTGCAAACCATGTTCGTGGGTGTGGTAGAGGGACTGAGGAAACTTCGGGATCGTGCAGCGCATCGTGGACGACTTGCTTGAAGCCGATGTAGTCGTTGTGTTTGGTGTAGCGGTCTGTCAAGGAAATAGATGTATATTTGTCTGCGTGCTTTTCAAGTGCTTCTGTCAAGGCGGGTGCGAGGGAAGGTGGTGCTGCAGTGCCAGGTGGAGGTAATGTAGAACCAGGAAGAGTAATGGCGCTGCTAGGAGCTTGCGTAGCTTGTGTACTTGCAGCATGCGCAGTGTTTTGGAGCGAGGCGATTGCAGCGTCGAGGGCAATGCAATAGCCATATCCATCAATAGCTTTACGTGTTTCTTTCTCCATACGCGCTGTCATGCTCTTGACATCTACGCGTAACGTTTCGAGTTTCTCATCTGCTTCTTTGTTGTGTGGTTCTACATCTTCTCCATCCGCAGCATCGCGTGCTCGTTTCTTCTTATTCTTCTCGTGAGCATTCTTCATATCAGAATAGCGTTCATTGATATCGCCCGCACAGTCTGCTAAAGCTTTATTTGCTGCCTGCAGCTTTTGCTCAACTGCTGTCGTGGAGTATTTACGGAGTAGAGCGGCGATTGCATCTTGGCCTCTGACATTCAGTGGGAATATTGGAACGATGTAGTCGGGAGTATTAGATTGTGTAGAGGAGATGGTGGCTGTTTGGGCAACAGATTGACGTAAGGGAGTATTTGTGCTTCTTTTGTTCAGTAGCCGTTGCGATGGGGTGGCTGAGGCGACTGACATTGTGCTGATGCTAGAAGAGAAGGAAAATGGGAGAGAGAACCTTGCTGGTTGTCAAGTTTCAGGTAGACGCGACGCGTTGAATTAATAATCAAGTTTGGTTTGCAATGCATAGCTGCCTTGCCATGAGACCCAGCCATAACAAGAACCTCAACCACAATATCATCTCCTCACATCATTACAGCTCTCAGTATAAGCAGGCGGCGGTACAGCTAGAACTCCATCGCCAAGTACATGCTGGTTGTTCTCCCGCAGCCTCGTTATTGAACTCGCGCCTGTTACGTGACCTGACACATTATCGTCGACAGCCCCATCAAGCGCCATCACCATTCTTGCCATTCCAGAAACCGGTGATGTTGTACTTAATATTCCACCCCTGTGTGCCATGTGGGCGATAGGCGAAGGCGGGACTGGGGGTGATGCGTTGTTGGTCGCTGATGTAGTGTATTCTGGCAGCGATATGGCGTCCGTGGGCGAAATTGTAGCAGCATTGGGGTTGATATTGACGAGAGCAATCTCTGGATTGACTCTCTTCCGGCTCTTTCGATTCTTCCAACAAGTGCGCAATTCGTCCCATATCACCAATATTATCACGTAAACAATGGCGCCAATGAAATACCAGAGAAAGTAGAAACCCAAGTTGTCAGACTTATCGTCGAGATCTGGGAGATTGGCACCAGTAGAGTCGGACTAGTTCCAGGTATCGACTTGACGCACAACAAGGGCTGCTGTGAAGCTGTTAGCATGATGCGTGCTGACTGACAGGAGGACATTGCTGGACGTACCGATGATGTTCATATCCGTAAAAGATTGTATGCCGGCGCCGGTTAGTCACGGTTCTCGTTAGTGCAGCGGTTGCTCTGTAGCTGAATATGTCTAACGGGTCGACGATGTTGTTCTGATGAAACGATATATTGATGATAGTTGTGATGGTGGGGTTAACGTCGTTGTCGACAGTGAAGGTGATCGCAGTAGTGACGGAGGATGCTGGCGTCGATGGATGATGGTAGAACTGATGGGTAGAATAGCAGTGATAATAGATCCAAAATGTTGACGAATGACGGATGTCCATGATGTTAAAACAAGAACGAGGAAAGAAGCGTTTGACTCACTCACATCAGTGATTTTTTCACTCCGTAAGGCAGGAGCGAACGTGCATATAAATATGACAACAAGACGCAGGTACAGAAGTCTCGTACTGTTTCTCGCCAAACTATGCACACGTCAATAATCAAACAGGATGTATTGGTTTCTCGTCAAGCGTGACTTCGTTGTTTGCAGTCCTCCTGGCTCCGTACATCATCATCATCAGCAGCACTACTCTCCCCATTTCAGTCACGCGTGTAACCACAGCTAGCTCCTCATCATTCCGAGCACGAGCGTCTTCATTAATACACTTGCAGTAGAAACCACGACAATCCGGATAATACTCTGGAGGCGCTGCATTCGATGGCGTACTCGCATCCGCCCGTCCTCTTTCCACCTCTCATTGTTCGAGCTGACGATTTTTGTCGTGGTTGTTGTCAGGAGCGAGGAGTGATATCAACAAGAGGAACCGTGGTAATTGTTGAGATTTTCTTGGGGCGTGTGTTGCACCACCAGACTCCCCAGACTGTAAGGCAGATGATAAGTATACTGAAGATACTGAAGACAACTGGGAGAATGACCGCGAGTGACGCCTTCGGTGACGATGTTGACGTTGGCGTTGATGAAAGTGCGGTGTGCGTGGATGGGGAGGTTGCGGTGGTGTTGGTAACGTAGTGAATGGATGCTGTGAAAAATTGTCAGCCTCGAGGCACTACGTGGTGAACATGGCTGGAGTGTGCACACATAAGGAGACTTGGTGATACTTACGTAGTCCTGGCATAGTAAATGTCTACAAGTTTGAGATAGTCCTTTTTGATGCTTTACATGTCTATCAATGAATCTTTATGCTGTGATGTTTTGGTAATGCTGAGCTGTTCGTTCTAGTTGTTTTTATAGTGCTGTTGTCTTAGATTCCCAACACACGAGACAGAAATTGGTTGTGGCAAAGCGTTGACTTGACATGAAAAGGCAAGAGCGAGTATGATCACGTCAAGCAGGAGCAGCATCTTGTTTAACAGCAAAGACACATCACATATCAAACAGTAGGTGGCATACTACTGCGTCGACCTACATCCGACAATCGACTCGTGTGGCATTTGGTCAGGCAGTGGCACTGCATAGGACGCGGCTGAAATAAAAACAAGCGCGTTGGGGAAGCGGGTAATACTGGTGTATCGTTACAGCCGGTGCTTCTTCTTTCATGGTCGCTGGGCATATATTTGGGCATTTACGCATGCGGAGCTGTAAGATATTGTAATGTTGGAAAGGCACAGCTGAGTCGAAGCTGTTAGTTTATGTCACTGTGACTGATGCGCTCTGTTCCTGGCACTAACTGCATCCGGAAGTTGGTGAAGACATGATATCCTCGACCTCTGCCTTACTATTTCTTCTGTTTCCAGCATCGCAACGCGTATTTGTGGTCGTCTTCATGCTGAAGATGCTGTAGCTCGTCCTGAGTCTAAAGCGTCTCTTGAAGCTCAAGATCGTGACGTGGAATCAAGAAGCTCGTTGCCTTCTCCAGCTACGTGTGGCTAGTCCTGGTGAAAGAGTTTTCGAGCATCACATCCAATTAATAGCAGGGCACGACTCACACCAACCAAAGAGAAATGATTGCATGAAAAATGAAACGTGAATCTCCGATCGCAATTGACTGAGATGTCCAAGTTAACATTTAAAGTAATGTTGAAGCATAAAGATTGGTAACCCTCACACGAGTTTGCGAAATGGAGTTGCCTACTCAGGCTTACTCATCCGGCCACATAACGCTCAGATATACAGCTCCTATATAACACAATCAGAGCATCGAGCAAGCTGTAGGCCAGCAGTAGTCACAAATTACTGAATCACCTCGAAAATTGTTTCGCCTTGTGACCATCCCGAAGAACGACTTTCGAGGGACATATTCTCTCTGTAACTTCTAGCCTAAAAAAGTGTCGACCGACAGCCTTCACATCCTACCAAAAGTTCGTCCTCCAATTCCTCCCAAACCTGCTAGATTTGGATACACCTTCGATATCATAACAACGCAAGGACCACATGCGAGTATTGCCATGCCGTATCTTTCAGTCTCTGATGAGCAGACTCTACTGCCGCATATAGAGAAGCTCACAAAACTGAACGGAAGAACAGCGGACGTCGCACTGTGTCCTAAACAATCTATTAAAGATTCAAACGTCTCACCAATGCGCGCCGAAGTCTAGGTTTTGCACAGCTAAAATTTGCAGATATTACTCAACTTGCACTCAAACGTGCTCTCGAGGAGCAACGCGTCGATCAAAGAGGATATAAGCAGCACAAAAGCGACATTATGGCCAGGAAAATCTTTTGCCCACGAGAACTTGTGGTACTCAACGATTTGCAAAGGAACAAGTACCTTGATGTTCGACAATATGAACAAGCGGACGAGATTCAGCCTATCGGTGTTGAATGTGCTACATTAGTAACGAATCTTTCCGGAAAGCTCGATGCTCAATGGCATAAACACCAGTCAGAGCTCCAGGATACCTTTAGGAAAGATCTCGTCGCCATCTATGGCTTTGTCGACGCCGGATATCATTGGTGTCCAGTCAATGGTGAACACGTCCCACACGTCATAGTCGCGCATCTTGTGCCTCACCACTTATCTTACGCGGCTATCGGGCTCATGTTTGCTGGCGATTTTCAGAAAGGAAGGAACATCTGCTGGGATGGGTGCAACGAATTACTCCTCGCCAATCATGTAGCAGAAAGCATACGCTAGGGCGCAATGTACTAGTATTCCCGGAGAAAATCATGGTAAGTTTATCTTCTGGCTTTTGGACGACAGCATTGCCCATCTAAAGGCAGGAGGTACTCGGACATTCGGCGAACTCCACCTACAGCCACTCGACTTCCACGGTGCCGCAATGAGACCTCGCCACCGCTACTTGTACAGCCAATATGTTTTAGCGCAATTGCGCATGCAACGCAAGACCATAATGAATTGGGCCGCAGAAGCCACGGCACCTCTCACACGAAACACAGAGTCAAAGCCATGGATGACATTCGGCAGGTATTTCAAGACCTCAACACTTCGAGTCTTGGCGCAATATATTGCAGAAGACGTCGACGGAGCAGATATTTTCGAGGAGCCTGAAAGAACGGATGCTCGGGACCTGACTGAGGAAGCGGCTAGAAATATTGGAGTGTTGACTACAATCCACCACGAGCAGCAGGAGGCAAGTGCGGAATAGGAAAGGCTTCAGCGCTCCTCACAGACCAGTTCAGCTGCTCATTCCAGATTTGATCAAAAGTATGCGTTAATTAGCACCTAACTAGGATCTAGTCATTATTATCAAGAACATCTGGAAGTTCTGGCCTCGTAGACGTGCTCCCCAAGGCTCCCGCGCCCTATCATTCAAGCATCAATCTATGTCTCGACTGCTGTATCCTAACAGAAGTGACTCGACGTCTCACCGTCTGACAGTCTAGTGTCATATGCGCCGCTCCTCTGTCTCTCATCGCTTTCCTCCCTTTTGCTAACAAGTTCATCATCACTTTCTCGATACCATCAGCCATCTGCTCAATCTCTCAATAACCCAACACGAAGCAACACTCTACTACCATCGTACCTCTCGCTGTCATGTCGTCACGGCCAATAAGCCCCGAGACGGACTACAGAATGGCACTCAAAAGAGAGTTGAATGGCCAGCTTATTGTGATGAAGAAACGCTATCAAGATTTGTAGACAATATTATGAGCTGCTGGTATTTTTTCAGCCAAGTACAAGCGCTTGGACTGATCGAGCCTTGTTACGTACTCTGGCGGTCTTTCGTGACAAGCATTGACATCTTAGTCAAGATCAGAAGACCCCGAATCATTATAGCCATAACTGCATCATTATGTACATGCATAACGAAGGCGCAAGAGCAATGGCGGTTGTAAGAATACTCAGCAACTCATATCTGAGTACATCACTGCGTGGTTGGCCGGTAAGGCTTTACGAAACTTTGAGTTTGCAGATGAACTCGGAAAATAACCATGAAGAGGAGGATAGGGAGGAGGCTTAAAGAGATGAAGATAACGTCAACACTACCGGTTAGCCGAAGGAGGATATTGCCAAAAATCCAAAGAAGCTACATACCATTGCAGCATTCTTCCACGGAAACTCGTCCCAGCCAGTGAAAGAACCTTCTATAACGTACATTCAAAACACACAAGCCTACCAAGCGCTCCATGGTTGGGTATAATGCGCACCTTCCTTCCATATCCATTCCCAACATTGTCCCGAAGTGCTAGACCCCAATATATCGTACACCATACCGTCCCAAACACAGCATCATTCAAACCCACTCCACGGAAACTTCTTATTCCCACTCTCGCAAACCATCTCATTAGCAAACCCTCTATATCTCCCCAGCAAATCCGTGCCCAAAATCCCCGTCGCCTGCGGCCCAAAGCTAAAATGACTAACCAACGCTCTCGTCTCCAGCAAAAACGGCTTTCCCAACTTCTTAGGCATGGCTTCAGTCAAATCGCTCTCGTCGTCGCCGTGGATATCGAGGACTTGCACCGTGCTGCCTTTGATTGCGACGAAGTTGATCGAGTAGCGCCCGTATTGCATGTTCCAGGGGCGATCGCTGATGTAATAGCGGTCGAGAGTGTGGTCTTCCAGGTTCGCGAGAAGACTGTAGTGTTGCTGTGCCGCAATTGCCCAGGACGTCCATGCTGGGCCGAACGGGTCGTACGTTCCTAGTGCGATGGGTGTTTTGTGCAGGTTGCGAGAGGTGCGCTCCATGCGGGACCATTCTAGGCCGATGCTATTAACACCTGTGGAGAAATTCCAGCCGGGGTAGCGGTCGGCGAGGTGCGTTGGGTAGCTGAGCATGCTGCTTGTGCGCCATTCGGTGAGGGAATTGGAGTGGTTTACGCTTGTGTTGAAAGGAGTGGGGAGGAAGGGGTGGATGGCGTCTTGGTGGTAATGCAGCCAGTTGCCTTCTGGAGAATTGATTGCGTTGGCAGAGACGGCGAGAGAGGAGGGGTTGGAGAGGAGAGTTGTGACGACGTGAGGGATGGCGTCGTCTGAGAACCATAGCTGGGTAGAACGTTAGGTACTGTAAGAATGTAGATGGAGAATAGTAGATATTTACCACATCGTCGTCCATCTTGATGTAGATTGTGTCGGAACGGGACATGTGTCTCTTCCAGATTTGAGCCCATTTCCAATCCACGACGTACGAAGCTGTGAATTCGGGATGTTGGGAGATCAGCTCTTCTACCCATGCGACGTCTTCCTCGTCATCTGTGTGAATTAGAAAGTTGACTTCATCGAGCCATCCGCCATTCTTCTTGAGATTGCGTTGAAGATAGCAGTCTAATATATCAACGTAGGCACGTCTCCCATCTACAAGCAAATGTCAGTCAAAGCTTTGACAACAAAATCACGACTCGTGTTTACGCACAAAAGACACTCGCTTGAATTCTGTAATTATGCGGTATCACCATAGTCGTCGTAGCAATCGAGCGCGATGGTGGTGGCGGCGGCGCTCTCCAAAATGCCATCCGCAACAAAGTCACAGCGATGAAAAATAACGCAAATATAGTGGCACCATATGCGAGATGTGTTCGAAATGACGTTTGTGGGATTGTTAGTGTGAAACGATAGTCCTTTGATCGCGCTCGTCCTTTTGTGCTATCCTTTACCATCCATCCATCGTCGTCTTCGTCGTTGAGCTGTGTGAGAGAGGAGCCGGATTCCATGTCAGAGTCTTGGGAGGCTGTCTTGTGTAGTGATTGGTGATGCTGCATGGTTGACAGAAGTGAAGATTGTTCGTAGTCGTCTTTTGTCATTGCGAGTGATCTATTCTTTGATTTTTTGGTCTTTATGAGCTGCGCAAGGAGACGAAATGACAGACGAAGAAGGAAGGCTCAAGCCTTTCAGGACAGCCTTGTGCGCCTGTAGGACAAGGCAAAGGTATGTTCGCTCGCTGGCAGTCTGGTGACAGTCTGGTGACTGATGACGTGGCGTTGATTGTAGCAAGGCGTAATCGCTAAGAGGGGAAGAGGTACTGTAACTTTGTATATATTGACGATGGTACCACTGCTCTCGGATGACTTCTTTCTTGCCGGCTTAATAATGCGATATCACCTCATAAAAATCACAGCACGGTCGCACTGAACCCCGAGCGCAGGACAAAAAAAGGATGGATCAAGTTGCGGGCAAGACATTGTGTGAAGAATGGGGCCTTGACAAGGCTGTAAACACAAAAGCAATGAATGAGTGCGGTCGGCGTGTTTCAGGAATAGGCGCCCTTTCTTCGGCTATACAAGCGAGCTCTTCTGATTGGCGCAACCAGACGCGATTTTGGCATAGCCACGTGCCAAGAATGCGACTTTATTTAGCCTCACGGAGACCCTGTATCCGACCATTCGGAAACCTGCGGTCTGAAACCAGCAATTACCACGAGGCTATGCTTGAGATCAGCTCGCAGCCTTACAGCCTTTCAAGTTGCGTTTTAACACTGGGGTGGCGCTACTCGCCGGGCCGTCATGTCATCGCTAAGGCTCAAGTTCAACTTCGTGGATCCAACTTGAGAAGTGGAGGAAAAGATAGATATGAATGAGTAGATTGATTATATAGAACTTCAACTACGTGCGAGCACTAATGGTAACTATATAGTAGTTGCATAGCTACTACTATTAGGAAGTTTCTAATAGTAGTAACCACGACCAGTTCCCGAGTGTTAAACTGTTAGACAATCCACCATACAAGGAATAGTTCCGATCGCATATAAATGCCGTTTTTAGCCATTACGCTTGTTGACTCCCCTTCTTAGCGTGTTATCGAGAGTAGAGAGGCTGTGATGTTATAACTCGTTGCTGTTTCTAAGCCCTCTTGTCTAGATGAGACAGGTCGGCAGCTATGAGCTCGTGTAATTTGAGATGGATAGCTAGAAAGAGCGATTCGTACGTGACAATGCTGCGAGCTATCGCTTGTTTCTAATTTTGCACTACTGCAGTAATTGTATAGTGTGTATCGTTATCGTGAATTGCTAGAATAACGTCTATTTAAGAGCATAGATGGCTCTGATCAATAGCTACAAAGGAGAGACGTACTGGACACCCTTTAGAAGACACGCCAACAATCAGATCAGACGACGACAAAGACTCGCGGAAAGAGCCCTCAAACGTACCCACTGACTATAACAGCACTGACAGCCCACCGCTTCGTAATATTCAGGGCTTAGTTTAATGTCGAGAACGAGAAGTATAAAGAGCTAGATGCACCTATTCCCCCCCAAGATGCGGTCCGAAATAACTACGTCCGGTTCATCGACGCTAGAGTTGAAGACGATTAGGATACGACGGTATAGATGATGAATGGCTTCTTCCTTTCGAAGGCTGGTTACGAGCCGAGAACGCACTGTACTTTTCATACTTGACTTCCGGATGCGCCTTCGACCCGGATATAGTAAGAGGTGCGATTGGACTTGTGAAAGAGTGCAGATGCTCCTAACGCGCCATCACTGCCTTAGCTCACCGTTACCGCCGTGAAAGTCACCTTTACCGGACTCGCTAGAGGTATATCTTCTGTCGCTCTTACTAGTGGCGTCTTTTCTACTTGTGGGCTAATTACGCAACAAAGGAGATTGACTTGTTTGAACGTCCAGAAGATGGCCACTGGAAGCCCCTATAGCTGACGGCCCGGAATGAGCCAACTTAACAGATTTATGATCGACTCCGAGCATGATCGATGCTTTCTCAATCTGCTTTGATAAGGGGTCTTTTCCACTAACATCTTGAGACGGAACCAGGTTATCAATCGTTTGACCCCTTGTAGTACGTAAGATGGTCGAGAACTCGTTACTGAATACTTTTCTTATTGCTAGCCATGCTCATCAAAGCAAAAAGCGTAGCTATGACCGTGATTCCGCAGACAGCGCCATATGCAATCCAGAGATTTCGAGGTGTGTAGATATAGATTGTATCATACCTGCTCACGATAACATCGGTGGCAACGTTCGCTCTGCATCGTGTCAATCACAGGTCGGGGTATATTTTGATTGGGAAACTTACACTCTATATCTAGCGTCGCTGAATAAGCTTACAGTGACATTCTCGAAGAGCTCCTCAATCGCATCAGCAACGGCGATCGTCCGTATTGGTGGAGTAGCCATGGAGCCCGAAGTGTAATTCGCATAACAGTCGCCGACTCGTGAAAGCTCAGTCGACCAAACGAGACTGCTAGACAGAGCAGACGTAGTACTCGTGGCATATCTGCCATTTGTAACCTGGAATGTTTGTACTGCGCCGAGCAGCACCTTGCTAATAGCATCCATCATCGCTATATAATTCACCCCGCTCTGGTCGGCGAAAGATTGAATGGGGCTGTTAATGGTGTTACCAAAAGGCAAACTACCAGGATCTGGCTGCAAATCACCTCGGACTGTTTTGGCACTCTGTGTTCCATTGACATAGGAGAGTGTTGTTGTGTAAGTCGTATTTCAGAGTGAGCAGTTCAAGATGTGATATTCATCTGAAGCCCAGCCAACATAAAACGTTAATGACTGATTGACGTAGCTTGAAATTCTAGGTGCGACTGGCGCGGCGGGACTGGGTGGTGTAGAATTGGAAGCCACTGTCCAGGAGAAGTATATTGGCATCTGACCAGATGACGCATCACAGGACGAAGCGTTGTGCTGAATGCCGCCAGGTACGCAGCCCAGTACTTGTTCCAGCTCAGCCACCACGCTTTACGCTTGCTGGTTTACATTGCAGAGCTGGCGCGAGGTAGGTCAAGACGTGAGAAGAGTTCAGCTCGGGAACTGGAGAAGGTATTTCGAGGATCTTGCCAGACGATACGACGCGTTGTACGATAGAGTCTAGAGCGAACTGAGGGCCGTCATAGGTATCGTACTCGGTAAAGATAGCATGAGGTGGCAAGAGGTTCTGGTGATACGCGTAAAGCCCGATATTACTGAAGTCGACACTTTTCGTCGTCAAGTGCCTGATTTGGTCAGGCAATGGAGCGAGCTCAACAACAAGCGTTGTGGGTGGGATGAGAGTCACAGTGGAAAAACTCCTGGTGACATGTCAGGCTGACTTCTTTCAATTCGAGCAGGTCTACTACCATGAGAGAAAGGCCAAGAACCACAGATGAGGCTGTTTCTTCGAGCCCAACTTGAAGAATTTCAAGCCTAACTTGATGAAGTTGTAGAAACTAGTTCGCGCGGTAAACGTGGTGTCAATATCCTTCACTTGATGTGCGTTGTCAGTGGTCGTGATAAAGAACTTCTGTGTATATGCTGCAGCAATCGCCATAGCAAGACATATCTGCACCACAGTGGCGAATCCATTACCAATACCACGAACAGCCCTCTGTGGAGGTCGTGTATCGTTCACAACTCGTCCGTTGAGATAGCTGTTGAAGAAGTGGTGGCCAACAGCAGTTCCACAGCAGCCACCAAGGCTAAAACCATGACTACGGGTGCTTTAAAAGCTTTGGTCGTTGCCGACATCTTGGTATCGGCCAAAGAGAAAAATCTGTGTTTTTGTTTCAAGAAAGTGTGTAAGAAAATGCTTGACGAAAGAAAGAGAGCTGTATAAGTACGATTGCTGGTCAACGCTTCTGAAGAGAACCGGGATCATGGCGTTGTTGTGCGCTTACCGCGGCAGGCGCAGATTATGCAAGCAAGCGACGAATGAGACCGCGACAATTCTGGAAATATTCCTGTACAGCTTGACACGATGTAGTTGAAGGAATTATATGCAGTCTAGAACTTCAGCTCGGAAATGCTAAAACTCTTGGCGTAAGCACTTGCGGTGAAATGTGTCAGTAATCACTAATAGTTCGTCAATCAACTAATGCACGCTTTCATTAAGCTCGCGAGGCCTCATACCTGCTCTCGTCGGCGCCCACGCTGCTCACGATCTATGAATATTTCCATCTCTTCTCCAGACGCATTGCCAGGCTGCCCTCTTCTCATTTTCTTTGTATACCTCGACACCAAAAGTACAGCCACAAGTGCTAATGCCATCAGCATCCACACACCCCACTCACTCTGCGGCCTGACTGGACACAGCGAGGCCACACTCTTGTCTTCCCCAAACTCGAACCACTCATGCCCAAGAGCACAGCTCACCTCATCACAGCCACCGACTACCTCCTGCCCAGGCACAAAAGTCTCTGCCACCGTACTGCCCAAAACATTATACCGCTCATCCAAAGCTTCGACCTTGACCCATCTCTCAAAACCGGACTTCCCTTTTCCTCCTTCTTTCAAAACCGCCATCGTCTCAAAGCCGTCTCTCTTAACAACCGAACCCTTCCTCCACCTACCATCTCTAGATCCATCACTGACGCTAAAGCGCCACCACTTCACCTCCGTCGCTCCATTCCAACTCACATACCCCACCAAAGGCCCATCCTCACAGCTTTGTCGATACGCCACCAACTTCGGCTCCGTGCGCGGTTTGCCCACCCAAGGCGCCTTGAAAATGCGATAATTTTGCATATTTCCCAATCCCTTGCTTTCTTGATACTGTTCCAAATGCACATGCCACAGCACATCTCCTGCTGCACTGAATTCCGTAAACTGCGGCACAGTGCCCCATCCAACGAACATGTTTCCATTCTGGAGGACTTGGGCGGATCCCTGAGCAAGTGAGAGGTGGCCTTCGGGATTATAGTATTTCTGCGTGCTGACGACGCTCATGTTGACAGTATCGATCGTGAAGATTTGGGCGTTGCTGATGCGGCGGTCGTACGGACCTGCTTGCCAGTGGTTGTTGAAGACGGAGTAGCTTTCTAGTCCGGAGGGTGTTGTGTTGAGATAGGTTACATGATGTTGGCGCGAGAGGTCGAGAATGGAGGAGTTGGTGGAGGAGGAGAATTTGCCGCCGAGACGCCAGATTATCGAGCCTGGTGTGGGTGAGTTGGGGGATGTGCTGTTTGGACCGGCGATTTTGAGGATGGTGTTGAGATGGCGGGCGGAGACGATGTAGTCGTTTGATGGTGTTTTGTCTACGGAGTTCTGAGAGATGATTGTGGTTAGTTGAGAATCGAGGTGGGTGGTGGGTAATAACTAAATGTAAGTGGACATACAATGTGGAAATAGTCCCAAGGCTTTTCGAGGCTGCCTTTACCATATGCTTCACCAGTATGATTGACTACGTTTTCGGGAATGTCGAGAAAAATATAACTGTGCCACAACTCAAGAGAATCCAAGCCACACCATTCGAAAATGGCAGTATTTGTTTGGACGTCGATTTCTTGGAAGCATGCTTCTTCTATGTAGCCTTTAGCTGGTCCGTTGTAAGGAGTGAGGTCGACTTGTTTCACTTCGTATACTACATTCAGCATTGTTTCACCGCCTTGAGTCGTCATGAATTCGTGCGGATTGGGATAGTTGAGTGTGCCTGTTTTGCCGAATGGTAGTGTTACAGGGCTGTATGTGTTGTCTAAGATATGATTCGTCCCGTTTACTCGGCCAAGATCTGTGAATGTGGCCTCACTCCAGCAGAGATGGTCTTCTGCGTCCGAAAGATAGCTGCATGGTCGAAGATTTTGTGTTCGTGCATCTGTGGAAGAATTGCCCCACCATATAAGATCCTTTTTCATGGTCAGTATCTTTTTGCGAAGTGATGTTGATGTGATACATACACCATTAGAATCAAGTATGTGGGGACCTATCCATTGCCTGTCTTGTCCTTTGGATGGTGGGAAAGGGGCGTAAAAAATGTAGCCTGGACTAAGCGTGGACTCGTCTGTTGTTCTTTCGATGGTATTTAGTTTGAATTGCCGAATGTGTGGTTCCTGCCAGAGGGTATCAGTTTTCTTGTCCTACAACTTCCCACATTCCTCGTCTTCTTACAGTCACATATCGTTCATAATCGAGAGTCTCCCATTTGGCTAAAGCAGTGGCGAAAGAGAACGGACAGGTTGCAAGCAAGGTCACAAGAGCAGTAGAGCTCAACATATTGCAAGCAAATATTGAATGCTGAATCGCCCTGAACTTCAAAACAATCAGGTGTTTCGTGAGCTAGAGTGAGACGGGCAGAAAACAAGCGTGCTTGATGATCCAGTATTCGGATAGGTAGAAGAGATAGACAATGGAAAGCAAGTATTTTAGATGACTATCAAGCATCACAATGTCGGGAGGAAGAGAATGTGCCTTAAATTTCTTCATCTTTGTCTTCCTCGCCATGGCCAAGGCCCGATACAAGCTAGCCTCGACCCATCATACACAAATCCATATCAGACGAAAAGATGCATCTTTAGCTTTTCGGCTTTCAAGGGCGTCGGCGGGCCGTTTCATCTCTATTTCCTTCAACTCTTAATCTCGTCTGGTCTCACGTTTTGTATCTTGTCAAGAATGCAGCGTAGAGCAGTCATACTGCGTTCAATCACCTTTGATGTATGTTCTGTGTCTGTTAGTCTAGAACTGCAGAGGTAAAGAGCGAAGCAATGATGAAACAAAGTGCAAGCTAAAGTGGATCTTTCTCGAAGATCCATAGAACGTTTCCAACCATGGAACGCACCCGCCAAGAGGCCCGTGCCGGAAGCTTAATCCATCAACGACATCTTCCAAGCAACTACATCGCCACCTTCATCCACCCTTCTTAGCTCCAATACGATGTTGGCGACTCTGCGAAGTGTTGACGAGTCTGTCAAATTCATGTCGTCTCTAGAACGCAGAAGCGATTTACGGGCAGCTCAATAATAGTACGACCTCTCCAAAATCAACAGCTATTGGCAATACATTACCTGTATGATTACAACATTAAAATCACAATGTCTGGGTCGGTACGGCACAACGTCCATCTACCCATGTGGTTCCTGCCGCCGACAGATGGCTTGCCGTCGCGGTTGTTCGCTCCGGTGAGGCTGTTTAGTACCTGGCGGGAGATGGAAGACTTCTCTCGTGCAATCACTACATGTATTCGCAGTCTCTCGTTCACTCATCATCCTCATCTCCTCATCTTGACCACGTCTCTTTCATATTGACATCCTCAGACTTGTGCCTTGACTGCCTTCGGTTGGCCTACTGTCTTCCCATCTAGGCATACTCTGCTTCATTCTTTTGTCCAAAGTATCGAAGATAGGCCTCCAAAATGTTTTACTCACTAGGCAGATCGCTACTATTCCTCGTACTTTGCCATAAGTTGGCTGCTGCTCAAGACAGCATAATCAATTCAGCACTTTTCCACGACGACGAACTTCTGAAAGCTGGAGAAGAGTTCCTGAGAACAGCCGCTTCAATCCAAGATCAGGACAAGAAGCCAAGTGTAGAGCTGGATTTCTACCACGGCAACCATGCAGACAAAGACTTGGACATGCGGCCATCCAAGCATGAGCCAGAGATATCAGAAGAGGAGGTTGACTTAAAATTCAATACCTTTGTCACAGAACCCACATTCAAGACGCCAAAGATTACCATCCACAACATTACAGAAGACAGAAGTCAACTAGCGCCAGGATACTACTTCTACGGTCCATACGAGACAGGTGCGGCAGGTCCGCAGGTATTTGATCAAGATGGCCAACTCATCTACTGGGGCGCCTCTCAAACCCACGAACCACGCATCAAAAACTTCCTCCCTTGTTCCTACCAAGGCAGTCCCCCAACGTCCCACCTCTGCTGGTCAGAAGTCTTCCACGACGCCAAATACGGACACGAATACGTCACAAACCACGTCCTCGACAACACCTACACGCCCGTCCACGAACCGTACGGCGCAATCTCAGGCTGGCAGTTCCCAAACAGCCACGAGTACAATATGCTCCCGTCCGGCACCAGTTTAATCCAAGCAGTCTACCAGATCGTGCCATGGAATCTATCATCCTACAACGGCCCAGAAGAAGGATTCGTCCACGATGGCTGCTTCCAGGAAATTGACACGGTGACTGGTGCTGCAGTATTTTCGTGGTGCGCAAGTGATCATTTCTCTCTGGACTCAAGCTACGTCTATCTCGATGTACCCAGCCAGCACAACTTCACAGAGGCGATTGCGGGAAATGGATCGTACAAGCGGAGTTGGGATTTCATTCATCTCAACGCGGTAGATAAGTTGGAAAATGGCAATTACATCGTCTCCGCTCGGCATTTCAACTCCATCTTTTGCGTCGCTGGTCCGTCTTCTGCTGAACCAGGAAAGGTCCTGTGGCATCTAGGTGGAAAGGCCAATGAGTTTGAATACTTGAACGACTTCGCCTTTTCCCGCCAACATCACGTCCGCGTTGTTTCCCAAGACAGCGCGAAAGACACATTGAGCATCTCCCTCTTCAACAATGGCTTCAACGTCAGAAATTCTGCACTTCTAGAAGGTCTGGCCAGTAGCGGACAGATCATCCGTCTGGACACAGCCTTCAAGACCGCAGAACTCCTCCACGAATACATCCATCCAGATTCTGCGGCCGGCTGGCGCGCTTCCGTTACCATTGCCGAGGGATCCATGGACGTCTTGGGCAACGGCAATGCAGTACTAGGCTGGGGCTCGCTACCAACGCTTTCCGAATATTCGAAACAAGGAGACGTGTTGTTCCACGCCAGCTATGCAGGCGGGCATGGACGCAGTTATAGGGTCTTTAAGAGGGAATGGGTTGGTATGCCAACATGGGATGCCAAAATGGTGGTGTATAAGTCTGAGCGCGATTCTGAGGCGATGTGGGCGTATGTTAGTTGGAATGGTGCCACGGAGGTGAAGGCGTGGCGATTTGCTGTCGATGACAAGGATATTTGGGTGAAGGTTGACAAGTCAGGTTTCGAGACGAGAGCCGACTTGCGCCAGTTTTCTGGCGATGTAGTGCACGTCCAAGCACTAGACGCACAAGGCAACGTCATTGGCGCCACATCGACTCCCATCTTCATCCCAGCTCAGTCTTCGCTGGACGCAAACATCTGCGGCGCGGATCGTTGTATTCGAGGATTCGAGTATAACCAGGGAGACAGTATTGCTGCGACGGTAGAGTCATCACAATCGTTCGCAGAAGTAACGAGCACAACAACAACAACAACAATGAACACGGACAAACATTCATCAATACTACCGCTGCTCTTCGTCCTTGGCTTCCTAGCCTGCATCGAATTGGTCACGGGATGGTGTCGCTCTTTTATTCGAAAGCTTTGGTTGCGTAGTGGCAGGTTGCGTAGTGGCAGGTTTCTGGCGGCGAACGAGGAAGACAGAGAAAAGGCCGCAGCCGAAGCGATGGGGATGGGGTTGTTACCGCTTAGCAGGAGAGGGGAGGGCATACGAATATAAGATGAGGAGGATAGAGACAGAGATTTCGTAATGAATTTATGAACGATACGAATTCCTGTAGATCAATTTCTATACAGCTATCATCTATGCATAGTCATACTGTTTTACTTTCCCTCTATCAAGCACCTTCTACGCCCCCGTCGCCTTCGCACCACCAAGACACCCACAAACACTGCTAACCTTCATCCCCCACTCCGCCTTCCTTTCCTTCTCACTCTGCCCCTCCTCCAAACAAGCCTGAGCCAATACATCAATCTGCCTCACCACTCCAGTCTGCGCCGCATTGTACTGACTGCACACTTTACTAGCGCTTTTGGCATGACCTTTGAAAGCAGCGAGGCAGGCGTCTTTGGTGCATGTGGAAAGGGAGGTTGTGGCGGCTGCGGCGTGTGATGCGATGGAAGATTTGCTGGCTTTGTTGGGTTTGGCTTTTGTGGTTGTGGTGGTTGTGGTGGTTGTGGTTATGGAGGAGGAGGTGGAGGAGGAGGATGGGATTGCTTTGCTCTTGGTGGGTTTGCCGGAAGAAGAGGTGGTTGTTGCTGGGGATGAGGTGGAGGAAGAGGAAGAGGTGGTGGGTTTGTTGTTGCCTCTGGACTTTGTGCTTGTGGTCATACTTGTGCTTGAGGTCACTTGTGTGGATGAGGTGGTCATCGCGGTAGTTGACTTAGACACTTTACCAGGTTTGCCCGCCTTGCCTGTGGAAGAGCTGGAGATGCTGCTGGACGAGGATATTGAACTTGGCGAGGACGATATGCTCGACGATTTAGCAGGCTTGTTGCCTGCCTTTGTAGAGCTGGTTGTGGCAATCGACGACAACGCTGACGTCGTACTCGAGCTAGTCGTAGCAGAAGCAGAAGTAGAAGTGACCTTCCAAGTCTTACTCTTCGAGCCTTTCCCAGCTACACTTGAGGTAGTACTAACGCCCGCCACCGTCGAACTCGTCGTAGGCGAAGTCGGGACAATAACAGGCTTGCCATTCTTCTTCACCAGCTTCGCACCCCAGATGCCCGCGTTAGCCACCGGCGCACCAATATCAGCTTTGAGATAACAAGGCGAGTTGATGGCAGGGGACCATGACACGTCCATACAAGAAGTGGTGTTTGCGCACCAATTGATGCAGTCGTTGAGCGTGTCTACGTATTTGACGGCGAGGTAGCCGGTGCCGCGGTCGAGGTAGCATTCGATTTCGAAGGTGCTGCTCGCGATTGTGTAGGTTGTTGCGTTGGCTGAGGGGCATTGGAGGGATGTTGGTGTAGGGATCGTGGAGGATGTGGTGGATGAGATGGTGGAAGGTGTGCTGGAGCTTGGAGAAGAGCTGGAAGTCACAATCGCAGAAGAGCTTGAGCTGCTCGAGCTGATCGTCGAGATGCTTGAAGTACTTGTGGTACTTGTTGTTGAAGCAGTCGTTGTGTAAATAAACGACGAGTTCGAAGCACCGATATATCTGGCACCCCAGACATTGCTAGCGGTACTGGCGGTACCAACAGCACCTTTCATGTAACAAGCGAATACACCAGAGCCTGTCCCAGGAACCCAGGAGACGTCGACACATCCTGAGGTGGTGGCGCAAGTTGCGATACAGGCTTCCAAAGTAGACACAAATGGAGTTTGGCCTGCAATGTCGCCACCAGCACGATCTTTGAAACACTCGACGACAAAGGTTTCACCATTGGTAGTAAAAGTCTGCTGATCCGAGCTTGGGCAAGACAAAGCACCAGTCGCAGCTGGGTATGTGGTTGTCGATGAGGTAGTGGATGAGGTGGTGGACGACACAGCGAGGGTGCTGGTAGCAGGAGCAGATGGGGCAGCTGCGCTGCTGCTGCTGCTGTTTGTGGGAAGAACGAAGGTGGAATTGACAGCGTAGACATTGAGGACGCCATTGCCGCCACAGAACTCCATTTGATTGCCGCCACAAGGAGCGTTGCAGAGTCCATCCACAGTTTTATTGGCGCCGAAAGTAAGCTGGTTGCCACAATAGCATTGGGTCGCACTGCAGATTTATAGTTAGCATCATAAAAACAGACTAAAGAGATTGTTACGTACAATTCAACACCAGCAACACTGTAACCCTTCGATGTGCAGAAGTCAACACACATCTCTACAGTCAACGAGTTTGTGAATGAGAACGGTCCAGTGAGCGCGCGACCAGGGACTTCATTAAAGCATCCTTCGTAAGAGAAGGTTCCATAAGTCGAAAGAGAAGAGGGCTTGGGTTTCACTGCTGGAGTCGCTCCATCCAAGGAGAAGATGGAGATTCTCTGACTATCACCACAGATCTGAGTAGCATCACCAGTACAGTTGACAGAACATCCAGCTTCGGGCAAAGGTCCCATAGTCTGCCAGAACATGGAGTTATCACAGAAGCAGTAGCTTCCTTGTTCAGTACCA
>Ga0160429_1000145_pt1 | contig 90085 bp, 91 predicted proteins | sample SolpanmetagenomR_FD_108199 | JGI IMG/M metagenome (GOLD analysis project Ga0160429, IMG submission 108199) | Solar panel surface microbial communities from Lawrence Berkeley National Laboratory, California, USA - R | ecosystem: Engineered > Built environment > Solar panel > Unclassified ...
CATTGGCAATCTGGTCGACAAGACAACTCTGGCACACAACAAGAATGCGTCTCCTCAGTTCATTGGAGCTTTGACTGAACTTGTCTATGAGCAGATCAAGGACATGGCTGTTGATGTAGAAGCTTTTGCGAAGTAAGTCTTTTGTATTATGAAACGAGCTATGGAATTCGAGAGCTATATAGAACATAGCCTTCACTACTTTGCTATATGTACAGCTCAAATCTAACACAAATAGACACGCTGGCCGAAAGACTGTTCAGACTGAGGACGTGATGCTACTAGCACGACGAAATGAGGCATTGGCAGAGCTACTCAAAGACCATCTGGCAACAGCCAAAACAGCGACTAAAACAACGACCAAGAAGAAGACCTGATTTTTCACCCCGCAATATTCGTCACGCTTTTGTCACGGGACACATCCGAGGTCATCCTTAAAGTCATGATTATGCAGGTCCGTGCAAGCCGCCTGCGGATCATGCGGCGATGATGCTATTTATTCAGAAACCTCATTTTTCGCGATGGCAAAGTCCTGTGCTTCCCAAACCAAACCAACATCAACATCACAAACACACTGACTGACTGACACCCGCAACCATCACTATTGAAGGTCTGTTCTAAATACTGCCAAGCTATACAACGCATTAATACTTGGCAGAGATCAGTAAACAATGTCATTGACACCAATCTCCTCCATTACCAAAGCAATGGGTCTCACACAAGACGTTCCTCCCGAAGCAAGGTTTGCAAATACCCGAGTCTGCATTCTAACCAAATTGCTAATCCAACCATCCTCAGAGACCACCCATCGTCTTCAACACCAACTTCACCCGAAAATGGTCTCAGCAAAATCAGCACTACGAGTTCGACCAGCTCTGAGAGTGACAGGTCTTGGGGTCGTCTCGGAGGAGTCATGATTGCAGGCGAACGAGACCATCACACTTGCTGCGGATGGTTCGGGTCGCTGGATGAGACGAAATGCCCACACGGCTGCTTGTAGCCAGTGTTGTCCGTATCAACATATGCTCATCATTGTAATATCATATTCTAAGACACTGGATCCCATCTTCGCTGATACGACGTTCCAACCGCAGCTGAAATCTCCTACTTCCCTCCCAACAACCCTCAAGCACAGCGAGATTGCCATAGCCGGACTCGACTCGGGAACAGCCAGGGTCTCCTAACGCCAACCACTTTTGCGGTCTCGTAGGCGTCTCAACATGGTACTCAACACTTCTCTTTGCCCTGCATCCTGCGCTTCCATCGTCTCCTTGTTATTGTTGTTTCACTTGCTGCCTTCCACCCGGTGATACAATCAACCTGCTGGTCACAATGCTGACTACTGCAAGAAAGAGACCTCTACCGATACCTCTGATTCTGAGCATGAAGGTCCAGTCACAGGCGGCCAAGATCACAACCGCTTGCAAGGAAGGGCGTCAATGCCCCTATCCTGTAGAAACCAACTTTGAAGTCCAAAACTGAGGGAAGTCTTAACACTCAACTTGGTGGAAACCTGGCTAGTTGGCACCTGCTTGCCTAGGTTGAACATCGAACCTCATCCTGGGACATGGACACCACCGCTTTTGCCCTAGCCACCACACCGTTTGTTTCTTACTGTTGAGTTGAGTTTGGCTTGAGTGCTATACCATGTCACAACTCACATACCTAATTGGCAGTCGTCCGAGTCTGAGTGTGGAGATAGTGGTTCCTGACTTCCATGTAATGAGATGAATTGAGATAACTCGGGTCTGCCGTCCTCTGATATCTTGGGGCATTCCTCCCACTACTAGAATTCGGTTCTCTGACTGTGCAGCACGGTCTTCTCAAGTGTTTGTGTTTTGGGATGGCACTGGCGGGTTCGAAATTCACTTCTCTACTATTCTTAAGGCACTCCTCACTGGTACGTAGTCTTCAGGTTCTGCTACGGAAAGTTTTTCTCACGTATGTCCGACTCGCAAAGGGTTGTTCTCTGCGTGCATTTAGGGATTGTCTACTATCAAAAGTGACGCCCCCTCTCATCTTTCTCCCTCTCTGTTCGTCTTCATCCCCTTCTCTTCTCCTTCTTCTTCTCCCTCTTCTTCTTCGTCTTATTCTTCTTTCCTTCTTATTGCATGTGCGACTCACGACTTCATGGATCTACGACATTCTGCTCTACCTTGTCCTTTTCAGAGCAGACGCGTCCCAATCAACTTTAGCTTCCTCATCGAAAGTCTTCCAGCTTCAGTATAACGACATTCCGACTTAGCTGAGCTGAAATGGCCTCGATGAGTGATGAACGAGCTGATGCCTTGGAAGCTGGACATTCTCAACTGAATTCAAGCTCAAGTCTTTCAACTTTCCGACACTGAAGTTCAAGCTCTCACAGTTGAATCATCAATCATCCAGACCAGCGGAGGGGGTGGTGAATCTTGAAGCGAAAAAGCAGGAAGTGGGAGCGGAGGTGGAGTGCTAATCTCCATAGCACAACTCGCATACCTAATTAGTGGTCATTCGAATATGACGATAGTGGTTCTTCAGCCCCCTCGTAGTGGGATGAAACGAAACAATTCGAGTCTGGAGTCCTCGTTCTATCTGGAGGCACTCCTCACACACTAGACTCGGTGCTCTGACTGTACAGCACGGTCTCCCCTACCATCCTATTGGAGCCAGGCACGCCGACGTCGACAACACCGGACCTCTCTTGTATTGACAACATTGTAAGCTCTACAATTATACCATTGCATTAGCATCACATTAACACCAAACTTACTCTTGCAGCCATTTATCTACTACATTGGCCGGGACATATACTTTAACATGCCACTCTATTACAGGTTCGCCTCTAAGTTTACACACTAGGAGCGTGGACGCTTATTCTCGCCATCACCGCTGTCATCACTGGGCCATTTCTTCAAGTACATGCGCTACGCCTCGCTGAAAAAGATGCTACTCGTCAGCAAGAATTTCGGCAACCTGCTTGCGGTGCCTTCTCTCGACAGCGCCCTTTTTAGCAACACAGACGTTTGTTCGAGCCATTCTTCAGCTTACGCGCTCCACGTCAGCAGTGCAGCATACGTAGCTCTATAGTGTCAGAACTGGTATAAGAAACACAACATCGGCCGACGGCTCGGATTCGTTCAGTACGATAACTCCGGTCCACAGATGTGCTTGTTCAGCTGGTTGGACTGCTGCGAGGTTCGAGTACGAGTTGCAAGGGCTGAACCAGTCACATGTGACGCGGCGGGCTAGGCCAGATGAGGGACAGCTCAAGTTGTTCGGCGATGTCACCGTCTTGTACGATGGTATTCTGAAGCATAACACGTTTTTTCTGAACGTCGTTAGTTCTCATCCCAAAACAGCCATTCAATAGGACTCTTCTCGGCAAAGTGCGCACAGCGAAATGCAGCACAAACAGCCTTTCCCTTGCATCATGGTCGAACATGGCGACAGATCGTCTCAAGGCTTCGTTCTTAGTGAACGGGTTGTTTAAACCAGGAGCTTTTCTCAAGAGCCGTTGAATAGGAGGGGAAATAATATGATGGTGATTGGAGCGTCTGAAAAACAGCACTCTATGCACTGTAAGTGACGTGCTCTGATTGACTAGGCGATATTCCTAACAGTTTCGTCTCATAAGATTCTCTATCAGCCTAGGACGTGCTTGCGGACGGAGCATCGCGAGGACACGGACAAGTTGGTCGGTTATTGGATCGCCGAGTTTCATAACAACTTAACTAGGGCTAAGTCTCGTCAGGAGTTCATGAAGCTGATGGATTGGATGTTTGTAGAAGCGGTGAAAGAACTCCAGGCGACGCCTGGGTAACGTCCAATGTACTGTCTGTTTGAGCGATTCGAGCAGATTCCTGCTAGAGTATGATTTTATCCCACAATTTAGCTTGATAAATCCATGGTCGGCGAACTCAATCTTGCCCTTTTCAAGGCTAAGAGATCAGGTCTGGAGACCTTGAGCTGAGGTGCCCCAGGTTTTTTGAAGCACTGCTCACATGCATGCTCCAGGACTGCATCTGCGTCTGGCGCTTCCTCATTTCGTCGTTTGATTCAGAATTCCACAGACCGTGTCCAGCCATCCGTGCCAACTTGTCTAAACTCAACGCCCTCACCGAAATAGCCTGCAGCATTCCAACTGGTCATCGTTGGTCCATCATACGGACCATGATGCTCTCCTCCATCACGACCATCTGCCCATCGATATTCCCAATTCTTTGCTATTCCAGCAGCACCCATTGATGGGTCGACATCATCCTCTTTCTCCTCCTTGTCAATCCAGTCCTCGCCCGTCTCACGTTTATATTGTCTCATAAGCATCGCTCGTTCTTGATCATAGATATCGGTCTGCCCTCTTGTAAGCAAGCCATCAGCCGCAACAGTTATAGCTTCCACAGCCTCTTTCCGCTTAATTTCCGCAGTACTATCAGGCACTATCTCCTTGTCGACCTCCATCTCATCCTTCTTGTTCTTTTGCCATTTCGGCTTCTTCTTTTCTTTTGGTTTTGCGGCTGCTAATCGTTGTAGTGCTTCTAGGGCTGTCTCACCGTGCTCCAACATGACAATGAGCCTTCCCACTAATGCAGAGCTCGGCACAGCGTCATCTTCCATATCTCTCTTGCGTCTTTCTTGCTCTCTTTTCTCCTCCGCCTCTCTTGCCCTTTTCATGTCTGTCTTGGTCACCGCTCCCTCCAGCCACTGGTCGTGCAGGGAGAACGGATCTGCCGCCTTCCGCACAAAATTTCCATTCTCATCAAACCTGCCCTCTTCCTGCTCATTCCTCATATTGAAAGCGTCCAACTTCGGCGCATGCTTCTTCTTGCCTCCCGCGCCAATCTCCTCATCCATGTCTGCGTCCATCATATCCCTCAATTCATCATCACCCTCATCACTACTACTCTCATGCTCTTTGCCAGTTTTCCCACTACTCAGTGAAAAGTCCGCCGATACATGCCCGCCCGACTTACTACTAGCGACTTGTCCTTCAATCTCATTTGCCTCCATGAATCGAACCTCCTTCTTCTTCTTGCCGCCCTCACCAGCACCATCCTCCTCCTCATCTCCATCAACGAAATCCTCCTCCAAATCCGCGAACATATCTGCTTCATCTTCATCCCTACTCGCCTTGGCCGTCCCCTTGCTTTTCCCTTTCACCTTACCATTCCTAGCAGCATCCGCTCGCGCTTCAGCACGCGCCTCAAAGTTCTCTTGTGAGGAATCTGTTTCGTAGCCGTCTAGCTCGACGGCGTTGCGTTTTGTTTGTGGTCCTTTGCGACCTATCTCGTCGAGCTCGAGGATTGCGTCTTCGTCGGCCGAGTCGTCGGCGGCTAGGGTGGAGGGGTTGCGGGTGTCGAAGTGGGTGCGGGCTTTTTTGGAGTTGGGTTGGGGGAGGGTGCTGGAGAGGTGGGAAGGGGCGGAGGTGTCGAATTGGTCTGCGAAGCGTTTGGGTCGGGCGAGGGGGCGGCGTGACATGCTGGGTTGCGTGTGTATGTTGAAGTATGTTGGGTCTTGGAGTTGGAAGGTGGTCGAGCTTAAGGTAGAACTATGACGAACTGCCCTCATCACATGCAACTGAAGTCACACTCACTTCTCATCTACAAACATTCACCTTCACCTCGCAAGTAAACCTTTCTTCCAAACTACATTCTGAGGGTAGTGCCTCGCTCTCTTCATTCACTGCATCTGCTGCTTGCGTCAACCTCTATTCGATATCACATTAAACGGAGGCCACTCACCGTCATCTCGTGCTGAAACGCCTCACATCTACCAACTACCATCACCATGGCAAGCACTCCTCCATCCTCTCTTCCGTCTTTGCGTTACTAACATTGGCCAACCCAGGCCTTCTACGACGACGACCCGTACGCCATGTTCTCCGCAGGCATGGGCCCTCGCGGTGTCTACCCCCCCTCTCGCCGCTTCGACGAATACTACCGCTGCTATCCCATCATAATGATGCCCGGCCCCGAGCGTCCCACCGCAAACCACGGCGGCAAGGTCTTCCTCCCCGCCTCCGCGCTCGACAAGCTCACCCGCCTACACATCTCCTACCCCATGCTCTTCGAGCTCCTCAACGGCCGCGTCTCCGACAAAGTCACGCACGCCTCCGTCCTCGAGTTCACCGCAGAAGAAGGAAAGATCTACATGCCGCACTGGCTCATGCGCACGCTCTCTCTCGAACCAGGAGACTTGGTGCAAATCAAAAGCACGGATCTACCCGCAGGCCAATTCATCAAGCTACAACCGCAGAGTCCTGCGTTCCTGGACATTTCGGATCCGAAAGCCGTGCTGGAGAATGCGTTTCGAAACTTTGCGTGTTTGACGATTGGCGATGTGTTTAGTTTCGAGTATAATGACGCGGTGTATGAGATTGAGGTGTTGGAGGTGAAGCCGGATACGAGCAAGCATGCGATTTACACGATGGAGACGGATTTGTCGGTCGATTTTGCACCGCCGGTTGGCTATGTCGAGCCGGAGAAGCAGACGTCTGCACAAGGTGGACTTGCGACGATGAAGGGGAAAGGAGGTAAGTTGGGCGGGTTCGCACAACCAGGGACGATGGCGGCGAGGATCAATTATGATGCGCTCAGGCCGCAAGGTAATACAGGAGCAGCAGGTGCAGCGGCTACTGCTTCGCATTTCGTGGGTGTAGGTGGACATAGACTAGGATCGACGCGATCAAGCGCCAAGACTAGCGGGACATCAACGCCAGCTGTGGGCTCATCGTCCACGCCAGCACCTGTACCAGCAGAAGACGTCAAACCAGTGACTCGGAGGACGAATGGACCACAACCGCTTAGATTACCACCAGGACAATTGTTCTTTGGCTGGGACGTGGTGCCACTGAAGAAGGATAGGGAGAAGGCTGAGAAACAGGAGAAGGCGAAAATGAAGTTTCAGGGGATGGGGCAGACTCTGAGGGGGAAGAAGGTCGAGGCACCTGGGCCTGAAGAGGAGGGTGAGGATGTCAAGATGGATGATGCAAAGGGCGCTGATGATGGAAAGGGCAAAGGGAGGACGCTGAGGGATACACCGAGGGCTTGATGTGCATGAATATGTGGAATGACCAGGGCAGGTAGATCTGAAGGGCGTCAACATCGAAGCACAGTATGTTCGCAAGTCCGAGATGGGCAATGACATGGATTGTCGAGTGGAGCACTCGCGAACCTTTGGAATCTACGCACGAAATTCACGAAACGGCAAGGGCATGGGACGGCGCACATCAAGCAGACAATGTGCAGATAGACTCTGCACCGGAATCGCATAACAACACACAGAATTAGGTCATCTACCTCACCTAAATAATACAGAGAATACGCTTATAGACAACATTCAACAACCTCACACCTCCGAACCCTCCCCAGCCTTCCTCTTCCTCGCTCTCCTGCTCTTCTTCCTCGCTCTCCTGCTCTTCTTCCTCTCAATCTCCTCTTGCTCCGTCCGCTCCGGCTGAGCAGCACCACCCGCAGCTCCCTGCCTCTTGATCTCCGCACCTCGTGCACTATTATAAAACGTCTCGAAATCCTGCCTCGGTCCACTTTCATTGCCAAACGCATCCTTCCTCCACTCCCGCAGTCTTGCCTTCTTACCTAACCGCTTCTTGTCCTTTTTCTTCTTCTCCGCATCTCTAAACGACGCTAGCTTCTTCAGCCCTACGTACTGGTTCAGTTGCGCGTCATCTGCCATCAGAATGTCGAGCGCGCTAAGGCCGTATGTTGTCGGTGAGGTCTCGCGGTAACGGAAACGAGATGGTTGGGCGGATGAGGTGAGCGATGGGTTTTGAGTTAGGTGTGCGTCGACTATTTCTTCGATCTTGAGCCGGTCTTTGCGGGATTGGCGACGGGCTTCGTGGCGGGCTTGTTCGCGGGATTTCTTGTCGTGTTTGCGTGTAGGAAGGCCTGTACCTTCGTCGTCGTCGTCGTCGTCGTCGTCGTCTGCGGAGTCGAGCGCAACGCCATTGTCGTCGTTGGCAGGGTCGGCTTCCTCGTCGTCCGAGAGAACATAACTGCCTTTTGCCTTTTCTTCTTCTTCGTTGAAGTCAGGCACGAGGTCGGCAATGTCGATGTCGTCGTCGAATTTGGGCTTCTTTAGTTTGCTTTTCTTATTCGACTTTGATGCCAGCTCAGCACCGTTGTCTGCTACTACGTCGTCTCCGTCTGCGTAGTACTCATCGCCGAACCGCCTTCGCATCTCCTCCTCCCATTGGTCGTCTTCAAAGCCAGCTTCTAGAAATTTTGCCCATTCTTCCACACTAACATTCTGCGCCTTGAGTCCTGCCACTTCTTTGAATCTGTTTAATTTTTCCTGAGCCTCTTCGATCTTGAGTCGTCGCAGTCGTGCCTTGTCCTCGCTTCTCTCTGCCTTGATCGCAGCGGCATGTGCTTTCTCCGCTTCACGCTTTTTACCACGCCCTGTAAGCTCTTCTCGACGCACAGAGTATTTTGCCGCTGCATCACGCGAATGCGACAGAAGTTTCTCGTTCGCCTTCGCTGGATCTTCGAATCGGAGGTTATATGCCTCTTCCCATGCATCGGCTTTTTCAACGTCTTCCTCATCTTCGGACTCGAAAGCTTGCCATGTGGTGCTCGTTGACGGTTTCCATGCACGAGATGCCATAAAGGTGTTCAAGAAGGTTTCAGGGTCAGCATCAGCAGCCTTGATATCTGGCTCAGGAAGGTCTTTACTAGTATTCTTGATCTGCTTGTTTTGGGAAGTTTTCCTGGCTTTTGCAACTAGGAAGTCATCTTCTTCATCGTCATTGTCTTCTGCCTGTGCGAGCAAGTTGCGCTTCGCCGTCGCTTGTTCATCTGCATAGGTCATTGGCGCATCTTCATCTGCCTCTTCTCCTGCAGCATCACCACCTGCTAGTAGATTCGTGCGATGATAGTCTGCTAGATATATTGGCTTTTCTTTCGATTTCTTGATAGCTGCATTGGCCGCTGCAGTCTCTTCTGCGCTATAGAACTTCGAGTTTTTGTCGTAGATTCTTGGGTCTTTGGAACGAATGGCGTTGAGTGTTGCGAATATTTCATTGTCAAGTTCGTGAGTGACTAGCTCGGCATCGTCATCTTCGTCTTCGTCCTCGGATGATGATTCTGATTCTTCGAGCTTCGTGTCCTTGCCATACTTCTCTTCCAGTCTCATACGGTCCTCCCGTTCCTTGTTGTGCTTGAAGCGCTTGGCGTAGTCCTCATTCACTGTCAAGATAGCGTCGTCGTCGGCCGAAGCGTCGGCATCGTCCTCTAGGAGTCTCGCTCGTTTTGCTGGTCGGCCCATGATTATCGCTAATTAGTGGTTGATAATTCAAGAAGATAAAACACTTCTAAGACTGACTTCAAGAAAAAAAGTCCAACGAACGGTCCGATAAGGTCACGTGACGGTCTTTCATCTTGGCTTGTTCCAGACAAGGCATGACCAAGGCAAGGCATGGTAATGACAATAGTATAATAGTATGCCATGTCAAAAAGCATTACTACCAAATATGTCAACGACAAATGATTAAATGGCTCAGCCAACAATCATACCCGTCAATCGACCTTTGTCGTTGATTCCTGTAGGCTTGAAAGAAGCTGCTCTTGACTCTCCAAGTTTCCGATCCACAGTTGTGCACTTCAATGAACAGATTGATAATGTCGAGAAGTGGTTAGAGGGTTACGTTAGGGCAGCTAGCAAGCTAGCGCAAGAGGTTGGAGTACTAGAAGATGTCGTCAATGCTTTCCTTACAGCATCCAATCCTCCAGACAGCCTATCCGAAGCTGTGATTGACCATGATTACACTGTGCTTGCAATGAGGCGATATGGGCAAGGTGCTCATGAGTTCTGGACTCACGCTATCGGATCAATGACCAAGTCTCAACATTCTGTTATTGAACCTATTCGTGCTACACTTGCGAGAGATTTTCGACCTTTCAAAGACACTCGAAAGACTCTAGAGCAATCTCAAAAGACCTATGATACCGTCGTAGCTCGATACAACAGCCAGTATAAATCGAAAGAGGCATCCGCTTTACGAGAGGATGCGTTTCAGCTACATGAAGCAAGGAAGGCGTATCTCAAGTCATCTATGGACTTTTGCGTTGCAGCACCTCAGCTCCGTGCAGCATTAGACACTCTACTGATCAAGGTCTTCTCCGACCAGTTCCTGGAAATGAAAGGGCTGAGAGAATCGACTACTACCATGTTCTCAGGATTCGGGCACGAGATAGCCAGGATACGTAATTGGAGTCAACAGATCAATCACTCAGAGGCTGTCCTACGAAAGGAGTTACAAACCACCCGAAAGCAGATAGAGGAGAGCGCTGAGACAGCAATGCGCCCGTCTCGCGATCTTGAAGACTATACGGCGTTCAGTGCTCCTATACTCGGCACACGTCCGCGGGCCAACTCGAGAGTGGCAGTCGAGGGAAGTTCGGCCTCGTCCAAACAAGGCTGGCTGTTCATGCGCACAACCACTGGACGACCTGCGCGGTACACATGGACGCGGAGGTGGTTCTTCGTCAAGAACGGTGTTTTTGGCTGGCTGACACAGGGCACGAAGACGGGTGGCGTTGAAGAAAGCGAGAAAATCGGGGTTCTACTTTGTAACGTTCGCGCCACGGCTCAAGAAGACAGGCGCTTCTGCTTCGAGGTGAAGACGAAGGACACTGTTTTGATGTTGCAAGCAGAGACTCAAGGTGATCTTAGTCGGTGGTTATCTGTGTTTGATATTGCCAAGAAGAAAGCACTCGAAGAACCAATATTGGGCATTGCTCAGATGGGACGTTTAGTACAGCTTTCCGACGCGACATATGCTCTCAATCCTGCAATCTCGTTCAATCCTGCAGAGAAGCGTGTGGACGGGCAAGCTGTACAAGCAGGAGAGGAAAGTGTTACACTGGTGTCGCCACTGGATGCCGAACCGAGTGGCCTGCGGCGCAACTTCTCGGGTACTTCAAGGAGCAGGCGACGGACCCTAGCTGGCGACACTGATGTTCGCGATCATGGCGCTCGAATTCTCTCAAAATTCGAAATACATCGCAAGTCAATCGCCAGTCATGTTCATAGTAATAGGACGGTTTCGGCATCATTACCGGCATCACCTGCACAATTACCTACTGGCAGCAATCTAAGTCTTGCGTCCACTAGCAAGACCAGCCTAACAACGTCTCATCCACTCTTTGTTTCTGGTAATAACACAATCAACACCGCCGTGAACACACTAGCACCAGCAAATATCGCTAATCCTCCTTTACCCACCAATTTGAGCAAGACGGCAATCACGGTCGTAGCTGAAAGAGGGCTTGATCCCCGCGCATCAGACTCCTCCAACGGTGGTGCTCCTAGCAGTCTCCTCGCAAATCAATGGGGCTCTTGCAACTATGGACACTTATCTAGACTGGAAAGAGGTGAGCTTTCTCGAGGACTGAATCAAGACGTCGCCAAGGAGAAGACCGCGCCGCTCACAGGCCCTCTACCCATTCCGCAAACACCACCGAAGAGCAATGAACGCCAGCTCGTATCAAACTCGCCAGTTTCCAGTCCTGGCAAAGGCCACCGGAAAACGCTCAGTGATGCAGATCTGTCGCTTGTACAGACACGAAGCTTCGGCGGCGCTGTGGACTATCCTTCGTATTACCCTGCAAATCTACGTATTCACGATGCACAGTTGCGTCTTTTGTTCCCTGATATACCACCTGAACAGAAGGTTCTGCTTGTCTTTCGCGCAGCGTGGAATCCTTCTGAGCACCATGATCTTCCAGGACGAGTCTATATCACCAATAGTGATGTTTACTTCTACAGCCACTATCATGGTTTTGTCCTTGTGACTGGCTTTAGTCTTGATAGGGTTACTGACGTCTCTGCCGAAGCCCAACAAGGTCATGATTTCATATACTTCGCCCTAAGATCGCTGCATGCACGAAATGAGGTCAACACAATCACGGTAAAGGTATTTCTCGAGCCTCTGCAATTGTTGACTCGACGACTTGAGTACATTGTCTCGACACACATGTCAGGTCAGTCCGTTGAGTTCGAAGAAATGCTCCTAACTCTGATCGATATGGACAATGATCGGCTGGATCCGAGCCCAAACTCAGAGGACTGGGAGCACGTCACTCGATCCCGGTATTTTGACTCTCCAGCTCGGAGAGCTGGGAAAGAGATGAAAGCAAGTCTTCGCATAGATCGTACACTATATGGTGGCGATTCTGCATCATTAGTGGATCCTGACGCACTGAAGTTTAGGCTGCCTGCTCAACCGGTCAGATATAGACCGCAAGGCGTGACCAATATGGCAGCAGAAGGTATTTTCAGCATCAGTACTAAAGCAATGTTCCATCTTCTTTTCGGTGACAACAGCGCCGTTTTCCAGACTCTGCTCTTCCAGCGTCGAACACAAGGTAGGTGACCCCAATATCGAATGTTCATCTGAGATACGCGCTGACTTATCTCTAGTGATCAAGCAATACCCTTGGATCTCATCTGAAGGCGGTCACTGGCATCGACGATTTGAGTATGAAATCGTCTCCAAGCAATCACAAGGTACAACTTTTCTACACTACTATCAGGTACTGCACCAGCTGACCAAGTATAGAGCTCGAAAACATCCTGATTGTAGACTCTCAGACAGTGGACGTGCTCAACGACCACTTGTGCTATGTGGTTACAGACCTCAAGACTCCCTGGCATCTACCACGACCCAAGGACTATTCTTTAATGTCGCGAATAGTCATCACACATGAGGCCAAATCGAAGTGCAAGCTCGCAATCTTCACAAGGGTGCAATGGCACAGACGCTCTGGAATCTCTGACAGTTCGTTCCAACCCGTTCTACCCGTATAGCCCTTACATTGCTAACTTCTTACCAGCTATCATCGAAAAGCACGCCTTGCAAGACCTCCACACAGACTCCATAAACCTCCTTTCCATGGTCACAGACCAAGTCGCCAAGCTCTCCAAGTCCGATGCACGGACACGCAAGGCCGTCGAAATCTTCGGCCACCTTGGCCTCGCGAGCGAGCCTACCCAAGTCACCTCACCAGGAGTCGAACCACAAAGCCAGATGGCCCATCGGACCCTGTCCGAACTCTGGCAAGACGCCATCTTTGCCTATATCCGGAACGCCATGTCCAACCTCGCCTCGACCTCGATTGATGCACTCACCACGCTCGGCAAGAACCTGGGCGCGCACGGCTTCCTTCTCACTTTACTCCTTATCAGCACAGCCATGCACTTTTTCGCCTCGACATCAGTCGTCCAGTCATGGTATAACGACCGCAACGCCGTGAACTATATGTCTCGGTTAGGTGTAACATCCACGACCACAATGCGCAAAGCCGTCTATCTCCACGACCTCACTGAGATGACACAACCATTCAGCATAACAAATCTGCAGTCACCCAATGGGATAAACTACTGCTCCAACACTTTCCGCCAATTACTTGCTGCCACAAATCCTGCCAGCACGCCACAGCATGATGATTCAGAACCTTCCACCCGGAGCACAGCACATCGTCTATACAAGACGCGACAGCGCATGGCTTCATATCGACACGATCTACTCGTCTCTCTACGACTGATTAACAGTATTGAGCGAGAGACGGTGCAGGCAGAATACGAGAATTGGGTTGTTGAGGAGAATGTCAAATGTGAACAGATGCGAGTAATGCTGCAACGATATGCTACAGCTGGTAACAAAACGGGTGGCAAGGCTCAGGGTAGGGATAGTGGTGCGGAAATGATCACCAGGAAGAAGAGATTGGAGCAGTTGAGAGAGTTGCAGAGAGGCTATTGTGGTGATTGTAGAGCAGAACAAGCTGGAATGGAGAGGTTGAGGTAGAAATATTGTTCACTTCCAACACCTTTAGTGATAGTTCGATATCTCTGCTGATGCTGAATCATCAGCATCTTCCTGGTAATATTCGGAAGAACACATGACTTCACTTCAGAACTTGACCTTTGCGTTCGAAAATCCTTCCTCAACCAAATACTCCGCCATATTCCCACCTCTCGCCTTCAGCAAGCCCGCCAGCTTCCATGGAATATCCCAGACGTCCAAAATGACCTCGATGATCTGAACTTCGGTTGGTTCCACAATGTTTGGTTTCGTCAAGGTGGACTCGAGATCGGCGCGAGTCTTGACGAGGTGGTAGTTGACGCCTGGCTTGCTTTCACCTCCAAAGAAGGAAAGAAGATGAGAGTATTTGAAGGGTGGGATGTTGTTGTATTCTGTATGTTGTGTCAGATTGATCGTGGTGGTGATTCGGAAGGATTTGGAAAACTCACTTTGTCGTGCTCCGTGGATGGCACGTTCTACAGTATAACCATTGTTGTTGACGATCAGTCTGACAAAGTTAGTATAAAAACTCAGTTGAAGACAGTTTCGGCTCACATGATAGGCTTCAACCCTTCAACCATTGCAACAGCAATCTCTTGTATGGTCAGCATCAAGCCACCATCACCAGTAATAAGTACTGTTCTGCCTCTGCCTCCAGGTCTTTCGCTTCGTGCAAAGTCTGCTCCCATAGCTGCAGGACAGCCATAGCCGATGGCGCCCCAGTAGATTTGCGTGAAGAATCTGATGAGATATTATTAGCTCGCTTGCACAGAGTATGTCGCGAACTCCTCTGAACTCACAGCACATCTTTTGGAAACTTCGCATCTGGTATGCCATATTGCGATGATCCAGTATCGGCCACAACGATATCGCCGGGCTTGAAGAATTGGCCCATACGTGGCCTGTAATGATGTTAGTTAGACTGGCCAACCAGGAACACATCTTCCCAACGTACCACAAGTAGTTGTGATTGACTGCATCATTTGCAGGAGTTACATCGAGCTCAAGCTTGGACAGCTTAGGCATGTCGACTTTTGGTAGGTTAACATCAGCCAGGGCTTTGATGAGCGCCTCGAGCAAGGGTGCCATATAGACATTGTCGTACTTCTTGCCGTTGACCTGATTGTGTTAAATATGAATCGAAATCCGGTATCCATGTAGCTTACGGTCACATATGTATCCATCACGTCGATTCTCTTCGACTCGGAAATTTTGCGAAACAATCCGCCATTAGTATCAGCAGGAAACCAACCGACAGCAAGAACCTGATCACTCCCTTCAATCGCCTCAGCTACACCAGGATGACTGACGCTTCCATTGTAGAGCTGAACGAAACGTGGGTGATCCTCATCCACAATACCTTTAGCACCGTGTGCGGCAAAGAAAGGTAACTTGACAGCATCGATGAGTTTCGTTGCCTCTTTGATAGCGTAGCTATGGATGAGCATGTCAAGAAAGATGACTGGATTCTTTGCCTGGGTTAGTGCCTCTTTGATGGCTGTGATAGCAGCTTCCTGACAGGCTGTGTCAACCGGCATAGATAGGTCAATTTTCTTGTCCAGCAGGTTCGCCGGCACTTGATGAGCATGAATATCCAGAGGCATGAAGATATAGACTGGTGCAGCTTTGAGCACGCATTCACGAATGACACGGTCGATCTCGGCAGGCGCATCTTCGCCATTCCAAAGCTCGGCTGCATCGGCTCTGACGTGCTTTGATATCTTGTTGTATAGCTGGTGGTCAGGTTTCATGCCCATGGAGTGGTGGATCATAACGTTCTTGTCCTGAAATATTTTCGATGTCTGTCCCACGACGTGGATCAAAGGTATTCGTTCTGATTGAGCACCGCCAATACCATTGATGGCGCTGAGCTCGCCAACTCCATGAGTAGTGATCAAGCAGCCAGGTGTTCCGTTTGCACGAGCGTAACCGTCTGCTGCGTAGCTTGCGTTCAGCTCATTCGAGTTGCCGACAAATCTCATGCCATCGACTTCGTAGATGTAGTCGAGTATCTGGAGGTTGAAGTCACCCGGCACACCCCTGGAGTCGTTAGAAAAAGGAAGATACTGACATGAACAGAAAGTTATTACATCACGGTACGGACACCAACCTCATAGATTCTGCGCAAAAGATTTAGCTACTTCGTTGATGAAACAGTGCTGTGATATTAGCCAAACCTCTTCCATAGATAAAGTCCAAGAGGGATGGTGTTAGATTGGGGAGTCATCGCCATAATGGGCTTTCTATCAGAGCGTGCTGGACTGAATCATACAACTTCGCAGAGCCAGTATATACTAGAGGCTAGTTCTAGGCTCCAGTGCAGGTCCTATTACATATATTGCTGTTTTTGCAGAGGGCTTGGTACAGGGGATGTAAGCGACGGAATATATGTTTGATAGTAGCGAAATGATTGCGGCGCGTTCCAAATGTTGTGGTCACCTACGATCAGATGTATGATGTCTTCCCAAGGAGTGACGAAAGCGTTTACGAGTCTACATGGTGAGCTTGTTGTCAGAAGACCTCGGGTAGTCATTGAACCGACCAGATCGGGAAGGAGCGGTTTGCGCCCAGCGAACGAACTATGAGGGGTAACTCTTTTGATGACACTTTCTATATTCAGCACACTACATCGTCTCGTATCTATATCATATACTACACATCCCTCACTCGCAATGGCCGGTTCGCACGGCTACCAACAAGTTCTTGCTCTATCAGCTCAACATCAGGATATCTCTTGGCAAAATCAGCTTCAGGATCCTCAATATCAGGGATGACAGTGAACTCCATCAAGTCCTCTTCGACAAGCGGTGCTGGTGCCGACGCCGATATTGGGAGCCGAGGCGGATGTGTGCTTGAGCCAGTGGCAGTACGCAGATGTGCCTTCTTCGGTGGTGCACTCGGTCTCGCACCTGTCCGGGATGAAGTTACCGCGGGCAATCGTTCTGATGCTCCTGAAGCCGTCGAACTTAGAGCGCCACTCATCATTGTCCTACTGGTCTGCGGTGGCTTGGTTGACACATCTTTCTGCGGCTGCATCCGAGCACGGTCATCTCCGGAGTCGATTGACCTGCGTCGAGTGTGCGATGGCGCGCTAACCTCACGTACATCGAGTGTTCCTTCTGGCTGTGCTTCGCCGGTCGTTGTGAAGCGTCCATATCCTTCCGCAGTCCTCCTTGTAGGCTGTGCTTTCCCACTTTCCGCCAAAAAATTATTGACTCTGTCCTGTATTGCAGATACTCCGCGCACCGTACCAGGTCCTTGGCGTGACATGCCATTGTTCCTAGTTCTATCTTGTCGATATGCGGCTGCAGCTTCGGCGACACGTCTCTCCTCTGCTGATGCATGGTGGCGCTCGATCTCACGACGTGTTTCTGGGGTTAGATCTTCCTCGACTTCCTCAACAGCCGTCTCAGGAAATGTGATTGGCTCTTCGTTGGTCATGTCTACCATAGGAGAAAGCACTGGTATATCATCCTCTTCTAGACCTTGGACTTGCTCACCAGCCTCGAAGCGTCTAAACGCAGCACCTAGCTTGCTAGAGGCAATAGGTCGAGATCCTGACAGCGCACTCGCAGGCATGCTTGCGTGCTTTGCCCTTCGTAGTGATAAATGTGGGTGATCGTGATGGGAACGATGTGGCAGGTGTATATGGTGTTTCTCTTTCTCCGTCTCTCGTAAATAATCAACTGTAGACATATCCTCGTGGCCTTCACTGTTTTCTTCTTCCGGCACTGCGACATCGTCCTTGATTATGGAGGGGCGGATGTCAGCAGACTGTGAGCGCTCAATTGACAAGCCGTGCTCGAAAGACTCTGTTCTCATACTTTCCAGGGATGGTCTTGATGATAGTGAGGTTGCTTTCAAGTTGTGTTTCGCTGCTGTTCGTGATACCAATGTCTCCAACTTACCACCATCACCTGTAGGCGTTGTTGACTCTGAAAAGCTCGGCCTCTGTGTATTGAGCTCTGGAACCTTCCAGATTGGTCGATTGCTCACTGGTGGTGGCTTTTTGATCGCCGGCGTTGGTGGTAGTGGAGAGCTCGGAGTCGAGATCTCAGGTTTCGGGGGCGGTTTTGGTAAAGGTTTATCTATAGTATTAAATTTCTTAGCGGGCTTCTGAGGAGCTATTGCTGGAGCAGACTTTGACGTCGATAATCTGTTCGATTGATCGGACTGTGACAGAGTCTCAAAGGTCCTGTCCGCCAGAACCTTCGTCGCTGTCGTGTTCGAACGTGTCGGCGTGCTGAGCTCGTCGACTGCAGGGAATTTGGAAGCCAGTTTGTCCACTGCCGCAGCTCGTACTTTTATATCTGCAGCGTCTAATGCTGCAAATGGATCCTGCTTTACAGCTGGAGCTGTGGTTGTTGCTGGAACAGCTGCAGGTGTTCGCTGAGTTGTTGGTGGTCGACCTCGCCTCATCGGAGTAATATCTGGTAGTTGCTGCTCTTTTCTGGTCGGAATCTCCTGAACCGCTGCAACTGGTGGGGGTGTCTTGATATTCGGTTCTGGTGATGGTAACCTTTGATTGCTTCGGGTTTCTGATTGCGTTCGTTGTGAATAGATATCCTTTACTGGTACTTCCTTCCCTTGCATCGAACAGACTTCCTTCATTACCCGGTAGATATCTGGTCGCTTTACGGGATTTTCGCTGAGCATAATGGCTATGGCGCGAATTAGTAGTCTTTCTGGTATATAGACTGCACGCAAACCTACCAATCAACATTTTTAACCTATCAGAGAACTGTGGAAACGGTGGAAACTTGAAGCTCGCCGTCAAGATCGCCATCTGACCTTGCGCCTCAAACGGTGTGGTGTAATAACACAACTTATACAGCAGTACACCCAACGCCCATATATCACTCTTTTCATCGATAGGCTGTTTCCTGTATACATCCACCATCTCCGGACTTCTGTATTGCATCGTCGTATGCTTTTGTACATCATCCTCAATCAGCCTGCCCTCCGCCGCATTCGTAGCTGCTGGTCGTGGCACTGCCGCCGAACCAAAATCACATAGCTTGAACATCTTCTGCCCTGCTCGATCCGCCGAGATCAAGATGTTTTCAACCTTCAAATCCCTGTGCAGTAACGGCGGCTTGAGGTAGTGCATACAAGCCACCCCCTCCGCAGTGTCCGAGAAGATCTTGAGCACCTCAGCCTCACGTAACCTGTCCTTCAGTCGTGTATTCATGAAATCAATCAAGCCTCCTCCTGCACAGAATTCCATCAACAGGAATACCTCATATCCTCCTCCTTTCAGCTGTGAAGCGTGTGAGTCAATATACGTGACGATATGCCTGTGTCCCTTGAGCTTCTTCATTGTTTCCACTTCGGTTCGCATGCTAGCCAGAGCTTCCTTGTCTGGTACAGCGACTCTTTTGAGGACAGCGGTTTCGTGGGTACCGTCGGAGTGGGGTACGCGGACGACATAAACAAGGGCGAAGCCACCTTCGGAGAGGTAGCGCTCTATTATTACGCGATGTTTGCCGACCTGAACTTTAGTGCCTGGGGTGAAAGCGCCTGGAGGAGCATTGCTAGTCGGCACCGGAGCAGGAGGATAGTAAGATGCTGGTCTTGCTGCTTGAGGGTAGTAGGAGGTCATGATGGTGGTTATAAGGGCGAAGTTGAGCGGATGTAAGCGGTCGAATTGGCGAGGTGCTTCATACCATGCTTTCCGTTACCTATGGATTTAGTGAATACAAGTCGATCGAAACCAATGGTGTTGCCAACATTGCAAGACGTAGATAGAAAGCCAAGGCCAAGGATGCTCCGAGTAGTATGACATGTGAGGCGCTATCTCCACAATTCGAACAATTGTGGGACAGGTAAAAGCAGAGTGGCATAGCAGCAAGTCATAGCAATATGATTCAAAATGATAAAACATGAGTTTGAATCCAAAGGTACAGTTGTCATTAATCATTACCTGACCTGCCAAAGGCCATCCCAAGACTGTAGCCACATGGTTTCCTCCATGGAAGTATGAGTCTGTCCTACTATGCTACGTAGGCTGGTGGTGGTAGGTGTTCACAAACATCTGCTGAATCTCCTCCGTTGTGAGCATCCCAGTATCCTTTTCTTGTGGGCACTTTTGATTGCTCATGATTCACCTTCCTCGCGAGCTCATTTGCCATCTTCAGGATACTACCAGTCGACGATCTCTGTAGCCATTCTGTCGGTCTTTGTTTTGCCGACGACGAGGAAGACGAGGCACCACTATCTGGTCTGGCTTTCTCCGACAAGCCTGCTGAGGATTGCTTCTCAGCTGTGTGCGTCTTTGCAGAATCTGATGGTTGCTGTACAGCGGCAAGACCGTGTCGTCGTATTCGAGATGTCTTCGGTACTGGAGAAGATGATGCTGCTGCTAAGTCTTGTGCGTTGCTGTTCTGTGCCACAAATGACAGTGGCCGTGCACGCGGCGTAGGCTCAGTGTCCTCGTCGTCCAAGACAATCTCTTGTAGTCGTTGTGTTAACGCTATCCGGGCCCGTGGAGAATGAGGATTGTCGGCCAGACGATCTGTATGGTGTGGAGAGCGTTTGAATTGATTAGGACTTCTTGGGGGTGTATCAAGATCATCCTCACGTTCGTCTGGGATCGAATAGCCAAAGCTCGATGGAGCAGCTAAAGAGGACCGTCTACTACCATAGCTGGTCGTGCTTGCATCGACACTAAAGGAATCGTCACTCGCCGTAGATGCAGCATCAATCGAGCCGCGCAGATTGACAACCCGGTTTTTGCGCTTGCGTTGACCGGCATGAGAACGTGTTTTGTTCGCCGGCAGAGCGCTCATTTGCGATCCACTATAGGTTGAGTGCACCGTGGTCAACGACGGTCTTCGGGACGATGTACTGGCTGCAGATGCGCTATATGCTGAAGTGCTGGCACTAGCAGTGGATCCATTCTGCCGTGATAGTGACAGCATCGTGAGGCTTGAGGTAACCGTGGCTGAGTTTCCAGCTTCGCCACGCTCTGCTGCACCAGCCCATGCCCGGAACACTGCATCTCGAATTGGTGGTGTAAATAGGGAAAGTGTGCGGTGGGACTCTGTCAATGCAGCAAGACGAAGAAGATTCTTTTGGGAAAAGGTCGCATGCACCGTCTCGTGTTCCGGAGACAATGCGGATAGCTCCGTCTCGTCCAATGGACGACCAAAGGCATCACATGGATCCTGAGGCGGACTTGCTAGGGGGTCAATGGCAGGCTCTTTATTGTTGTTCTCTTTTTCCTCCTCTTGGCTCATCTGATCGGGCGAGAACACCCGCAAAGATAAGCGATGGATGATCGCTGGCAAGTCCTCCATAAACAGCGTCCGCAACTGTTGTTCGATTTCTTTCTGCAAATAGTCTCTGACAAACGGGATAGAGTCGAACGTAGACGAGACTTTGAGCGATTCCAGCGGATCATTCCTGAATACTAATGTTATGCCTTTTTGTCTCGAGAACACCAGAATGACGAATCCGGACAATCTAAAGTCAGATAACGTTATGGACAAAGGTATCGTCAGACTGGAAGCGGCTGCCAGAGGTTGCGGAGAGGCGAAACATGGTTTCGTAGAAAGATATGTATTCAATGGGTTGGCTTGTACTCTTGTTTTCAGCGTGAGATATGCATCACCGGTATATGACATCTTGAATATTCCTCGAAATCGATCTTCTGCCAGGTCTCCAATCTCCAAGATCTCCAGCTCTGGAGGAACTTGTCCCAGATTCAGCTCTGTCACGATAATATCATCGACAATGATGGGTGGTTTTGGCGATTTGTTTAGTGCGCTTGTAAGCATATCTCTTGCCCTAGAAGTGTCCGCAATGAGTGGAGACCAATTGAAGTTGAAGGCCATGGTGGAAGGCTAGCGGCGTTGAGGCCGTATAGAATGCTGTGAGTCCTCCACTCTTCAGGAGACTTTCAAATGTAATCGTATACACTAGATTGAGGATGTCGCGTGCCACATTGGAGGAGGAATTTAGGCAACTGACGGACGAAGGCCGGTATAGCACAGTCTGCGCGGCGCGCTGGTAACGATAGAGTTTTGCTATGTATTGCTGGCCTACTTGGAGACAACTAGCGAGGAGTAAGAGATTGTGTGTGACAGTATCAGAGTATCTTAGAGCTTGTTGTGGTTGTTCGTCCGTTCGAGTGGAGCGAAGATCAAAAACCCTGATTTTCAAGTTTCTTGGAAAGGATGACAACAACAAGAACAAGGCGTTATAGCAACGAGGATACTGTATACATAAGGTAATAGATTGTATTTGCTTATTACAATTATGTGTCGTTATGATTCTTCACTGGTGTAGATGCGGAAGCTCATACCCAGAACCGAAGACTTGTCACTCAGCTTGCCGTTTGACATGGCCCAACCTTAATATTGCCCGACTCAGTCCTCGTTATCGTCTCCTTCTCGTCCTACGAGATGATCCATGCAACGCCTGACCACGAAGCTGAAAGAGGAACATGCTCTATTGTTTGTCCATGCGCTGGATGCCGTGTACAGTCCTATTCGAAGTGCTCGATGGTGGTATGAAATCAGATCGACCATGCAGTGTCCAGTATATCATCCTCGACCTCTGCAATAGGGCTGTGAGAACCCCTCCCTTTTCAGCCCAGACCATTGTGCATGTGCTGTTGCATATGTGTTGTCATAACTGGATCGTGTTGCAGATGTGTTGTCATAGCTGGATCGAAACCCTGAGCTAGTCCGTGCATATTTGATGATTGTGCAGCATAACCGGTATGAGGTTGGGTCATCATACCAAGTGGCATACCGTTGCCATTGTTGGTGTGCATGTTAGACATAGCCTCACGTAGTTGCCCAGCGGTGGGATCTTCAAAAGTTAGATCTTCACCATCTGAGATATAGTCTTCTTCCTGTCCATTCAAGAGGGCTTGTACAACCGCAATCTTGTCCTCGATCGTCTGTTTCTTGTCTGTCCTCGACCCTACTCTTATGTCTGTCTGAATCCTGACCACTCCGCTGCCGTGGAGTAGAGAATGGGCTTGACCAATGATGCGCATGACATCGTCCCATGGCCCCTCTGTGTCATATTAGCATTTTCAATGTGCTGCTAATCATGTCATGATACATACCAACAGTCGTGCCGGCCGAGCTCATAGAAAAGACAAGACCACTACGCTTGAGTAATCGTTGGACCTCTGCAATTTCGGCAGATACTGAGGCGCTACCTGTGCCTATAGGTACCAAGCAGAAATCGGCAATGCATGCTGAAGGTGTCGCCAAAAGGGGAAGATTCACGGTTTCGCTGGGCGGAGGAGGAACCAGATCTGTGTGCTGCATGTCAGTCTAAATACCGAGACATGAAATGACCATCGAGCATACCTCTCTTCCTCTTCGGTGGTGGTACATATGGTCCGTGATTGTGTTCTGCATTCTTGACGGCAATTTCCCACAAATCAGAGGTCGTCTTTATGGCGGCAACATGCATTGGACATTCACATCTTCGACTTCGTCTGTTCTTCTTCCTCGTTTCTGGGGTGAGTTTATGGGTATTGCGCTTGACACCTATTTAAGAGTCAGATATGAAGTGTTGAACAATACAATTCTCGATTGAACGGACCATGACGATCACAAGCCAAATGTGCCCATATCTTTTGACCAACATTGTTCGTTTTGGATCGTACAACTACAAGCTTGTAGCCTCTGAGACCCGCAAACCCATTCACCTGAGCTATAAGCTCCTCCAAAGATGAGTATACAGCATGTGGAGGTGCTTCCATGAGACCATTCAGCTCTCCAGGTGGCGGGCCGAGAACATCCATGCCTAAGCTGTTGGAGAGGGCTTCAAGTTCGTGCAAGTCATCGAGATCTTGAGGGCTAAGCCCCAGTTCGTTATGGTCGTCCAGTGTGGCGGTTTGAAAGAGTATCAAGGTCGGGATGTTCAATGTTACCTTGATGGTTCCTTCGAAGTGCTGGTAGTGGTGCAGGTGTTCCTATGTGCCGACGAAAGAGGAAAAGCTTCTGGACGGAAGGGTTCATGCCGGAGCTGAGTCCGTAGATAGGGTAAATCCCTGGAACGACGACATGGGAAAGACTCAGAGTCTTAGTGTAGTCAATTGCAATAAAACTTGACGAGGCCAGGCAATCCTATAACATTGTTAAAGCCACGAGACAAGATTAGCGAGCAAGCGTGTCCATAGCATACGGTCACTTATGCTCCCGTTCGTGGTGAATGGCAGCATTGGGAAGATCTTATAAGTTGAAAGCCTCACCTGGTATGATAGAATCGAGGCCTCGCTGGTACGCAATATCTCACTAGGTGACGGCTGTTTTGTGAAAACGTCAAGAAGCGCAAAGCTTTGAAGTATTATCTCAGTCTATCGTCGTTTCTTCGGGACTCTCCCAAACGAATTGCGTCAGGAGTATGAATTACCTATTCGAAAAAAAGAAAAACATGATGAAACACAAGACTGTTGATATTGAGTAGGATACTGTTGACCCTGATATGATGGTGGTCATGAACATGATGTTGCTGGTGGTAGACGATCTAATTGGCGTGAATGATGTAGAACTCTGTTCCACTTGTTAGCTTCTGAACTATGCCTTGGGTGTTTCGAATGTTCGAGAGTCCTAATTTGAGCCGGTGTAATAATGAGTGAGGCAAATAGTGGAGTCGAGACAAATGGACACAGTGGTGAATAGTATATGATTCATCAGTTCATGATATTGTGCTGCAGCAAGAAGCTTATGCAATGTGTTGATGTAACAAATGTGAGATCGTTCATGGTGTTGGTTTCCAACACGGAAGGTCACTCATAGGAAAAATCGGGCGCTCATTGTTCTGCACTACTGAATCTGGCAGGCACGACTACAGCAACAGGCACGACCTTGAGTTTATTGCAGTCATTCCTTGCCACTCACTGTATCTTCCCAAGACTATCCGCATCACGATTCCACACAACATACCATTTTATCAAACAGCAATCACCGCCATCACCATCGTTATTTCGTACATTGGATCTTGTCTTCAATCAACGCTCAATACTTTGAGGACTCCGTTACTGAGCTGAACAGAGCAAAAACCAGTCAACCCTGGATAGGACGTAAAGAGACAGCATGTCTCAGACAGTAACAGTGTCACGACGGCTGAATTGTACATGGTGGTTAACATTATCAGGTCTACTACAGCCACGATATGTGAAGGCCCATCATATACGACCGTTGCCGATTCAGACAGACAAGCAATCCTGCGTTAGATTCGCGCTTGTCACGCGAGGCATGACTTCGCTAGTAATCTGCCTCCCAGGCTTCACCACCACACAGCGAATAAGGGCAAGACCGAGCTATTGGACATGCTTCATATGGCGCGGAATTATCCTTTTGGCAAGGCGATAGAGGTGCTTGACCTGGAAATGTTTATGGCAAGCTCCTCTTGGTGTGAAAAGCCTACGAAGAGGGCCACAATGGTCCGACACAACCAGCGCAATGCCAAAAATATGAGAGCCATCGCACCTACACCCAAGGCTCATGCTCGTCCTCCTAAGAGCGCGCCAGAGAAAGTCCATGTCAAGAAACTCACCAAACCAGCTATTGCCAAAGCAGCGACGACTTATACTACTTCTACTACAGACAACGGCAAGATAGCCAAGAACATCATCACAAGTCCGATTTCGGAGTCCACATAGAACAGCACTACAGAAGTCGAAGCTGGGACTGACAGCTCATCGGACACTACACATAGTTCACCTGAAGCTGAACAGCTTGTTCTTGGGGATAATTCTACATTGACATCAATACCTTACGCAGATATCAGATGGATGCACGGCTTGAATGAAGCGGAGATCCTGGCAGTTGAAGGGCTGATGAAGATGAGTTGGGATGTGAGAGACATTGGATGGAGGCAACAGCAGTTTAGGGTTGGCAACAGTCACGAGCTGGGTAATATACCAGACACCTGGATCTATAGTGGAGAGCATTTGAGGTCTGCATTATTGATTTGCAAGGAGAACAAGGAAAGCTTGGAAATTCTTCCTGCATCTGTGCAAGGGGGCCTCGAATTCCCCGCTGGATTTTTAGAGAATGAGATAACAGCAGTTACTTGAAAAACCGTGGCAATGAGCAGTGTGCCGGCATTGAGCAGTATAACGTCAGTATATCAATATATCAATATATCGTGGTGCCCCAACGATGTCAGGTTTGGAAAAGGGTTGTTCATTTTTGTTCAGTTGATCTTTCATTTGCCACTGTGGCGTCGGCCAAGCCCATTCTTTCACCACTTCTTTGTGCTCGTGCTTGTTCACTCAATCACCATTGCACACAAAAAGCGACGAAGCTGCTATGGCCACCCAGGTGATGTTATAAGAACATGTTCGAGGTGAAGTGCAATCACTCTCTCTCTTTGAGTTTTGCCGGACGCGATGGCAACGTGCCACACACGCGTTGATCAACGTTTCCGACGGGATTTCGATGTAGAATGTTCATGACAGTCAATCTAGGCGGTGTATGCATTATTGAGTTGATGTTCTTACCTGCGAAGCTTGGACCGTGATCCTTTTTATGACACTGAGATGTTGTAATAGTCGAACTATCTGATTTGATGCCGAAAAAACAATATCCTACAGTACCAAGGTGCCTTCTCAGTTCAATCCTGATGTCCTCCGAGAAACAGCTGCATCGCATCGCAAGCATTGTGCGTCGTTTGAGCGTAACATGGAACGTCACTGAGGACAACCTGCGGTCTTACTTCGATGCTAGCGCGTCACTGGACGTCTGGAATACGTTGATGAAATGGCATATAGATTTTCCCACCATGACTCTCGAGGCCTCAGTGGCACTTTTTGAGGCCAAGGCTTCCGAATGACGTGGTGGTGTTCGAGTCACAAAAACTCGAGGCCTAAATCGAACGAAATCATGGCAACCTTGGGATATCAACGCCAGCCGCATAGAATTGGAGCAGGTAGATCGCTCAGTAAGCTTGAGTTCCAATGGTATAGTTTCAGAGTGAAATACTGATCTATACAGTCCTTGCCTTTATCTCCTGCGGAACTTTACGAAGGTGGGCGCATTGAGGGCAACACATCAGCATTGATGGTTGAGATTCGAAGGTATAAAGGCTGGAACGGTTTCCCATGTCGCCTCCCCACAGAGTTTCACCTAGAAGCGACAGGAGGGCGAGAGATAATGCAAGCTTTACTTTGCCTGGCTAAGAGATGTAGCTATCGAAATGCTAAGTCGCTACTTATAGCTGAGCATCGTAAAGCGCCCAATGAGCAGGCGCCGTCCAGCATCACATCTACCACTATTATCAATGTTGCTAAGAAGATGGCGAAAACCGCCGGTCGTGATATTAGGAGGAACCCGAGTCAAGATTCGGAAACAGCACACCGCCCAAACGCAGGTTTGCACGAAACAACCACACCAGATCGTCCACGAGCTACTGAGCAAATTCTCTGTCAGGCACGCTGCACTTCTCAAGAACAAAACAACTCAAGCATGTCACGTTGCGCACAAGGAAAGGCCTCTGCGACCAGCGAAGCGCTTATAACCTCGCTACCCTACGATTTACCACTTTCTCCGCAAGCAAGCGAACCACCTTCGAGTACAGCGGATGATGCACTTGCAACTGTAAACAGAGGCGTCGCATTAGTCTCTCTAGGACTCGATGCTGCAGACTACCATGCGCGGCCTTGGAACTATGAACATCAGTCACGGTCTAACACAGGTCTTCAGACTCCTCCAACCAGTAGTCCCGATATCGACGATGTTCAGTGCGAAAATATCGATAAAGAATCTAGTTGTATCGATTTGACGGCAAGCTTGCCGAAGGAGGTAGCGTATTCTGAACAAGCTCTGCTCTATGCGATTTCAAACGTCAGGAAATCCGTTACACGCCTCGACTTAAATGTACGCCAGGACTTTGAAGTTCTCCCTGAATTTGTCATGCTCGTCCTGCAAGAGGGACCTATTGACTCCACTAAAGAAACATTACGATCCGCAATAGCTATGTGTCAGAAAGGCTTCCAGCGTCATTCACCAAAGGCCCGTAGTGATCTTGACATTATATGCGAGCTAGTGACGGACGTCATGAATCAGGAGGACGTCTCTATCCACTGGGATGTGGATGAGCTTGATTGTTCTGATGATGATGAAGAGCTCGAGGATGGCAACAATGAAGGCAGCGACGTTACGCCGACTATTTGTGACAACAATCTACGAAGGAAAGCATCTGATATGGACGATAGTGCCATCAGTTTTCATGAAGACCAGAGCACGAGACCAACTAAGAAGAGGAGAGTAAGTGACGCTACTCAAGAAAATATGTCATTGGCCAATATCGACAGCGGCCTTGATCTCCTATATCAGGCCGTTCGCAAAGTCGAGCTGAGGCAATCCTTGTGGGAACATGGACTTGGATGAACGGCCAACGTCATCTCTGCCGAGGGACACCTTAAGGATGAGAATTCCTTATGAGAAATCAGCGCTGTGAGCAACCGCAAGTAACCACTGGAAAGCGAAGAAATCTGTAGGTATTGCCACAAGGCCAACCGTGGGCCCAGAGTTGAAGTGACGCTGCGCGCAGCGTACTTCTGAAAACTCAGGACGCCAGGATGTGGTCTGTCCATTGTCCGCACACGAGTCAAAAGAGCAAAACAGGCGATATTGATGCGAGGAGTACCTGTCAAATGAGCAAATCATGTTGTGGGTGGACGAATGCAACATACTATGTGATCGGAGCATCGTGCATCAACTCGTAAGGAGGGATTACGAGATGCTCCTGAGGAGATAACCTAGGAGGGCTGAGTAGGATTGGAGAGGGCTGCGAGAGGGGAACGAGAAAGGTATTGTTCCATGATCAAAGGCCTGTTCGCATGCTGGCGCTACTATCACGATGCGCCATCAGCTCCACACAATGCAACGTTGTGATAGAGGACAGGGAACTTGACCAGGCGTAGTACACTGAGAAGGACCTCATATAAACAGTCTGCTGCTTCCAATTGACGATACTCTCATTGGTTGAAGAGCGCCGGATGCGAGCCCGTCGATAGCGGGGTCAAATGGAGAAAAGATAGTCATTGAAAACTCCATCGACGACGTCGAAGTGGATGCTTGAAGTAAGCTTAATAATGTAATAATGCACTTCTGCTGAATTGCGTCACTGTTGGCGAGTATAAGGCGTACCTGAATGTTTTGTGTTGCTACAGTCCATATTCCACTATCTCGTCCACTTCTTCAGCTCACAATGTCTACAACTTCCTCCTCAGATGCTGCCAAATACGGCTGGACAGCCATTCCTCGAGAACCAACTCGTACATTCACCAACACCACCTCCAATAACCTGCACTCCCCCTCAGCTCACTCGCCTTCAACACTACCATATCCCTCAACTCCGCTCGTCGAAAAGTCTCTCACCCACATCTCCCAACACCTGCCTAGACAGACACTAAACCACAGCCTCCGAGTCTACTACTACGGCGTCTCGATACTGACATCCCAGTTCCCCGAATGGCTAGAAAGTGGACGGCTCGATCCCGAAACATGGATGCTAACATGCTTATGGCACGACTGGGGTACTACACATGAAAACTTGCGCAAGACGCATATGAGCTTCGATTTCTGGGTGCGTTCATCTGGCACAACCTCCTCACACTGAACTAACACCCCCACCAGGGCGGCATACAAGCCCTCCAGCACCTCACCACACCCTCCTTCGGCTCCGCACCACTCCCCCAAGCCGAATCCATCGCCGAAGCCATAATCCGCCACCAAGACCCCGGGCCTAGCGGGACCATCACCTCTCTTGGGTTTCTCATCCAAATCGCAACGGAATTCGACAACATGGGCCATCATAAAGAACTGGTACATCCAGATACGATCAAGGCTGTTGTTGACAAGTATCCGAGAGAGGGCTGGTCGGGCTGCTTTTCGAAGACGATTAGAGAGGAGATTGAGCTGAAGCCGTGGGCGCATAGTACGGCGATTGAGGGGTTTGCGGATATGGTGGAGGGGAATGAGGTTATGAGGCCGTATGGTTGAGGGAGGAGGTGGGTGGATGGCTGTGATGAGGCGCGGTTGTGGGCGATGCGCTGGTGGCAGGGCTGAGGATGTTTGGGCGCTGCTGTTGTGCCTGGTCGCTTGGAGACAGTGGGCAATGTCCTGACGTGTCGATAGCTCAGAGGCAGGTGACTGCTGCTTGCTGCTGAATCATGACTCTCATGTCTCAAAATCTTTCCATGCTCAATCTCTTCACAATCCCCTCCCACCCAACTCTCACCACATGCTGCATAACCGGTATTCCCTCCAATTTCTCAAGCGCCTCCGGCACACTCAGCAAATGACTCTCATATAACGCCTCTTCCGAATCCATCCCCGTATTCTCATGTCTCACAGGCTCATACAACTTCCTCTTCTCTCCTGATCCTAGCTCTTGACTTTGACTCCTGCCCTTCTCCAGCGCAACTCTCTCTTTGAGGCTCAACGCCTGTGGATACGGCGGCGGATATTGGTACGGCACTCCGAAAACACTGTCCCCGTTGGCTTCCGCCTCTGCTTCTGCGGCACTTAATGCTGTTTCCACGTCTGGAGGCACGGTCTCGGAGATGTACCAGAAGCAGAGGTATTGGCATGTTGTGCTGGCGGGATAGAGCTGCGTGAAGACAGGTTCGGTGGTGAAGGAGGAGAAGCGAGGGTCACTTGGTATACGTGGTTGGGGTTGGCGATGGGGGATGGGGAGAGGGAGGAGGCGGTTGCGGTAGCCTGACTGTGGCAAGGGAGTGGTGTGAATAGATATGTCGTTGTTCGTGAATGATCGCTAGCTAGACATACATACCTCTTCATAACCCTCGCGCTCGGCGGCTTGTGCTGTTGTTTCGCCTACATCTCTGCGCCCTTTTGGCAGGAACCAGTACCTGTCGCGACTGTGCCTGCACACGACGACTCTGGAGCTGGCGACGTGGAAGATGGCGACCCCGCCGCCGATGATGAAATGAGAGTCTGCGAAGTCCGCGCGAAGGGGTAGGTTGGAGGCGAAGGGTGTTGTCTTCGTAGCGGTGGCAGGTCCTGTGCGGGCTGTGGGGTTTGCGGAGTGAGCTGCTGTATGAGACATGGTTTCCCAGTAGTCGTATTACAGGCAGTGTATGTGTAGTATGTGTGGTGTCATTGTGCACACTCTAGGTGAGAATGGACGGCACAGAGACGCGCAAGTGCAGGAAAGTCAATTCATGCTTGCAGCCTGGTATCTTTTGGTGAGGTTATTACAAGCGAAGAAGCGGAAGAAATCGGGGAGCGATAGTCAAGAAGTATAGTAATATTGAGATATAGTGTTCAACTTTCTTCCTTCTCGAGGACTAACTACAGTAGTCTAACATTACGAGACCTGATAACCAACAACTCCTCCTTCCAACCAAAAGTAATGCCGAGATGGGGTATTGAACATGAAAATCGTGATAAGAATGAGGCTAAGAATATCCGTCTACGAGGTCGTGCCGTCATCCGATGATGTGGATGGGTGGTGGTCGAAGCTTGTATGTGCTTTGGAGTGTCGCAGTGACGAAAGGATGCTGTGATCAAGCGACCAGCTTGGATTTTTAGTTGTCTCGAGAGGTGGCATGCTTCGAGTCGACGTAATGGCGATATTGCGGTGGTCGTAGTAAGGTGTATGTTTCCTGATGGCAACAATCCTGGGTGAAGTCTAGTTGCCACTTCATGACATCCTCTTCACCATCTCGTGCCCTCAACGATACCCGCCCTCACATACGGCACCTTTCCACCAAAGCCCTTGAACTCGCTGCCCAGTGGTACAGGTTCAGCGCCCTTGCCATAAGGATCCCAACTCCTCTGTGCACTAGCAGGCACAGCCGCCCTCAACCTAGTCTCCTCCATCTCCAAGGCTCGTTGTGGTTGCTGCGCTTCAGATGCTGTTGATGGTGCTGTTGATGCTGGTGGTGCTGGTGCGGCGAAGGTTTTCGATGTGGAGACGATGCATTGACATGCTGATGTGATTTCCGATGCTGAACTACCGTGTACACGACCTGCGATCAGGTTGAGGTCGATGTTGGCGGAGAGGACTTGTGTACAGAAGGCGGTGGCAGAGAAAGCGTCGTAGGAGAGACTGTCGAAGATCTGTGTTACTGTTGCTGCGTCACACTAAGCTGAGTGTTAGATTGGAGTATGCTGTGTACTTAGATTAGCATGACTAACCTCTGATGCTGCATGTCGTCTGCGACTCGGCAGGTCAATAGGTCCAGCGAGGACTGAAACAGCCAAGAAAGCCAAGAGTGATGCTGGTAAGAAGAACATGATAATAATGATATGTGATTGATGTGCTGTGATCGACGTGCTTGAAAGTCGTATAGCACAATGCTCGTGCGTGAGTGTAGGGATAGCAATATGGGGACCGGAGGGATGGGATGTGATGTGATGTGCAAGAACGACTGGGGGCCCAAGTCGACTATAAAATCCTAGTCCTTTGATGCGCAAGGAGGATTACAGCACGCTGCTGATGGGGCAACCAAGAGGAACGTGTTTCTGGGTCGTAGGGCAGACAAACAGGAGACTTTGAGTACCAGGTAGTAGCCTTACGCAAGCTATAAGCCGAGTGAGAGTGTTTTTTTAAGTAGAATACGAGCTGCAAACCGTTCTAAACAGCACCAAAGCACGACTGCGGCAGCGACGAGGTATATGAGCTGATTAGACTGCGCCTTGCCCCAGATCTTGTAAGACAAGCGATCTGCGATTAAACCGGTTCGGTAGCCAGGCAAGGACATAAGCAATATCACTGGTCTATGGAAGACCCATACATGTCTTTCTTGTGACGAGGCTGAGCCAGACAAACGCCTTGAATATGCAGCACCTGAAACACGGCTGGCTAGACCATATGAGACAGTATGAGACAGTACGAAGCTGATTGGAAGTTACGACCAAAACCGATGTCGTGGTCCATGGACGGGAGAAGAGTACAACATTACAAGCATATAGAAGATTGTGGAGGAGCAGACCGAAAGGGGTAATCTGGCGTTTGTGCTTCCTAACGTCTCACCCCTGCGTCCCACTTGCCGCTTGCCTGCAGGATCGATGGGTCGAATCGAATCATGATCGATGTGTCACTTTCTGCCCAGCTTGAATGTGTAAAGTCTTTGTTTTCGAGCGGTCATCTTGTTCACGAGTAGGCAACTTGAAGGTTCCACCGAAACATTGACAGACTCTCGAGATACGAGCAGCTAAAAGCAACTCTTCAGCTCAACTCAGCTCGCTAAGAGGTGAAGAGATGAGCTGAGAGCTCACGTGTATTAGCGTGTTTAGCGTCTTTTTAAGTCAGTATGCCGAACCAGCCGTGGCATCGGGGCTAGACAGAAAATGGAAAATGATTTGCCTAGACCTTTTGTCCAACGGTGAATACTGAAGATAAGAGCAGCATCATCGTGTTCTTCATACTTTCAGCTGTCGCAGCAGTCAACATCCTGCAGAGAGTTTAGGAGTATACAAACGACGACAACAACAACATAATATAATAGTGACATAGAGGAATAGTACGCGCGGTGTGAGGAGTGCTGAGTATTCCTACCAACAGTTGGCAGATTTGTCAAGGATTGCGTGATTCTTGCCCGAGTTTTGCCCAGCCTCTTGTTTCTCTATGGAACTGTCTTCATCCAAGCGAGTTACATGACAACTGGTACTTCTCATAACAAGGCATACAAAGATGAAGGATACAAGATACACGCTACAAACTACACAGATAGACAGATAGCCTCGTACAAGGATGGTCAACCTTGTCGATAGCCATCCCGCGACAGCTTCGCCCATTGAAACTCTTTTTCTTGCTATTGTGGCTTTCAGAGGATACAAAGTCAGTGACTTTGGCGTCACGATAACGAAGAGCACATAAGTAACACGACAGATGAAACTCTGTACCACGGCCATGAGGAAAGAGGCACCACGAAAGACGAAGTAAACCAAGGTGAGACTCGTTTACGGCTTTCCACTTCGGCTAAATCGACAAAGGACAAGATCGTGATCAAGAATTTGATCACGTGACTACCCTGCTGCAGATTAGTTATGATTGTTTAATGAGATTGAGGAATCACCATGTTTCATGCACAAAAACGAGAAAGTGAGCTTTATGTGTGGTTGAACAGTATTATTATGATGGTGATTACTGCTGGTGATGTCTGTACAGACACGCTTGTAAATCCTGACCGAAGGTGCCAGTACAGAAAGAAACCCAAAAGATACCATCGCTCCCAAGAAAGACAACCAATTACCCATGCTATGCCAAATACCTGCCCATATGCGGCGTAATCCATATCCATCGTACTATCATATTGTGCCTTCATCAGATCTCAGCCTCCTCCGTCATAGACGCTTATGCCAATAACACCTCGTCTGCTCGAGCGAAGAAGATATCCCATCGATAGTAGTCGATAACATTTTCTATGCGCGCCTCGTCATCAGCCTTCTGCGCCTCCCACGCACGACGAGTCGCTTCCTCAGCCCGACGAGCCTCCTTCTTAGCACGACGGGCAGCTGCGGCTACTGCCGATCGACGCTCAGTTTCCGCTATCTCAGCCAGTGCTCTCTTGCACTCCGCGATCTTCCGATCCTGAGACCTCTCGAAGGCTGCTATGAAGAGAGCTGCGGCGCGCTGGGCCGCCAACCTCTCCTTCTGGTACTCCTCACCCTTCTGGGTGAGCTTGCGAGCGCGAGTACAACGACGCATGGTAGACATCTGAGAAGGATTAGTATATGTGAAGAGTGCTGTAGGGATGATGGACCTACTTTGTGTTGAGGTTCTGGTGAGAACTCGTAAAAAGAAGAGTTAAGAGTTGTATTAAAGGTCTGCGGTATGATTAGTCTTGGAGCTCCTTGTGAGTATTGCTGGAGTTCATTGAGCTTACCTTGTCGACTATGTAGACGACAGATATCAGTTGTTTGAGAGTTCAGATTCTAACTTGACTTTGTAGTATACTTCGGAACTTCAGGGAGGTGTGAAGTCTACCGAAGGACTTTCGGAGTCTTGAAGTTGGGGTACTGAACTTGAGTCTCAGACGACGACGAGGTGAGATCTAGCTAGACTAGTGGATTCAGTCTAGAGTTGAGACGAGTGTGACGTGTGCTGGTGGTGCTTTGAAACTTTGGAAAAGTTGAAGCTGAAGTAAGATCTTGGAAGTTTTGTTTACGTTAGAGGATAAGAAAGAAGAAAGAAGAGGTGAGTGCAATTCCTTTATATATTTGAGAGCATTAGTTCAGGATCACTTGGTCAGTTTCGCAATGAGAAAGTCTATTGCATGTTTACGGTGAGTGTCTGAGCGCGAACTCTAATATCACAATGAGGTACAGATCAAGGCTTGCGAAACACAAGCCTTCTAAGCGTTTCTGATATTCGATGCTTGGCTGTGAGGCGTGCTGCTATTCTCCCACTTCTTCCGACTTCACCATCTCGCATAGGTCATGAGGCCTGCTATAGCGACACTTCAACACTCTCCATTGCATTCGGACATTCGCAATCACAAACTCAATCAGGACTCGAGGGAACTAAAGTGCTTTCTGAGCGATGAGTCACTGTGAGTGCGTTGAGGTCAGAGGCAATCAAGGTACAAAGTCTGAAACTCTATATACAGATCATGGCTACCAAAACCTAGAGCTGCAATCACGAAATCAAGAATCAAGCTCGAGTCCCCAACCACGACGTGAGAGCGAAGCGGAAAATCGTCAAGTAACATAGCTGTATGGATTACTGGCGCATTAGAGGGTATTTCATCCTAGAAACACTTGAAATGATCGTAGGTCATTATATCAAAGTTTAAAGCTCAACAAATATGAAACATTTGGTCTTGTCCTTGATGGCTTTATCTTCTTCTGCTTTGGTTGCAATAAGGTAGCGTTTCAACGTGTCCTTGTCAGGCAAGATTTGACTGTGTACGCAATATTCCTTTCCTTGCTCCTGCTCTGCGAGTGCCGCGTGCGGCATAGCGTCCGAACGCGAAAACGAGACAAGAAGACAAGAGCAATTTCAGCGAACGAAATGAAAAACTTACGCGACCACGATTGTCTTCTCGACTCTCACTGTAGCTAGGATTAGCATGTTTGTAATGATGATAAGCACGCCGTATTTACTGCACGCTTACTTCTCCAGTCAATCTTCCAAGTCTTATTACCCGTAGCTATGAAACACGGTGCGTACTTCATAGCTATCATCGGCCCTGCTAATAGATTGTACGCTGCCTGTTCACATAATAAGATAGGTTAAGAACTGCTAAAATTGCTACATTACTTACGTATCGAGCGAGGATATCCTCGCGGATGTCCTCAAATGACCCTATTATCGAGGTCATATTCTTTCGCATCGGCACAGACATAACCGGCCATCTTATCAATATACGCGTCCATCACTTCGTACAGTTTGAAGGAGGAAATGCGACGACGAAAACAGCGCGAAATAGACGAGGAGTGATAGTCGTTACAGACAAAGCTGAAGCCTGCTCGACGCCAAAGACAAAAGACGAAGACTCGACGGAATCTTCATTTTCTTACCCGGCTTTGTATCCTTCAGCGCCTTCTCGAGTGAAAACAGTGATTGGACCTTCTCCATGTGCCAGTTAGTCTCCCTTCCTTTGCTTTTGAAACGTGCATTGTACAATCCCAAAGGGGTCAATAGAGCAGCTATTGCTTGCCAATCTGTTTGATGACAGGATAAATCGTTGCTTCGCGGTTGTGGTAAGCCATTCTAATTCTAGAAACATCAGGAATAACCCAGGCAGCTTTGCCATACACTAGAACATGCTAAATCAGGTTGCGTAGACTGCTGGAGTAACACAACCAATTGTCATTCTGTAGACCCAGAAATAATCCTCAGCCAACTTTTAGTAATCAAGGCTTGAAGTACGCTTGAACATGCCTATGATGGGGCTGTGAGGACTAGCGTCGAGGTATGCGTAGATGCTGCTAGTTTCTTGAAGTGCTCGATGGCACTCGGAGCTGATGACCTCTCGATTCGAGTCGCTTCCAGATCACGGACCACCTACTCATCAGATTTCTCTTCAAGTTCTGATGTGACTGTTGCTGGTTGGTCCTTCAAATTCGGTCTTGCAGGCAGCCATGCCAAACAGTACTTTCTTTCGTCTTTCAATCTTCTCCTTCCGTCAGCATTATGCTACCTCTTCTTTTCCAGCCCAGTGGTTGGGCAGTCGTCATTGGAGATGTCGATGATCTCGGGTTGATATGCGCTTGGGAGTGTACCAGAGCACTTTATGCCTTCTTCGGTGTAGAATACTTGTCTACTGGGATCTTAGTCTGCTGAACTCGAGCTTGAGATCATTCTGTTGTGCGAAAATCATGGCTACGACAGTCAGGAAGTCGCGAAGTCAAGCTCGAATTTTTCAAATCACAATCTGAAAGCAGAACGAAGAATCGCCAGAGAATTTGATGGACTTTGATTGAAAGAAGACGCGAATGCCGAGCGATGCTTGAGGCCTGTGAAAGCCACTCATTGGGACTCGTACAGGACGAGGGATTCAAGAGGGACGGGATCGATCAGGATGAGATTGAATGCCACTACTTCTAGCATGTCATTAATTCTTCATCAATTCGTATTCCGTATGTGTCCCTCACACGATTACCAGTGCTTCATAGCCATTGCAGTATGTAGATCCGCAAGTCCATTGACTTGCAACATCTCAGAAAAGAGAGCACAATACATGTCCTTGAAACCATACAGCCTGTCAGAAACATAACTCAGTCTACAGCATATCATCTTCGGCTCCGTCAGCATTCAGCAGAAAGGAAAACAAGAACAAGCCCTGAGTGCAGTCAAGGACTCAAACTTGAACAAACCAACCAGAAACAGAAACCTTTCCTTTACCGCACTAGCTCCAGCTTACCACTCTCATTCATCTTCATCGTAACCGTAAGATCCATATCATGCAATTCACCAAAGTAGCACGTCCCCCTCTGACAGTCTCCATCCCATGGACAGTGATGTCCGCACAAGCACGACGCTTCTCTGCAACTCGCCTTCCTTGGACACAGCCTCTCCCTCGCCAAGTACCGAAGCGCTAATTGCGTCTTTCCTGTCATTCTTTCACCATGCTCAAAGGGACATCGCTTGTTCATGTTGCAAGTGCCGAAGATGTGCCAGTTGTTGCAGACCTTGGATTGCTTGATGCGGTTTTTGAGCTCCTGCACTGTATTGGAGTCGACTTTGGGGAGTTTGGGATCAACGCGCTGGTCGGCAGCGTTGATGAGGACGAGCTTCGGATCAGGGATCGTGGGTCTCTTACTGGCGCGAGAAATGCCACTAAAGCCGTCGGTATCAATAGGCAGTGTGTTGCTTAATTTGGCATAGCTAGCATAACTTGGCGTAGACGAAGCTGTTGTCGCAGGTGGAGTCGGTGCAGGAGTCATGGTTGGAGGTGTAGCCGCAGGAGCAGCCGCGACTTGAGGTTGAGAAGCAGAAAGCTTTGCAGCCTTTGCTGGGAGAGCCGAGGGCGGAGCAGGTGCTTGGTTCTCGAATCCAGGTGGAGGTGAAATCATAGTCATCGTTTCATTTATCGCTTGTGGTCGGAATGGCATTGTGCCGATAGGAGGTTGAGCAATGACTGGTCTGGGTGGAGTGTCGAGCTGTTCGTTCCTGAATACCGAATCGAATGTAGCGATGTTAATGCCTAAGTTGCGGAATCCACGCTCTGCTGGTGTAGTCTCTAATAGTGTCATCTTCTGAGACTTTGCCATATCATACTGATATTGGCCAATATTTGGCAGGTATCCATTATCGTGACAGCCTCCGAATATAATGTGCTTGCATTGCGCATTATCGACAAATAGTTTGAACATTTCTGTCGTCTCACATTAGCTTTCGATGTGATTTAGTCATCAAATTACGTACCTTTGATCTTATGGTCAGCACGTTCCTTGCCACTACCAACATCTATGAGGTTAAAGAGGCCCTGGGAAAGATTGAAGGCCTTTGCGAAAGCGTGAAACTCTCCTGGCGACCTTATGATGTTCAATGAATGTAACTTTTTTGCTAAACCGTCAAAATTGGCGTAAATCTGTACCATGATGGACCAGCTGCCTGAACCTTCACAACGCTGGTGTAGAAGCTGTCGTATCTCGGTGTTGAGGAGATGGCCAGCTTCGTGTCCACCATTGATAACACCTTGGAGTAGGTACGTATGAAACATCGCACCATCTCCATCGATAATGGCTAGTGCAAAAGGATTTGGTTCCTGGACAAAATGTCAGTGTTCCAGATTCGATATCAAAATTGACAAGCATGAGGTGACCGACAGTCTGTTGCTTCATCAACTTCATACTCTGTTCGAGCTGCATGTTTGCTCTTTGCCTACGATACTGTTAATAAGACACAGCTCAAGTCAAGAAGGTCATGATTACAACATACAAGTCAATACGCGAGCGTCGTTCATTATCTATAGAAGAGATGGTGTTAGTGAAGGAGATTCACTCTTGTTCATCAGGACTCATTCACCATAGTCGTAGCTTTTTTCTTGGTATTGATCCTGAAGCTGTTTATAACAATCGATCAGATCCTGAAATAGTTAGTAAACAGCTGCTTCAGCAGCTCCAGGACTATTATACCTTGACTAAAGCATCTCTCTCATTATCAGATTTTCTAAATTGTTCAAGCTTCGACTCCAAACTAAACATTCCGCCATCACCAATATGGCCGTTACCATTTCCATGAAAGGTTTGATGCTCATTCGGTGAGAACGACGAAGCACTAGTACTCTCATAGCGACTTATAGTATCATAGCGATCGCTTACGGGCGCCATTATGACTGTGGATCGTTGCAGGAGTTGAAAGGAGAAAGAAAAAAGACAGGAATGTGAAGCAAGCAAACGAAAAGCGCACTAGACGCGACTATCTGAAGCACGTGACAAGCGGCTTCTCTTTAGCGCTTACAACCGGAACCAGCTCCTAAAAGCTGGGGTCAATGGCGTAATGTTCTTAATCACCAAACCACACTTCTTCAATTGTTCTGTTGATGCTTCACCTCTTACGACAAAGACTCTCGTTGACAAAGACTAGCATCACCTCAACTCGTCTTCTCTCCCTAACCGCAAGCATGTCTACTGCACGACCTACCTATGAATTGCTCTACCATCCAGGGTGAGTGCTTGCACCAACACCCCATTGCTTCTATGATAGTGACAGCGACATATTAGAATACCTGGTCGTGGCGAGTACATCCGCCTGCCTCTCGAGGCTGCCAAGCCATCTGGCGTCAAATACATTGATGTTGCCAACCAGGAAGAGGGTGGATATGACAGAGTCCAAGCTCTAATGAAGGACGACATCCAGCCACCAAACTTTGCTCCTCCAATGTTGCGCGTGGCAGGTGCGGGCAAGAATGGAAAGGACCTTGTTATACATCAGAGTTAGTACTCTACGTCAGCTGAACTACCTCAACCCCTAGCTTACATAACCTGATAGCACCCAATATCCTTCAATACCTCGGACCTCGCATTGGCATGATACCTTCTGACGAAACAGACGCATGGCACGTCAACCAACTAGCCTTGACGGCACTCGATCTCAGCAACGAAGCACACGACACCCACCACCCTGTGGCAGTAATGAAGTACTATGAAGAGCAGAAGGAGGAAGCACTGAAAAAAGCTCAAGACTTCAGGGAGAACCGTATCCCAAAGTTCTTCACGTATTTTGAAAAGACACTGAATGGCAACAAACCTGAAGGCAAAGGACAATATTTGGTGGGCGAGAAATTGACGTACGCTGATACGACGCTCTGGCAAGTCGTGGATGGGCTTATGTTTGCGTTCCCGAAAGAGCTCGAGGCGCGAAAGGCGGACTTTCCGTTGATCTTTGAGACGTTTTATCCTAAGTTTAAGGAGGAGGCTGGTATCAAGGAATATCTGCAAAGCGATAGGAGATTGAAGTATAGCATGGGCATTTTCAGATATTATAAAGAGCTTGATCGTCAATAAAGAGAAACGAAAGAGCCTTTTCCACGATTGTGACGAGGAAACGGCAAGGATTTAGAGCTTATGCATATAATAATGGGCATACCCAATAGACATACTCACGTTTCACATCTACTGCAGTGTAAAACTTCCGCCGTGATTCTGTTTCCAACAAGATCATCGACGAGCCTCTTTGACTACGTTGACAATTCAGGTATTAGTGCCGATAGTACCTCGTGTTCAGACTTGGTCCAGCAAGTCGCGCACCAGAGAACACAGATATCCCATTCTGTTACACTTCACTCATATTCTTGTCCTGCTCAGCCTCATCGCACGCCTCAGCCTTATTGCTCAACCTCGCCTCTCTCAATAAAAGGACTCCTCTTCCTAATCTGCCTCCCATACAATATCAACACCACCGGAATACACGAAAGCGCAAATCCGATAAATCCCAGCAAAGATCCAGCCCAGCCGTAACCAAGTTGTGTGAAGAGCTCGTATGCTGCCAAGGGCAGAAAAGCACCAAAAACGTTGCGACCGAGTGAGGCTGCCGAGAGGGCGGAGGCGGCGTACTTCTCGTAAGAATCTGTTACTGTGATGGTTGAAGAGGCTACGTTAGTGCAGGCACATGAGAAAGGTTTGGGTGTTGTATTGAGAAGATGCGAATCGTAACTTACAGTAGTCGACGACGGCCATGTAGATGCTGTAGATTCCGATCCCGACAATGGCAATGCCGATGGTTGGGAACAATCCAGTGAATCTGTCGTGCAGTTTCAGCAATGTTAACTCCTTCTTTCGCTATCGCTCCATTAAGACTCGGTGTACGTCTTTGCAGTGCTGAATACACCGAGCATCTTTCACACAGCCGTGGTTCACACTCAAACTCACCTCGGGTCTACAAGTCCACCCAAACCAAAACAATCCAGACGTAAACAGTAGACTCCCAGGTACAGCCGTATACAGCCTCGCCTCGGGGATCGGCTTTCCCTTGACCTCCTTATTCCTCACCTTACTCCTCAAGTACAATTCATCCGCGGCAGGATTCACAGCCGTCCCAACCACTGCGCCGACAGTAATCGCAAGCTCAACCAGCCCCGTCTGGAAGAGTGAGAAGTTGTAGGCGGTTTGATAAGTAGTGACGACGCTGCTGAAGAAGAGGAAGAGGATGCCCCAAGCGAAGGATATCCAGAGGGTGAAGGACGCGACGACAGATTCGGTGAGGAGCATTTTGGCCGGTCGGCCGAAGCTGACTTTGAGCCGATCTAGAAGAGAGGACTTGTCGCATTCGGAGAGGGCATAGATCGGGCGAGAGGTCTTCTTGCGCAGAGCGCGGGCGCGTTTAGCGAGGATCACATCCTGGAGATGTGGTTAGGGATTTTCAGGGAGTGACATGATGTGAATAGTGCAGTATACTCCACGAGTCTCACGCAAGATAAACCAGAACGCTGGAACCAAAAGCGCCATTGACAATGATCTGAACGTAGAAAATCCAGCGCCACGGAGAGTCCAGATCTCGATCAGAGCTGTGTATGGTCTGTATGACATCGCCTATAAAAGGTCCCAGTGCGATACCAGCAACACTGGTAAAGCCAAACAAGCTCATAGGTACAGAGCGTGCGTGATCACCTCGCCAGACATCGCTAATCGAGCCTCCAACTAAGTTGATTGCCACAGAAGATGCACCTCCGCCGATAAATCGCGTAACCACGATGGTCGCAAAGTTCTTGGCGAATGCAGTAGGAAACAGGAAAATTTTGAAGATGATGTAGGACATGAAATAGCCTGGTATTCGACCTGCCGTTTCGGTGAGGGACACCAACAGTAGAGGCCAGAGCGCGGCACCCATGTTCCAGCTTGTGGTTGCCTAGTAGAGGTTGGGAAATGGAGTGTTTTGTACGTGGAAACGGGAGGAGAGATAGTTGTTGCCTGAACCGAGGGCACCAGCAGGTAGAGCTGTGAGGATGGAGCTGGAATATTCAAGTTAGATGTTTATCTCGGAGAATCAGATGCCAAAGCATTGTAGGGTGAGCTCTTGTCCTGCGGTGTAGGACAGCCGCATTCGACTTCCTTGGGCTTGATCCACAAGCATCATGCTAAATGGATTTCAGAATGATTTGTATTGTACTCGAAAACTCACATGAAGCAAACTGTCACTGTCAACAACCATTTATAGCTCGGAGACCAGTTGAATCTGCACCAGGACTTCAGCATCAATCCACGGCATGATGCTGTGAACTCACGGGTTCTCTGGATCATCATCTCCATCCCAACCATGTATCTCAACCTCCCTCCTCTCTCCATTTATAGTTACGGATCACACATTAGGAGACCCGTCTTTGCTCTGAGGATAAGTCGTTTGAGCTGTAGAATGTCAGCCGGAACATGGCCATACTACCGAGGCAAATTCAGTGGACGGAAATGGTGAACATACATGAAAGTCGTTGTCCTTCCTGAACATCACTACTCTCTCCATGGGCGGTATCCTCAGACTTAGAATGGACAGGATGCGAAGGCATGTTTCTTGTGGTGTTTTGGCAGGTGTGGGATCACATAGCGAGAAGATGGAAAGATGAGCAGAACACATTGCGTAGACGATTTCTGAAAGTCTAATAGTCTTTAGAGGTCGTATGACGATGAAGTCCCATAGAGATGAGTATTGAATATCACACATCTTCAGGAAGCAAAGGTCAAGCCGGAACAAGCCACACTGCTGTGAGGCACCATTCGTACGACCAACAGCCAGAGATACCAACAACGAAGATCCATCTGTGGTTAACGCATTGTGGAAACAGACATATCCTCGCTTCCAAATACTGTCGTTTGCAAAACAAGTGGCCGATGGATACCATTGTGGGGTACTACTACGTCTCTTGGCGTTGACAAACCTTCCTGGCATCAGGGAACCGGGCTCATCTCATTTCGGACATCACCACCTCCGTCCTCCAACATATTCAGCAAGCCCACTGTGCGCACGGCTGGAAGGCGCATCTACGAACACGCGCCACTGTAAGCGAAGAGCAATCGATAAAGCCAGGGCAGATAGGGGAGGTAGAGCCGGGTAATATGCTTCATCAGGTCGCTGGGAAAACCTTAAAGATGAAGGGACGAGAAGGACATAATGGCAGCAGAAAGCCGAACAGCAAGCTATAGGCTGAGATTGACCCACTAGCACTTCAAATGCAATACAAGCAGCTCCACATTGCTTCGAAGCAGAGAGGCTATCAGCAGACTCCAAGTCTTGGTCTGTACCACGCCTCGAAGTTAGACTCTAACCTAGCCATGAATTTCTCATTTCACGAGCTTGCTTGACCTTAGCAATCTTTTATCTACTCATTTAACGATTCCTGCACAGTGCTACTTCGGTCACGCAATGCCTACTTGTAGCACTATTTGGGCCAACTTGGAGTTCCGACCCAAGAAGAAAGTATTCCAAACCGAGCGCCACAAGGACTATTGTGGCAAGGCTTGCAGGCCAGAGGCTGCTGCAATAGCGCCTCTAGAATTCTTCTCAAAGCTACCTGTGGAGTTGTGGCGGTACATCGATCAATCTCTCGACGTCGTCAGTGCAACATGCCTTAGGTACTCTTCCAAGACAGCATACTCAATATTCCCAAACGTCCCAGACACATGGGCTCCTTTGGCACGCAATGAACTATAAGCTTACTTGCTCCGAGACTGGCATGAGAGACCCGCCGAACAAGTTTGTATCATTTGCAGGACCCTGTATCCAAGATTCTCAGCTCAACCTCGAAGTGAAGCTGTTTATGCCGCCTGCCCTTCCTCGTGTATTGGCAATGTTAAGTTGACGGCGGATTATACTTTATGTCATGTATGTCGAACAGAGATTCTAAGCAAGGATATCTCCTCACGATCTGGAGACCTGTCTGGGCCTTACGACGACTTCTGGAGCCATACATGGCACATCTTTAACCGTCAAGGTAAACCCATACTCAAAGTGCGGTCAAAACTGCGTATTCCTCCTATGGAGTTTACTTCATACTCGGTGCAGTGCTCAGCCTTATTGCATAGTGCTGCTTTCTGTGGTTGTCCAGGCATAGAGCAATATCGTACTTGCGGACGGAGTATCAATGTTATAGTGAATATTACCGGCGCCTTCTCGTTCCAAGATACTGAGACCTCTACACGTGTCGATGGTGTCATGCAACATACACAATCACAGCCAAGAAGTGTTACTTCAGCGGTAGGGAGAAGCTTACAATCACAAGATATCAAGACCTCAGCATAAGCACAAAAACAAATCAGTACGCGCATATTCAGAAATATTGGCAGACGGCAGAGTTTCCATCACATCATGCTACGCTTCCACACGACTTGGTCTCGTCGGGCACACTCGATCTCTCAGAAATAGGCCTATCCCACTATCTGTTGATGCGCAGCGTGAGCTTAGAGTGGAACCTACGCAAGCGACTAGGACGACCGAGTGTTGATGGACTGATAATTAGATTGTGCGCTAAGATAGCCGAGTTCCATTGGCCAACGACGGCTTATATGTTGGCGATGGATTCGGAAGCCCTGGCAGGAATGAATTTAAAGCAAAGTCCCATTACATTTTGCGTTGTCTGACTATTTACAAGACAGCATTGACGCTCTTCACCCCCAGTTGAAGCTCTGGAGATATCGACCTGAAAAGAAATTTGCGACCACTCCCACTCAGCAATATCGCATGCGCAGCATATTGGCTGCATGACAAGAAGGAAGAAACTAGACATATCGCACCAACTTTCGTCGCGACGCCACTACTCTTTATCCCTGTTGGCGATGTCCTTAGCCTTCTTCTTGCCACCAGTGGCACCGAGTTTATTCAACCGCTTCTTACCGACGGCTTTTGGACTTCTGCGTTCCACGTCGCGGCGCCGAGCGCTCTTCCTCTTCTTCAGCAGTGTCGTCACCATCTGCCAAACCGCCTTGGAAAAAATTGGCACCGCCTTTGCCTGGCATGGCGGACAGCGGCGCTGTTGGAGCAGGTCGATTTAGGGCCCTTCCGCTTTGCTGAAAGCTACTAGGTCCTCCCATATCACCTGACTCGACGACTTGATTGTTCTGAGCTGGGCTCTTGCCCTTTGGTGAGCGACATATCTGCTTTCTTGGCGACATATGAGTAGGTAATATAGCTTTAGTTTTCTTGCTAGTGGCGCGAAAGCTTAGCTTTGACCTTGGCTTGAGCAAAGACTTGCTGCAGGTGTTTGAATCTTTCAGCTGTAGCACTACTAGTGAAGGAGGTCCAGCAGTGGTATTTCTGCCCCAGGTCGTGTTTCGGAAGGTCTATACTCCTAGAGTTACATTGTCAATCAATTGTCAAGGTCATTGTATTCATGACTATCGACTTCCGACCTCAAGCCATCACTGGATGAAGACTTGCCTTGTGTTGATGCTACGAAAGGTATGCTATGTAAAGTCTAGCGTATGAAGCACTCGACAAGCGAATATCTCGTTCGAACTCCATTATCACAATCCTTGGCTCCACAAGTGTACTAGGCGAGTGGTATCGAAGCCAAATGCAGTTCTTATCCTCCAACTACATTTGAGCATAACCAGCAGTCTTCGCACTTGAACGGGTGGCCTAGCTTAGTAAGAGTGTGGCAGGGTAGGTAGGGTTTAGCTAATACTAAAGTACTGCAGCAATCCTCATACCTGAGTTTTACCTATAGACGGAGTTCACTGACGGCGAGTAGTATCGAAGCCATATATGTTCTCGGGGGTTTCATAGTACATAGTAAACTCCTTTTACGCATGAGGTAAAGTCTGGTGTAAGGAGTGCTGGGGTATTAGCTAGAGCCTCTCCACCTTACCGTACTCTTAATAAGCTAGGTCCTGTAAGAGGCGCTCGTTACAAGTACGAATTCAGCTAAATCCTAGGTTATGAAGACTGCTAGTAATACTCAAGCTTTCGCTGTTCTTATTGTGTAATTCGAGGATAAGATCGTATATATGGCGGCGCTACTAGACTTGCATGTGGCTTCGATACTACTGGCGTCTTGTGCTACGAATGAACGAGTGGAGGACTTTGGTGACAATATAATGCAGTCGGGTATCTTAGGGACTGATGAATGTGTCAGCTCAGGATAGATGCTCCATGCCAATTACCACATCCTTGCACTCCTCTCTAACGCTCGGTTTGTTTCATTCTCCTTCATATTACACCACACTTTGCAACTTGTACGTCAGCACGGTGTGCCATCGCTGAAATACAGTCTCTATAGCCTGCAGAAAACTCAGTGCCCTCTATAACCTCACCAAACACTGTGTGTTTTCCAATCAATGGTCTCGAATAACGTTCATCAGCATTAGTATCGACTGTAGAACACATCACACATCAACAGAAGCCTGTCAGAGTGTATATAGGTAGTGGAGGGTGTGTCGGCCTGTGTCGTGTGGAGACTAGTAGTTATCGCACTATTCCTGAACGTCTCAAGGATTGTGGTTTCTCATTCAAGTTTCATTGATGTCTACTTACAGCTAATCCTGTTGAAACTGGCAGCCACCCTTGAGCTAATCAAGCTCACACCTGGTAAGCTGGGGTATCATAGACACAGCGTGTACTTGACAGATGAAGTTATCCTTCGACCCAAGGACAATCCTTCCAGTCTGAAAAGTATTGTGCTTTTGTTGGGATGTACAATTATACTGCCTCGACAAGAGCAACCATCAACCTCTGGTAATCACCACTGGTTTCTCCTCTCACGGTGGGTGCCAAATCCTTCTTGCTGTGCACACGATATGCGCTTTTAACCTGCTGCATGTGTGCTTTGTTCCAGTGAATCCTCACAATGCGATTCACCAATAGCCTATCCCTCGTGCCAACACCTCTCATACAGTAGTCTAGCTCCTGTGCATCAGCCATAGCCTTGTCTTCTGCTACCCGCAGCATCCTGAGAAGAGCGTCACGCATATGGCCATCAAAGTTCTTCGTCAGGACTTTCGATAGCTGGTTGTGGTATTGGCGGTTGTACTCAGCAGAGATAGCTCGGATCTGGCCATCAGAGCGGGATGTAAGTATCCGGCAGACTGTGATCTGGTCGGAGCCAATCTTGCTGCCTTCAGTCGCTTGGTACAGCTCGTGAACGTCACGATTCAGCTGGTCAGGAAAGACAGGTGTCGATTCGTCAGCGCGAGTGGCAGCGAGGACCATGGTGAAAAGGCGTTCCGTTTTCATCGACAGGTCACCACGGACCTCAGCCTCCAAAGGCTTACGGTATACACGCTGGAACTCATGCTTGATGGCGTTGAGATCCGCGTTGGTCCTGCCGAGCAGAACGTCATTGAGGACAGCCTCTTTCGTGCCGACCCCAGCAATCGCGTCATTCAATGCCCATACATCTTGGCCAAGAGGTCCTCGCACAAGTGCTTCGAGTCCTTCTCTGAAATAGCCGCCGGTTTCACTCTTGATGTCTGCGAGCAGGTCACGACGATGTATGCGATTGAAAGTCTGAACGAGGTTGGCCATTATCAGGGGATCAGGTATGCGAGTGAGGATGTGGATGAGTGCTTTTTCGTCTGTGCCGAAGCCTTTCATGGCTTTTCGTAGGCCGTCTGCATCGCGCGATGTATCGACTTGTGGTATGCGGCTGAGGTCGTATCCTGGAGATGGTGGTGCTTGTATGTTGGGAGGAGGATGGTTGAATTGTTGCTAAGGCTATATGTCAGCTATTTGTTGTGAAGAACTTCCAAGTGTTGCGACCTACTTGTGGAGGCGCGCCATATCCTTGTGGTTGATATTGTCCTGGTGGTGGTCCTTGAGGTGGGAATTGGCCGTGAGGTGGAAATTGTCCTTGAGGAGGAAACTGTCCTTGAGGCGGATATTGACCTGGAGGAGGATACTGTCCTTGTTGTGGAAATGGAGGAGGCGCACCGTAGCCTTGCTGAGGTGGTTGCTGCCAATTATTTGGAGGCGGCCCAGGTGGTGCTCCGTAACCTTGCATGACCGGCTGTACTGGTGTGTGAGGAGGATAACCGTAGGGTACCGGGTAGCTTGGAGAATAAGGCGACTGAGCTTGAGGTGGAGGTTGTGGTGGAGGATAGCCGTAGGGGTTATTTGAGTAGGGTGGTCCTTGATTCACAGTCAGAAACAGCACATGCCACCCTTCTTATATGGTATATGATATTGCCAGGTGGCTATGCACAACGCCCGTACCGTACATGATTGCGAGATACACTTTGCTGATTCGTGGCTATGGCGCAGCGACAAGACAACGATGACCTTGGCGGTGCATCGCCTCGGGTGATCACCTGGTACAATGACGCCACGTCCCCAGCGAGAGGGTGATATCTGGCTGTATGATGTGTGACGAAGGATAGGCTGAGTTATGGAGAGTGGTAAATCATGCTCTAATGTGGCAAGGAATTCAAGAGAAAGCACACTGGAGGACAGAGGTGTGCACGGTGCGACAATATCATGGATACATACAGTCAAAGATACTGATACACTGCCCCACTACTGTAGACGTTGGTGGCGGGGTAGTTCAAAGTTCAAAGCGACTTCGCATAGGGATAGCTTTGCAAAGAGAAGCACCAGCATAACCCCTTCGTTCTATTGCACAGTAGTCTATAGCACCAGGTCTAGTGGTTTCCTTGATCATCCTCTCTCGACTCAGTCATTAAATTACTGTGAGCTGTTTCAAATCCATCTTTATTATATCCTTCTTCTTCTCATTAGCATCGTGATTCTTATGTACTCACTGATTTCTCGATTCCATCATTCATACAGCAAGTGACGCAAAGTGATCTTTTTTTCTAATCCTGTAACCGCGGAGTCTCATACCACGAATCAAATGTGAGAGCTTGATACCGAGAATCATCTTCCAGTTGAGGTAGCTGTGAGAGATGCGCGAGAGCATCTACATGGTCGAGACTGAGAGATATGAGGGTTTCTGAGGATTATAGTCGTTCATCCTCCAATATCGCTCTAGTGAAAGAATATTTTCCAGTCAAACAAGCCATGGACTGGGAGAAACGAAGCTGATAGACTTCTTACCCTGGAAGGCCGCATACACCGGACAAGGTCAGCATGTCATCCGTGTGGAATAGAGACATGAATAGTCCACGTTGCAAGTCATTGTAGACGATAATCTTGACATCGAGATGCTCCAGCTTAGGCAGATTATTGATGAGCAAATCGATTGTGTCGGCAATGACCAGAGCTTTGTGGTTGTGACTGTGTGTCATACATGATCGTTTTCCTCCCACTTCGAACTTGATGGCGACCTTATGATATTTCAGCCAGAATTGCGGCGGATGATATATGCAATGCAGATTACCCATAGTGACGCTGTGTCTGGCCATTCTGAGATCAACTTGCTGCGTGCCAAAGAAGAGTGATTCCAGTTCCGAGCCAAATTGTCGGCTTACAGCAAGCAATCCTAGATAGATCGTCCATTTCCCGACACACATGCAACCATTCCTCCTACGCGCTTCTTGCGTTTAGAAGATTTGGGCGGGTCTTGATACCAGAATTGAGGAAGTACTCAACGTATACCTTGTTTCTAACTTCACTGGGCAGGTCAAAGAAGGATAACGGTTGGGAGCTGGAAGCAGGTGTAGCGCTTGCCATTTCCAGATTTGAGAGGTCTCTCGCTACATCCAACTCCAGGTTTGAGCGGGCTGTGTTCAGATCCGAGAGCTCTGTATCCAGGTTTGAGAGGTCTGTGTTCAGGTTTGACAGGTCTTCTGCCAGATCCAACTTCAGGTCTGAGAGCTCTGTCGCCAGAGTTCTAAGGGCTGACATCATTGAAGGGTGAGGCAAGGGTGTGTTGAAATGATCACGAAATACAGAGCGAAATGAGGAAAATATATGTACATCATGGCAAGAAGAGCTGGGGTGAGTCACGACCGCTCAGAAAGAGAGCGAATTGAGAGCTAAGAGAGCCAATCTGTGATGTTAAGGTTACTGTACCAATTCAAACAGCAAGACCTATAGATAATTGCTGATTCTACTCATATCGGATGTCACTACCATAGATCAGAGCGATGAGCCTGTCAATCTACGTAGTCGACAGGGAGGTGAATCAAGGGGGTTGAGACAGAGCTCCCCACCCCAGTGTTTAGGCCTAGACGGAGTGTAGCTCCGTATGGCATTTGTGAGTGACATCATGAAATCATGAAGATTCCCATATTATCACGCCTGCATCATTCCCATCCCAGCACTTCTGTCATACATACACGTTCTGAGTTCCCGAAGACCTTGAAGACTTTCTCCACGCAATACCCTTCATCCCTAGAATCGCAATTATGTTCGGCAGCAACACTTTCGACCCGTCCAAGGACATTCCTTCCCTCGAAGGCCGCGTCTTCGTCGTGACTGGCGGTAGTGCAGGAATCGGGTTTGGCATCGTTGCTCACCTGCTCGAGCACAAAGCAGACAAAATCTATCTATTATCCATGAAAGAGCATCATGCAGATGAAGCAATTGAGGAACTTAAGAACTACGGTGATGCTAGTCGAGTACAATGGAAGCAGTGCAATCTAGAAGACCTTGATGCTGTGAAGGCTGTCGGTGAAGAACTCAAGCATGAACTGACGAGGCTGGATGCTCTGGTTCTGAATGCTGGTCTTGGTGTTGGTGTCTACAACGAGACGAAGGATGGTATTGGTATGTGCACCTTAGACACCCTTCTCGCTTGATTCTAAGCTGACTTCACATCCTTCGAACAGACTCCCACTTTCAAGTCAACGTACTTTCACAACATCTTCTCGCCATGATCCTGCTGCCAGTGCTCAAGAAGACTCCCAACTCTCGCATTGTTGCTCAGTCCTCAGACCTCCACAAAGGTGTACCATCGGACGTTGCCTTTGCCTCAAAGGCTGAGATCAACAAGGACATTGGTGCCACATATCTCTACGGTCGTTCGAAGCTCGGTCAAATCTTGTGGGTACGCAAGTTGAACAGGATCCTGACACAAGGCGCTCCGGCTGGTGACACGACTCCCGAGAAGATCTTCATTAATGCCACGCATCCCGGAGGTGTGGCAACGGATCAACAAAAGCAAGCTGTTGATGCATACGGTGTCGCTGGAAAGATAGGGGTCGCCCTTGTGAAGCCTTTCTTGAGTGACCCTGTCAAGACTGGATGTCGATCTGCTCTTTTTGCTACCACAAGTGATGAGATTCCGTCAGAGGGGATCACTGGACAGTACATTGTGCCAGACAAGTCGGTCACAGCTCCTAGCAGCAAGGCACAAGATGATGAGATGGGAGATAGAATGTGGGACTTGCAGGAGACATTGCTGAAGGAGAAGTTCGGACAGTTACCTTACCAGCTGTAAGAATAGACAGAAGGTAGCTGGTTAATGACAGCGAGATTAATTGTTTTAGTTGTACGCATAATAATGCCAAGATTCACTTCTATTTCTGTCTTGAACGGGGCTGGCTCCGTTGTTCACGTAACTCATGCCGATCCACCAAGCGTGTTTCAAATTAGATCTCCCTAAATCTGAAACATATCTACAAGTGATGGCGTCAAATCCGCGCCGAGAGTCGCTGAGTCTCTTCGACATCCTCAACCCTGCTTCAGAAACACATGCGACTGTTCAACATCACATTATCACCCCAGGCGCAAACTACGCACAACAACAGAGTGAACAAGCAGAACCAACAACGACAGCGTTCAAAGCGGAACATGTGCCACTGTATGACCAGCCGATGGATGCTCCAAGCCTTATGCCATTGGTACAAGTGAAGACGGAAGCGTCAAGAGAACCTGAGTTCAATGAAGATGACCAAGAATTGCTGGCGGCAGCAGAAGTAAGTTCTCCTGTAGCGCTGTTGTCCCACTGCTTGAGCGCTGGATACTAATTGGGGCATCAGGCTGATGATGAAAACATCGCAGACGCTACGTCGTTGCCACAAGAACCCATCCCTTCTTCTCTCGATACAGACACTCTCAAAGCAATCGCTGCTGCGCAGAATGAGTATGGAACAAGAGATCGTGGAGGACAAAGACGAGAGTCAAGTGCGGCAGAGACACAACCTACAACCGAGGCGATTAAACCAACGGCGCTAAAGAAACGCCCAGCGCCTAAGTCGTCCGTTGCAAATCTCAAAGCACCTTCGGATATAAAAAAACCACCATCCAAGAAGCGAAAGATCGAGACAGGCAGTGACCGAGGCACACCAAGTTCTATTCGAGGCTCGCCAGCCCCATCAGTATCTTCTGTTCGCGCGAAACCGACAGCTAAAGGCGCTAGAAAGAACTCGACATCTGCGACACCTCGCGGCAGCTCACCAGTGAATGCGTCAAGCCCAAGGGCTGCATCAGAATCCGCCTCTGAAGACGACGGTATCTACTGTATCTGCCGAAAAGGCGACAATCATCAGTGGATGATTGCCTGTGATGGAGGCTGTGATGACTGGTTTCATGGCAAATGCGTCAACATCAGTCAACAGGACGAAGGCTTGATCGACAAGTACATCTGTCCTAACTGCTCAGAAAAGCTTGAAATCGTTACTACCTGGAAGCCGATGTGTCGAAGAAATGGCTGCAGAAAGCCCGCACGACTCAAGAAGGGAGCAGAAAGCAAGTATTGCTGTGACGAGTGTGGGTTACTGTTTATGCAAACGCAGATTGGACGACTTCCAGGACAGAAACAACAAGCGCCTGCCGCGAGGGGAACGCGAGGCAAGAAAGCAGAACTCGCGACTACACGTCCGAAGGGCAATATGTCTGATGCCGAAGACGATCTTGGACCACTTGGCGGACCCATTCGATCACACGAGCTCAAAGCTTTAGCACTGGCAGCACCAGATTTAGACACTTTTAGACGATTCGGCTCTAATCGTCTGCTCACACCACCACCGGAACAGCCCACTGACGCCGACAAGAAAATGGAGTTGGACAATAAACCTGTTGTCACACCGCAACTAGACGATATCACTATCAACAGGCTCGAAGCTATATCAAAACGAAAAGACGAACTACGTCAACGTCGTCTACTCCTCAAAGACCGAGAACGCTTCTTGGGTTTCGCCAAAGAGCGAGCGGCTCATGCAGCTGGCATTGCTAAAATCAAGGATCTTTGTGGCTACGATGCCAGACTATCTTGGGACGAAGTTGTCTTCCGCGAATGGCGGGAGAGCAGCGACGGCATTAGTGCTTTCTACAATTGTACCCTCGACATAGCCGACGGCATCGAAGCTGCACCAACCACCAACGGCACATCCACTAATGGACTTAAACCACGACCTCAGCCTGCGAGAACAATGACATCGGAGACAGCAGCAACAATGGATGGCAATGTCGAGATCTGCACAAGAAAGCGATGTCAACGGCATAATGGCTGGCAAAAGCTTACGCTGCATGATGTTCGCTTTGAGGAGGCAGAGGTCGGAGATGAAATGAGGAAGATCGACGCTGAGGAAAGGTCGATACGGCAGAATGCATTAGGAGCAGCGCAGAACAAGGCTATGGCTGCGATAGATGGCGAGTTGGGGACTGTCGAAGTGGTTGGTGATGATGTGGAAATACTCGTGCCGGGTGCTGTTGTGGTGGATGCACCAGTGATGGCTTAAGTGGACTCTGCTGTGACGGCTTAGTATTCCTCGAGCACAAGAAGGCGCGCATCCTCTTCTCGTCATCACACCAGCTGCAAACTAACCAATATTACTATGCTATATGTTAATCCCTTCTTTGTTCAGCCGGACAATTCTGCAGAATTCAAGACGACTCTGGTCACAGGGACTTATTCTGTAATCAAGCTGAACATCCTTTCACAACAGCGAGCTGTCCCGACGAAAAGCCTGATACCTGTGAACAATTGGGAAGAGGAGAATGCAGAGGTTACAAAAATGAATCGAGTATTCAAAGCGCTCCTGATAAAAAGTGCCTCGGATTTGACTCGGTCCAAACACCTTGATGCTCGTTTTCAAAGGCTCCTTGATAGGACTTTTATTGAGATCGCAATGTTTCTCACTCCGTCTCCATCAAAAGGCGCTCTTGATCTAGCAGCATGTATGCAAAAGATGTCGCTTAGGCGAAACTGTACAATCTGATGAAGAATCTCATCTAGGTATGCTATATCCATGACGTCGAAAAAGGGGTAGGCTCCGCTTTTCTCCCACCTCCAGGATCACTCAGTGTAGATCGTTAGTAAATAGTCTAGTCGCACTGTTTGTTGTAACCACAGTCCCGAAGACTCGACATTATTGCTCCTCAGTCACCTACTTTCTATTCGTACATGCTTGCCTAGGTCGACCGGCTCTGGCTTTTGCAATCCACTCCAGTCAAGCACGAACCCACCATCCATAATTTGGCTTTCTGTCGCGTCCGAGTCTGTTGACTGGTCTGCGCTCGTGCTCGTCAATTCACCTACCACCCAATTGAGACTGGCTCGACGCCATTCGACATTGCCTATTCTGCTTTTGCTCCTTGGGTCCTCTTGACTTGCATTAGCTTTTACGCTTCGCTAAAGCCGTGGTAGCTCGGGGATCTGGACGATTGGCATTGGCCACAATCACGCGCACACCACAAAGACCCGAAGCGTGTACACGCGCCCCCTACATCTATTCATCCCAATATGCCTCCTTCGGCCTCGAAACGTACCACACGGACGCGAAAGAAGAGTGAGGTACAGGTGCCGTCGGATGCGGAAGACATAGACGCCACGGCCACACCGAGCCGGAAGCGAAAAAGAGTTGGTCATCTGGACTTTGCTCATTGTCAATGATACTAACGTGTGCCTGTTAGGGAGTCAATGGCACGCCGCGTCAACCGAATGGTAGCACCGCAGAATCTCTACAATCACAATCCGAGTCCTCGAAACGAAAGACACGATCGGCTGATGTACATGCCGTGGAGGACGAAGCCAGCTTTGCAGAAGATGATATCGACACAGTCATCAGGAGTTTGAAAAAAGCCAAACACGCTGTGCAGGCACGTTCGGACCATGCGAACGAGGTTCATGAAGTCGAGCATCCGGAGGGAAAGCAGGCTTTTGCAAAGATTGCTGGTAATGGCTGGACATACTACGTCGACGATCTCATAGTGCACATCGGACGACCTCCAGACGAGAAGCAAATCGAACCTCATACCCCTGGCCAATCAGTCATGGAAAAGACAGTGAATATTGATTTAGGACCTTCTAAGCTAGTTTCAAGACAACATGCCGAGATCAGGTATCAAGACTCGGATGGACAGTGGTATCTCAATGTTACTGGCCGCAATGGACTCAAGCTGGACGAAGAGACCTTGGCTCGAGGCGCTAGCGCAAATCTACATTCTGGCAGTGTGATTGATGTTGCCGGTACTCAAATGATGTTTGTTACACCAAATGAAGAGCCGACAGTACACCCCTCTATACTCGCCCAAGCTCGAAGCCAGCGGGAGCACCCAGAGGACGAAGAGGAGGACGAAGTGGAAGTACAGGTACCCCTGCCACTACCGCAACGCACACCAGTACGAGCACCATCGGCACGATCTATGAGTCAGCACACTCGTAATGGCTCCGGGTCAATTGACATCACATCCAGCGTGCAACAGCACGGCGAACTTGGGTACACCAATAGTTTTGCCGTTCCAGGCGCTGTTGCTTCACAAGGAGATGGGCTCACGGATCCTAGGATACCAAGCAGTCTGGCTCGACCAAAGACTTCGCCAGCTTATGCCAGAGGACTTGTCCTGGAGACAGCTGACGACATCGACTACAGCCAGGATAGTGCAAGGGATCTCAAACCACCCCACAGCTATGCACAGCTCATCGGCATGGCAATCTTGTCGAGCACGGAGGAAAAGCTGACACTGTCGAAGATTTATGACTGGATCAAAGAACGCTATGCCTTCTACCGATTCAGTGGAGGCGGCTGGCAAAACTCCATTCGTCATAACCTTTCTCTCAATAAGTGCTTTGAGAAGGTTGCCCGACGCACAGATGAGCCGGGCAAGGGCATGAAGTGGCAGATTGTGCCTGAACACAAGGAAGAGTTTGTCAAAAAGGGCCTGAGCAGTGCACGGAAACCAACTATGCACGGTTCAACGGGACCCAATTCTCCCATGTTCAACATCCCCTCCTCAGCTGATCCTGATCGCCGTCTAAGTCAATCATTTCTTCGAGATGCATATACCAACACGCGAGATGGCGCGGATGCGTTTGTGAAGACGTCACCTACATCAACACCACCTAGAATCTCGTACCCGATGCCCAAGCAAGCTTACACACCAGACCGTGGCGGTGCTATGCATATTCAGAACAACAGTATGGATCATTCCAGCCCAAGACACCCGCTCAATCAGAATTACAGCCCATATCCTTATGGTAGAGGTCAGTCTCGCCTTGCTGGATTGACTGAAGCCGCTGCCGCTGCTACACCCGGTGGTCTGCCAATGTTTGGTGGTAGCGATTCAGATACTCAACTTTACACACCCTTGATCACTCGTCATGCGCCAAAATTGGTTCCTCCTTCGACTGCCCGCTTACCAAGCCACTTCATGCCATTGAGCAGTCCTGCACCATTTTGGAAGTATGCAGCGGATTTTGGTAGCACTCCTGCTCACTTTGACCATTTCGGAAGTCCATTGAAAGCGGTCCGGCTGCATAATGGGAACGACCAACGCGGTAGTATATCTGTAAAGCCGCCTCAAGAAGATAGTAGCAGTAGTCCTGGAGATGTCCCCGATGTTGGACAGGATAGCCCTACTCGACAAACGAGCAGTCGCGGTCGAGACGCACCTGCCTTGCCTCAAGTTCCGATCGAAAAGATTCTTCCGCCTCAACCTCCGTCATTAATGTCACAACAGACTGCACAAACATCATCAACATCGTCATCTCAGCTACAGCCAGCAGTGGATTTATCAAAACCATCATTATCACAACAGACCAAACTCATGCCACCTCCACCCATGCCTGACGAGGAAGAGGATGGAGATGAGCAAGGGTTTGATTTGTCAAAGTATGTGGTTCTCCAATACAACATGATCTGTCTGAGCATAAATACTAACGTTCACAACTAGGGGTTTCCAGCCAATCGGTAGCTTCCACCGTAACATGACTGCCACCGTCATTAGAGGCAACTGAGCTTGTTTTGTAGCTTTTCTCGTGCTAATACCACCATGTCATGAAGGAGCTTTTGGACGTTCACGAAATCACAAATCATCTGGCTCGTCACCTGAAGGCGAGCAGTCATCAGACGCTCTTTCCAACAACGATATGGATGTGGATATATCAAAAGAACCTATCCAAAACGATGAACCGCAGCATATCTTTGAGGGTATTTTCTCATTAGAACATATTTTACACCCGACTCTTTTTTTCTTGAGCTAATTGCCAACCACTGGTATAGCAATACCAGCTCCATCCCCAAACAATCTGTTTCCTCGTTCTGCAGAACAAATGATCGAGCGGAGGAAGAAGTATCAAGATTTGCTGATTAGCCAAACCCGGGGCAATATGAGCAGGCTCTCCCTTGCTCCCATCGCGGCCAACATCTCACGCAAACGCCGAGCAGAAGATGAAATCGAAGAGGAAGAGATACCTAGGCAGAAGCGTTTTCGTCCCACCATGGGCACGTTTCGTACTACCGACAGTTTGGAAAGTGCCTGGAGGCAATATATCGCCTATGACTCTCCAGTACCAGCGTCACAGAGCAGCAGGTCCTTGTCACTTCCGCCTCCCTCAAATAAAGCCGAAAGATGTGGAAGTTTTCGCGCACAAGCGACACAAGCTCTTGACGACCGACAGTCTTCTCAACCTCAAACCGCCCAGCCGCAAGCTAGAACGCAGCGATCTCCCGAGATCATCGAACCTTCTGCTCTCCTCAGTGATCCCTTTGAAGATTCGGGTATGGAGGTATCACGACAGCACAATTGCTTTATACTCCGTCAACCTGCAGACTTTCTCCCTGCTGCACCTGTCTTTGGTTCTTCTCCGCCACTGGATTTTCCTCGGCCGACAACTGGCCCTACTGATCATGCAGCCTCACCTTTGTCTCTGGCTTCGCCTGATCGAGTCAACATGGTAACAGCATCAGATGGTTCTGTGGATGGGCATGGATACAATCTGAGAAGTCGGCGCACTTTGCAGGAAAAGGCATCAAAAGTCCTACGATAGCGAGCCATAAGTAATATGGTTGTACATAATGCATAAGTATATGGACAGTCTGTGCAACTGAATATCACTCCTTTCAACTATCCGTCCTTCTCACGTCTACGATACACGTCGTTATCATAATTCGTGGCCAAGGAAGAGTACCCTGACTTTCTTCGGGCCATACACCTTATGCCCTTCTCTCATCCCAGACTCTTCCTCAACCGATATTTGTGGTCCAATACATTCGTAATGTTTAGAAGGTCTACGGGCACTCTTCACAGCGCATCCAACTTTTGACCTGCAACCGAATACTGACGACGTGGATACTGCAGCCACACAGTTGCTTCAGGCTGTCGGCAAGGGAGAGTGGGACCAGAAAGCTTGATTGTTGTGGACGATGACGAGGTGAATCTTGAACCACCGATGACCTACACATGAGTAGATAGCTGCTTGTTATCAGTGACGATTGACCTAAACAACCTACAAAGCGGTACCAAGAAGCCCAGCAAGTTCTGAGGCAGCTTATACGATATCGTCGTACCACAACCCCGCCTTTTCGATTGACCTTGACATCATCACAACTCTATCAGTCCAACAAGAGTAACTTCATCTGCCTCAAGCTTTATTAAGAGCCTCTCTAGGAGCAAATATAACCGCAATCATGACTAAGTCTGATCTCAAAGAAGCACTCCCTGCTTTAGGTCAACTCGAATACGACAAAGTCCCAACTGATAACCTCAAATCATGGATGAAAGACCTGTTCGAAGATGCAGAGCACATCGTCAACTCCATTCCTCCCCCTCCATCATCTGGATCGCCACCCGATCCGCCACCAAAAGCGAACACTGCTAAAACTCCCGAGGACACCCTCGCCAGCCCGTTTCCTCCCAATGACATCGACGAGCGCAATTCACAGCTTCAATCAGCATGGGGAAAGCCTGTCAAAGTCGCAGCAAAGGACAACCCGCTGGGTATCGCGGTGTACAAAATGAGTGGACATGACGGACATGGAGCATGGTTTGCACGTAGAAGCGTACATCAGAATCTCGGCTTCACGAGGTGGAAGAAGAATATGCAGCGGGAGTTCCCAGAGAGTATGGCGCAGGAAGGTGGCGCAGGTGCAGGAGCTGTGCGAGGTATCGGCGCAGACAGAAGATTGGAGAAGCACGATGTGGAGGGTATGGGAAAGGTGGAAGGTGAGTTCATGTGTGCCCACAGTGTGCACTTTGATGGTGAACTGATCCTTGTGAAACAGTATGGCAGCTTTCCGCCCAATTTCCTGGTCCTACCACACCCCGAGAGTTCCTCTCTATTGTCACCAGCTCCGAGCACTGTCTAGGTGAAGCTTCTGCATTATCGGCTAATGGCGGCAAGCCACCACGACATTTCATACTAATCTCCAAGCCTACTGTTCATTCAGATGCTCCGGCTAGAAATGGCCTTGTTCTAGGACATTATGAATCAGTAGAAATGATCCGCGAGATACCACTTGCAAAGGAGGGCGAAGATCCTGAAACCAATCCTCTGGAGTGGATCATGGTTACTCGCAGTGATCCTGGTGGTGGTATTCCCAGATTCATGGTTGAAAGAGGTACTCCTGCTAGTATTGTTGCCGATACGTCAAAATTCCTCAAGTGGGCGCTTGGAAGACCTGAACCTTCAGATGAAGACCTCCAGGCCCAGGAGAAGAAGGATGAAGAACATACTAAGAAGGCTGAAAAACAGCAAGCAGAGCAACCAGTACAGGCGGCTCCCCAAACACAAGCACAACCTGCACAGGCAAATGGAGCTCAAGGTGGTATCTTCGGCACATTGGCTGCTTACACAGAGTCGGCTGTTGCGACAGTTGCGCCATCATACGTCCCTACAGTACAGTACGCACTTGGTACGAACACAGCAGAATATGATGAGGCAGACGACAGCGATAGCTCAAGTGGCTCGTCCGGCTTCGAATCAGCGGAAGAGAGCCTGCCTTTCAGTCCAGCAATGAAATCTGCGACAGTCCCCATCAAGGAACGTTCAACTACAATATCCTCAAGCAGCAGTCAGGTTAGTAACACTCAGCGTTCGCTCGCTGCGGATCTTGAAAGTGGTCAAATCATTCCCACCAATTCGCATGAGAAGAACGTCGTGAAAATCTCACGCAAGCGTACACTACTGGACGAAAAGCTTGCCCAGGCAAAAGCAGAGCATGAGCGCAAAATGAAAGAGGGTCAGAGCCATGATCAGGAGAAGCTAGAGAAAGAAAAGCAGAAACTGGAGGCAAAGCACAATAAAGAGGCGGAGAAGCTCGAAAAGAAGCAGGCGAAGGAAGCGCGCAAGGCGGAAGAAAAGAGGCAGAAGGCTTTATCGAAGGACGAATTATACAAGACCAAGACTGAGAGGGATGAGTACAGGCAAAGAGCTGAGACGGCTGAAAAGAACAACCAGTCCTTACAAAAACAGATCGAAGACCTGCAAAAAAGAGCGGCAGCGGCGGTGAACGATGAGCACAAGCAGAGGGCTGATGCTCTGGAGAAGGATAATCTATCGCTGAAGAGGAGGCTCGAGGAGCTGCAGAGGCAACCAGCCGTAGCAGCCGTGCCAGTGCCGAGACAACCAGCCATGCCAATGCCAGTGCCAGTTGGCCCAAGCGTGCCCCAAGTGGGCGGTACTAGTACTCATGGTTCACCAACTGGCACCAGGATCACGGCACTGCGAGGTGACCCTACGCCGACCGGAACAAAGGTTACAGCAATCCATGGAGATCCCATTGTTGGGGATAATTTGGGACCAACTGGGACAAGGGTGACGGCAATGCAGGGCGAGCTGCCTTACAGGTCTGCTACATTGCCTGCGAATGGTGCACAGTACTTTGTACAGGAAGGTAATGCTTGAGAGTCATGTAAACGGTTGGCGTCAACAGGTAACGCAACGATCGAGCTGTCCGGGTACTCGCTCTCTTCTCGACATCGTCGATGCTTTTGTCTATTACAAGGGCATATCTAAATCTAATACTCCTCTAAACTTGTTCTCGATCTTTTGAGCCTTGTTGATTGCGCGGCTATTACCCCTAGAGCCAAGCTTTTCTGACATGTGTGCCCAGGCCGACCCATGTTTCATGTCTTAGTAGTAGCTGTTCGACTTTCTGACAACAAGCTTCGTCTCTGCTCATACTTGTACCTTTCTTCTAGTTGTACATTGGGCCTCCTCCTGCCATTGTTGTCGGGTGTATAGAGTTGTAAAATCTTCGCTTCAAGATATAACACAACCGCCAGAATGAATGCGCTACGTCAGAAGATGAGACCGAAGCACCAGGTACTCATACTCAAATGTTATCCACGTCTTCAAGAAAAGCAAACAGATGTCAAGCCCAATTCTAGTGAGCTTAGCTATCTGCTGTACTATGCCAGCACGCGCCGTAGTAAGCTGCAAAAGGTCGCGCCATTCCTTGAAAAGAAGACCGAGCGAGACATTCACAAAGGCCGCATAGGGTGAGTATTGCTTGACAACAGTAAGTGACGAGCTGTGTCGTTTCAAATACTAATGCGCAGTAATGTCCAGGAACGTGCAAGTCACCCTTCAAATACTGACAGCGCTCATCGAAAAAACGTCGGCCGAGCTACCTCTCTATATTTACCACGTCCTAAACATCCTTCATGCCATTCTACAATCGCGAGATATTGGTCTCATCGAAGACTCGTTACCGACTTTCGGCGCAATATGCGCACATTACGACTCTACCACACTATCTGCAGATCAAGGGCATACTCGACAATGGGAGGGCATAATCAAGACGTACGCTTCGTTCGTGGAAAAGACGTCTTCAACACAGACTAAAAGCCATGGAGCAAGCGTACCCGAGAACATACGATATCGTACAGTGGGACTGAAAGCGATCAGGAGCTTGATAAAATCGGGCTCGTTCAACACGGACGGCGCAAAGCATATGAAGATCATTCTACCAGTTGTGCTCGTGAATCTATACTCGGAGCGACCAGCGTACATATCACAGATACAAAGAAGGGAAAACACCAATGAAGTATACGAGAAAGACATGCGAAATCGATTAAGGCAGAGCATGAGTGTGCCGCGTATGAGTTTGAGTGTGGAGAGGCCAACTGAAACAGATCCATCAACGGCGGCAGGCACGACGGCGGACGTGGATCAACGAGCAAACGAAGAAGTGGCTGTACTGGCAATGCAAAGTTTGCGCGAGATTTTTACGTCGACTAACCCAGGGCAAGCTAGATTGGCGACGACATTAATTCTATCGTTCATTGGTCAGAGACAATCTGCTGCAACGAAGACCGCATCTGGCAGAACGTGGTCGGTCGACTTGTTCGAAGCTATTAGTTTATGGACTCCGGTGCAGGATCGGTTTATCATACTCGTCACTACTATGGAAAGTCTGATACGTAGTCCTGTTGTTGAGAATGATATCAATCATCAGCTCGAGCTCGTGGGAATCATTGGATGGTTGTTGAGGTCGAATATAAACTTCATTGGCTTGAGTGTAATGGACATCTTGATTGGGCTGATACAGCACATTCTCTCATTACTACAACTTGGTGCCGTAGGTGCAGGAATCAAGTCGCATCGGCAGCAAGATACTGGCTACACGAACAACTCCTCCTTACACTCGCGACCAGTGTCTGCCAGTGCGGAAGTTGTACATAGCCCTTCGCAACCTCGTTTGCAGCTCCTCTCGGAATTGCAGCGATGTGTTGGTTCGCTAGCTACACATGTCTACTACTCTGACCAGATAAGCGATATGGTGTCAGCACTTTTGCTACGACTAAAGCCATCTCCTGCATCTGCTATACCAACTGCAGCTGCTGCCGTGCAGAATCCGGACGCTGCGGCAGAGGCAATTGCAGATTCTGCAAACTTACACGAAAAGCCACAAGCGGATGGCTTCTTTTCGTTTGACACTGCTAGGGTACTAGCCCTACAAGCAGTCAAAGATATCATCGTGATTGCCAATTCTCGTGGGATTGATGGCCCAGATGTCAACGGACGAAACAGAGTTGATGTGTCTGTATGGGAAGGCACACAATGGTTACTACGTGATACCGATACACGTGTCAGGGTAGCATATGTAGATGCTCTGCTGGTATGGTTGTCTTTGGAAGTGGACAGAACTAACCTAAGGGTCGTGGATGACCACATCAAGTTAAGTCGCAAGCCTCGCGAAAGCATGCTGAACGGTGGCAGCATAGCTAAGCGAGCTTCGTCCAATGCATCTCGTACAAGCAGACTACCACCAACAAAGGCAAGATCGTCCTTCCTGGAACTTCTGCACTTGGCTATTTATGAGAATGCCTTGCAATATGCGGAGAGAAGGGAAGTCGATATCCTCCTTCTACATCTCCTTCTTACGACATTAGTACAGAAGCTGGGTGTCAATGGTATCTGCCATGGTCTACCAATGGTCCTACGTCTTCAAGACGATATTGAACAGCTTCCAACTGCACACGGCCGAGTGGTCATCTCAAGCTTAGTATATGGTTATTTATGGTCGATTAGCGAAACATTCAAGCTCGGGTCGTCTTCCGTCGGAGCTGAGATCAGACGAGAAATGCACCTTAGAGCAGATGCCGGGGTTTGGTTACAAAGCATTCGTGTACCAGCTCTTTCGATTACCCAAATCAGCACATATGCAGACGCAGGGAGTCTGGACAGGAACACATTCGACCATGCTTTCCTGCAGCATGGCATCAGGCCATTTCATTCTCGTGAGATGCTTGTTGATGAAATTGCCGACGAGTATCAAGCCAGCGTGCGCTCACCACCAGCAAGTCCTCAACCAACGCCTGTGCGTCCGTCGACGCAGATGACGCGCTCCCCCTCACTCCCGACCATCACTACAACTAGCGCTCCAAATCTCTCCGTCCCATCTCTGCCTCACCATGTCCGCGAGCAAATGCTAGCGCCTTGGTCGCCAGAAGCTTCCCTCGCCTCTATCGAAAACCACACCACCTCTCGCCCACTCTCACTCATCACCCATGGTACAAACACTACGAATAACCACCTCACCATGAATGGTAATAGTCCAACAACCAGCAACCGAAATGCCTCACCTTCCGGTGCCGCCGCCGCAAATGTCTACCAAAACCGCTTTGACGGCACGCCTGCCGCTCGCCATTTCAGCGCTCGCCATCGCATTGACCAACACCTTGGCACTCCTACTGGATCAAGTGGTCCAGGTTCGGCGTTGTCGAGCAAACGCTCGCTGGTTCGTGTGAACGAACTGAAGCGTGCGCTCGATGGTAGGACGGCATCGGCATCGACGACGTCTCTTGTCGCTCCTCCATTGACCTCGCAGAATTCTATAAGAGTTCGAAAGAGTGATCGACATCAAAACGTGCTCGATGGCAATGCGGCAGATGACACGGCGAGCGAAAGCATGGTTAGTGCTAGTATTGCAGGTTCGGTGGACGGAGAGGACGAGTACCCTGATAATGCGTTACCAATGCATGCTGCAGCTGGTAATGCACGTATGTCGTCGATCGGATTAGAAAGCCAATATCAGTATCAGCCACGCTATGTTCCTGAACCGTCGCAGCAGCACAGCGACGGTGGGGTACTGGGTACAGGAACGCAGGACTTTGCAGCGAGGCTCTTTGACGAATCTACCTCATTGGGTGTTCCGTCTTACCCTGAACAAGGAAAGTGGAATAGAGGTGGTAGCGTAGGGAGTGCTGTCAGCGGGCTTAGTGCTGCGAATGGTGGCAAAGTTGATTTGGCGACGCTGTTGGATGAGATTGAGGTTGGTGATGAGGAGCAACCGGGGCAGGGGCGGGAAGGGATGGCGTTGGGGAGAGGTGGTGGGAGTGTTAGAGGTGTGAGTGGGAGACCGCCTTATTGATAGACGGACAGTGTGGGGGAGGTGCGTAATGTTGTGCAGAGTTGACGCTCTTGTTTAGGGTGTAGAGTGTGATGAATAATTATGAAATATGTATATGCTTCCAATTGTTGTAAGACGATGTGTGAGGATAGGCGTTCAATGTCTTACTAAAGCCGGCAAAGAGACTTGCGCCATTCGCTTCTTTAAGCAATTGCTAGCAGCACACCACCTTCCCCAGCTACTCTCCAACTATATCAGGTACCTTGGTTTCTCTACTAAGACACCAAGAAATAGACTCTCCGTAGCTGGAAAGATACTATCTCAAGATGACCGCTGTCACTGTATAGAAGGACACGCCATAAGCCGTCGGAAGATCAATGCTTGATGTCAAGCAACCCAAAGATCGCTACCAGGTATGATGAGATATACACATTGCATCGAGGCTCGAAGGCATGGAAAAAAATCCCCAGCACTCTCCGCAACTTCTTTTCTTTGAGTTGCGATTTTTTCAACTTCTGAAAAGTCCAAATGCCACGCCTTTAGGATGTGCTGAATCGTCTCAGAATCGTGACACATACCACTAGGTATTATAAAAATCTTCGTTAAATACTCCTTCGTCACTCCTTCCTCCCCAACATCTCCCTCAACGTTTCCTCAAAAGGTTTAGCTTTCTGCCCTTTCCTCGCCAACAGTTCCTCCAACATGCCATCCTCAATCGCGCACTCGCCATCTTCCAGCGCCAAATAACTCTTACTCCACCACTTCGCCATCCCCTCATCCTGTCCCCGCTCCTGCGCACAATACCGCTCATACTCCTCCTGCGGCACCAACTTGACCTCAACTTTCCTCCCTCGAATCTCGCTCACCAGCACTGCCAGCTCTTGCAACGTAACCGCCGTGGATTTCCGCGTGGAGAGGTAGAATGTCTTGCCCGCATACTCACTGCTATCTGCGCTGACAATCAAAGCGTTCGCAAGCCCGAGATCCGGAATCGACGTCCACGATATCTTGCCATCGCCGCAGAGGGGAATGACATCTCGATCTTGCCCGCCCGACTCGAAATATTGCCCGAAATACAAGGGCCAGGATTCGGAATATAGGCCTTCGCGGATGATGGTATATGTCAGTCCCTCGCCTTCGGCGCCTTGCGAAGTAAAGTCTGCTAGGAACTTTTCGGTCCGGTTGTGCGCGACCATGACGCCTGCTTTGCTGGAGGATCCGAACGCTAGAGATGTGTAATAGATGTGGCTTATGCCGGCTTTGCGTGCGGCTTTGATGGCTGAGATGTGGTGTTTTTCCCGCCCTGAGCCATTCGGGGCGTTGTGGAAGTCGAGGGCGATGTTTGGGGAGGAAACAAGGAAGAGGTGCGTGCAGCCTTGCCATGCTGCTTGTAGGGAGGCAGGGTCGTCGTAGTTGGCGCGGTGGATGGTTATGCCGCGGGAAGCGTAGGAGGATAGGGTGGGGGAGTCGGGAGAGGAGGATGTGGAGAGCACGATGGAGGTTGGTGGGAGGAGGTTGTGGGAGAGCAGGGCGGAGAGAGTGGCGGAACCAAGTTTGCCGGTTGGTTGGGTTAGTGCAAGTTTCATCTTCAATTGATTGCAGCTATTGTCGTTGATGTATAGCTCAATGCATGGAAAAATAAGTTAAAGTTGCATTGACTTTGTGATGTCATGTAATCACCACCGGGTCAAGCTCCGTGAGATTCGGAGTCAGACGCCGCCAATCGATTGCTTATTTGTCCATTTCTTGTCACGCAAACACTACCTTATCTGCACCACATCATGGCGACAACGACTACTCTGAAACCCTCAGCGCTGACCTCCTTCATCACCTCGTCAACTCCATCCTCGCCCTCATCCCAGTCAGAGCCCCACTACCCCTCCCACCTTCATGCCCTTGCTCTCAACGTCCTCCACAACCTCCAGCACCAACACGACTGGCGCGCCTTAACCATACACACCGTCTCCGCCTCGCCCACCTCCACCCTACCTCTCCCACGCCCCCTCATTTCCGGCATCCCACCCCGCCGCGTCTACACCCACCCCGACATGCAACTCCAGCTCATCAAAGCCGGGCTACGCGAAGATGACGTTGATCCTGAGCGCATATACATTGTGCCTAGTGTGCTGCGCGAGAAATGGACGCTGAAAACGTTCAGCGAGGTGTTTGCTGGTGTACCTACGCCGTGGGAGGAGAGGACGAGGCAAAGTGGAGAGGATGGGAAGAGGAAGTGGGAGGGGGATGAGGTTAAGAGGGTGCTGCTTGCGACGGTGGATGAGGATAGTACGGTTGTGTATTATGTGGTGCATGATGGGATTGTGAAGCCGAGACAGAATTGAGGCAGGAAAGTGATCTCGAGATGAGACTTTGAAGGATGACTTCTGATATGTGGAAGTGGCATCTGAGATACTCGAAGTGGAATCTGTTGAACGACTGTCTGTATGCGAGAAGTTTGCAAAGGCAGCTCGGACCTGCTAACGACAAAACGTGCCCCGGCCGAAAGAGTCAATCCTGTCTCTGTGTTGGGGTGCAAGAAGTCTGCAGCTCAAGCGACTTCATTCAGACAGAAACGTCTAGACGTGCAGAGGCCAGCATAGGTGACGAGCTTGAAGAGATGTGATGGTGCAAAGAGTAGGGTGAGAATAGTATTCGCGGTAGAGTGTAAGCTGAACGAACACACGCACGGTTGCTGCCAGATATGATGGCACGGCTATTGAGAATGCGAGAAGAATGGAGCCCGGCCAGGGACAGGACTAGTCTCGAGTGTAAGCGAAGCGAAAATGAGACGTCTTGACGCTAATATGAAGCTTTGATATTGGTAAAAGGGGCTAGCTATAACATGACGTCCTATATATACACATACATGGTGGCAACTCAGCTGCCCTTCTAGATTTACAACTCTTGGACAAGATCTCTGTCAAATACCCGTCAACTGCGCTGTATCACTTGCTCTGAGATTCCTCACGAAAAGGAACAACAAACATGCCTGAATTGTCAACCTTCGCTCACCTGCCTCCATGGCACCTTCTATCATATGGGACACTCCTTGGATCCACAATCTTCCAGGTGACTAGCGATTATGCTACGACTATATCTCACGACAACTAACGACAACAAAGTCATTCATCGGTGGTGTAATTGCGTTCAGATCACTTCCTAGACCACAATTCGCCACTCTGCAAACCGCAACATTCCCTGTGTTCTTCACTATGCAAACCATACTGCCCACCATCATGGCGCTTACGTTCCCTGGTGCGCGAACTGCGATTGGCACGCGTGATGTCAGTGGGTTGAGCGGTGTGATGCATGTTACGAATAGATGGGCTATTCTGATACCTATTGCCACGGTATTTTGTCATGTTAAAATCAGTCTCAAGGAACAGTACTTATCCGTCATAGATGTTCATCACTGGACTTGCCAACCTCGTCTATATTGGACCTGAGACTACGAGAGTGATGAGATTGAGGAAGCATCAAGGTGAGTGCAGAGCAGCACAATAGAGTAGAGGATCTGGTGTAAAATGCATCAAGCTAATATGTTATTGCAGAGACAAGAGATGGCAAAAAGGCCTACGATGCTGCGCCGCACTCGGAGGCTATGCAGAAGTTGAATAGTCAGTTTAGTATCTTGCATGGCATTTCTTCGATGACGAATTTGATCGGACTTGGGGCTATGATATGGTATGCTGGTAGTCTGGTTGAAATTTTGTAGAAGGTTGTGTGTTGGCATCAGTGCTGTATAATAGTCGCGAATAAAGTAGCCTCAGATCATGTTGGTTGTACTCCAAGGGCACAGCAGACAAGGTACATCTATATCATACTGCTAAAGGTGTTGGCCCATGAATTTCTTTCTAATCATCCTGCGTCTGTATGTGTTTTGTGAAGACGTTTGTCTCCGTCCGAAGCGTTATGATACATAGTGGCATGCTTTGCCATTTATGCGCAAGTAGTAGTGCTCTATCTCCAGTACATGCTTTGCTCTTGTTTCAGAGTTAAGCTTATTTTCCGATCGACAGGAACCGGCTTGGCAATCTGCAGTACAATACCCCGCGATGCGCCATGCTGTCATGGATCAGCATGGCGTTTGCTATCCGAAATCGTTTGAACCTCGAACTGCATCATCTTAAGCGCTACAATAGACGCCCTCCCCTGTCGTTCTTTTACATCCCCTTCAGTCGCAATGATGTGGTCAATTGGTCAATGCCTACTGACGGCTTCGGTCTTCCTATCCGCCATCGCCGACGCATCTGTACTTACACCTCCAGTCCTGCCGCTTGTCGTGCGCAATCCTTATCTAAGTACATGGCTAGCGAATGCAAGAGAAGCACCATGGACAAACTGGCCTATATTCTGGACTGGCCAGGAGGTGTGTCATTGCAGGTGATGACGTTGGAAATGGATAGCTAATGAGTATATACAGATTGGCATGTCTATAATGGCGTCGATACCTCATTCGCATACTGTTTATCCTTTGTTAGGTCGTCCACAAGATTCTTTAAGTAGTAAGAGTGATAGGTTAGTGAAGTCAAGCCGATGCTAATCACCCTCGACGATCCTGCACGCCCTGTATACAAAGTCTACCATCTCTAACCTGGCGCATTAGCTACAACATCTCATACCCAACCTACAAAGGCGCACAGTTTGATGCCTCCACCACAAACCTCTCCTACCAGATTTCTGCACCTAGCTCTAAGCACAAACCCATCGACCTTACCATATCCTTTCTCTCCCCTATAACACCTACCTCTACTCTCCGCCAAGGATTACCTGCCTCATACATTAACATCATTGTTGAAGGCGACTATGATATAGATATCTACATGGACGTTAACGGACTCTGGGTCACTGGCGATAGCGATGCGAGTATCACGTGGTCTAAGACGAATATTATTTTTGAGGATGCACCGAAATTACAGACATGGCGAATACAAAGGAAAGAAGAATTGTCATTTACTGAAGTTGAAGATCGTGCTGAATGGGGTAGACTGCTCTTCAGTGGGCCTACAGATGCGAGCCATGAATGCGGCGCTTCACACACCCTACGCACAGAGTTCGCAAAAACAGGCACGCTGAGAAACAAGACAGACAAGCAGTTCCGCACTGTTATGGACGACGAGCCAGTTTTCGCATTCCATCAATCCTTAAAGCTAGGCAATGGCACAAGTCGCAACCACGATAGCGTCCTCTTCACACTAACGCACATCCAAGACGATGTTGTGCAATTCGCTTCAGCTAGAGGTCTGACCAATATGCGTCCATTATGGAAATCATACTTTGCCTCTGATGACGCGCTCGTTGCGTACCATTACCAAGACTTTACCAACTCGACTGCCCTAGCCAAGAAATACACCGACCAACTCGATATCGACGCCATCGAATCAGACTCTCGCGACTACGCGGACATCCTCGCCCTTTCCGCACGTCAAGTCCTCGGCGCCGTGCAATTCTCAGGAACGGCCGACGCCCCTCTCATTTTCCAGAAAGAGATTTCTTCGAATGGGAATACGCAGACTGTCGATGTCATTTTCCCAGCGTTTCCGTTCTATCTCTATACACAACCGAAATGGGCGGCGTATTTGCTCGAACCATTGTTGGAACATCAGTTGAGTGGACAGTATCCGAATAAGTATTCTATGCATGATTTGGGCGCGCACTTCCCGAACCTGACGGGTCATGCGGATGGAAAGGACGAGTATATGCCGGTGGAAGAGTGTGGCGATATGTTGATTATGGGCCTGGCGCTTGTTAATGGGCTTTTGTATGGGAATGGGAAGCAGGAAGGCAAGCAACAGCCTGAGTTTGTGCTTGATATGGAGCAGAGACCGATGCTGCGAGAGAAAGATAATTTGTTTGCACTTGACTTGAGTACGTCTGTTGATGGTATACGAGGTGTTGATGATGATGGTCATTCATATGCTCCGGGCTTGAAGCTTGCAAAGAGATATCTGGAACCCTATTTCCGCCTGTATAAGCAATGGACAGAGTATCTCATTGAGTTCTCTCTGGAACCGCATAATCAGTTGTGTACTGATGATTTTGCTGGATGGCTTGCTCTACAGACTGTAAGTGCACTACTGCATGAAGTTGTTATTCTCAACTTTCACGTTACTAATCCTTGTTGGTAGAACCTCGCACTGAAAGGAATAATCGGGATCAAAGCCATGAGTGAGCTCTCCAGAGTCATGGGAAATGACGATGAAGTCGTATACTACAAAGTAAAGATCTTCCTCGATAGGACAAGGAGTATCCAAATACTGACGTTTGCAACGATCAGAACATCTCAGACACATACGCCGCGAAATGGCAAACCCTAGGCATGTCCCGCGACGGCTCGCACGCCAAACTCGCCTACGATTGGTACGGCTCATGGACGTAAGTCTCTCCCCCTCTTTTCCACCTTCAATCTTTTCTCTTTCTTTGCACTTTGTTCCTCCTTTCCATCCAGAACTCAACTGTTCTAAACTAACACAACCCACACAGAACACTCTACAGCCTCTACCCCTCCGCCCTCCTCTGCTTCCAACACCCTGCGCTCCCCATCCACACCCCCACCCCCTCCAACCCCTCCAACAACACATTCACCCCCTTCCTCCCTCCCCAGCTCTACGCAACACAATCCGCGCACTACTCCAACATCATGCAAACCTACGGCCTCCCCCTCGACAGTCGCCACCGCTACACCAAATCCGACTGGGCGTTTTCCGCCGCCGCGGTCGCTAGCCCAGATGTCAGAAGTAAGATATACAAAGCTACGGCGAAATGGCTCAATGAGACGGAGATTGTTGATGCCCCGTTTCCGGATTTGTTTGAGACGGAAGAAGGGGGGTGGCCGGAGGGAGGGGGCTTGTATTTTAGGGCGAGGCCGGTTGTTGGGGGGCATTTTGCGGGGGTGGTTCTGGGACGGAGTTGTGGTGGGAGGGGGTAAGAGAGTGGTGAGGTGGTGAGGGGGGTGGAGTGGAGGTTTAGGTGGAGAGGTGATTGATGTTATGGAGCGCTTGTTGATGCTGCTGGGCTTTTTTATCATTACAAAATAAGGTCGTTTACTGCAAGCATTGCCTGACGATACAGTCACCGAATGATATGTGCTGTTGATGGTATGCATTGTTCTGTATGCTGCCAAGTTCACCGATTAGTTAAGCACCTGTAGTAGATATGACTCTTATGATTCGTCTTGTGTCAAGTTCTGTCACACTTCCCAAGATGGCCGTCAGTGTGAGGGTGCGTATACATCATGGCCACGCCAAGTTCTAGAACACCAAACTCGACTTACCATGTAATTTATAGCAGCTTTGATACGACGTTTTGTACTACAGCTTCAGCCGAGCGCCTGTAACTGCGTAGCTTGATAGCGACTGTGTTCGTCAGATTGGGTGATCCTCTAAGAGACACACTTTTAGTATCTCGTTGAGACTATTTCGTAACAATGGATTGAGTACAAGAGCACCAAAGGAAACACAAAAACGGACTAGAGAGAATAGATAATGCCGGGCGATAAGAAGCATAGAGTGAGCAGCGAGGAAGTGGTAGGGATAACCGATAAACATTTAATATATGTGACAACGCCCTCACAGCTCAAGAAGTACCCGTCGTACTACTCTACCTCGACCTTGTCCGATATATGCTCTACTTGACCACATCACGCCTTGCCCTCATCGCCATCCACGTCGCATCCACCACCACCACCACAACCAAGAGCAGGAAAGACGAAACACCTAAGCAAAAGCCAACCAGAAAGAGTTAGCGCGAATCTTCGCATTGAAAACGTTTCATCCTTTTTTAGAGGCAAGAAAACAACATATCATCAGAGTCTAATTAATAGTCCTCATTCGACACATCGGTATGTTGACATGTATAGAGTAGGAGAGTTGTAATTTTTGACTGATTTGGTGATCATCATGTAATATGTGTGTCGTGAAGGATTATAGAAAAGCGGGTGTGATTGTTTTTCTCTTTGGTTTTTTTCTGTGGGCTGCATGAGATGATTGTGTTTGGCTTACTTGGGGTGTACTAGCGATGGTGACCCAGGCGGCAGGCAAGAAGGGTGCTGTCGAGGAAGAGTAGAAGATAATAAGGAGGAAAGTTGGTGTAGGTGAGCGAGGAAGGAAGGAAAAAAGAGGATAGAGGTTGTTGTTGCGCGGATGGTTTCCGCTGGCTAACGGCTAAACCGTGACTACGATGCATCACAGACATTGGAACATCTAAGAAGTCGAAATCGTAACTCAAGTCAAAAAAAGCTGTGAAGACTGCTGGGGGCTTTTTCACACTCGAGCAAATAAAGACCGTCGGTTATCTCACCAAGGCAATTTTCGAATCAGCTTGCTCGATGCATGACTTTCAGTCTTAGATAAATTGTGTTTGCGTTTTTGTTGCTTTACCCTTCTCAGGTCTGTTACATCTGCGTCTTGCCTTCTTTCTTGTCTCCTATCTTTACAAGCTGGTTTGGTTGGACTCGCGCTTACCTTACCTGCCGCTTGATCTGCTCTCCTCTTTGCATTATGATTTCTTTTGCCATTCTTTACCTTCTGTAGAGCGCTACAGGCATCTTGAGAAAAAGAGTATAGGGAAGACGAGTTGATAAGCTCCCGTATAGCATCATCTTAAGATGAGAGAAAACAAGAAAAAACGGGATAAAGACCTACAAATCAGACTCGTGAAGAGTGCGGTTGGGCTTCTGAGCTGGTATGCGGGATTAGGTAAGTAAGCTGTTGATATATCGAAGAAAGCAATACGTGAAAGGAAATTGGTCACTCAAGTAAAGGAAGAGAAAACTCGGACGCGTTTCTGACTACATGCTATGCGTGAAGGAAGGGAACGGATTTGCTCTACCACATTAGCAGTAAAAGCGCGAATCCTACAGGCAAATAGTATGTACGACCAGATGCAGCATCGTTCGTCGCTGGCCTACTCGAACTCGCACTAGCTCCGGAACTAGGCGTACTAGGCGCACTCGTCGACGAGGCGGAAGCAGTTCCTACCGCCGATGTTGTCGTCGACCCACCTTCAGGCACAGCAGCAACACCACTCAAGCTCAATCTCCCGACCGCATCAGTCACGCCATTCAACTGATCCACCGTATCAATAGCAGGCCCAACATTAAAGAAATCCACCACCACATAACTTGGCGCCCTTTCATAGAAACTGGCACATCCCTCTGCAGTCGTACCCAGACACCCCGTCGTACAATTCACACTCCCTATCGGCGCGTTGGTCTGGTATATGTCTGCGTCGTCAGGGATCTGCACGGTGGGAAGTAAATCCGTGTAGACGAAATGGTTCATTAGTGGCATTAATCCTGCAGCTTGAGCGGCGGGATAGTTGTTGAGGACGTTCGAGGGCCGTGAGGGTTGGCAGGAGAAGGAGTCGAGAGAGGTGTAGTTGTAGGGGTTTTCGAAGACGTGGTCGTACTGGTTCAACAGATATGGAGCTGATGCGTCAGAGTCGACCAGGGAGGCGATGAAGGTGATAAGGCGGGTGTTGCTGGAGATGAGTGTTTGCAGTGTTGGCCATATATTGCTTCCAGAGGTGCCGGTCGGAGTGAAGGTATAGGATGTGATATCAGCAGCTGCATACTCAGCAGCAATTGAAGATGTCGAAACGGCATTGCCATTCACCAGAAGTATAGTGACGACATCATTTGGATTCTCATCAAGCCAATTCTTGATATCAGATAGCCAAGTCGAAAGTCGTCCAGCATCGAGAAGTTCGCAGGTTGTGTGGCAAAGATGGAGCCCAGAAGTGGCGTTTGTGGTATATATCTGCCCTGTGAGCAGACGAACGCCGGCAGATAGCTGAGTGGTACTGTTGTAGTATTGGTCGCCTGCAAGACTGGGGCGGAGGAAGGGTGAGTCGTGGGCGCCCAAGTATGTTACGTTATTGTATGCTCGATTGCATAATGAGGGGGAATTGTTGCAGGGAGTAGTGCTTGCGGCGAGTATGAAGGGTATTGTCGATAGCAGTATAGTGGCTACTTTACGTAGAGACATCTTGCAGAGTGTGAAAGTGTGAGATGTCGTTGCAGCTTTTCATCTTGCCTCGCCTCTTTATATTTCCAAAAAAACAGTCGTCGTACGCAAGCTCCGGAGCCATCCCCGGCAAGAAGATTTACCAGACTTCAGCAGAGATTGCCAAGCCAGAGCCGCAACGGCCGAGCTGCAGTCAACGACAACAACAAAGCATTGGTGCACCCAATACTATACCTTGGCTGAGTATGAAGATACTCGGAGCACAAGATATTCCCGGATAATACTGCATGTCTTCGGACTCATGCTCGAGCTCTCGAATTCCTCGTTTCGATAGAAATGCTCCGCAACCCAACCTCCACCCCGGATTGAGAACGAGCTCGAAAAGTCGATGGCAGATCAAAGTAAAACATAAGACCATGGCTTGCTGCATACGTCGTTGCCCTGTTCCGTTCGATACACCCTAGTGATAATTGCAGCGTCACTCTCAGGACTCTCTAAGTATAACACCCACTTCTTCGCCAAAACAAACCCATATTCAGAAAGACCATCACAATGACAAGCCGAGAACCTCTCCCACCACCCACCTCAGTCAAGCTCCGTCCACCCCACCACCTCGTCGCAACCTCACCGCCCAAAGTCCCTCTCCCTTCACCCTCACAAATGCTAGGCACCTGGTTCGTAGCACACAGCACGCTCCCCTTATGGAAAGACAAGCGCAACGTCCGCATAACATACGGCCTGCACGCCTCCAACCCCGCCAAAATAGTCGACACAGTCCACTACCAATCCTTAACCTCATCTTCACCCCACACAATCGCCGGCATGGATACAGCCTCCTCCAAGCCGTCACAACCCTGCGTATTCACCTGGCGAGGCCGCGGTCTACTCTCGCTCACGACGGCGCACTGGGAGGTTCTTGGCTGGGGTAAGACGATAGCTAGTTCGCCAGATGAAGAGGCTGATGAGTGGATGTGCACGTATTTTGCGAAGACGATGTTCACACCTGCTGGGATTGACTTTTATTCGAGAAGGAGAGGGGGACTGAGTGAGCGGACTATCAAAAGGCTAATGGAGGAATTGGGTGTGATGAATGATTTGGGGAGGAGAGAGGGGAGGGCGGAAATGGGGAGGTTGATTCAGGGGTTGTTTGCGGTGCGGTATGATGAAGAGGGAGATGTGGGTAGTGAGGTAGAATCACAGAGAGGAGTGGAGTGAGAGATATGGCGCTCGACGAGTGACCTGCAGCTCATCGCATATTCAAGTCAATGGGTAACTTTATACAAAGACTAGCAGCAGTTAAATGGAGCAGAACAAAGAAGTCACGTCAATCTCGCAGGCATAGAAGGTGAACACGAGATAATACTTGAAACAGATAGTACTTCTTTACCATTTAACAATTAAATCTTGTATTCAAATACATCATATCAACTCCTAGATACGTCAGGGGTGCCACTTCGGCTCCTGGATGCAAGTTCACGAAGCTGTAAAGCCAGCAGTCCTTCTCGAGATTGCCGAGGCGGACTCAGCTTCTTGTACCGAGAAGCTACATTTGTGCTCTCGTGCGTACCATCAGAACCAGTACTCGGCGAAGAAGGTGGTCGTGAGGCAGTCTTCGGCGAAATGGCACCTTCATCTAGTTGGGCATCTGCATCATGAGACGTGAGGTCATACATTGGCAGGGTGCCACCTTCAGATGATGTGGCCCGAGATAGTATTGCTGGAAGCGGTGTCCGGGAGAAAGACAGTAGTCGTGTCGGTGGTTTATGCAGTGCCGCTTGACCTTGCTCATGCGAGTCACTGAAAGGGTCACTCATCTCTATCGCGGGTGAACTGGACTTGAATGCATCCGACAGGAGCGAACGTGGTTGTTGAATTGTGTTTTGTGCTTCAACTTCATTGTCGGGCTTCCAAGGTGTGAACCGTGTGTCTGGAAGTTGTATCTCGTTCCGTAGTCGTTCCTTTCCATCCGGTACGCGATTAGCAAATACAACTCTTATACTTTTATACAAAAAGAATCGACCTTTACTAGGAGAGCATATGTGAAGATGAATCAGATATCGGAGGATTGGTCGATCCCTCGGATCCTCAGCATTGCTTATGCTGCTAATGGGCTGACCACCAGTAGCTGTCAAGGGCATGTCTACTATAGGTCCTACAGTAAACGAGCGTTGGCGGATAAAGGTTTTTGTGCCTGGGGGCATGCCGGCCAGGTCATATGGCACAAGAAACAACTTTACTGCTGTCTTATTTGGGTTCTTCAGTATGATCTGAAGCTGGCCCTTCTCTGGTATTCGGTAACCTCCTTTCGGAGGCGGTAGGTTGGTTTTGTTCGGTGTTGTCGTCAATTCACTCGATGCGCCAGTCTTGTCTTTCCTGTGCTTGTGTCGTCGTTTTCGAGAGTCGTTCAAGCGCTGATCTGCCCGACCACGGCCAGCATCAGCACTGGAACTGCGAGACTTGCGCGCACGGCTGGCGTTAGCGTGCTGTGAAGATGGCGATTGTGATTCTAGATCGATCAGACCGACATATGGACTAGGCTCATCAGCTGCAGGAAATGGTCGCTCGTTCCCATAGTTATAGAAGACTGCAGGAAAGGGGATGGTCACGTGAGGAGGACATCTTAGGTTTGCCTTGCACGTCCCTTTTCCTAGCACGCCAATTTGTGCAACAAAGTCAAGAGGACGAGAAGGAATGCTTGACATTCTTCCTCGAAGGATAGACTCCTCGAATCGTCCGACAAGTGGCGCATGTTGTATTGGAGATGCATTCGGTGAGAATGACGGCCTTCTTGACCTTGCAGTAGGTATCGGTGCAAAGGAGAACGAGTGTGAATGCTGGAAGGAAGATAGCGATCGCCTCGGGAGAGTGCTCTCCCGACCTAGCGATGGAGTATCTATAGGTGCGGTCGATGTTTCAAAGGTGTTCTGATTTGAGTCTAGTCCTGGAGAGTACGTACGTCTCCGATGTGTTTTTTCTCTTACTGATTCTACCAGGTCATGCTCTTCTGATTCGTCCACGTGCGAAGAAACAGCAAGAGGGCTCGTAGGCTGTCTGTAGATGAAGCTGGATGATAAAGAAGAGTTTGAAGCCGCCCTGGCACGGCTCTGAACGGCTGTCGAAGGTGGTATGGGTTGTGTATGGGGATCAGACCGTTCAGTTTGTTGCTCTTTGAATATAGGGACATACCAAGGTGTTGTAGGTGAAGTACTCAGCCACGAAGTATTCTGAACTGTGGTATCTTGTCTGAAATCCCCTCTATGTAGTGCTGACCGGGGACGCGCAATCTTGCTTGCTGCTGCACACATCTCTTGATTGGAAGATGAATCTTGTGTCATAGGATCTAGATCTATTGGAGGAAGTAGAGTTGCCGTCGTCTGTGGTTTCGACTCTATCTGATGCGAGATATCTTCTGTATCTAGAGGCCTCATATTGCTCTTAATTCGAGCCATAAGCTCCATCCGTGCCTCAGCACTCATGTGTTGTGTGTCTTGTGATTCTTCCTCCATTTCTCTGGTAGAGATAGTGGCAGTATCGTTGTCTGTAGGCTGTGCTTCGCTGTCCTCCGCTTGTGGACTTATCATGCGGGACATCTTGCGCTTGCGTGATCCTGTGACACCGGCAGCCTCAGGCGCCTGGACAGGCCACCGAAGATATGGATTCGCTATTGGCATTCCATGGGCGAGGTTACACTATCTGGGTAGTTGGGGAGGGACGACGGGAAAGGTGCTCTTGGTCTGCTGTTAATTTGTTGCCGACATAAGTCTGATTAGGAAGGCGTCTCGGGTTAGTGAGTGTATGTCACAAACAATCCAGTACCACTGCCTCAATTCCCCCGGCAGAAAGGCAGGTTGGCACAAGTAGTGGATCACCAAGTGACTCACACGTGCTTGGGCTCGGCGATCGCGGAGTATGAATTTCTGAAACGCAGTTTGAAACACGAACGTGAAAAGTTATCAACAATCTTTCCAAACATGGCTGACCGACGACCACGTGCTGACGGACCAAAGGGCTCGAAGCCAGAGGGTGTTAAGAAGCAAAGAAAAGGAATCAGTGTTGGCCGCGCCTTGCCTGATGGACCACAAAAACGAAAAGGTATTTCTTGCTTCTAGTCCAGGACTGTGACCTGTCAGCTGATAAGCTCTATAGTACAACAGGTCAAGCGAGAGATGATCGAAAAAGCCAAGCTGAAGAAGCAATATGCAAAACTCAGAGGTTCAAACAATGGAAATAGCCACCGGCATGAAGGTAGCGACATACCACATCTAGGAGACTCACGCGTCTCACCCGATCCCGTGGGCAATGATCCACCTCCACAAGAGAAACTCGAGGATGTTAGTGAGGTTGAGTGGAGTGACGAGGACGACGAGCAGGAAGAGGACAAAAATGTCAACAAGCAGACTCATCAGCAGAAGCCAAACAGAAGTGCCCAAAGAGAGCTCGAGCAGCTAGGGAAGAACAACCAGACACCTTTAGATCGAACTCGAGATCGAAAGCCCAAGCCACAGCCGTTTCAGAAAGAAGAGAACGAAGCAAACAGGCGCAAGCGGGAGGCAGAAGAACGCAGGGAAGCAAGGGAGAAGGCGAATCGAGGACGAATACAGAAGCTTGACGAGCGCGACAGATTTAGAAAGGCCATGGCGAAAGCGAGAACAGGAGGGAAGAATGGCCAGCGGAAGCTAGGCAGGGAGAGTCAAGTACTGCTGGAGCGTGTTCAACGAATGGTCGGACAGTAGAAGGTCTACATTGTCATGAACGACAAGAAGTTCAACAGCCTCGAACATGGCGGTACCGAGATTAGTCAAGAGGTCGAACGCAAAGTCGCTGGTCACGGTCGATCTGAAACAAAAAAAATGGATATATGCTTGCTCTGGCTCTGGCTCTATCTGTCTGGCTTGCTCCGCAGCACGCACGTTTCAGCTCTCTCTGTGAGTCACCCAGGTTACCTGCTGCCTACCCAGAAGAGCGGTCTAGGCAGCAGTGTTTGCTTCTACAAACTACTTTTGAAGGTGGACATATAAGATCTTCTTCTGTTCACCTCTTCAGTTTCTTCATTATTTGCGACAGAAGACAATCGGGAAACCCAGATTCAACTTCAGTCCTTTCGAAGTCCAATCGCTCGCCAGCATCAACAACGAGATCTCACCCAGCACACAAACCAACAAACCAACCTCAACATGTCCGACGAGATCAAGTTCTCCGACGAGGCTTATCAGCTTCTCATACGCTACGAAGCTGCTCGTGACCAAGCTGTAAGCAAACCTAATCTCCACTGATGACTTCACCTCTCTCATGCATATTACAAGGTCGACTGCAACACTCTCGCGCTTGTTTTGGGCACCAAGTACAAAAGTGCTTGGGACAAGATCGCTAGGGCAAAGAAATCCTTGACTGCTGCTGGAATTGAGGTTTCAGCAGGTGCTGCGGGAACTCCTAAGAAGCGCAAGGATGAGGGCAATGGGGTTGATGGGCCGCCAACTGATGGAGGGAAGAAGAAGACACCCACTAAACCCAGAGTGAAGAAGGCAAGCAAGGTGGGAGAGGAGGTGAATGATGAGGGAAGTGGATCGCCTCAGGCGAAGAGGGTCAAGAAAGAGGAGGACGACGAGGAGTAGATTGTTGGCGAGAGACAAAGGTGTTTGCGAAAATCAAATTTGAGGATATGGTGTTACGGTGAAGACAGTGAGAAAGAGAAGTGATGGTTTGAGAATCTGTATAGTCCTGTGCATATGCAACACAATCAGGACCAAAACAAACATGAAGCAAGAACAGATAACATATCAAGCTGCAAGCGGACGTTTGCTGCATGCCACACTATCCAATCAATCAGTTTGTCCATCTGACCAGATTGCTCATTTTTCACTCTCGCTCTAAATTTGTTTGAGAACTCGCTCTTGCTCTTATTGCTCTCCTTCTCTTTCTTCTTAACCTCCTCTTCCTTCTTTCCGACAATTCTCAGCCCACTTCCAACATCTTCAATCTTACACGCCACGTCACGTCACACCACACCACATAGTACCACACAACATCACTCCACCACTGCATCTCCGAACCACATACTCCCACAACCACAATGTCCCTCCCCACGCTCAGCGAAGAAACCTGGCGCTTCCTCGTCGTCTACGAACATCACGCTGGCACCAGAGTAAGCTTAAAAGCACATTCAATCAACAAACCCACCAAACTAATTCCCACACTTCAGATCAAGCTCCAAGCTGCTGAGAAAGCAAGTGGCTTGACTTACAAAGCTCTTTGGGGCAAGATGGACAGGGCGAAGAAGTCGCTTAAGGCTGAGGGCTTTGATTTCGATGCTGCTGTTGAGAAAGGGACTCCCAAGGCGACTCCTAAGAAAGCTGCTGGTGGGAAGAGGAAGGCAAAAGGTGACGCTGGAGATGACGAAGATGCTTCACCTAGCAAGAAGGGAAAGCAGGAGGTGAAGGTTAAGGATGAATTCAAGGATGAGGACGAAACTGAGTAAGGGTGCTTGGAACAGTGATTGCTGAGGATTTGGCAAGCTAGAGACGATCCTGAGCATTGAACTGGGCAGGAATTAGCAGGGCTGGGAGTTTGGAGATCTTGTTTGTGTTTCAGATCTCAATCTGTTGCTGGGGCAGGATGATGAGCAACCAAATCAAACCAGACAATCAAACCAGAACCACAACGTGACACACATCGCGCAAACAATCGTTCTCTGTTTTCGCTCCTGCTCTGCTTCAAAGTCTGTGACGGCCGCTCTCTCTCCCTTCACTTTGCTGCACACTTACCTAACAACCTAACACACCAGCTACTGCACCACAACGAAACAACACCACAATACACAATCATAGATCACCAGAGTCATTTCGCACTTTTCATACAAACTGAGCAATTTGCTATTCTTCGTAAGTGTCCCCATTTCAAGGTCTTTGTCTCGAACATGGTGCTGACACATTCTCACTCGTAGTCACACAACATGTCCACGGAAAATATACCTCCTACCAAGATCAGTGACGAGGCATTCTACTGGCTCATCCGCTACGGAGGCGAGATTGGTAACAATGTACGTTGCGCTTCCTTCACATCAGTCATGCTCATAACGCTGGCTTACATGCTCATTACCTCGTAGGTCGACAACAAGAGGATTGCCAAACTCTTAGACATCAAGACCAATGCCGCAAACATGCAGGTTACCCGTGCGAAGAAGAGGTTGATGGCTGCAGGAGCTACTCTCGAGATGAAGGATGGAGGTGACGAGGAAGGCGCTGCGAAGGGAACAGGTGGTGCAGGGAAGAAGCGTGCTGCGTCTGCAGCTGAACAAGGCTTGGATGGCATGATGAACCCCAGAAAGAAGGCCAAGGGCAAGAAGGTCAAGGTCGAGGAAGAGGAGGAGAGGAGGAGTGATCGAGTTGCGGAAGTGTGTTGAATATTGCAGATAGCCTATGCAACTGCTCTTCATGTACCAGGTCGATGATGAATTTCTGAATACAATAGTGGTACTCGACAAGTCTTCTCTTGACAATAAAGGTTATACCTATATCAATCAACAATCCTAATTTGAAGTGGGCCGTGATACTTCGTAAACCTCGTAGTCTGGAGCTATGTTGTAACCTCAAGCGACGGGCATATTGCTGAATAGCATCACTTACCCACTGAAGATGTGCTGTAGTAAGCATCTTGTATCAAGATTAAGGCCCAGTGTGAAGATGTCATTGCTGAGGGTAAGACGAGGAGGAAGAAAGGATGAAGGGCAATTGTGGATGTCACGTGATTGCCGTGCTTGAAACACGTCGATCGACCAACCTGAAACAGATGCGACGTCTTCCTTCTAATTAGAATGATATAGCACTCACCTGTCATAAGCTCCATCTGGCGCAAATATGGCCGACAAAGAAGCGACTGTGTACATTGTCGATGTAGGCAGATCCATGGGCGAAAGCCACAATGGTAGAGAAGAAAGTGACCTTGATTGGGGCATGAAGTATATCTGGGACAAGATTGCTACTACTGTTGGAACTGGACGGAAGACCTTGCTAGGCGGCGTGATCGCATGTCGAAGTGATGAGACCAACAACGATCTGGCTGCTGACGATGAGTCCTACGAACACATCTCAATCCTTGCACCACTTGGCCAGTAGGTGCACTCAGCTTATCACCTCTTGTTATTTTAGGACTACTGACAAATATCAACAGGATGACCATGTCTACCATTCGCAATCTAACTTCAAAGATTGAACCAAGCAGAACGAATCAAGGAGATATCTTGTCTGCCATTGTGCTTGCCATCCAGCTGATCTGGGTCCAGTGCAAGGCTCTGAAGTATCAGCGGAAGATTATTGTCGTCACTGACGGTCGAGGTGCCATCGATCTAGATGGGCTTCCTGGTATAGTGGAAAAGGCCAACGAGTTAGGCATCGAGTTAACGATCTTGGGAACCGATTTCGATGACCCAGACTATGGCTTCAAAGAGGAAGATAAGGACTCTCTGAAAGCCACAAATGAGAAAACGTTACGTCAATTAACTGAAGATTGTAATGGTATCTTTGGCACTCTGCAACAAGCCGTAGATGAGCTTGGTATCCCACGGATAAAGGCAGTGAGACCAATCGCATCTTACAAAGGCTTCCTCACATTGGGCGATCCGGAGAACTATGAGACTGCAATGTGTATTGACGTGGAACGCTACCCGTATACAATGGCTGCAAAAGCCCCAGCAGCCAGCAACTTTGTGGTTAAAGCAGATATGGCTCCAGCAGAGTCCAGCGCTCGACCTGCTCCCACTATAGACGACGACATGGAGGCGAGAGGGAATCTGGCCGCCATCCACAACGCCAGGACATATCAGGTCAAGGACGAAGAAGCGCCTGGTGGAAAGAAGGATATAGCACGCGAAGACCTTGCGAAAGGATACGAATACGGACGCACTGCTGTACACATCTCCGAGACAGATGAAAATGTCACAAAGCTTGAGACTAAAGCTGGTCTAAGCATCGTCGGTTTTATTCCAGCAGACAACGTAAGTGATCAGATGTTTAAGATATACGTCGACTAATGCGGCTGCAGTATGATCACTACATGAACATGGAGAGAAGCCATATCATCATCCCACAGCGAATCAACGACAAAGCGGTTATGGCGTTATCCTCCTTCATCCATGCTCTATGGGAGCTCGAAAGCTATGCTGTTGCTCGCCTTGTGCCCAAAGACGGCAAGGATCCTAGTCTGGTGCTGTTAGCTCCCTCAATCGAGCGCGACTATGAATGTCTTTTCGAGATTGAGTTGCCATTTGCAGAAGATGTGCGCGCATACAAGTTTCCGCCACTCGACCGTATAGTCACAATATCTGGGAAAGTGATCAAGGAGCATCGCAATCTGCCAAGCCCGGCCTTACAAGATGCTATGGATGACCTCGTTGACGCCATGGATATATCTGAGTTTGACAAAGACGATGAAGGGTAAGTTGAGTTCACCAACAAAGGCAATGATACTAATGGGGTCAGGAATCCTGCCGAATATGCGTACATGGACAACGTTTTCACTCCCCTACTTCACCGTATTAACCAGGTGATCCGCTTTCGCGCTGTCCATCCTGATGAGCCAGTCCCACCTCCCTACGAGATTCTGACAAAGTACATGAATCCACCGGACGAACTGATGGAGAAAGTTAGGAAGTATGTGGAAAAAGTGCGAGAAGTGGCAGACGTGAAGAAAGGTAAGCACAATGAGTAAGACATGCGCCTCTACACTGCTGATTTGTGAACAGTACCGCCTAAATCGCTTAGCAAGCGAGGACGATATCGCGGCAACAGAAAGGAAGAAAAGCCAAGATCAAATCTCGATGTGTCAGCCCTGCTCACAGCACGCAACAAAGAGCAAAACTACAACATCTCACCCGAAAACGCTATACCTGAATTCAAGCAGGTTCTGGCTGATGCGCAAGACATCGATACTGTCAAAGCCGCCGTCAATCAGCTTGGCAATATTGTTCAGGACATGATCAAGTTCAGCTTGGGAGATGCAGCATATGATCGAGCCACTGAAGCACTAGAGGTGATGAGGACAGAGTGTACTGAGCTTGAAGAGCCGGCGGTGTACAATGACTTTGTGAGAAGCTTGAAGGAGAGTTTGTTAAAAGATGTGCTTGGTGGTGACCGAAGGGAGATGTGGTGGAAGATGAAAAAAGCGAAGCTTGGTTTGATTGACAAGAAGGTAAGCGAGGCATCTGATGTGTCTGAGGAGGATGCGCAGACTGTAGGTATCCGTTATCGCTACCATAATACCAGTACTAACATGATCGCAGTTCTTGTCATCGAAATGAAGCTCTGCATAACCTATGACGTACTGGCAAGCATAATGAGGTGATGTTCCCAAGTTAGTTCATACCATGTGGCTGAAACTAGCTTGATGCAGAAATACAGCCATTGCTTATAGACTTCACATCACGAGGATGTTTACCAACAACGAAAACTACACGAAAACCAAACATTGGTAAACTTACTCCAGCAAAATCGTCCACTCAGAGTGACAAAACTAGAGTACATAATCTGCTCTCCCCTCACAACGAACAATGATCCCCAAGTGTCACAAATAGCGCATAACCACTTCATCCTCGATATACCACCAGCAACAACAAGGAAAATCATATATACGCCAAGTTTCCAAAATGGAAGGCACATGTAAGTCACATCATCCCCTTTCAATCACATTCGCCACGATATGCCAACCCATCCCAGTCGCGGCGCCATGTTACTCTCTTTCGTCTCGCACCACCAACGTGTATCAGGGAATGAAAAGAGCTGCTACAGATCCGCACCGTGAGATATAGAAACTGGTATCGACAAAAGCTTGAAGCTGGACAGATGAACAGGGAGGGGAGGTTGTGGAAATTCTGGTCGAACAGGTCAGTGGCGAAGGATGCTGGTTATCCTCTGTCGACGAGAGCTGAAAATGCTGGAGGCGCTGGAGTGGAGGGAGGAGGGGATTTGAGTGTGCCCGCCACCGGCTTATGCTGTATAGCAAGGGCTGAAACGCTCAGAGTATCTACCACAGTAAGTCACTGAAGGTCAAAGCAACGCCATTTGTAGAACAAGATAGTCATTTCACAGAACAAGACATCTTGTCCCTAACACCACAAACAGGACCCTTGATCCCCTCATGACTGATGTAGAGCTAGACGCATTGAGGCCGAAGCTGAAACATCGCACGTCCAATATCGTCTAGTACTATAACCTTCGTATCTATTTGCCTCCTTCAGTATACTTTTATCGAATAGAGCTCCAGCTCCTTCTGAACTCTTCATTGGTATAGTTTGGACTTTTGACATCGTACTCGTCCATCAAGGGCGTCAAGCGCCTTCCCTTCTTTTTCTCCTTCCTCTTCTTCCTGCTTTTCTCTTTACTTTCGTTTTTACCCTTGTCTATAATGGTCTCCTCGCATTTCTGCACATTTACACCCGTACCTTGCTCGGCCACCATCTCGACCCTCGACAAATCGCATCCTTCCTCCTTCTCCTCCTGCTCTCTCGCGTGCTCGACAGGTCGAACAACAACACCACCCTGCGCCAACAGCTGCAATGCTCCTCCACCACTACTCACACCACCATCCATCCGCCTCACCCTCCCAAAAGCGCCCAACCTCTTCCTCCCTCCACCACGACCGAAAAGATTCTCCTTATCCCCCTCATCATCCTCGGCCCCAATCCCATTCTCACTACTAACCTCACACATCCACAAGCCCCTCCAGGCCTCCTGCACAACCTTCATGAAACCCTCACTACACTCCCTAATCTTCAGCGCTTCCCACTCATTCCTACACCCTTTCTCTGCAACAGTCTCGAGTCGGGCTTGGAGCGAGGCCCAAATATGCGCTTGTTTATGAAGCCAACGGCGGTCGTGGACGCGGAGGTGGCATTCTGCCACGACATTGGTGGTCGCTGGGTGCACGGGGCAGTGCGCCAGGCGAGGTATTGAGGTACGAGGGTGCGGAGAACGAATGTTGATTGTGTCGTGGGTAATGAGACCGAGACGGTGGAGAAGAGGGCAAGTTGTGTGGTCATGGTGGCAGTCGAGGGAGGTGGCGGGGTTGCGCAGAGAGATGCTGGATGGGCTGGTCAGAGAGTGCAGGCGGCGAGAGGCTGTGAGGATGGCATGCTCGCTGCGTGGTTGTGCTGGTGATGTTTTGCGACGACGAGGGGAACGGGCGTCGTGGTCGGGCTCGTCACGGGATGAGGTTGTTTGACAGGCTGCTTTGCGCTTGGTGGAAGTACGTGAGCTGTCACTTTCGGTGCTGCTTTCATCGTCTTTGCGAGCGCGTTGTACAGCGTCTTCATGCTCCTGTTCTGCATTGTCGCCTGTGAGGGGCGTGAAACTGCGAAGCCTTGCCTTCAATGTTTCAGTCCTAGACTGATGACGAGAAGCAGCAGCTCGAATTGTCTCCAAGATTGCATCCCTTCTAGCATCCGCCTCAGCAACACGTTCCATTTCAGCCTCACGCTCAAACTGTGCCGAAGGACTCTCTGGTACATAGATGGGCGGTGTATAGCGTGGTCTGGCAGCACCGGATACAGGAACAAAAGTGGCAGAAGCTGCTCTCGAAACCGGCTTCTTCGGCGGGACAATAAGCTCAATCTCGCTTTCCTCTTCTGTGGTATCGCCTGTTTTATCCGCACTGTATGCACTTGGTCTGCTCAAAGCATATTGTCCACTTTGCTGCCTTGATGCAACAGCATCTCTATGCTTCTCAGCTTCTTCTTCCAATCCCCTGCTAATTTCTCTCCGCGCACTCCTCACCAATCTCGCCTCTCTGGCACCAGGCGTACCGGACGCTTTGAGCAGAGTAACGAATGAAGAAGTTCTCTGAGACGTTGCCAGAGTTTGTGAAGCCGACGTTGAAGTAGGCGAACTACCCGCATCTTCCACGACAGCACTACCACTCCGGCTCAAAGGACGATTAGAGAAGGGGTCGGTGAGACTACGCTCGATTTGTGCAGAAGAAAGGACGAGTGGCGAGTAACGTGCTTGCAGAAGAGGAGAGGAGGGTCGGCGGGTCATTGGAATTGCTGGTTGAGGACGGCTTATTGGTGGTGGTGTTGTATGATTGTAAGCTGTGCTTGATCGAGAAGATGCTGGTAGCTTGAAAGTGGTGCCCGTGAGGGGTTCACCAGGAGGAGTGGTGATGGAAGTAGGTATTGAGATGCTGGTGGTCGTAGTGGATGTAGTTGTAGCTGCGACGAGCATGCTCGTACCAGTTAACACACCGCATGGTCTGGGTGTACCGGCTCGTTGAGCGGTGTATGAAGCCATATCTTTTGCTGGGAAACGGACTTTTTGATAAAAAAGATAAGAGTACAGTATGAACAATCAAGGCCAACGCGATATATACTTAGAAAACAAACGACGAAAACTTTTGACTGCTATTGCTGTAGAATGATTGTGCCCAGAGGATATGTTGAGCAAGATATCAACATTATAGCAGTCAGCAATGATATATAAGTAGTGAAGTCACTGGTTATTCATCAGGTATCACAGGGCTGGTGCCTTGCAGGCCGCCGTCTATTTCGGGCATGTAGTGTTCTGAGCTGAAGCGCGCGGTATCATCCTTCAAGATGTTGTGTGACGCTTAGTGCGAGATTGGTAGCGGCTGGAGATTGACATTCACCACGACACATCACACAACACACAACGAGCTAATTTGGAGACCCAGAGACACTGTAGGTGGGCTTCCCAGCCAGCATTGCGCAGCTTACAACGTGTAGACCGTGTTTCAGATAGCTCAAAGGTGTTTCATGATTAGATCCACCTGCAGAGATGCTAGCTCGAATCGCGTCCGGTGCACAACATTGACTCGCATAACCTGCAATGATACGGAGTCGGACCAGGCTGGCGTGTTATGGTCTAGTGATTCCACGAAGATGCTTGCATTATGTCGTCGCTTCGATGTTGAGGCGGGAGAGTTATAGCTAAGCTGCGGCGCGCCAAGACATATCACACGGGTATTGCCGCAGGAGAAGACAGAAGACAACAACAACAACGTAATGTGAAGGTAGAAAATGACCTTTAGGTATTTGAGTATAGACTATAGAGAATATCATGACGAGGTCAAGCTTCTTCGACACAAGAGACTGATATCATCATTAATATCAGCATACTATGAGCCTCACGGAAGCCAGTAGAAACATAATCAGATCTTTTGAGCAGTTGTGTCTCCCACACATAAGAAGACCTCCCAGATTTTCTGACTATCGAACCATCGAACCGTCATGTCATCAGTCGTTAAAGTCGGTAAACAGCAGATTCGCTGCACCTTATTGTGAAGAGTAGGTGTGGCGAAAAGGACGTATAAAGCAGAGGAAAGCGATGTTGTTGAGTTTTTGGGGCAGTTCAGGTAGGACTGCTGTCACGCAGCCTTTTTTGGTAGTGGTGAGGAGATTTGTCCGTGATCGGTAAAGCTGTGGGGTTGATCATCCGCAGAGTTAAAACAATTCATTACTCCTGGGGAGCCTGGCTGCGACGCATCTTTTCAGCCTCGAGGTTCTCGTACAAGAGGTAAAGAGCCTTCTCATTGGCCGCAGCACTTCCAGTAATGGTAAACATGCGCTCGCCGCTGTCATCATGAGGTGC